>Ga0157369_10003707_pt1 | contig 18162 bp, 10 predicted proteins | sample C25metaG_FD_113461 | JGI IMG/M metagenome (GOLD analysis project Ga0157369, IMG submission 113461) | Corn rhizosphere microbial communities from Kellogg Biological Station, Michigan, USA - C2-5 metaG | ecosystem: Host-associated > Plants > Roots > Rhizosphere > Soil | place: USA: Michigan... | reverse complement strand
GCCGCGACCGACACCCCGCTGGTCCGCCAGGAGCTGCCCAAGTTCATCACCACGATGAAACCGCAGATGGCCAGCGTCATCACCCTGCCCGCCTTCAATTCCACGCTCACCTTGGCCCGCATGCAGCGAGTCGCCGACGTGATGATCCGGCTCGGCGCCCTCCCGGCGAACTTCGACGTCAAGTCGATGTACTACCCACCGCCCACGGGCGCCTGAGCGACGGATCATGACCGGCACTGCCTGGCGAGCGGTATCTGAGTCCCGGGCCGGCCGCGGTGCGGCCGGCCTGCTCATCGTGTTCGGTGCTGCCCAGCTGGCCCTGGGGGCCGGGCGGGTCAGCCCGGCGGCCTTCCCGCTGCCGACCACGGTACTGGGCAGCGCCGCCGGCCTGGTCACGAACGGCGCGTTCGTGACCAGCGTGGGCGACACGATGTCGGTGTGGGCACAGGCGATGGCGATCACGATCGCCATCGCCGTGCCCGTCGGCCTGCTGCTCGGCACGCTGAGCGGGGCCGAGCGGGCGCTGGCGCCGCTGATCGAGTTCCTGCGGCCGTTCCCCGCCGTCGTGTTGATCCCCCTGGTCCTCTTGATCGTGCAAGACGACACGCGGACCGAGGTGGTGATCGTCGTGTACGCGGCGATCTGGCCGGTGCTCATCAACACGGTCTACGGGGTCCGCAGCGTCGACCAGCTAGCCCGGGAGACCCTGCGCAGCTTCGGCTTCGGCCCGCTGTCCATCGCGCGCAGGGTGGCCCTGCCGAGCGCGGCGCCGTTCGCCGCCACCGGGGTGCGGATCGCGGCGTCGCTCGCGTTCGTCGTCGCCGTCGCGGCCGAGCTCGTCGGCACCGGGATGAATGGCATCGGGGCCTTCACGGCGGCGGAGGAGAGCGGCACCGGGGACATGGCCATCCTCATCGCGGTCGCGGTCTGGTCGGGACTGATCGGCCTGGCCATCAACGCCGTCTTCGCGGGGGCGGAACGGGTGGCCTTCCGCTGGCACTTCGCCCTGGCCACAGCCACCCGGGAGCTGCCATGAGCGCTCTGCCCGCCCGCCCTGGCGCGGGCGGCCGTCCCTATCTGCTCCTGGCCCGGCTGCTGGTGCTGGCCGCCGTCATCGGCGGCTGGCAGCTGGGCGCCACGGCGGCCGGCAATCCCTACTTCCTGCCGCCGGCCCAGATCGCGTCGGGAATGTACCACCGCTGGTTCGACGGCCCCGCCAGCCACCTGTGGCTGACCGCCGACGCGACCGCCAACCTGCTGCCCAGCCTGGGCCGGATGCTCAGCGGCTGGGCCATCGCGGCCGTCGCCGGGGTCGCGCTGGGGGTGGCGATAGGCCGGCTGCCGCTGCTCGCCGACCTGGCCGAGTCCCTGGTGCACTTCGGCCGGGCGGTACCGCCGCCGGCGCTGGTACCGGTGTTCTTGTTCGTGTTCAAGATCGGCACGCCGATGGAGGTGGCGGCGATCATCTTCGGCGTCATCTGGCCGGTGCTGGTGAACTCCATCGACGGCGCCCGGCACGTGGACGGCGGGTACACGGAGACGGCGCGGGCCTTCCGGCTGCCGCCCGCCCAGCGGCTGACGCGGGTCATCCTGCCCGGCGCGGCCCCCAAGATCTGCGCCGGGCTCCGCCTCAGCCTGGCCCTGGCCCTGGTCATGATGATCATCTCGGAGTTCGCCGGCAGCACCAACGGCATCGGCAACGAGATGCTCACCGCGCAGTCGACATTCGACATCCCGCTGATGTGGCAGGTCATCGGGCTGCTGGGCGTGCTCGGCATCGTGCTCAACGCGCTGTTCGCGGTGGCCGAGCGTCGTGTCCTGGCCTGGCAGCGCGCGCCCCGGGCCACCTCGTGAGGAGCCGGGCAGCTAGCCGGATGAGCGCCCGTAACCTGCTGGCCGGCTGCCCCGCGCTGTAGCGGAGCGTCGTCGCCTCATGCCAGATGGATGACGCTTTTTGTAAGGTTCCTACAAGATGGCGCTCTGCTGATGGGTCGTGTCGGCATTGGTGCCAGGGCCCGCTACGCAGCAGGATAGATGCAGGTGAAGGCGGCGCACCGTGACCGGGCATCGTCTCGCGCGGATTCGTGGTCGGGAGGCCTAACCGGTGTTCAGTCGTGTCGCCATCGTCAACCGCGGTGAGGCCGCGATGCGGCTCATCCACGCTGTCCGGGACCTGTCGGCCCAGACGGGCAGCCGGGTGGAGACGGTCGCCCTCTACACCGACGCCGATCGCACCGCCACGTTCGTGCGGGAAGCCGACCTGGCCTACCCGCTCGGCCCGGCATCGGCTCGCCCCTACCTTGACCACGCGGCGCTGGAGCGCGCCCTGGTCAGCTGCGGTGCCGACGCGGCCTGGGTGGGCTGGGGCTTCGTCGCCGAGGACCCGGCGTTCGCCGAGCTTTGCGACAAGATCGGCGTCACCTTCATCGGGCCGGACGCCGACGCCATGCGCAAGCTGGGCGACAAGATCGGCGCCAAGCTGATCGCCGAGGAGGTCGGCGTCCCGGTCGCGCCGTGGAGCCGCGGCGAGGTCGCGACCCTGCCGGACGCCCTGGCGGCGGCCGACGGCATCGGCTACCCGCTGATGCTCAAGGCCACCGCGGGCGGCGGCGGGCGCGGCATCCGCGTCATCACCTCACCCGCTGACCTCACTGAGGCCTTCGCGCGCACTAGCGCCGAGGCGCTGCGCGCGTTCGGCAGCGGCACCTTGTTCCTGGAGCGGCTGGTCACCGGCGCCCGGCACGTTGAGGTCCAGGTGATCGCCGATGGCCAGGGCACGGCCTGGGCGCTCGGCGTCCGCGACTGCTCAGTCCAGCGGCGCAACCAGAAGATCATCGAGGAGTCCGCGTCCCCGGTCCTGGCGCCGGAGCAGGTGCGGGAGCTGAAGGCGTCGGCCGAGCGGCTCGCGCTGGCCGTCGGCTACCGGGGCGCGGCGACGGTGGAGTTCCTCTACCACCCGGGCGAGCGCCGGTTCGCCTTCCTGGAGGTCAACACCCGGCTGCAGGTCGAGCACCCGATCACCGAGCTGACCACCGGCGTCGACCTGGTCCGGCTCCAACTGCACGTGGCCGACGGGGGGAAGCTCGGCGGGGACAAGATGCTCCGCCCGCCCGAGTCCGGGCACGCCATCGAGGCGCGGCTCAACGCCGAGGATCCCGACCGCGACTTCGCGCCCGCGCCCGGCCGCATCGCACGGCTGGCGCTGCCCGCCGGCCCTGGCATCCGCGTTGACACCGGCGTCGGCGAGGGCGATACCATCCCGGCCGACTTCGACTCGATGATCGCGAAGATCATCGCCTACGGGCAGGACCGGGACGAGGCGCTCGGCCGGCTGCGCCGCGCGATGGCCGAGACCACCGTGATCATCGAGGGCGGCGCGACCAACAAGGGCTTCGTGCTCGACCTGCTGGACGCGCCGGAGGTGATCGACGGCAGCGCCGACACCGGCTGGATCGACCGGGTCCGCGGCGAGGGCCGCCTCAGCGCGCGACGGCACTCGGCCGTCGCGCTGGCGGTCGCGGCGATCGAGGCCTACGAGGACGAGGAGGAGGCCAGCAGGCAGCACCTGCTGGCGACCGCGCACGGAGGGCGCCCCCAGGTCCGGCACGACCCGGGCCGTCCGCTCGACCTGCGCCTGCGCGGCGCCGGGTACCGCGTACGGGTCGCGCGCCTCGGGCCGGCCCGCTACCGGGTCGCGGTCAGCGCGGGCGATGAGGCCCGCGTGGCCGAGGTCGAGGTCGAGCGGTTCGATGAGCACGGCGGCCGCATCGTCGTCAACGGCCAGCGATTCCGGCTCACCTCGGCCACCCACGGGCCCATCCACCTCGTCGAGGTCGACGGCGTCACCCACCGGATCAGCCGGGACGAGGGCGGCGTCGTCCGGTCGCCCGCGCCCGCGCTGGTGGTCGCCACCCCGCTGGCCGTCGGGGATGAGGTGGAGAACGGCGCGCCGATCCTGGTGCTGGAGAGCATGAAGATGGAGACGGTGCTGCGGGCGCCGTTCCGCGCCCGGGTCCGCGAGTGCCCGGTCTCGGTCGGCAGCCAGGTCGAGGCGGGCGCGCCGGTGATGCGGCTGGAGCCGCTCGCCGCCGAGGGCGCCGCCGCCGATGCCGCCGGGCACGCGGTGCAGGCAGGGGAGGCCGCCGCCGAGATCGACCTGCCCGCCCTGCCGTCGGATGCCCCGGCCGCCGAGCGCATCACCCGCCACCTGCGGGACCTGTGCGCGATGCTGCTCGGCTTCGACGGTGACGCGGCCGACCGTGAGCGCCTGCTGGCCGGCTACCTGGCCGCCCGCGCCGAGCTCGGCGGCCACCCGGTGCCGGGCGAGACGGAGCTGCTGACCGTCTACGCCGACTTGTCGGAGCTGAGCCGCAACCGGCCCCCCGGGTGGGTGCGCGGGACCACCCCGCTCGGCGCCGCGGAAAACGGCAGCGCGGACCTGGCGACCGAGGGCGACGCCGCCGCGCACAGCCCGCGCGAGTACTTCCACAGCTACCTGCGCAGCCTCGACGTGGAGCGGGCGGGAGTGCCGGAGGGCTTCCAGGCGAGGCTGCGGCGGGCGCTCGGCCATTACGGCATCACGGGGCTGGAGCGCACGCCGGAGCTAGAGACCGCCGTCTTCCGGGTCTTCCTGGCCCAGCAGCAGATGGCCGACGGCGCCGCGATCATCTCCGAGGTGCTGCGGCAGTGGGTGGCGAGCGCGCCGCCCGCCGAGCCGCTGCGCGAACGGTCCGGGCTGGCCCTGGAGCACCTCGTGGAGGCCACCCAGCGGCGCTTCCTGGTGGTATCCGACCTCGCCCGCGGCGTGGTGTTCCGCTGGTTCGCCCAGCCGCTGCTGCGCCGCAACCGGGCCAGGGTGTACGCCGCCGTGCGCGACAACCTGCGCTACCTGGACCGCGACCCCGGTGCCGGGGACCGCGCGCAGCGCATCCAGGCGATGGTGGCCAGCTCCGAGCCGCTGGTGCGGCTGATCGCGCAGCGGATCGGCCGGGCGGGGCGCGACCTCGCGCCGCTGCTGGAAGTGCTGACCCGCCGTTACTACGGCAACCGCAGGCTGGCTGACGTCACCGCCCGCGATGTCGCGGGCTACCGGGTCGTCACCGCCGAGCACCCCGGTCCTGAGGGCACGGCCCTGGTCGCCGCGATCGCCGCCGACATCGCGGACCTGCCGGGCGCGCTCGCCGCGGTCGCCGCGCTCGCCGGGCAGGCACCGGAGGCTGGCCTGATCGCCGACCTGTACGTCACCTGGGCGGGCGAGCCGGACCTGGACGTCCTCGGGGCGCGCCTCGGCGAACTGCTGGCGGCCAGCCCGCTGCCAGCGATGAGCGCGCGGATCGCGCGGGTCACGGTGACGGTCGCCGGGGCCAGCGGATCGGTCATGCATCACCAGGTCACGTTCCGCCCGGACGCGGGCGATGGCGGTGCCGGCGGGGGACTGGCCGAGGACCGGCTGATCCGCGGCCTGCACCCGCAGGTCGCCGAGCGGCTGCAACTGGGCCGGCTGCGGGAGTTCGACCTGACCCGGCTGCCATCCGCCGATGAGGACATCTACCTGTTCAAGGCGGTGGCGAAGACCAACCCGGCCGACGAGCGGCTGGTCGCGATGGGCCAGGTCCGCGACCTGACCCCGCTGCGCGAGGCGGACGGCAGGCTGGTGGCCCTGCCCGAGCTGGAGAACGTGCTGACCGGGTGCCTGGACGCGATCCGCAACGTCCAGGCCGGGCGGCCGCAGGACAAGCGGTTCAACAGCAACCGGGTCATGATGTACGTCTGGCCGGAAAGCGATTTCACCGCCGAGGAGCTGACCCCCCTCGCGCACCGGATCCGGCCGACCATCACCGGCTCGGGGGTGGAGGAGGTTCAGTGCGTCGTCCGCCAGCGCCGCAGTGCCTCCCAGCTACCCGGTGTCTTCGAGGGGGCGAATGGCGAGCTGACCGAGGTGGCCATCCTCGTCACCGGCGACGCGGACGGCGCCGCCCGGCTGCACATCGGCGTGCCGCAGACCGAGCCGGTGCCGCCGCTGGATGACTACCGGCAGAAGGTGCTGCGCGCGGCCCGGCGCGGCACCATGTACCCGTACGAGCTGACCAGCCGGCTAGCCGGGGCCGACGGCCGCTTCACCGAGCATGACCTGGACGCGAGCGGCGCCCTGGTGCCCGTGGAACGGCCGCCGGGAAGGAATAAGGCCGCCATCGTGACCGGGGTGGTCACCACGCCGACCGAGCGGTACCCCGAGGGCGTCACCCGCGTGGTGCTGCTCGGCGACCCGACCAAGTCGCTGGGCGCGCTGTCGGAGCCGGAGTGCGCGCGGGTGATCGAGGCGCTTGACCTGGCGTCGCGGATGCGGGTGCCGGTGGAGTGGTTCGCGCTGTCGTCCGGCGCGCGGATCTCGATGACCTCCGGCACCGAGAACATGGACTGGGTGGCGGCCGCGCTCAAGCGGATCGTCGAGTTCACGCAGGCCGGCGGCGAGATCAACATCGTCGTGGCCGGGATCACCGTCGGCGCCCAGCCGTACTGGAACGCCGAGGCGACGATGCTCATGCACTGCAAGGGCATCCTGGTGATGACGCCAGACTCGGCGATGGTGCTCACCGGCAAGCAGTCGCTGGACTTCTCCGGCGGGGTGTCGGCCGAGGACAACTTCGGCATCGGCGGCTACGACCGCGTCATGGGGCCCAACGGCCAGGCGCAGTACTGGGCGCCGAGCCTGGCGGCCGCCTGCGACGTCTTGATGGCGCACTACGACCACGCCTACGTCGCGGCCGGCGAGGGCGCGCCGCGGCGGGCGGTCACCAGCGACCCCGCCGACCGCGATGTCTCCAGCTACCCGCACGCGGTGGCGGGCAGCGACTTCGCCACGGTCGGTGAGATCTTCTCGGCCGCGCACAACCCCGACCGCAAGAAGCCATTCGACATCCGCACGGTGATGCGGGCCTTGTCGGATCAAGACCTCCCGCCGCTTGAGCGCTGGGCCGGGATGGGCGACGCGGAGACCGCGGTGGTGCAAGACGCCCACATCGGCGGCTTGCCGGTCTGCCTGATCGGCATCGAGTCGCGCGCGGTGCCCAGGCGCGGGTTCCCGCCCGCCGACGGTCCCGACGCGTTCACCGCGGGCACGCTGTTCCCGATGTCCTCGAAGAAGACCGCGCACGCGATCAACGCCGCGTCCGGCAACCGGCCGGTGGTGGTGCTGGCGAACCTGTCCGGGTTCGACGGCTCCCCGGAGTCGATGCGCAAGCTGCAGCTGGAATACGGCGCGGAGATCGGCCGGGCGATCGTCAACTTCGACGGGCCAATCGTGTTCTGCGTGATCTCCCGCTACCACGGCGGCGCGTTCGTGGTGTTCTCCAAGACGCTCAACCCGAACATGACGGTGCTGGCCCTGGAGGGATCGTTCGCGTCGGTTCTCGGCGGTGCCCCCGCGGCGGCCGTGGTGTTCGCCGGCGAGGTGAGCAGCCGCACGGCGGCCGACCCCCGGGTGGCGCGACTGCAGGCCGAGGTAGCCGAGGCCAGCGGCGCCGAGCGCGCGGCGCTGAGCACGCGGCTGGCCGAGGCGCGGTCATCGGTCCGGGCCGAGAAGCTGGGCGAGGTCGCCGCGGAGTTCGACCGGGTCCACAGCATCCAGCGGGCAGTTCAGGTTGGCTCGGTCGACGCGATCATCACCGCGGCCGAGTTGCGCCCCCGGGTGATCGGCGCCCTCGAGCGCGGCCTGCGCGCCCGCGAGATCGGCGTCCCCGGCCGGCCTCACTGACCCGGACGGGGATGACCGCGCTCGTAACGGGCCAGGATCGCGGCGGCCTCCTGGGCCATGCGGGCGCGCAGCCGCGCGGGCTCGAGCACCTCGATGGCCGCGCCGAGCGCGAGGAACTGGGCGCACGCGTGGTCGACGGACTCGATGGGCACGACGGCCCGCACCCAGCCATCCGGGCCGGTGACGCCAGCCTCGGCGCAGGCCCGCGCGGCGGCACCGGGCAGCCGGTCGCTTGCGCCGGGGGCGAGCCGGACGACCGCCGTGCCGCGGTACAGCCCGCTCAGGAAGCTAGCGGACGCCTGCGCCCAGTAGCCGGCCAGGTCGAAGGCGTCGGGGACGGTGACCTCCTCATCCAGCTCGGCCAGGGCGAGGACCTGGTCCACGCGGTACATGCGCGGCCCGTCGGCGCCCGCCGGCGGCCTTCCGTCGGCGGGTACGGCGATCAGGTACCACCGGCCCGCCTTCAGCACCAGGCCGTAGGGTGCCAGCCGCCGGTCCACGTCGGTCGGCGCCTTCCACCGCCGGTAGCGGACCTGCAGCACCCGCCCTCGCCACACGGCGGCGGCGACGGCGGGCAGGAAGGGCGCCTGCGGTGGCGAGTCATACCAGCCGGGCGCGTCCAGGTGGAAGCGGGTCGCGATCCGGTCGGCCTCCGCGGCCAGGCCGGACGGCAGCGCCGCCCGCACCTTGAGCTGGGCGGCGGCCAGCACCGCGCCCAGCCCGAGCTCGGCGGCGGGACCGGGCAGCCCGGACATGAACAGCGCCTCCGCCTCGGCGGCGGTCAGGCCGGTCAGCCGGGTGCGATAGCCATCGACGAGCCGGTAGCCGCCCCGGTGGCCCGCCGCGCCGTACAGCGGGATGCCCGCGGCGAGCAGCGCGTCCACGTCGCGGTAGATCGTCCGCACGGACACGCCCAGCTCGGCGGCGAGCTGGTCAGCGGTCACCTGCCCTCTGGCTTGCGTCAGCAACAGGATCGAGATGAGACGGCTGGCGCGCATGATCACCCATTTTCTCCTGACAGCAGATGTCAGGGAAGGGGCTTACCGTCGCCATCATGACGTTCACCGAGAAGTCCCTGCGCTCGCGGCCGGCGATCCGCCTGGCCGGCCGCGCGGTCAAGCGCTATCACGTGTTCAGCGACACCGCCGTCATCGAGCCGGCGATCGAGCAGGCGGCGCACCGGATCCTGCCGGCCCTGCTGCCCGAGCCGGACGGCACCCCGGCGGCCACGTTCATCGTGCTGCACCGCGGCTCCGATGGCGCCGCCTACCTCAACGCCTACAGTTGGGTCTGGGACAACGTCCTGCACATGCGCGGGGCCGCCGCCGGGCAGCCCGCGCTGGATTGCCCGGATGACGACCCGACCAACTTCATCGTCGTGGACCGGCCGTGGATCGGCTGCGTCTATGAGCTCCCGCCGCTCGGCCACGAGCGAGACGCCTGGGTGCGGCACATGCTCGCCCCTGAGGTACCGGACCTGGCCGGGTACCTCGCCGACACCCTGCCCGGGGCCCGCTGAGCGCGGACGGGGGCGGCCCGGATGACGGTTCCCGGCTAATTCCGTTGAGTTCTTGTGCCTTAGGGCTGGCACTGAGAATGGCGCGGCCCCGGGTGGGGTAATCGCGGTAATTTGCGGGCTGCGATTTGATCGACGGCGGCCACGGGGCCGCGTGGCGCGTGCGCTATGCTCGCGCCATAATTTGCAGCAGGACGCGAATTGGCGGATCAGCGAAGCGGAGCTGCGACCTTGCCGGGGGGACGCCCAGTGTCATTCTTTGACTATCCAAGCGAAACGCCCGCGGCGCCCGCGGACCCCGTGGACGTGCTGCTCGCCGACGCGTCGGATGCCGAATGGACGACGCTGCTGGGCCATACCCGGCAGCACCGGTTCGATCCCGGCGAGGCGGTCATGGCCGAAGGGGATCAGGACCGCTCCCTCTACCTCGTGCTGGAGGGCCAGCTTGAGGTCCTCGCGCCGCGCGGCCGGCGCGGCGCGTACCGCAAGATCGCCTCGGTCGCCGCGGGCAGCGTCATCGGGGAGCTGGCGTTCTTCGACGGCGGTGCTCGCTCGGCCATGGTCAAGGCGGCGACGCCCGCCGTATTGGCCGAGATGTCCCCGGCGTCCTTCGACGCGCTGGCCGCCGACAGCCCCGCCCTGGCCCGCCAGCTGCTGTTCGACCTGGGCCGGATCCTGGCCCGGCGGCTGCGCGCCGCCCAGTCCGCGCCGAACGGCGGGGAGAACTGACATGGCCGGGACGCCGGTCATCGAGATCAGGGAGCCAGGCCGGCCGCCCCGCCGGGTCCACGTGGAGCGGGCGATCGAGTTCGGCCGCCAGCCGGCGGGCGACGGCGAGGCCGTCGTGCTGGATGACCTGGCCGTCTCGCGCCGCCACCTGCGGCTCGTGCCCAGCCCGGTCGCGCTGTCCATGGTGGACCTGGGCAGCGCCAACGGGACGATGGTCAACGGGAGGCGGGTCACCGGCCGCGTGGTGCTCGAGCTGGGCTCGGTCGTGCGCCTGGGCCAGACCGAGATCCTCATGGTCGGCTGGGAGGGCGACCGGGCGCCAGCCGTTCCGGCCCCCAGGAGCCCGGCGGGCACCGCGACGGTCGCGGTGGCGATCATGCCGACGCCGCCGGCCCCGCCACGGCCGCCGGCGCCCGCGAGACGGCCGTCGCCGGCGGCGACGCTGTGGGGCTGGCTGCTCGGCACGGTCCCGCGGGCGGGCGAGCCGCTGTTCCCCGCCTACACCGAGATGCGCCGCCGCCTGCCGATCCGGGCCTGGCACGGCATCCGGATCGCCAGCGTGGTGGCCTACCTGGCCCTGTGCGCCGGATTGTGGATACGGCCGGCCGGCGGCCAGTTCTGGTTCTTCAAGGTCATCGTCCCGCTGCTGCCGATCTTGTTCTTCACCGCGCCCGGGCTGTGGCGCAATATCTGCCCGCTGGCCGCGGCCAACCAGACGCCGCGGGTGCGCGGTTTCACCAAAGCGTTCACCCCGCCGGACTGGCTGCGACGCTACGGCGCGCTGATCTCCATCTTCTTGTTCTTCGGCATTACCAGCACGCGGATCGCATTCTTCAACGCCAGCGCGCCCGGCCTGAGCATCCTGCTGTCGCTGACAATCCTCAACGCATTCGTGGCGGGGTGGATGTTCAAGGGCAAGAGCGGCTGGTGCTCCAGTATCTGCCCGTTGCTGCCGCTGCAGCGCGCCTACGGCCAGACGCCGTTCGCGAAGGTGCCCAACAGCCACTGCCAGCCGTGCGTCGGCTGCACGAAGAACTGCTATGACTTCCGGCCGAGCGTCGCCTACCAGGCGGACCTGCACGACCCGGACCCGCAGTGGTCGGCGCCGCGCAAGCTGTTCGTCTCCGCCCTGCCGGGGTTCGTCCTGGGCTTCTTCCTGCTCGTCAGTCACCCCGGGATCACGCTGCCGGAGGTGTACCTGCGGCTGGCCGCGTTCTTCCTGGGCAGCGTCGGGCTGTTCTACGCTGTCCAGGCGCTCACCGGGCTGGAGACCACCATCACCGTCGCCGTCTGGGCGGCCACCGCGATCAGCATCTTCTACTGGTACTCGGGCGTCACCCTGGCCAGCTCGTTCGCGACCATCACCGGCATCCAGGCGGCGTGGCTGGCCTGGCCGGTCCGCGTTGTCGTGTGGGCGCTGGCGCTGCTGTGGATCGCGCGGACCTACGTCAAGGGCCGCCAGTACGAGGAGGAGACCGCCGCGCGGCCCGCGCTGCCGGTGATCCAGATCAGCCCCCGGGCCAAGAAGGTCGCCCAGCAGGCCGCCAGCCCGGGCGCCGAGGTCACGTTCGCGGGCACCGGCAAGCCCGTCAAGGCCGAGGTCGGGATGAGCCTGCTAGCCCTGGCCGAGCGGGAGAAGCAGCCCATCGAGGCGGGCTGCCGGATGGGCGTCTGCGGCGCGGACCCGGTCGCGATCATGCAGGGCGGCGGGTGCCTGACCCGGCCCGATGAGGACGAGCAGAACACCTTGCGCCGCCTCGGCTTTGCCGACAACACCCGGATGGCGTGCGTCGCGCGCGTCCAGTCGGGGCCGGTGACAGTGGCCCTCAAGCCCGAGCCGGGCACCCCCAAGGCGAGCGCGGTGACCGCCTACGACCGCTCGATCGTCAGCGTGGTCGTGCTCGGCAACGGCATCGCGGGGGTGACCGCCGCCGACTTCCTGCGCCGCGGCCACCCTGAGTGCGAGATCCACGTGGTCGGCGCGGAATCCCACGTGCACTACAACCGGATGGGCATCTCGCGGCTCGTCTTCGGCCGTTCGGCCATGCAGGGCCTGTACCTGCTGCCCGAGCAGTGGTACGACGACCACCAGGTCGTCGCGTGGCTGAACACCCGGGCCAGCCGGATCGACATCGCCGCGAAGCAAGTCAGCCTGGCCACCGGGGACACGCTGCACTATGACCGGCTGATCCTGGCCATGGGGGCCAGCAGCGCCCGGCCGCCCGTCGACGGCTTCGGCCGCGATGGCAGCTTCGTGATGCGGGCCGCGGCGGACGCGATGGCGATCCGCGCCTACGCCCAAGAGCGCGGCTGCCGCACTGCCGTGGTGGCCGGCGGCGGCCTGCTCGGACTGGAGGGGGCGCACGCGCTGCACGAGCTCGGCCTGGACGTCACCGTCTTGGAGCGCGGCGGGCGGCTGATGGGCAAGCAGGTCGACGAGCGGTGCAGTGAGCTGCTGCACGGGCACCTGGCTCGCATGGGCTTGCACGTGGAGTACCGCGCCGAGTCCCAGGCGCTGGCCGGCGAGGGCCGGGTAACCGGGGTGACCCTCAAGGACGGCCGCACGCTCGGCTGCGATATCTTCCTGGCCGCCGTCGGCAACCGGCCGAACGCCGACCTCGCCAGGGACGCGGGGATCGCCGTCAACCGCGGCGTCATCGTCAACGACCGGATGCAGACCTCTGTCCCGCACGTCTACGCGGCTGGCGACGTCGCCGAGCATGACGGGATGCTGCTGGGGCTGTGGCCGATCGCGGCCAAGCAGGGCGAGGTCGCCGCGGTCAACGCCCTCGGCGGCCTGGCCGGCCAGCAGATGAGCCTCACCGCGGAGGTCCCGGCGACGATCCTCAAGGGCGTGGGCATCGACTTGTTCTCAATCGGCCAGTTCGCCGCCGGCGAGGGCGACACCACGATCGTCGCCGAGGAGCGGGACCCCTACGACCCGTCCTACCGCAAGCTGGTGATCTCCGGCGGCCGGGCGGTCGGCGCCACCGTCGTCGGCAACGACCCCGAGGTGGTCGCCGCCGCGACCGCCGCGGTCAAGAACCGGGCCGAGGTCACGCGGCAGGTGCTCGCCGACCTGCGCCGCGGCGAGTGGGCGGCGCTGCGCGACGCGGGCCGCGCGCCGGCCGGAAACCCGGCGTAGGCGGCGCCCCGCCGCGGGCCAGCGAGCCCGGCGCCCGGCTGCGCGCCGCTAACAGCCGGTCCGCCCCGAGGACCTCGACCGACTGCCGGCGACCCTTGACCTGGACCGCCGGCAGCGGGGTGAAGGCGAAGCCGGCCGCGGACCGGTGCACCGCGTCGGTCACCAGGACGGCCGGACGGCCGTCCCGCCCGGCCAGGCCGGATAGCCGGAACGCGACGTTGGTGGCATCGCCGAGCACCGTGACGATCCGGCCGGTCATCTGGCTGACCGCCGCCGGGCCGCAGGCGACGCCCCAGCCCATGCGCAGCGGGCCGCCATCGGGGTCGCGAACGGACAGCCCGGCCGCGATGCCAGGGACCGTCTCGGCCGCCTCGACGGCGAAGGCGACCGCGGCCCCGGCGGCGGTCGCCATGGCGGCCTGCTCAATGGCCTCCCGGGCGGTGGCGGACATCCCCTTGGCGTCCATCGCGGTGGCCACCATGGCGGCCGACTCCCAGGTCGCGAAGAACGCGTCACCCACATAGTTGGACAGCACCCCGTTGTGCCGGGTGAGGATGCGCCGCAGCCCGGTGAACAGCCGGTCGATGTTCTCCAGCAGTACCCGGTCGTCGGTCTCCTCGGCGATCGTGGAGAAGCTGGCGATGTCACCGACCGCCATCGCCATCTTCGTGACCGTCACCTCGCGGACCGTGTTGGTCCGGCGGCCGGGGCCGGTGACGGTGCCCGCCGGGCCGCCCCGAACCGGGGCGGTGAACCGCCGGGAGCGGAACTGCAGCTCAACGGCGCCGATGCGCAGCCGGTCACCGGGCCGCAGCCGGATCGGGACCGCCCGCTCGACCCGGTGCCCGTTGAGTCGGGTCCCGTTCGTGCTGCAGTCGGTCAGCCACGCCTGATCCAGCGCGGAGTCCAGCCGCACCTCCAGGTGCGTGCGGGACACGGCCGGGTCGGTGATCAGCAGGCGGTGCCGCTCGTCCACCCCGGCGCACTCGCGGCCCACGGCCAGCCAGTCCAGCACCGGCACCGAGTGCTCCCCGTCAGTGTCCGGACCGACCACCAGGATCGCCGGGATGGTCTCCGACGCCCCCGACGCGGGCGGCCGGTACTCGGCGTCAGCGTGCCCCCCGGGAGGTTGCCCCCCGTCATTGCCCATGCAGTGGCCCGGTGACGACATAGGTGAAGACCTGCTGGCCGATGCGCAGGCTCCAGGTCGGGGGCAGCTGGGCGGGGTCGGTGCCGATCCGGGTCCACTCGGGCGCGCCCGGCGCGCTGATGAAGGTCCCGTGGGTGGACCCCGGGTCGCGAACCCACACCAGGCCCTGGTCGACCCACAGGTAGGCGTGGATCCGCGAGATGAGGTTGTCCGGGTCGCGCAGCGGCAACGGCGAAGCGTGCCCGCTGATCACCGACGGGTCCTGGTGCGGCCCGCGGCCCAGCACGTAGGCGCGGTCCAGGTAGATGACCGTCCCGTCCTCCGACCGCAGCTCGCCGATCGGCGACACCACCATGGTCGGCTGGGCGCTGCCGGGCTGCCCGGCGCCCGGCTGCTGCTGGGGCAGCGGCATGGACGCCACGGCGATGGTCTCCTGGTGCCCGAGCGGAAGCGGCGACGGGCCGGGCTCCTCGTCGGCGGCGGGCGGCGCGTACTCCAGCGGCGGCTCGGCCAGGTCGCTCAGCGACGGCTGCGGCGACCCCGCGGCGGGCACGTCCGGCGATTCCCCGGCGGCGGGCGCCGGGTCAGCGGGCGCGTCCGCGGCGGCGGGCACCTCCGGGGTCGGCGATGCCCAGTCCTCGGCGGCGGGCACGTCCTGCAATTCCTCGGGGGCGGGCAGCGTCCAGTCCTCGGCGGCGGGCACGTCCGGCAGTTCCTCGGCGGGCACCTCGGCGGCCGGCGATGCCCAGTCCTCGGCGGGCGGCTCGGCCTCCGGCACGGGCGCCGCCTCAGCGGCCGTCTCGGCCAGCGGCGGCGCGGCTGCCTCTGGTCCTGGTGCGGCCCCCAGCCAGGTCAGCGCGAAGGCCTGCCCGAGTACCACCCCTTCCCGCAGGTCCGACAGCGGCTCCGGCGCCACCGGCCGGCCGGCGGCCACGGCGATCGTCAGCTGGTCGAACGTGGCCGGCATCGCCTCGTCGACCCAGGTCAGGGCGCGCTCCCCGGACAGCTCACGGGTCGTGCCATCCTGGGTGACCGTGCACGACACGGGACCACGCAGGAAGACAACCACATCCGAGCCGCGTACGGCGACCATCCCGAACGAGATCGCGTCCCCGGGCATGTGCCCGAGCACCCACGCCGCCAGTCGCGCGGCAACCATGCTGGCCGACAGCGCCTCATCGGCCGCGACGCTAGCGACCAGGCCAAGGAGCTCCCGGATGCCATCGTCGGCGACCGGCTCCTCGCGCGGCACCACCACGACCGTGTCGCCGAACCGGGCGATCAGCCCGTTCCCTGGCTCGATCCCTATGTGCGCTGTCATCTGTCCCATGCCGTTCCCCTCATGCACCGCCGACGGACCCGTGTGCTTCCGCAGTAATAGCATGCGCCGTACGGGCGCCGGCCAACCATTACCTTACGGATGCCTCAAGGTGATCATGGGCACGGGGTGACGACCACGGCAAGTGGGGCGCCATGACCTCAGCCCCCGGCTGGGGAGTATCCCGGCCGGCGCCCGGCCCGCGCTCAGCGGGCGCGCAGGACCGCCCAGCTTCCCCAGTAGGCCTCGCTGGTGGTCGCGTCCCAGGGCCGGCCGGCCGCCGTGGTCATCGCGTCGATGAGCAGCTCCGTGCGCAGGTGGAAGGGGGCGCCAGCCCCGAGCGCGTTGGACCACACGAGCACCGCCCCGTCCGCCATGACCCGCGCGACTTCGCCGGCGAACAGCGGCCCGTCCCCGATCACGACCGCGTTGGCGCACCCGTCGGGCAGGGGCAGCCGCGACGCGTCCGCCTGAACGCGGTGGCGCGCGGCCGAGCGGGCCAGCATCCCGCGCGACAGGTCTACCGCCAGCACCGGCTGCCAGAGCGCGGCGATCAGCCCGGTGAGCAGCCCGGTCCCGGACGCGATCTCCACCGCTCGCCCGGCCGGGAACGGCCCGCCGCGGGCCAGCGCGTCCGCGAGCACCGGGGGCCGGTAGCCGCCCCGGTCACCCTCCCAGCTGGCGGCCATCGCGTCGAACTCGGCTGCCATCGCGGCCGCCTCGTCCCGGGACCAGGTGCCCGGCTCCAGCGCGACGCGCCGCGCGCGTTCCTGCGACCGCGCGGCCTCGGCGCGCACCGGCTTTCCGGGCGGCGATGCGACCGCCCGGGGCAGCGTCTGGATCACGCTTCCCATCTTGCGCGCTCACGGGCCGGGCCGCCGTGTGATCTGCGCCTCGCTTTCCTGCTATTGACCCGTGGCATCGGTAGGCGCCGCGATCGACGTCGCCGCCCCGGCCGAGCGGGTCCGGGCACCGGCCGCCGCCGCGGCGGCGGATCAGCCGCGGGTGAGGGCGCCGAAGCGCGCGCAGCTTTCCTCGATCGCCGCCCGGGCAGCGGGGGAGAAGGCGATGACGGGGAACGGCCCGGCGCCCTGCGGCCGGTAGACCCGCGCCCGCGGGCGGGTCGACGGGCATGGGCGGTCTCCCTGACGTCGTCATTGGCGAAGGAAAGGGCAGTGGTTTCAGCCGTGGGGCTCAGCTGTAAACAAGGGACCCGTCGTCAAGGTCGGCCTTGGGCAGGACGTCCCGCTCCTGGAAGTACTCCAGGAAGTGGATCCACGGCTCCCGGTCGCCTTGCTTGAACAGGGTGCCCTGCGCCCGCATGATGTAGCCGGCGCTGAAGTTCTCCGGGTCGCAGAACGGGAGCCGCTCCATCCCGGCGTCCTGCGGCCGCAGGGTCGGCACCACCATGGTGGCGCCCGCCGCTTCCATCCGCTCCAGCATCGCGGACACGAGGTCACAGACCATGTCGGCGCGCAGCGTCCAGCTGTAGCGCAGGTAGCCGAACACGTAGGCCATGTTGGGCACGCCGCTGATCATGACGCCGCGCCAGGTGACCCGCTCGGTGAAGTCAACCGGCTCGCCGTCCACGGCGAACGCGACGTCGCCGAACAGCGACATGGTAAAGCCCGTCGCGGTGACGACGATGTCGGCGGCGATCTCCTCGCCGGAGCTGACCCGGATCCCGGTCTCGGTGAAGGTGTCGATGGTGTCGGTGACGACCGACGCGTTGCCCGCGCGCAGCGCCGTGAAGAAGTCGCCCTCAGGGACGATGCCGATGCGCTGCTGCCACGGCCGGTAGCGCGGGGTGAAGTGCTTGTCGATGTCGAAGCCCTCGGGCAGCTGCGGGCGCATCGACTCGATGAAGAACTCGTGGAGCCCGTTGGGATCCTCGCGCGCGGTCTTCACGAGCGTGTCCTGCACGGCGATGTGGGCCTCGCGGAGGTTCTCGAAGGTCAGTTCCCCCGGGCCGAGCTCGGCGGCGAGCTGGTCTTCGCTGGGCGGGGCGAGGAAGTAGGAGGGGGAGCGCTGCAGCATCGTCACGTGCGCCGCGTCCTGCGCGATCGCCGGAATCAGCGTCGCGGCCGTCGCGCCGGAGCCGATCACGATGACCCGCTTGCCGGTGACGTCGAGGTCCTCGGGCCACCGTTGCGGGTGCACCAGCACGCCCCGGTACCGGTCCAGGCCTGGCCACTGGGGCCGGTGGGGCTTGTCGTGGTTGTAGTAGCCAGGGCACATCCACAAGAAGTCGGTGGTGTACCGCAGCCGCTCGCCGGTGTCGGCCCGGGTGACCGCCACGGTCCACCGCCGGCCGGTAGTGGACCAGCTGGCCGAGGTGACCTTGTGCTGGTACCGGATGTGCTCGTCGAGGCCTTCCGCGGCGATGACCTCATCGAGGTAGGACAGGATCGCCGGGCCGGAGGCGATCGCCGGGCCCTGCCACGGCTTGAACCGGAAGCCGTAGGTGAACAGGTCGCTGTCGGAGCGCACCCCCGGGTACCGGTGAGTCCACCAGGTCCCGCCGTGACCGTCCTTGGCCTCCAGGATGAGG
>Ga0157369_10003706_pt1 | contig 18162 bp, 19 predicted proteins | sample C25metaG_FD_113461 | JGI IMG/M metagenome (GOLD analysis project Ga0157369, IMG submission 113461) | Corn rhizosphere microbial communities from Kellogg Biological Station, Michigan, USA - C2-5 metaG | ecosystem: Host-associated > Plants > Roots > Rhizosphere > Soil | place: USA: Michigan... | reverse complement strand
GACCATCGACTATACGACTCCGCTCAGCACCCGCACAGCCGTCAACCTCTCCTTCTCGGCCGACCATGTCGGCGGCGGCTTCGCCCGCACCTATTACGGCGTGACGGCGGCGGGGGCGCTGAAGAGCGGCCTTCCCGCCTACAACGCACGCGGCGGCTGGAAGAGCTGGCGGACCACCCTCGCCATCGGCCAGGTGCTGACCGGGGACCTCAGGAACCCGCACCTCTCCGCCTTCGCGGCGGTGAGCTATTCGCGGGTGCTCGGCAATTTCGCGCGCAGCCCGGTGGTGAAGGTGGTCGGCGACGCGAACCAGTATCTCGCCGCCGCCGGCCTCGCCTACAGCTTCTGAGGCCCCTTTCGCCCGCCTGCCGTTCGGGCTAGGAACGGGGCGTGAACGGGGTGCGCAAGATCATCCATGTCGACATGGACGCCTTCTATGCGTCGGTCGAGCAGCGCGACAATCCGGAGCTCAGGGGCAAGCCGCTCGCGGTCGGCGGCGGCGTCCGCGGCGTCGTAGCGGCCGCAAGCTACGAGGCGCGCAAGTTCGGAGTCCGCTCGGCGATGCCGGCCGTCACCGCCAAGCGCCGCTGCCCCGACCTCATCTTCGTCAAGCCGCGCTTCGACGCCTATCGCGCGGTCAGCCAGCAGATCCGCGCCATCTTCCTCGACTACACGCCCCACGTCGAGCCGCTGAGCCTCGACGAAGCCTATCTCGACGTCACTGAGGATTTGAAGGGGATCGGCGTCGCCACGCTCATCGCCGAGGAGATCCGCGCCCGCATCCGCGCCGAGACCGGCCTCACCGCTTCGGCCGGCGTCTCGTACAACAAGTTCCTCGCGAAGCTCGCGTCGGACCAGAACAAGCCGGACGGCCTGTGCGTGGTGACGCCAGCCCGGGGGCCTGCCTTCGTCGAGGGGCTGCCGGTCGCCCGGTTCCACGGCGTCGGGCCGAAGACCGCGGAGAAGATGGCGCGGCTCGGCATCGAGACGGGCGCGGACCTCAAGGCGCGGAGCCTCGAATTTCTCGCCGCCCATTTCGGCAGTTCGGCGCGTTACTATCACGATCTCGCCCGCGGCATCTGCCACCGCCAGGTCAAGGCCGACCGCCCCTACAAGTCGGTGAGCGCCGAGGACACGTTCCTCACCGATCTTGCCGATCCCGAGGCTCTGCTGTCGGAGCTGGAGCGGATCGGGCGGCACGTGTGGGAGAAGAGGGTGGTCGGCAAGGGCCTGTCCGGCCGGACGGTCAACCTCAAGGTCAAGTATGCCGACTTCCAGATCGTCACCCGGGCAAGGTCGCTCGACCGGCCGGTGAGCGGCATGGCCGAGTTCCTCGACATGGGCGCGGCCCTGCTGCGCTCGCTCCTCCCGCCGCCCAAGGCCATCCGCCTCCTCGGCCTCGGCCTTTCCGGGCTCGGCGAGGCCGAGCGCCCCCGCGACGAGCGCGAGCTGGCGCTGCCGCTCTGACGTGACGGCGCCCGCGGCCCTTCCGGCGCGGCTGCCGGAGCATTTCATGGACCGGTTGCTGGTCGACTGCCCCGCCTGCGGCGGCCTCGCCGTGATCGCGCTCGAGGAGGATAAGGGGACGGCCGCCATCGGCTGGGCCTCGGAGCGACACCACGGGGCGCGGCGGCTCACCTGCACGCGCTGCGCCCACGCCCGGCGCGAGGGATGGCAGGCGCTGGCCGACCCGAACATGGGCCTTGCGCTCCGCCTCAGGGGCGAGAGCCGTCACGGCATGCTCGTCGCCTACAACGAGGCGCATCTCGATTATATCGAAGCCTATGTGCGCGATCCGCTCCGCCGCGAGGCGGTGGAGCCCGGCGGGATCCGCAACCAGTCGATCGCCTCGCGCTTGCCCCGATGGGTCAAGGCGGCGAAGAACCGCGACGAGGTGCTGAAGCTGATCGGCCGGATGCGGGCGCGGCTGGCGTAGGAACGACCCTCCGAGCTGAGCCTGCCCGCCGGCTTACTCCGCGGCCTCCGCCTCCGCTTCCGCCTCGCTCTGCTGGCGGGCCCACATGTCGGCGTAGAGGCCGTTCTTTCGCAGGAGCTGGGCGTGCGTGCCGCGCTCGGCGACTCGGCCCTGGTCGAGGACGACGATCTGGTCCGCCTCGACGATGGTCGATAGGCGATGGGCGATGACGATCGCCGTCCGCCGCGACGAAACCGCGCTCAGAGTCTCCTGGATCGCGGCTTCGGTGCGGCTGTCGAGCGCCGAAGTCGCCTCGTCGAAGATCAGGATGGGCGGGTCCTTGAGCAGGGTGCGGGCGATGGCGACGCGCTGCTTCTCGCCGCCGGAAAGCTTGAGGCCGCGCTCGCCGACCATCGCCTCGTAGCCGTCGGGAAGGCTCAGGATGAAGTCGTGGATCGCCGCCCCCCTGGCCGCCGCCTCAATCTCCGCCTGGGTCGAGCCGTCCCTGCCGTAGCCGATATTGTACCCGATCGAATCGTTGAACAGCACCGTGTCCTGCGGGACGATCCCGATCGCCGCGCGCAGGCTCGACTGGGTGACGTGGGCGATGTCCTGGCCGTCGATGCAGATCCGGCCCGCGGTCGGATCGTAGAAGCGGAAGAGGAGGCGCGAAAGGGTCGACTTGCCCGCGCCCGACGGGCCGACGACGGCGAGCGTGGTTCCCGCAGGGACCTCGAAGGAGACGCCCTTCAATATCTCCCGTTCCGGATCGTACGCGAAGTGCACGTCCTCGAAGCGGACCGTCGCCGCCTCGATCCGGAGCGGCTGCGCGTCGGCGGCGTCGGTGACCTCGGCGGGCGTGTCGACGAGGTTGAACATCGCCTCCATGTCGATGAGCCCTTGGCGGATCGTCCGGTAAACCCAGCCGAGCATGTCCAGCGGCCGGAAGAGCTGGGCGAGGAAGGTGTTGACGAAGACGACGTCGCCGGTGGTGAACTTGCCCTGGCTCCAGCCCCACACGGTGTAGGCCATCGCGCCCGCCATCATCAGATTGGTGATCAGCGACTGGCCGATGTTGAGCCAGGCGAGCGACACCTCGTTGCGCACGGCGGCGTCGGCGAAGGCGCGCATCGCGCTTCCGTAGCGCGCCGCCTCGCGGCCCTCGGCGTTGAAATATTTCACCGTCTCGTAGTTGAGGAGCGAGTCGACGGCGCGGGCGATCGCCTGGTTGTCGACCTCGTTCATCCGGCGCTGGAGGTGGGTGCGCCACTCGGTCACCTTGCGCGTGAAGACGATGTACGCGGCGACCATGACGATCGTCGCCACCACCAGACCGGGGCCGAACTTGACCCCGAAGATGATGCAGACGGCGGCAAGCTCGATCACCGTCGGGGCGATGTTGAAGAGGAGGAAGTAGAGCATCATGTCGATGCTCTTGGTGCCGCGCTCGACGATCTTGGTGAGCGCGCCGGTGCGCCGCTCGAGGTGGAAGCGCAGCGACAGCCGGTGGATGTGGCGGAACACCGTTTCCGCGAGGCGCCGCGCCGCGTCCTGGCCGACCCGTTCGAAGATCGCGTTCCGCAAATTCTCGAAGAGGACGCTGCCGAACCGCGCGCCGGCATAAGCGACGACCAGCGCCATCGCCAGGCCGGCGGCGGGCGTCACCCCGTGCGACATCCGGTCGACCGCCGCCTTGTAGGCGAACGGCATGACCAGGGTCGCCGCCTTGGCCGCGAAGACGAGCAGGATCGCGATGACGACCCGCGCCCGAAGCGCCGGCGCGTCGGCCGGCCAAAGATATGGCAGGAAACGCCGAAGCGCCTGCCAGCCGCCGCGCGGGGTGGTTTCGGGATTCTCGAGGGGCCGCATCGGGCCCCTACGTAGGTATGCGGATGGCGGTTCCCAAGCGACGCATGCGAAAGGGCGGGAACAGGCTTTCGCACCAAGGGTTTAGCAGGTCATGGGACCGGGCATCTTCCTCATCGCCATCATGGGCTGCGGCGAAGCCAATGCGCCCTGCCAGACCGTCCGGACGCTCGAGGTCCGCTACGAGAGCCAGGCTGCCTGCACCGCCGCCACCGACGCCGCCATCGCCAACGCGTCCGACGTCGATTTCCCCGTTGTGGTCGCCCAGTGCGTCGCAGCGGGCGCGAAGCCCGTCGTCAAGGCCTCCGAGGTGAAGCTCCCGGGACCCGCCCGCGCCAACCTGCGGATCAGCCCGGTGAGGAGCTGAGCCTCGTCCGACGAGGATTTCCAAAGCTGCTACCTGTGCGAACGCCCGCTCGGTGCGAAGGTGGAATGGCACCATGCCGTGCCGAAGAGCCGCGGCGGCCGGGAGACGGTCCCGGTCCATCCGATCTGCCACCGGGCGATCCACCGCGCGCTGTCGAACAAGGAGCTGGAGCGGGACTTCTCCACCGCGCTGGCGCTGCGCACCCAGCCCGATCTCGCCCGCTTCATCGCCTGGGTCGCCGACAAGGAGCCGGATTTCCACGCGCCCACGAGGCGGCCGCGTCGCTAGGTCCTCAGACGAGGCCGAGGGCGTTCACCAGCACCGCCGCGCCGGCGACGAGGAACAGGATCGCGAACAGGATCCGAAGCGGCCTGACGTGCGCCGTTCGCTCGAACGCCTCCCCTGCGAGCGCGGCGGGCAGCGCGACGGCGACGGTGCCGACGAAGGCGGCGGCGGCGACGGGGACGAAGCTGCCGTAATAAGCGGCGAGCGCGCCGGTCAGATACTGGGTCTTGTCGCCCCAGCCGGCGCCGGTCAGCGCGACCAGCGAGCCGATGAACGGCCCGCCGCGTGCCCTGGGCGGCTTCGCCCCTTCGCCGATCAGGCCGGCGACTCCGGCGAAGGCGAGCGCGACCGCGAGCAGGAGCGCCGCGGCGTGCAGGCTGATCTCGAGCCGGAGCAGCGACCCGGCGAAGGCGGCGGCGGCGCTGTTCATCGCCGCGGCGAGGACGAGGGCGGCGACCACCGGCGCGGGCGTGAAGCGCGCCCTCAGCAGCGCAGCGACCTTTTGGGTCCGGTCGGCCCAGCCGCCGAGCAGGGCGGCGACGAAGGCGGTGAGCAGCGCCTCCAAGTCAGGCGCAGAGGCGGACGGAAATCGAGGCGAGCATCGCCTGGCTCGCTTCCTCGTCGAGGCGCTCGCAGCCGATCGCGTCCTGCAGGCGCGCGAGGTAGAGGGCCGGCGGACAGGCGCCCTCGCCGCCGCCGTGACGGGCGGCGCGCTTCAGCGCCTCGGCGAGGCGGGCGACCGGCGTCAGGCCGTAGGCGGCGGCGATCATCCGGATCGATTCCGCCTGTGCCTCCGTGTCCCGGCCGCGGGCCCGCTCGACGCTTCGGCGGACGGCGGCGAGCCGCTCGCAAAGCTCGGCGCGGACCACCATCATCGCATCGTCTCCGGCGTGCATCGCCTCTCTCCCGCTCGGGTTCGAGGGCGAGGATGCGCGCTTATGGTTACCGAAGCGTTAAAGGGCAGCGGCCTTGACAGGGCGCGCGCTTCGCGGCAGAGGCGGCGGCGCATATGAGCGGCGGGGACGCCGCTTTATTTTTTGCCGCACCACCAGATTTGAGAGGCTGTCATGGCCAAGCCGACCACCGTCAAGATCAAGCTCGTCAGCACCGCCGACACCGGCTTCTACTATGTGACGAAGAAGAACCCGCGGAACATCACCGAGAAGATGACCTTCCGCAAGTACGACCCCGTCGCGCGCAAGCACGTCGAGTTCAAGGAAGCCAAGATCAAGTAAGAGGCCGCGGCTCCGGCCGCGCCCCGCTTGAGCTCTTGAAGCGCCCCGCCGCGAGGTTGGGGCGCTTTTCTCGTGTCAGCCGGATTCGGGGGCCGGGCCGTCTGCGACCTGGCGCGCCAGGGCGTCGAGAAGGGTGGACCAGCCGCGCGCGATCCGCTCGGCGCTCGCCGGCGCGTCGGCCGGCCGAGTCTGGGTCAGGGTGAGCGTGCAGCCCTCCTCCTCCGATTCGACGACGACCTCCACCCGCTCCTCGCCCGCCGCATAGAGCGGCACCGCGAGGGTGAAGACGAGGCGGGCCGGCCGCTCGATCGCCTCGTACGTGCCGGTGTGGAGCACTTCCTCGTCGCCGCGCCGCTCGACGATGGCGTAGCGGCCGCCGACCACCGGTTCGACCTCGCAGCGCACGAGGACTCCCTCGGGGGTGCGGAACAGCCATTCGCCGACCGTCTCCCGATCGAGCCAGGCGTCGAACACGCGCTCGGCGGAGGCTGCATAAGCGCGCTCGACTCGAACCTCCTCCGGTTCCGGAGCGGGCGCCTCCTCCTCCACCGGGCGCGGCGCGGCGAGGAGCGCGCGTACCGCCTCGACGAAGCGGATCACGGAAATCGGTTTCGAGACATAGCCCTCCGCCCCCGCCTCGCGGATCCGCTCCTCGTCCCCTTTGGCGGCATAAGCGGTGACGGCCATGATCGGCACCCGGCGCAGCTCGGCGTCGGCCTTCAGCTGCTCGATGAGCTCGAGGCCGCTGATGTGCGGCATCTGGATGTCCATGACGATAAGGTCCGGCTCGAAGGCGCGGGCGCGCTCGACCGCCTCGCGCCCGTCGCGCACCGGCTCGGCCGCAAAGCCGTGGGCGCGGAGCAGGTCGCAGAACAGCTTCAGGTTGAGCTCGTTGTCCTCGACAACCAGGATTTTTTGTCCCACCGGCCCTTCCTAGAAGATGCTCAAGGATCGCACAAACGCCCCGGACCCGGAAGCTCTGGCCCTGTCGGCGCTCGGCTGGGTGCTCGCCGACGGGGAACGGGCGCAGCGCCTCCTCGCCTTGACCGGCCTCACGCCCGAAGACCTGCGCCAGCGCCTCGACACGCGGGCCGTGCAGGCGGCCATCCTCGGCTTCCTCGAAGCGCACGAGCCGGACCTCGTCGCCTGTGCGGATGCCCTGAACGTGGGCCCGGGCGACCTCGTGCAGGCACGGCGGGAGCTGGAGCGGTGAGCCGCCCCCTGCTCATCACCGACTGCGACGAGGTGCTGCTGCACATGGTGTCGCACTTCGCCGAGTGGGTGGGGGAGGCGCACGGCCTGCGCTTCGACCTCAGCGCTCCGGGCTTCCGCAACGCCCTCCTTGAAAAGGACGGCCGGCCCTTGCCGCCGGAGGAGGTGTGGCCGCTGCTCGACGCCTTCTGCACGACCGAGCTCCACCGCCAGAACATCGTCCCCGGCGCCGCCGAGGCGCTTCGGGCGATCGGCGCCGAGGCGGAGATCGTCATCCTCACCAACATCGGCGACGAGTTCGAGGCGGCGCGGATCGAGCAGCTCGAGCGGTTCGAGATCCGCCACAAGGTGCTGTGCAACCGCGGCGGCAAGGGGCCGCCGGTGGCCGAGCTGGTCGCCGACATGCGCCCGTCGGCGGTGGTGTTCGTCGACGACCTGCCGGTACACCACCAGTCCGTCGCCGAGCATGCGCCGGACGTCTGGCGCCTCCACATGATCGCCGAGCCGAAGCTCGCGGCGCACACGCCGCCCGCGCCGGCCGCGCATGCGCGGATCGACGATTGGGACGCGGCTGTGCCGTGGGTGCTGGAGCGGCTTGCGCAAGGACCCGCGCCGACGCAGGGGACCATCGAACCAAAGTGAGGAGGGGCGAATGAACGGCTGGCGGATCGGTCTCGCGGCGGCGCTTATGCTCGGAGGCGCGGCGCGCGCCGCGCTGCCGCAGGACCAGAAGGCGCACGAGGCCGCGCTCGACGCGGCGGTGAGCAGCGATGAGCAGATGGCGTGGCTGAAGGAGATGACCTCCGCCCCCAACAATGTCGGCTCGCCCCACGACAAAGCCAATGCCGAATTCATCCTCGCCCGCTTCAGGGAATTCGGCTGGGACGCGCGGATCGAAAGTTTCGAAGTGCTCTATCCGACGCCGGTCTCGACCCTCGTCGAGATGGTGGCGCCGGAGCGGGTGCGGCTCGGCGGCCAGGAGACTCCGGTGCCCGGCGACGCCACCTCCCACACCATCGCCACCGCCCTTCCGCCCTACGTCGCCTATCAGGGCGACGGCGACGTCACGGCGCCGCTCGTCTACGTCAATTACGGCATGCCGGCCGATTACGAGGCGCTCGCCCGGCGGGGCATCGACGTCAAAGGCAAGATCGTCATCGCGCGCTACGGCGTCGGCTGGCGCGGCTTGAAGCCCAAGCTCGCGCAGGATCATGGCGCCGTCGGCTGCATCATCTATTCGGATCCGGCCGACGACGGCTACGGGCCCGGCGAGCCCTATCCGAAGGGCCCGACGCGGCCGCCGCAGGGCGTCCAGCGCGGCTCGGTCCAGGAGCTGCCGATCCGCCCGGGCGATCCGCTGACCCCCGACGTCGGCGCGACGGCCGGCGCGAAGCGGCTCACCCGCGCCCAGGCGGAGACGATCCTCAAGATCCCGGTCCTGCCGATGGGCTATGGCGACGCCCAGAAGCTGCTCGCCCGCCTCGACGGCCCGGTCGTCCCCGGCGGCTGGCGCGGCGGCCTTCCCATCACCTACCATTTCGGCGGCGGCGGGGCGGTCAAGGTGCGGCTCGCGGTCAAGTCCGACTGGTCGCTGAAGACCATCTACGACGTCATCGCGATGCTTCCCGGCAGCCGCTACCCGGACCAGTGGGTGATCCGCGGCAATCACCATGACGGCTGGGTGTTCGGCGCCGAGGACCCGCTGTCGGGCAACGTCGCCATGCTCTCGGAGGCGAAGGGGCTGGGCGCCCTCTACCGCTCGGGCTGGCGCCCCCTGCGGACCATCGTCTACGCGAGCTGGGACGGCGAGGAGCCGGGCCTCCTCGGCTCCACCGAATGGGCGGAGCAGCACCAGGACGAGCTCAAGCGCAAGGGCGTCCTCTACATCAACACCGACGGCAACGGCCGCGGCAACCTCCAGGCCGAGGGAACGCACAGCTTCCAGCACCTGGTCAACGCCGTCGCCGCCGACGTCCAGGACCCGGAGAGCGGCGCGACCGGCGCCCGCCGGCTTCGCGCCAAGGTGCTCGCCCGCGGCTACGAGACCGGCGCGCGCGACGAGGAGGTCGCCGCCGCCGAAGCGGGCGTCGACATCCCGATCGGGCCCCTGGGCTCAGGCTCCGACTACACCGCCTTCATGCACCATATCGGCATCCCCTCCTTGAACGTCGGCTATGGCGGCGAGGCGGAGAGCGGCGGCGTCTACCATTCGATCTACGACAGCTTCGACCATTTCACCCGCTTCGACGATCCGGGGCTGAAGTACGGCGCCGCGCTGTCGAAGACGGTGGGGCGGCTCGTGCTCCGCGTCGCCGACGCCGACACGGTCCCGCAGCGTTTCTCCGACTTCGCGAACACGGTCGACCGTTACCTCAGGGAAGTGAAGCAGCTCGAGGAGGCGCGGCGCGGCCAGGATCGCCTGCGCGAGCGGATGGAGCGGGACGGGAGCTTCCGGGTCGCCATGGACCCGCTGAAGCCGGTGGGCCCGCCCGAGGCCAAGCCGCTGACCCCGCATGTCGAGCTCGCCGTGCTTGAGGACGCCGTCGACCGGCTGAAGGCGAGCGCCGCCGCCTACGACGCCGCTTATGCCGACAAGTCCTCCGGCCTCACCCCCGAGCGGCGCGACCGGTTGAACGCCATGCTCCGCGACATCGATCAGACCCTGATCCTGCCGCAGGGCCTGCCCTTCCGGCCCTGGTATCGGAACCTCGTCTACGCGCCGGGACGTTTCACCGGCTACGGCGCCAAGACGCTCCCCGGCGTTCGCGAGGCGATCGAAGAGCGCCGCTTCGCCGACGCCCAGGCCTATGCCCGCCTCACCGCCGCCGCGCTCGACGCCTATTCGGCGCGGCTCGACGCCGCCCGCCGCCTGCTGGAGGAAAAATGACCGACAAGACCGTCTTCATCACCGGCGCCACCGCCGGCTTCGGCGCCGCGGCAGCGCGGCGCTTCGCCCGCGACGGCTGGAAGGTGGTCGCGGCCGGCCGCCGCACCGAGCGGCTCGACGCGCTCCGCTCCGAGCTCGGCGCCGACAAGGTCCACGCGCTGACGCTCGACATGCGCGACGAGGCGGCGATCCGCGCCGCCGTCGACGGCCTTCCGGACGAGTTCCGGGGCGTCGACCTGCTGCTCAACAATGCCGGCCTCGCCCCGCCGATGCAGCCGATGCAGGAGGCGGACCTCGATCCGCTGTTCACCGTGATCGACACCAACATCACCGGGCTGGTCGTGCTCACCCGCGCGCTGCTGCCGACGCTGGTCGAGCGCAAGGGCGCGATCATCAATTTGAGCTCGGTCGCCGCCACCTATCCCTATCGCGGCGGCGCCGTGTACGGCGCGTCCAAGGCCTTCGTCCGTCAATTCTCGCTCGACCTGCGCTGCGACCTCCACGGCACCGGCGTCCGCGTCACATCGATCGAGCCGGGCATGGCCGAGACCGAGTTCACCCTGGTGCGCACCGGCGGCGACCAGGCCGCCTCCGACACGCTCTACGCCAACATGAACCCGATGACCGCGGAGGACATCGCCGAGACCCTGTTCTGGGTCGCCACCCTGCCGCCGCACCTCAACATTAACGCGCTCGAGCTGATGCCCGTCAGCCAGAGCTTCGCCGGCTTCACGGTGGCGCGCGAGCCTTAGCCGGGCGCCGGCAGCCGCTCCCTCGCCAGGCGCCGGTCCGATGATTGCGTCGGCGCAGACCCCTGCGTGCGCATAGCCGCGCTCGTTGACTTGACGCCGGCTATTCGGGAGGTTGCGCCTGGAGGAGCGGCGGTGGCGACGAGGATCACTTTCCTGCGCACCCTTTGGTCGGCGGCGTGGCTGTGCCTTGCATCGGCCGCGGTCGCGACGCCGCCTCCGGCTCGCATTGCAGAGGAAGTCCGCTTCGAGCCGGCCCCGGGAATTCTCGTTGCGGGAACGCTCGAGCGGCCCCCCGCCACGGCGGCGGACCAGCCGCTGCCCGTGGTGGTGCTCGTCGCGGGCGCGGGCCGATGGCCGCGCGGCGGCCTTCCGGACCTTCGAGCCCGGCTCCTCGCCGCCGGAATCGCGACGCTTCAGTTCGACAAGCCGGGGGTGGGTCAATCGACAGGGGCGTTCGACGATTCGCTGCCGGCGATCGCGCGCGACGTGACCGGCGCCGTGGCGTTCCTGCGGACCCGATCCGGCATCGATCCCATGCGCATCGCTCTCCTCGGCCACAGCCAGGGGGCGGCCGCGATTCCACTCGTGGCGGCGCACGACCCCGCCATCGCGGCGCTCGTCATCCTTTCGGGTCCGGTCGGTCCGCGCGGCGGTCTGTTCCTGGGCATCCTGCGGGAGAACCTCGCGGCGGCGGGGAAGGGCCCCGCCCAGATCGATCGCATCGCCGAGGCGGTGGGTCGCTGGATGGACGCCCGCAGCACAGGCGGGAATGCTGAGGAGACCCGCCGCCTTCGTGCCGCCGCGATCGCCGCGTTCGCCGCCGCAGGCTTTGCCGGAGCGCAGGCGGAGGGCGCCGTCGCGGCGCTCGACACGAAAGTCGTCCTTTCGATGTATGAAGCGTCGACCGAAGACGCGCTGATCAAGACGCGAGCGCCCGTTCTGGCGGTCTACGGTACGCGCGATCCCATCATCGCACCGCGGTTCAGCATTCCGGCTGCGCAGCTTGCCCTTCGGGCGAATCGCGATGCCATGGTCGTGGCGGTGCCGGGCCTCGGGCACAACCTGCAACGCGTGGAGGAAGGCGGAACCGCCGAGGGTCCGATGACGAGAGCCGTCTCCGACCTGGTATCGGAGTGGCTGCAAGACCGCCTGCGCGCGGGCGCTGTGTGCGGCGATCTCCCGCCAGCCTTGACCGCGCCCCCGCCCCGGTGCTTAGCGCCCAGCCCATGACCTCCATCGATTCCCGTCTCGCCGAACTCGGCATCGCCCTTCCCGAAGCCGCCGCCCCCGTCGCCGCCTATGTGCCGACGGTGCAGGCGGGGAACCTCCTTCATGTCTCCGGCCAGGTGTCGATGGAGAATGGCGAGCGGATGGTCGGGCGGCTCGGCGAGGACCGCGACCTCGAATACGGGCAGCGCGCGGCGCGCGCCTGCGGCCTCATGATCCTCGCCCAGCTCAAGAAGGCGCTCGGCAGCCTCGACCGGGTCGAGCGGATCGTGAAGCTCGGCGTCTTCGTCAACAGCGCCCCCGATTTCACCGCCCAGCCGCAGGTCGCCAACGGCGCCTCGGAGCTGATGGTCGAGGTGTTCGGCGAGGCGGGCCGCCACGCCCGCAGCGCGGTGGGGGTGCCGGTCCTTCCGCTCGGCGTCGCCGTCGAGATCGATGCCGTCGTCGAAATCAAGGCAGGCTGAGCTCGCCGCGCTCGGCGCGAAGCCGTTCGCGCACCGCGGCCTCCACGGAGGCGGAACGCCCGAGAACAGCCTCGCCGCGTTCCGCGCGGCGGCGGCGGGGGGCTTCGGGATCGAGCTCGACGTCCAGCTGAGCCGCGACGGCGAGGCGATGGTCTTCCACGATTACGAGCTCGACCGCCTGACCGGCGCGGCCGGCGCCGTCGGCGACCGCACTGCCGCCGAGCTCGGCACGATCCGCCTCGGCGGAACCGACGAGACCGTTCCCACGCTCGCCGAGGCGCTGGAGGTGATCGCCGGTGCGCCGTTGCTCATCGAGGTCAAGGCGCCGGACCGGCACGTGCGGCCCTTGTGCGGGGCTGTCGCGCGCGCGCTCGCCTCCTACATCGGGCCCGTGGGCGTGATGTCGTTCAATCCCGAGGTGGCGCGCTGGTTCAGCGGGCCGCTGCGCGGCCTCGTCATCAGCGAGCAGGGCAAGCGCAAGTGGCGCGGCCGCATCGAGCGCAACCTCGCCCTCTGGCGCGGGCGGCCCGATTTCCTCGCCTACGACATTCGCGATCTCCCGTCCGAGACGGCGGCGTTCGCGCGGTTCGAGGGGCGGCCGGTCTACACCTGGACGGTACGAAGCGACGAGGACCGGGCCCGCGCCGCCGAACATGCGGACCAGATCATCTTCGAGAACGCCCCCGCGTGAGCGAGATCGTCGCGCGCATCGCGAAGGGCGTCGCCGCGTTCGATGCGGCCGAGTGGGATGCCTGCGCCGGCACGGACAACCCGTTCACCACCCACGCCTTCCTGTCCGCGCTCGAGGAATCTGGGAGCGCGACCGCGCGGACCGGCTGGCAGCCGGTGCCGATCGCGATCGACGGGACGGACGAGCGGCCGGCGGCGGTGATGCCGGCTTATGTGAAGAGCCACAGCCAGGGCGAATATGTGTTCGACCATAGCTGGGCCGCCGCCTGGGAGCGGGCCGGAGGCGATTATTATCCCAAGCTCCAGATCGCCGTGCCGTTCACTCCCGTCCCAGGGAGGCGGCTGCTCACCGACCGCCAGGACCTCGCCCTCGGCCTCATCCGCGCCGCCGAAGCGGTGGTCGACCAGAACGACCTTTCCTCCGCCCACGCCACCTTCATCGCGCCCGAGGAGGTGCCGCTGTTCGAGCGCGCCGACTGGCTGGTGCGGGCCGACAGCCAGTTCCACTGGCACAATGAAGGTTATGGGAGCTTCGACGATTTCCTCGCCGCCCTTTCCTCGCGCAAGCGCAAGACGATCCGAAAGGAGCGCGCCTCCGCGCTCGAGGGGCTGACGGTCGAGCACGTCACCGGCACCGCGATCACCGAGGCGCATTGGGACGCCTTCTGGGGCTTCTACCAGGACACCGGCGCGCGCAAATGGGGCCGACCCTATCTCACCCGCGCCTTCTTCTCCCTGCTCGGGGAGCGGATGGCCGAGCGCATCCTCCTCGTCTTCGCGCTGCACGAGGGGCGGCCGATCGCCGGCGCTCTGAACCTGATCGGCGCCGACACGCTCTACGGCCGCTATTGGGGCGCGCTTGCCGAGGTGCCCCATCTTCATTTCGAGATCTGCTATTACCAGGCGATCGAGGCGGCGATCGCCCGCGGCCTCGCCCGGGTCGAGGCGGGGGCGCAGGGGGCGCACAAGCTCGCCCGCGGCTACCGGCCGGTGCCGACCTTCTCCGCCCACCACATCCCCGACCCCGGATTCCGCCGCGCCGTCGCCGACTTCCTCGCGCAGGAGCGCGCGGCCGTGGCGGAGGAGATCGAGGCGCTCGACGCCATGACGCCATTTCGGAAGGGGTGATGGCGCTCGGCGCCAAATTCCTTTCCCCGGCGGGGAGAGGGGGGAAGGAGCGTCGCCCCGCGATCCCCTAGCCTCTTCACCCGCCGCGTCGGCTGCCGCATAAGCGCCCGCGACACCAGAGAGAGAAAGCCCATGCTGAAGCAGGTCTGCGCCGCCTTCCTCGCGCTCGGAGTGGCCGTGGCCGCACCCGCCGCCGCCCCGACCGGCCCCTCGCGGACGTTCGAGGCGCGGGACCTCTTCTCGCTGGAAGCGGCGTCCGATCCGCAGATCAGCCCCGACGGCAGCCGGATCGCCTATGTCCGCCGCTCGGGCGACATCATTACCGACCGCATGCGGCCGACCATCTGGCTGATCGACGCGCGCACCGGCCAGCAGGCGCCGCTGGTCGCCGGGCCGGGCGCCCACAGCCAGCCACGCTGGTCGCCCGACGGCAAGCGGCTCGCCTACATCTCGACCGGCGAGGGCGGCGGCGCGCAGCTGTTCGTCCGCTGGATGGAGACGGGGCAGTCGGTGCGGATCACCGGCCTTCCCGACACGCCGGAGGACGTCGCCTGGTCGCCCGACGGGCGCCAGATCGCCTACGTCATGCGCGTGCCGGGGGAGGGGCTCCGGCTCGGCTCGCTTCCCGACCGGCCGGAGGGGGCGCAATGGGCGCCGCCGCTCGAGGTGCTGAGCGCCGTCACCTATAGCACCGACGAGGAAGGCTATCTGAAGCCCGGCTACAGCCACATCTTCCTGATCTCGGCCGACGGCGGCGCGCCGCGGCAGCTGAGCTTCGGCGCGGTCAACGACAGCGGCCCGCTCAGCTGGACTCCCGACGGCCGCACGATCGTCTTCTCGAGCAACCGCACGCCGAACTGGGAACGCGACCCGCTGAACAGCGAGGTCTACGCGCTCGACGTTTCCGGCGGGGGCATAACCGCCCTGACCAATCGCAAGGGACCCGACGCGCAGCCCGCCGTGTCGCCCGACGGCCGGCTGATCGCCTATACCGGCTTCGACGACAAAGAGCTCGGCTACCAGAACGCCCTGCTCTACGTGATGGACCGGGACGGTTCGAACCGGCGGGCGCTTACCGCCTCGCTGGATCGAAGCGTCTCCAGCCCCACCTGGTCCGCCGATGGACGCGCCGTCTACGTCGCCTATGACGACCGCGGCATGCGCAAGGTGGCGCGGGTCGGCCTCGACGGCTCCGTCCGCACCGTCGCCGAGAACCTCGCCGGAGCCGGCCTTGACCGCCCCTATACGGGCGGCAGCTTCACCGTCGCGAAGGACGGCAGCGTCGCCGCCACGGTCGGGAGCAGCACGCGCCCGCCGGACGTGGCGCTCGTCCGCGCCGGCTCGACGCGAGTCCTCACCCGCCTCAACGCCGACCTGCTCGAGACGAAGGCGCTGGCGACGGTGCGCAAGATCGCGGTCGCCTCGTTCGACGGCCGCTCCGTCGACGCCTGGCTGACGCTTCCGCCCTCCTGGCGCGAGGGCCAGCGCCTGCCGCTCATTCTCGAGATCCACGGCGGCCCCTTCTCCGCCTACGGCCCCTGGTTCTCCACCGACAACCAGCTCTACGCCGCCGCCGGCTATGCCGTCCTCTCCACCAACCCCCGCGGGTCGACCAGCTATGGCGAGGAGTTCGCGAACCTCATCCACCACGCTTATCCGGGCCGCGACTATGACGACCTGATGGCGGCGGTCGACGCGGCGGTCGCCCAGGGCTTCGCCGACCCGAACCGCCTCTTCGTCACCGGCGGCTCGGGCGGGGGCGTGCTCACGGCCTGGATCGTCGGCAAGACCGACCGCTTCAAGGCGGCGGCGACGCAGAAGCCGGTGATCGACTGGGCGAGCTTCGCGCTCACCTCGGACAATCCGGGCTTCTTCTCCCGCTACTGGTTCGGCAAATATCCGTGGGAGGATCCGCAGGGCTATTGGGCGCGCTCGCCTTTGTCGCTGGTCGGGAACGTGAAGACGCCGACGCTCGTCGTCGTCGGCTCGCAGGATTTCCGCACGCCGGTCAGCGAGGCCGAGCAATATTATACGGCGCTGCAGATCCGCGGCGTTCCCACCGCCCTCGTCAAGGTGCCGGGGGCGAGCCACGGCGGCATCGCGGCGCGGCCGAGCCAGTCGGCGGCGAAGGCGGCGGCGATCCTCGCCTGGTTCCGCAAGTATCAGGGCGGCGGACCCGCCGGCCCGATGGCGGACGCTCCGGGCAGCGGCCCGACGCAGTAAGACAGCTCAGGCGGCGCGGCGCATCCCGGTCTCGGCGAGCCAGGCGCGGGCCTGGCGCTGGGCCTCGGCGATCTCGCGCGCGCTCATCTCCTCGGCGATCTCGGCGCGGCACATCTGGCCGATCTCGCTGCCGTTGAGGGCGGCGAGGTTGAACCATTTGTGCGCCTCGACGAGGTCGACCTCCATGCCGTGCGTGCCGGTCGAATAGGCGACGCCGAGCTCGTAGAGCGCTTGCGGGTCGCCGGTGGCGGCATCCATCAGATAGCTTTCCAGAAGGAAGGCTGCGGATTTCAGGCTGTTCCCCATGTTCGTGCCCCTGTTGCGGCTTCTTATGGGGAGGAGATTGCGGCGGCGGTCGCAAACAAATGGTTAACGCCGCGGTGACCATGTTTTTTTCGCCCCGTCATTGCGAGGAGCGCCAGTGCTGCGCTCGCGATGACGGCTCAGGCGGCGGCGTCGGGGCGCTCGGCGGACATGGCGGCGAGCAGGCGGAGCGCCTCGTGCGCCGAGAGCGCCGCGCCTTCCTGCCACAGGCCGGCATAGGAAAGGTGCTCGCCGGCGAAGACGATCGGCCCTTCCGGCTTCAGCAGCTCGGCGTATCGGGCGCCGCGCTTGCCGTCCCATTCGGGCCCGATCGCGCCGACCCCTTCCGACCAGGGCGTCAGCCCCCAGGCGACGGTCGCCGGCTTCGACAGCAGCTTCGCCCGGCCGGGATGGAGCGCCTCGATCGATTCGCGGCTGATGCGGATCCGCTCCTCGTGGCTCAAGTCGGCGAAGCGCTTCGGATTGTCGGGGTTGGTCCAGCCCGCGACATAGGCGGCGACGAGCACGCCGCTCGGCGCGTGGAAGCGATCGGAGGGGTAGAGGATGTTCTCGTTCAACCGGTCGGTCCAGGCGACTCCGCCGTAGAGGAAGTCGTCGGTTTCCCAGAAGCGCGGCGCCTCGAAGCCGACCTTGACGCTCGGCAGATAGGGCACGTCCTTCATCGCCGCCTTCTTGGCGGCCGAGAAATCGGAATCGACCCGGGCGAGCAGGGGCAGGGGCAGGGTGCAGACGCAATAATCGGCGTCGATCGCCTGCCGGTCGGCGCCGTGGACGATGCGCACCCGGTTCCCCACCCGGCGCACTGCGACGACGGGACGGCCGAGGCGGACGCTCGGCCGCACCTCGCGGTAGAGGGCGCGGGCGATGCCGTCCATGCCGCCGACCGGCTGCAGCATCGGCGCCTGCATGTCGGAGATCTGCTCGAACAGATAGGGCAGGACGATGGCGCGCGAAGGCACCAGCGCGCCGAAGCCGAGCGCCTTGGCCGGCACCGGCGCATGCGCATAGCCGCCCGGCTCCTCGGCGAAGCCTGAGCGGCCGTCGGGCTCGTAGCGGCCCTTCTCGTCGAGCGCGCCGTAGGCGCCGAGGAACTGCCTCAGCGTCGCGAGCTCGTCCTTGGGCATCTCCTGGTCGAGCGCGTGGCTGTCGATCGCCTTGGCGAGCAGCTCCGAGATGCGGCCGCGCATGTCGTTCACCGCCTGGCGCTCGCGGATGACGCGGCCGCCGAAGTCCCAGCCGGCGCTGCGGTTGCAATTGACCATCACCTCCATCGGCACGCCGAGCCGGCGGGCGTAGGAGAGGATCAGGCGGTGGGTGGAGGGGATCCGCGCAGCGCCCGCGTTCATGTAATTGCCGGCCGCGAAGGAGACACTCTGGTCGGGCCGGCCCTGCTGGACGATCCGGTCGCCGCCGCGCAGCGTCCAGACGCGCCCGCCGATCCGGTCCCGCGCCTCGAGGACGGTGACCGCCCAGCCGGCCTTGCGCAGCTCGTAAGCGGCGACGAGGCCGGCAATGCCTGCGCCGAGGATCACGGCGGAGCGTCCGCGGCCGCTGCCGGGCGGCAGCGCGAAGCTTTCCGCGTTCGCG
>Ga0157369_10003704_pt1 | contig 18169 bp, 22 predicted proteins | sample C25metaG_FD_113461 | JGI IMG/M metagenome (GOLD analysis project Ga0157369, IMG submission 113461) | Corn rhizosphere microbial communities from Kellogg Biological Station, Michigan, USA - C2-5 metaG | ecosystem: Host-associated > Plants > Roots > Rhizosphere > Soil | place: USA: Michigan... | reverse complement strand
TCACTGGTACCGCGAGCCGGACTTGAACCGGCACGCCCTAATGGGCATCAGATTTTGAGTCTAACGTGTCTACCGATTCCACCACCGCGGCACACGTGACTAGTAATCAATACCTGAATTATATCAAGATTACTCTTTAGTCACAAGACTGGTGGTGATAGCCTGAAGGGGTTGGCCTGGCGTCCACATTAGGTAGGTGGCTGCGCGCGCTGCGGTGATGCCACGCCAAATGGCGAGCGGTGTTTCCCATTTTGTAGTGACAACCTCTCCATTATGTGCAACGATGAGCGTGTCGCGGTGGAGCACGGCGATCGTAATAGGATAGGTAACGGTAAATTTATGTATCGCTTCGACAAGTTGGAGGAGTTGCATGCTGAACGTCAGCATCTTTGGGTAATAGACTGCCTGGAATATCTTTTGTAATTGAGCGAAGCTGACGATGAGCACGGTGTTTGGGCGATTTACGAGTGCTTCGGCATCATTTTTTACGAGGTCAACCGCGTCGCGCGTAATAACGAGTTGGCCAGAAAAGCTACGAATAAGATCACTGTAGGTAATTGCTGTTTCACTGTTGCGGCCGGCATCGCCTGCGAGCAATAGGCATGAAGCCCAGGTGCCGAGGGCGGTGAGATCGGGCATCGCATCACGTGATAAGCTGCCGCTGGGATTACAGGGTGCAAAAATAACATCAGTCATTGAAGGTGGAATACTTTTGCGAAGACAATCCGGCAGGAGTACACGTACTTCGCCCGCACCGGTGCTGAGCGCCGTACTATAGCTCTCGGCAACGCCAGCAAATCCTAGCTTATTGCCACCAATAATACCGAGACGGCCTCGGCTCGCTCTTTGTTCCGGCTTGCTCCACTCTATATCAGTGAAGAGTGGCTGGGTTGGCTGCTGTTGCTTCCAGTAGTCATGCATCTTACTAGTTTAGCGCAAAGCTAGAGAATATGGTATAGAATGCTCTCTGATGATTGAATGTCCATCTATAGTTCGATGCTAATCGGACAGTGATCGCTTCCCATAACGTTAGGATGAATCTGCGGGTTTTTTATCTTGCCTGCAATGGCCTTGCTGGCGAGCCAATAGTCGATGCGCCAGCCAACGTTACGCGCGCGCGCGTTTGCCCAGTGGGTCCACCAGCTATACGCTCCTACTTTGTCTGGATTAGCAGTACGATAAGTGTCAATAAATCCGGCTGCTAGGTAGTCGTCAAAACGTTCACGTTCCTCGTTTGTGTAGCCGTGTTTGCCAACATTTGCTTTAGGATTTGCGAGGTCGATCGGCTCGTGTGCAACGTTCATATCGCCACAGTACAATACCGGCTTGGTTTGCTCTAGCTGCTGTAAATATGCGAGGCATGCGTGGTCCCATGAATCGTAGCGAAGCGATAGTCGTGAGAGATCGCCCTTTGAATTGGGCGTATAGCAAGTAACAACCCAAAAATCTTCAAATTCTGCTGCAATGATGCGGCCTTCTTTATTTGGGTCGCCGTACGTATCGCCGGTTACGTTGTACTGTTTGATGATAGTCTCAGGGAAGCCATCGATATAGCGAAGTGCTGGAATTTTACTGAAAATCGCCGTACCCGCATAGCCCTTTTTGGCTGCGCTAAAGAAATGCTCCTCATATTGTGGGAGATCAATTTCGAACTGTCCACGCTCGGCTTTTGTTTCTTGCAGACAGAGTATATCTGGGTCATGTTTAGTAATAAAATCTTGCAAAGCGCCTTTTGTTAAGACGGCACGAATCCCATTCACGTTCCAAGAATATAATTTCATGTTAACTATTGTAACAAAGTCTTCGTTTACTGTTGACCGTACCCTACCCGCGTGTATAGTAAGAGACAATGCAAAATAGCCTCCCGAAGTTGGTGACGTTTGATGGAGAAGCCCGTAGCGGTAAGGGCACCGTCGTGGGGTTGGTGAAAGATTACCTTCGTGACGTCGAAGGCTACAGTGTGATGTTTATTGATGCGGGACAAGTGTTTCGCGTTTTAGTAGTTGCAATTACTCGCGCGGGCGTTGACATTGGGTCACCTGCTGCAGTCGATGCTTACCTTGGAGATGATGCGAATATTGCTGCATGCGTGCAACTTGTAAAAGACGTGTATCACATGCCTAAGAGCGAACGTGAATCGCTCCTTTACACTAGTGAAGTTGGGGTGAACAGCGCGAAAGTAGGTGCTCGACCGCTGAGCCAGACATTTAAAGATAATTTGCTGCGTAAATGGCTTCGCGATGCGCGCGCGGAAGGGTTTGATATAGTTTTGCTCGATGGCCGAGCGCTTGAAGAGATTGGGGTGATGCTTGAGCGTGAAGGGCTTTGTAAATATATATTAGGACTATTTTTCGTTTGTGATCCAATAGTAAGTGCGCAGCGTACGCTTGGCCAGATGCCAAAGCCGTATAATGAGCTTGAGGGTGATTTTAAAGAGCAAGTCGATACGCTAGTGGCGCAAATTAAAGAGCGTAATCGTGCCGATAGCAAACGTGCGGTGCAGCCTGTAGTGATGCCAAGGGGTGCGCCGCGGTATATCGTGACTGACGTGCCAGATGAGATTAGGGGCTACAAGGATCGGCCGATGGTTATTATTGATCGCAGTCCTGAAATTCCATTTGATATTATGGGTGTGCCAACGGCTAAACTTATTGCCCATTACGTCGTGTAGCCGCTCTTCTCTCCTATCATCTATTTTCTGAAGTTGCTACATAGTTATATTATGTTATAATATAGCTATGTAGCACCGTGCTACGACCTGGGCATACCCAGTGCTCCTTAGAGAGTTGGTATTGGAACATGCTCCGTGAAGACGAAGTAGCGTTTCTGCTGCCTGGCATCCTGAGCCGGGGCGAGAACTTCCAGGCGCTCGGCATCTCCACTGATGGAGTTGCCGAGTATGGGATGTTCGGCCCGAACTGTTTCAAGCCGGACTGGTCTGTACGTGGTGCCGCCCTCGACGTCCTGAACAGCCTCCGTCGCGGTAAGAAGGTTTTGCTGGTCGGCGCGTCGCTCGGCGGGATGTTGGTCCCGTTTGTCGTTCGCGAGATCCGCGAGTTGCTGATTCCGGACGAGGATGTGTTGAGTGGCCTGCGCTGCGTCATCATCGACGCACCCTCTGGCGCGAAGACGATGAAAGCCGTCGGTCCCTTCGCAAGCCGGGTGATCACCTCACCGTTCGGGCATTTGCTCCGCCCGCTGGCGCACGTCAAAGTGCTGCCGAAGGACGACTACATCGAGGTCCCGGACACTGAGACGATGCGCGAGATCGCCGGCGAGGCGATGTCGGGTGTCGCCTGGCGCGCCTATATCAAGGGGCGAGCCAAGCAGGAGCTCGGTGGTCACAGCAGCAAGCTGTGGCTGGAGCAACTGCGATGGATGATTCGAGTCGGCGATGATGGCGAGCTGACGAAGGTCTGCGACCTGGAGAAGGCCTGCGCCTCGCTGGCCGGTATCGATGTCGCCTACCTCCAGTGCTGTGGTGCTGGCAACGATGTCGTCACCCCGGATGCTTCCGGCTGGTGGCACGACGTAGTGCCGGGCATCAAGATGTTCTGGGTGGAGGCCGCACATTGCGGCTTCGTGCAGCAGGCGCCCACTTTCCGCGGAGCGTTGGCCAAGATTCTCGGCTGACGCTCCGCCTGGCACGGTGCTATTTGGCCCGGGGAAACACCCGGGCCTTTAGCATATAAAAATCTGGGCCATATGGTGTTTGTAGAGATACCGCATATGTGATATAAAAGCTCTAGGCGTTACCTACTTTTGGCGAGTTCTTAGCACGAAGGAGTATCATGAGATACATTGCAGACTTACTAACGCTTGCTCGCCTGGTGCTGGCGTTTGTCGTACCAGGCTGCATCCTGCAGCATGAGTGGCATCTTGCCCTCATCCTGTTCGGTGCGGCTGCTCTTAGCGACGCGCTGGACGGATGGTGCGCCCGCTGCTGGCCGTACACGCTCGAAGAGGAGGCACGGCTGCCGTGGCGGCGCATCGATCATCATGCTCTGGATAATGGTCCGGACGCTCTGATGTTGGCGCTCGCGGTTGCGGCTTTGGCATTCATCATCGACTATTGGTGGATGCTGGCGTTGCTGATCTACGGTGTCGGCGCCCTGTTCTTTGTGGCGGTGCAGCTGTTTATCCATAGAGGTAAGGCAAAGGTGGCCGAGGTGACTGACGTCGTGTTTGGCTACTGGTTCGTCATTAACATCGGCATGGTGGCCATGGAAATGGCCTATCGGGCTGACGTGATGGTATGGACGCTAGGGGTTGGCCTCGGTATCCTCGCTGTGCTGCTACCGCTCAAATGGGCACGTGTGGTGAGCCGGCCGGAGACACGTGAGGCCGCTATGAAGCACGCGAAATAGATGGGTGCGTGGGCACGCCCCGAACGAGAGCATGCTCTCGTTCGGGGCGTGCCCTGTTTTATTTAGTGAGTGTTTTACAGATACTTGCTGCTGCCTCGGCGCTTTTCTCCCATGTGTAGTGCATGGAATTTTCGTATCCTAGTTTGACGTATTCTTTATTCGTAGCTTCGTCTTGGAGATTTTTAACACATGCGGCAGCTTGCTCTGGTGAATCCGGGCTAAAGTATTGCACGCTGTTGCCACCGATTTCGTGGAAGATCGGCGTGTTGGCACAGACGTATGGTACGCCGGCAGATTGCGATTCGATGACGGGTAGTCCGAAACCTTCGAGCCGGCTGGCGCTTATTGCACAACATGCTTCGCGAAGCGCTGCGCGGTACTGTTCATCAGTCGAACCGTCGTAGATAACGACGCGATCAGTTACGCCATTTTTTGCAATACGTGCTTCGATTTCGGGGCGGCGCATCGGTGGCAGTTTGCCACATAGGTGTAAGGTCATATCTGGCAAGAATGGTAGCATATCGATTAAGCACTCGACGTTTTTATAAGGAGTGAATGCGCCCATGTACACGATATTTTTATAGGTATGGCGCGGACGCTCTGTTGGGTCGTAAAACTGATTGCCTACCGCGTTTGCCACAGTTGTAATAGGTCGTTTTGTAGCGCGTGCATCAAGGAGCTCCTGACGAGCAGTATTGCTAACGGTTGCAACGGCATCGGCTTTATTGAGCTGTCGGCGCATTGGCCAGTATGAGGCATGGAATAGCCACCAGCCAGCGCGAATATGCCACGTGAGCCATTGTGGCGGTGTGCGGTGGGTAAAGTAGATCATGTCGTGGATGGTAAGCACGAGTTTGAATCTTTTGCCGAGCGTGCCGACGGTGAAAAATGGTGAGTAAACAATATCGTAGCCAGATCTATTGACAGCACGGGCAAATAAGAAGAATTCCTTGAATGCATTATTTGGGTTGTTTGCCCAGACAAGTTTGCCTGCTGGTAGTTTGTCCGCCTGGCGCTGATCGTAGACGAGCCAAGCTACTTCCATGTCTTCCCGTTTTGCGAGCGCATGTGCGAGCTCATGGCTATAACGGCTTACACCGTCGAATCGATTTTCCACCAGTATCCACCGCGCATCAAAGAGAACGTTCATGTCTATAATTGTAGCAGATAGACAATTGGGTTTAGGTGACTATATTTAATAGTATTTTGTGCTTTTTAACGAGATTCATAGGATTGCTGAAGAGGCTTATATTTAAGGATTTTTATTTGGTGCAAGGGCTTTGTGCAGAACTTCATAATCCTCATCTACTGCACTGAGTACATATCTTTTTTTCGATTTTTTAATACCTTTAGGATAATCTGAAGTATATGTAACGGAAGGCGATTTGCCCTCGTATGTAAGTCATGCGTCCGTGTATGAACCTTTATCTTCTATAGGGCGCTTAAGCGCGGCTCCTGCCCAGCTCTGCTCAACGGATGGGCACCGAGTCACTAGGTCGATGAAGCAGGTCGCGAGCATCTCGGGGTTGGCGCGCGCCCGCTCGGTACTGCGAGCAAGCGTGCTGCAGTAACCGGCAAGAGCGTATCCGGGTACGTGTGTATGCTTCCAGCCGCCACTTCATAGTGACGGTGCATGACAGCGTATCAGGTGGTCTCAATCTACCTGGACTTCGCGCCGTGCTCGACAACATCGAGTGGGTCTCATGGACTCATCATGCTCCCCGAATACCCCGGCTAAGCGGCGAGAAATCGCTGCAAATGCTGGGGTATTTCATTTGCCATTCATTTCGTGATGATATAATAGGCTATATGAAAATTCTCATCGCTGCTGACCTCCATTGGCCGGTACTCAATGGTGTTGCTACCTTTAGTCGTAATTTAGCCCATGGTATGGCGGCGCGCGGTCACGAAGTTGTTGTGATTGCCCCAAGCCAAGATGGTAAAAAATCTATTGAAGTCGACGGTAATTATACGATTTACCGAGTGCGCTCAACGGTGTTTCCGTTTTATCAGAACTTTCGTATTTCCCCTACCCCACAGTTGGAAGTGCGTAAAATTATTCAGGAATTTCAGCCGGATATTATTCATATCCAGATGCTGATGTGGATTGGTCAGGCGGCGATGTTCTTCGGCCGTCGTAATAATATCCCGATTGTGAGCACAAGCCATGCGATGGCCGAGAACTTGCTCGACAATCTTAAGAAAGCAGCGCCACTTTCAAAACCAATTAATTATATGCTGAGCGATTACGGCCGTCGGTTCCATTCCCGTGCCGATGTTATTACCTCACCAACGGAGTCCGGCATTAAGAGCTTTGGTAAGCATGTTGATAAAATTGGTAAACCGATTGAAATTATTTCCAACGGTATTGATTTGACTGAATACAATCCGGTAGAGCCCGATCCTGAGATGTACAGGAAATATAACTTGCCAACGGATAAACCGATCATCACCTATATTGGTCGCGTTGATGCCGAAAAGCACTTATCTGTACTTGTGAAGGCGTTTGAAATTGTTCGACAGTCTATTGATGCGCATCTTTTGATTGTTGGTGATGGTGTTGATCGCGCGCATCTTACGCAAATGGTCGAAGATGACGGACTTGCCGAATATGTTACTTTCGCTGGTCGTGTATCGGATGAGGACAAGATTGCACTTGAGCACGTCGGGGTGCTATATGCGATTGCTTCACCCGCAGAATTACAGAGTATTGCGACGCTTGAGGCGATGGCATGTGGCAAACCGATTGTTGCCGTTGATGCAGGTGCACTCGCTGAGCTTTGTCATGACGGTGAGAACGGCTATTTGTTTAGTCTTGATGATAGCGAGGAAATGGCCGAAAAGCTTGTGGCGATTTTGGAAGATAAAAAACTTCAGGATCTATTTGGTAAAGAATCATTGAAGATTGCGCAGAAGCATAACTTAGAGTTCACACTTAAAGAATTCGAGGCGCTGTATAATCGTACCATCATGTACAAAAAACAAGAGATTGCGGATCGTCCGTCTACGTGGCGTGACCGTATTCTAGAGAGTGATTTGTTTGAGTATTTGCGTGAAGCTCGTGATATTGAAGATAGTGAGCTTAAAGATTATAGCGACGAAGATTTAAAGAAGTTGTAGAAAAATGCCGGCCAAAGCGCCGGTACTTTACTATTTCATCATTCGTGCGTGCTCGCGCTCGATGTCGCGTCGCTTGATGGTTTCGCGCTTATCGTAGTTCTTTTTACCCTTACCGAGGGCGATGACTACTTTAATAAACTTACCTTGCGTTAACAGCTTTGTCGGAACGATCGTCATACCTTCTTTTTTGCGCCCAGCAAGTTCAGCAAGTTGTTTGCTGTGGATGAGCAGTTTGCGTGGAGATGTGTCGACGCTGCGTGCGCCAGGATTGCCTCGCTCATTGATTTTGAGGCTGAAGCTGGCGTTATTGAGCCATAACTCGTTGCCGCGGATTGTGACATACGCACCTTTGAGCTGTATGTGGCCATCACGAGCGGCACGTACCTCGAGACCGGTTAGACTAAGGCCGGCAACGATTTCGTCACCGAGTTCATAATCAAAGCGAGCCCGGCGATTAACAATCGGAGCGGCTGGCTTTGACGATGATTTCTTGTTCTTTGCCATATGAGTATTGTACCAGATATAAAACAATCCTCCAGAGCAGCCGCATAATGCAGCCGCCCAGGAGGATGTCTCCCAGAACATCTTGAGTGCTATGGAAAGTTGGTTCGTGGACCGCCGAACTTTGAGAGGCTCGGTACCGGCGTATACCATACGACCATCCCGAGGCGAAGTGCTACCCAACCGGCAATTATGCCGATTGTTGGGCGTTGCCCTGAGTTCATCTCTGCGATCTCAGCAGAGATTCCATCCATCTGCAGCCGGGGGATCACGGTCGCGACTCCGTCGGTGTAGTGAATGGTGATCCGTCCGTTTGTGCAGACGACGCGACCGTTTCTGGCGCGTTGGCTGCCATAATACGATGCACTGCTAATCATGGTGCTGCCCCTTCGGGTGTAGGTGTAAACAAACTATATATTTACATTATTTTTTGATACATGTCAAATCTTAGGAAAATATCTGATATAGAGAGGCATTGCATCGACTATGAAAGTATCCTCCGAGGCAGCTGCTATGAAACAGCCACCCCGAAGGACATTGGCGTCCGGCCGTCAGGGGTCATACTCTGGAGGCCTTTCGTACATGTTGGGTGCGAAGAGACGTACGAGGTTGCGATCCTCGGCAGTCACCCCATCGCCGATGACGATACCAGCCTGGACGAGCTTCTCTAGCTCGGCCGATCCGCTCGTGACGATGCTGATGTCCATCACGAACTGGTGTAGGTGCGTCGCTGCCTCGATGGGATTCATTGAGGCGACCTCGGGATGCATCGCCAGATAGCCGATGGCATCATCCGAGTTTATGACGACGGGCCCTCCATCGGGTCCCCATGGGACAACGAGGTACCAGGTTGTTTCGTCGCCGTCGGTGACCGCCGTCGGGTTAGTGTCGGCAGCCATGGCAATACCTTTCTGTGTGCAGTAGTAGGCCAATACTTGTTATAGGGTCTTTTCTTTTATCTGTCAATCGCCGGCAAGGGCAATTATCCCCTCTGAGCAAGTAGACTATTGATTAATCATTGAAGGCAACAGATTGCTCAAACGATCAACCTCTGCATTAGCTTCTTCAAACTCACGTATCAGGTGGTCATCGACACCTGCAACTAGGATTTGTTTTTCGTGTAGTTTTTCTGCGATATTAGTAGCCCTGTTAAGTGCTGCTGTGTACTTTTCCAAAAATTCAGTATTCATATAACCCCTTTGTTATGTACCTATTATACGCCCCTGTTGTAACAGAGAAAGTCCTTATGGTAAAATGATGAAAGCAGTTTTAAAAATCTAGAACCGGTAATTTTTACGTGTACGGCACGGATGTAGCACCCTATATGGGTCAAACATCCGTGCCTTTTTTGTTCTAGAAACCAACTGCCTTTATGGGCTTTTCGTATAAAGGTATTACGTGCGTGTGAAAGTCGCAAGATCGGAGTTCAATTCTCCGGAGGTCCACCAATATCAACCCAAGCGGAGATACTGCCGACAATATATTCCCTCATCTAAAATACTGGTCTTAAAAAGCTAAAGAGCCGCCGAGCGGCGACCCTTTAGTGCGTGTGAAAGTCCTCTTTATTTTAGCAGGGTTTGGTTGCGTGTGTCCATAGTGCGTTTGCTTTAAAGAATGAAAAGTTATATAATACTGCACGATAAGCTGTCTAGACTTATGAAATACACTGTAAAACAATTACAGGCTGACTTTCCTGACGATGCTGCGTGCTTTGAATGGCTAATGCAGTATCTGTACCCCGAAGGTATAGCCTGTACTAAATGCGATGAGGTGACGAAACACTATAAGGTTTCAGGTCGCCGTTCTTACATATGCTCTAAGTGTCGCAAGCACTTCTATCCGCTTGCTGGTACGATATTTCATAAGTCACGCACGCCTTTAACAGACTGGTTTCACGCCATCTATATTATGAGTACGAATAAATCTGGTACGAGCGCTCGGCAAATACAGCGTGAGATTGGGGTAACTTATAAAACTGCGTGGCGTATGATGCATCAGATACGCTCAATGATGGGCAATAAAGACACGGAACTTGAAGATAATGTTGAAGTAGATGAAGCCTACATACACCCGAATACGTATAAACGATCATCAGCTAGGCGTAAATATGGACGCAACGCAGGGCGTAAAGGAGAAATATTATTTGGCGCAGTGCAGCGTGGTGGTGACGTGAAAATATGGCACGTTAAATCATCTGGGGTGCGTGTTTTAAGACCTCTAATACTCAGTAACGTCAAAGACGGTTCGGTAGTTCATAGCGACAGCCACGGCTCGTACAGAACGCTGAGGCATTATGGCTACGATCACCGAACTACAAACCACGAAAAACACGAATACTACACACCTGATAGCTATACGCAGAATATAGAAAACGTCTGGTCGCATATTAAGCGTGGCATAAAAGGAGTATACCGCCACGTTAATCCTGGATACCTACAACTTTATGCAAATGAGTTTGCGTGGCGCTACAACCACCGACAGCACAACGTGCTATTTTGGCACTTACTAACAGATGTTATTTCGCCGCAGGTTTCTTCTTTTTCGGTGCAACAACGGGCGGCTGTTTACGCGCGACCTGTTTTAACGCATCAAAAAACTGTTTCTTAGTGGGTTGTTTTTTCTTCGTAGCTGTCATCGCTTTTAATTATACCTCTTATGCGTGCCAATAGTGATTTGGGCTAATTGAATAGTACGGAATAGTAAAGAAACCAACCATCACAAAACATAAAAGTACGTGTTTTATGATGCTGTGACCTGTCTGATTACGTACGTAATTAGCCTTAGGTTTGTTTGTCTGTTGTGGGTTGTCCATTTTGCCTCCATTTCTTTTTAATAAAAAAGGACAGCCATCGCTGGCTGTCTAGACCCACAACAAGGTTTTATCCCTATCGCTTTATAGCAAATGGCTGCCCATTTTCGGGATAAATAAAATAATCTTATTGTGGTTCTAGACAAGAATAATTATAACACTTCTCACTGCCATCCAAAGTGCTGCTGGTTGCTATAAGTTAAACTATCTGGTTATATTGTGAGTACTCTCTGTTGGTGGCTGAGTATTATGTAAAACACAAGCGCTATGCGATAATGATAGCCAGGGGCAACCAATATGACGAATGAAGTTGTTAGTGAAAAAACAAAACAACTGATTGATTACTTAGTTTCAAAGCATCACTTATCTACTGTAACCAGTTTGATTAAGTTGTGTTATCTTTCAGACCTAGTAAGTGTTGGTGCTGGTAATAAACAAATTACCGACTTTAACTATTACCGTTGGCATTTCGGTCCATATGACAAGAAGATTGAAGATGTCCTTTTCCAGTTAGTTCAACGTGGTGATATTGCCTCGGAAACAACATATACAGATTACGGCACAGAGTACGTTAAGTATAAAGTTACCGATGACAGCGAACCAGCAACAGACAAGCTTAGCGAGACAGACTTAGGTCACGTAAATGCAGTGCTAGACAGTTTAAAGGGCTATGGTCCAAAAGCACTTACGCAAGTTGCCTACAAAACCAAACCTATGCTCGCACTGGGTGCGACACTAGGTGGCACAGAAAATATGGGCAAAAAGCTAGACTTAGCCATTAAGTAGGTTCGTCACTGCTATGCTGCTACCTAAGCCTTTATTTCTTCAAACAATTGAAGTGCGCAATGTTCATTTGGATGTGCATTCTAAAGAAAAAAGAACTGGTATTGTAAAGCAAAAATATAAACTTGCAGGAAATCGTTTTCCTACAGGTGGTTTTTTGTTTTGGGTATATACAAGTCAAGATGAGACATATCCCAAAAATAGAACTGTTATATTCAATCACCCCAGCGACTATGAGTTTTGCAGTAGCAATGCTCTTAAAAAGAAGCCCAGTTACATATGTATAGATCGCACAGATTATGCTACCGATGACGAAATATATACTAAGTATACTAATGCCGCAAATCAATTTAAGAAAGTAGCGAAGGTTAACGATGCAGCTTTCAAGCAGTTGGCGGCATTGCGTGGTAAATTACGTCTCAACTCAAACCCGAACTCAAAACAGGAAATAGAAAATATAGCACGCGCCACTGTGGGTAGTGACGAGAACGTGGATGATGTACTGAAGTCTATGGGACTTTAGCGACTACTTGCTCAGAGGGGATAATTGCCCCGGCAAGCCCAGGACTGTCAGGGAATGACTGCAACCCCGCCGACTCTCTCCTTCAGAGGATGAGATGTCGGTGGGGATTACCACCCAAGTGTTTAATAAATTACTATTGAACCTTTAGGTGGTAATTTTGTTTTTGTCTGCTGCGTCAGTGGTACAATAGGCTAGATATGATCGCTGATGTCACAATTACTGAGAAATCTTTCGGCCCCAAGACATTAATGACTGGGGTGAAATTTAGTATTGACGATGGCGAGAAAGTTGGCGTGGTAGGCCGCAATGGTATTGGCAAGTCTACACTCTTTGGCATCTTGGCCGGTACAGATAAAGATTTTACTGGTGAAGTGATTTATCGTCGCGGCGTAACGGTGGTGGCAACGGCGCAGGAACATTCTCATGTTGGCGATCAAACCGTATTGCAGTATGTTTTGAGTGGCCTGCCTGAGTATATGGAGCTCTCACGGATTATTGAGACATATCCAGAGAAGATGGGCGACGATATGAAGATGATTGAAGTGTATAGCGCAGCACTCGAGCGTTTTGACCAGAAGGGTTTTTACCAGATTGAGGAAAACATTGAGCGAGAGCTGGATAATTTCCAGCTTGAGGGTACTGCGCATCGGCCATTTGCTTCCCTTTCTGGCGGCCAGAAGCGCCTCGTTGAAGTTGTGAAGATCATGCACTCCGATTCGCACTTGGCGTTGATTGACGAACCAACGAACCATATGGATTATGTAGCAAAAAAACAGTTTATTGACTGGATGAGATCTGCGCGCGAATCAATGCTGATTATTACTCACGACCGTGATGTATTGGCCCAGGTTGATCGGATTGTGGAACTGAAAGATGGCGGCTGCGTCAGTTACCGTGGTAACTACGATGCATATTTGAAGCAAAATGCTGAGCGTACAAGTGTTGGTATGAACGATTTTGAGATGATCGAGAAGCGCATGGTGAACCTGAAACAAAAAATACTAGATTACCAGCGGCTGAAGGAAAAATCACGTAACCCCGGTACTATTCAGAAGTTTAAACGGCTTGAAAACGAATCACGTACTGAACTTGCGGAATTGGAGAAATTAGAAAAGCCAACATTTTGGATTGATCGTGATAGTGTTGAAAGCTTAGATTATCGTGCTGCAGGACGTTATGAGAAATTCAAGACCAAGAATATTCGAATGAATATCCGTAGTGAAGAATCACGTAGCAAGCATGTGCTGGTGAGCGCGCGCCGCCTCAGTTTAGGTTATGATGGACCGCTATTTGAAGGTATCGATATTGATCTCCGTGAAGGCGAAGCGGTTGAACTGCGCGGACGTAATGGAGCTGGTAAGTCGACGGTAATTAAGCGGCTATTGGGCGATGTTGTCTCGACAAAATTTGCGGGCGAGCTAACACTCGATCCGCAGGTGCGCATAGGTGTGTATGAGCAGGAAGTCTCCTCTAGCCTTTTTGATATGAAGTTGCATGATGCGATTGAGTCGATCTACTTGAGCCAAAATCTATCTGTTACTGAGACGAAGATTCGCCAGCTCATGAGCGATTATCTCTTCCTTGAGAGCGATGGCCAGGTGCCGGTTGGTCGACTGAGCGGCGGCCAGAAGGCTCGCCTGCAAATTATTAGAATGTTGAGTAATGATCCGCAGCTGTTAATTTTGGATGAGCCAACGAATCATCTTGATTTGCCAAGCATTGAAGAGTTGGAATCTGCTCTTGAAAAATACACTGGTGCAATCTTGTATGTTAGCCATGATAATTACTTCCGTAATAAAATTGGCGGCGAAGTTATACAGATTGGCAAAAAATAATCCCCACGATTTCGCTGGGGATTATTTTTGAAAGGCGATTTTATACGAGTGCTTTTTCTTTGAGCGTTTCATCGATTTTGAGGCGGTCGAAGCCACGGATAATTACTCCATCGATGTCGGTAACGGGCACTGCTTGCTGGCTGGACTTTGCGATAAGCTCTGCCATTGCGCCTGCATCTTCTTCAACATCTTTTACAATGTATGGTACGCCTAAATGGTCAAGGTATTGCTTCTCTGTTTTGCAGAATGCGCACGTAGGTGTGCTGTAGATAATGACGTTTGTGCCATCTGTTGTCGTATCTGTTATTGTTGACATATCTCCCCCTTTATTTCTAGTGTCCATTATACCAACAGGCACACTAGGATTCAAGCCATAATCGTCATGGCTAAATGATTTTACGTGTAGTAAAATAAAAGCATATGCGGATATTTAGGGCGCATCAGGGTTTCGCGCTCCCAACGGTAGTGATAACATCGGTTGTGATGTTTGCTATTCTTGCTGCTGTAATGGGTATGGTTGCGAGTACGAGTAGTAATCTTGATATTCAGTACTATGAAGGTATTGCTGCGGATGCAGCTGAGTCGGGTGCGGCGCACGCTAATGATTGTCTTAAGAATAACGGATATGTGAGTTCGTGGGGAGCAAAGACCCTTACTCCTGCAACGGACTGTACTGGGACGGTAGTTTCTGGCCAAGCGGCTTATATTGTCTCAACTTCTAGCTATCGAACGTCGTATAGCGTAAGCCCTGTGATAAGTTCGAATGTAGGCACGCAAACAGCCACGATTACCGGTACGACATCCATGCTTCGCCCTTCGGGCACTGTTTGGAAAACGTATGCCAAAACACTGATCATTAAAACAGGTGGTCAGATCAGTACTACCCAGGTGGTGTTTGGGTATAGTGCAGGTCTTGGAGCTTTCTTCAGTACGATTGGCGGTGATGGAATCATGCGCGCTGTGGGGTATAACGGTCAAGGCCAACTGGGTAATGGAAGCTATACTTCAACATTAACCCCTACCAAGTTCCAAGCTCCAACAACAAGTCGTATCGTTGCTGGGTTCACGAGCTTCTTATCTGGAGGATGGCGTATGTATGCGGTAGATAGTAATGGTAAAGCTTATGGATCAGGATACAACGGTAATGGAGAGCTTGGCGTAGGGATACCTGCGTCTACGAGCACCGCTATATCTACCCCCCAACAGGTGATTGTCCCAAATGGTGCGCGGGTGCGGTTTATTATGGTAAACGGTGTGAATGTGTTTTTTATTACGACCGATAATAATGTTTATGCCTCTGGACAATGTGCAAATGGTCAATTAGGATCAAACTACACAATAGCGGGTTGCGTTGACCAGGCAACCCCAGTACGTGTTAATCTTCCTACGCCTGACATTAATAACCCGAATACAATTCCGACTGATAACATCACCTCTGACCGTGTTAATGCATACATTCGCATGGCAGGTGGCGCTGTGTATGGATGGGGTATTAACGATGGAGGTCAACTCGGCGGTGACAGCTTCACTTCTTCGTCGACGCCGGTTCAGATAGGCACCTATGGTAATGCAGGCCAGCCTAAGGCTACTCAGATCATGACGGACGGTGACTCACTGTACATACTTGATAGTACCGGACATGTCAACAGCACGGGGCTCAATCACTATGGTCAGATGGGAACGAGCACGACGTCGCTCGTGATGAATACGAGTACTGGCAAGTGTGTCGATAACCAAAACGGTGATGGCTATACTTTTTGGCTCTTTCCCTGTAACGGCACGCCTGCCCAGAAGTTTCAATTACGATCAGATGGCTCAGTATATAACGCAGCTACAGACCGGTGTCTTGACAATTCGAACTACGATGGTGTCTCTCTCCACCTTAATGGATGTAACGGATCGACGGCTGAGAAGTTTGTTTGGGACCCTGACGCAGGCACTTTGTATAACGCACAGTCGAACAAGTGCGTAGATAATAAGTATGGAGACGGTGCGACATTATGGCTATATTCTTGTATTGGTAGCGTAAACCAGCACTTCAAGTCATACAATGGTAACCTAACACCGTTTGATATGTCGGGATTTACAGGGACGATTACAAAGCTATGGACAGACCAAGGCTCTCTCAGTGTATTAACGACAAAGGGGGAAATATGGAGCGCTGGGTACAATACGGTCGGGCAATTTGGCAATGGTACGACCGCCAAATATCAATCGACGCCCGTGAAGTTCAATATGCCGGTGGTGGCAACTGACCTGTATGAATCGATGAGCGGTAATCGGACGATCTACCAAAACCTCTACGCAATCGGCGCCAATGGCAAGGTGTATGGTGCCGGAGGGAACACTTTTGGGCAACTTGGGAACGGTACAACGAGTGCATCCGTCACAACACCTGTGGTGATGTCTGTCATCGATGGGAGCTCAATTGTCGCGCAACAAGTCCAAACGGGATATGGGACAACAGTGATTTTTACGACGAGCGGTGCAGTCTATACTGTTGGCAATAATGCTTCTGGGCAACTAGGCGACGGTACCACGACGAACAGATCAACCCCTATTAAGGCGCAATACGTCAATAACCTTGCACCTACGACGTACTAGTTAAATACCAGCCGCCATCAACTGGCGACTGATACGTGCTGAGCTCAAGATCAAGATGGTACTTTTGAAGCTCTTTTATTGCCTGTGAAGCCGCTTGACGACTTGCAAAACGCTTTTTGAGCGGTGCTGCCGCAGTTTTTGACTCGTATGGAATGTGTTTTGGGGTATTATTGCGGCGCGGCATTTTCTTAAAAGTAGCCCTTACATTAGTGGTGGATATCTGGTACAATAATACCATATGAGCAAGCTGCCAAACGACAGCACTAGTGCCGGTGACGGTAACAAGCGATCGCGACGATCTGACGGTCTCTACCTCATCACATCTATGGCAGATACAACATGGCGCCTGTTTATACCAACCCTTGGGCTCTTGCTCAGTGGAAATGCACTTGATGACAAGCTACACACTCACCCGTGGTTGATGCTTGCTGGTGCAATCCTTGGTGGTTGGATAGCGGCTGTATTAATAAAGCGACAAATTGCAAAGGGTAACGATAGTGCTAAATAGTTTCGCAGCAAGTGACATTCATGTAAAACTCCCCGTGGAGCCGATTTTCCACGTTGGTTCATTCCCTGTAACTAATTCAATGATTCTTGGTACCTTTGGTATTGTCGTGATGCTTGCGGTGTTTGCCTACACAGTTTCGGCATTGAAACATGGTAAGCATAATCATTTTGTGGGGCTTGTGCAGTGGGCTGTCGAAGGCATGTATAGCTCGGTGCTGGATATTATCCCTGACCGTAAAGTGGCCAGGAGTATTGCTCCGCTTGCACTTGGTATGTTCTTTACCGTCCTCTTTACGTACTGGTGTGCGATTTTACCAGGCGTGGCGTCAGTTACCCTTGATGGCAAAGAGCTCTTTCGTGAATTGCCTAGTGACCTGAACTTCACGTTTGCACTTGCGATTATTTCGCTTGTCGCGGCTCAGTACTACGCAATCAAAACACATGGTGTTGTTGGTAACATTAAGCGTTACGCAAAAAATCCTTTGAAGGACCCTATCGGATGGTTCGAAGGCTTACTTGAATTTATCGGTGAATTTAGTCGCTATATTGCACTGAGCTTACGTTTATTTGGCAACGCGTTTGCAGGTGCCGTGCTTCTGATGATTGTTGGTGTTTTGACTGGCTGGTTTGCTGGCCTTACTCTACCGTTTGTGATGATATTTGAGCTGTTTATCGGTTTTATCCAGGCGTATGTATTCTTTGTTCTGACGGTTATCTTTACTGCCCTCGCCACGGTATCGCATGGCGACTCCCATTCTTCTGATCATTCTCTTGCCGAACCGAAGCTAGCAGAGAGTGACCGTACGTAACGTTTATTAATAAATAAGGAGATTTACTAACTATGAACGCATTGGCATTTGGTTTGACCTACGCACTTCCAGCATTTGGTGCTGCAATCGGTGTTGGTTTGATTGGTCTTGGCGCGCTTAACGCACTTGGCCGTAACCCAGAGAAGCTTAGCGATATCCGTACTCTTATGATTACTGCTATCGTGTTTGCTGACTCACTCGCGATCATCGGTATCATTGTTGCCTTCATTGCAAAGGCGTAATGGTAATTTATGGCAAGTTTTATTGGACAATTTGCCGCTGAGGGTAGCTCGGATATCATGACGGGCCTT
>Ga0157369_10003703_pt1 | contig 18169 bp, 10 predicted proteins | sample C25metaG_FD_113461 | JGI IMG/M metagenome (GOLD analysis project Ga0157369, IMG submission 113461) | Corn rhizosphere microbial communities from Kellogg Biological Station, Michigan, USA - C2-5 metaG | ecosystem: Host-associated > Plants > Roots > Rhizosphere > Soil | place: USA: Michigan... | reverse complement strand
ATCGGCGGGCCAGAACCGAAGTGAGATAGCTTTTGAGAACCGTATAGGGCGGGATGGGGGCGATCACTTCGCGTTTACCGTTGCGAACCAGAACCATGCTGGGGGTTTGATTGATGCCGTCCTGATTGGCGAGAGCCACATCTTTGGTCACGGTGTCGTCGAGGTGGGAGTCCGTTTTGACCAGTTCCTTCACTTTCGCCATTTCGGAGGGGGAGAGCACCTTCGCGACCTGCGGCTCGATGGCGCCGTTCTGGTCCCATTCCGGCTGGGTTCGGAAGATCTGGGTGACGACCACATCGTACTTGCCGATCTCGCCGGCTGCATTGGCATACCGAGCCGCGAGGCGCGAGAAAGGATGCTGCGGGAGCGGAAAGTCGCGGTGCACGATACGTACCCGGTTGGTGTTGACGAACTCCGCCATGAGCGCCGGCATGGTCTGTATATAGAAATTGCGGCAGGAAGGACAGGAATAGTCCGTGTAGAGCTCGAGCGTAACGGGCGCGTTGGGAGATCCGAACTCCTTGTAGTTCTGGATGAGAGCGGGTCCGCGCTCGGCAGCGGCCTTCTTGTGAACCGGGCCGGTTTCGCCTGCGACAGCGTCGCCTGTAATCAGGAGAGCGGGGAGAAGAAACAGCAATAGACGCATCTCTTCATATTATGAAGCTATGACCGACGCCGCGCTGCTGGAATTTATCTCCCGGCAGCCCCACGGCCGCACCACTCTCAAGCATCTGTTCCGGGAACTGGGCTCCCGGGGAGAGGACCGGCCGGAACTTGAATCCGCCCTGGACCGCCTCACCGGCAAAGGCGAGGTGATCGAACTCCGGAACGGCCATTATGCGGCCGCATCACGGAACCGGGAATTCGCCGCGGGGCGAGTGAACATGCACCGCGAAGGCTACGGGTTTCTGATTCCGGACCAGCCCATCGATGGCATATCGGGCGACGTCTTCCTGGGCCGGGATGCGACCAAAGGCGCGATGAACGGCGACCGGGCAATCGCGAAGATCACTTTTGTCGGGAAGGACAGGCGGGCGGAGGGCGAAATCGTTCGGATCCTCCGCCGCGCACACCCGGCGGTAGTGGGCGAGTTCCGGATTACGCGGCGCGGGATGTTCGTCGCGCCTCACGACGAGCGGCTGCGCGACTGGGTTGAAATCCCGCAGGATATGGCGATTCCGCCTGCGACGGAGGCCGTGAACCGGATCGGCCCGAAGCCGGTCGACATCTCGGATCCATCCGATCTCGAGGGGATGATCGTGAATGCCGAGATTCTGGATTACGGCGAGGACGGAGATCATCCAGTCGGTCGCGTGGCCGAGGTGCTGGGAGCGCCGGATGATTTCGGGGTGGACGTGGAGATCGTGATCCGCAAGCACCACATCCCATACCGGTTTCCGCCGGAAGCGATCGAGCAGGCGCAGGCGATTCCCAACGTTATTTCGGGCCGGGAAGCGGAAGGACGGAGCGATTTCCGCCCGCTTCCGATTGTGACGATCGACGGTGAGACTGCGAGGGATTTCGACGATGCCGTGCTGGTGAACCGGCTTGCGAACGGCCATTTCGAGTTGCAGGTCCATATCGCGGACGTGAGCCATTACGTGCAGCCGGGAAGCCCGATCGACATCGAGGCGCGGATGCGGGGAACAAGCGTGTATTTTCCGGACCGCGCGGTTCCGATGCTGCCTTTCGAGCTTTCAACCGGGATCTGTTCTTTGAATCCGCAGGTTGAGCGTTTGGTGGTTTCGGCGCTGATCGAAATCGACCGGCGCGGCGAACCGGTACGATACCGGTTCGTGCGCGGCGTGATCCGCAGCGCGGAGCGCATGACGTACACCGACGTCCATCTGCTGCTCGAAGGCGACCCGGGTCTGCGCGACCGATACCGGCCGCTGGTGGAACGGTTCGAACTGATGCGCGAACTGGCGGAGATCCTGATGCGGAAACGCTACAAGCGCGGATCGATCGATTTCGATCTTCCCGAGCCGCTGATCGAGTTCGATGAATTCGGAATGATGACGGGGATTGCGCGCAGCCCGCGAAACATCGCGCATCGCGTCATCGAAGAGTTCATGCTGGCGGCCAACGAAGCGGTAGCCTCTCATTTGGCGGCGACCGGCCACGCGGCCATCTATCGCACGCACGATAAACCCGACCCGAAGCGCGTGCTGGAGTTCGAAGAAATTGCGGCGCAGTTCGGATATTCGCTGGGCGTGGGCGCGATTCCGGTGCAGCGGCATCGGTACCGCGAACGCAAGGCGCAGGGCCGAAAGGCGTATAAGGAGGTCACGCTTCCCGAGGACATTCCTGTTTCGCCCAGGGCCTATCAACAACTGGTGGCGAAGATCGAAGGCAAGCCGGAAGAGCGAATCCTGAGCTACCTGATGCTGCGATCGTTGAAGCAGGCGCGGTACAGCGAGGAGAATACGGGGCATTTCGCGCTGGCCGCCTCGCACTATACGCATTTCACTTCCCCGATCCGGCGATATCCGGATCTGATCGTTCACAGGCTGCTCGTGGCTTCGCTCGAGCATCGGACGTATTCGAATGAAGCGGAGCTGAAGGCGATTGCGGCGGAGTGCTCCCTGACAGAGCGGCGCGCGGCCGATGCCGAGCGGGAACTTGTCGAGTGGAAGAAGGCGAAGTTCATGGAGAGCCGCATCGGAGAGGAATTCGACGCACTGATCATCAGCGCTCAGAAGTATGGGTTATTCGTCGAATTGACCGGGATGTTCGTGGAAGGCCTCGTGCCCATTGACACTCTGCCGGGTGATCGCTATACGTTTCAGGAGAACGTGCGAAAAATCGTGGGGCAGCGGACGCGGCGAGAGTTTTCGATTGGCGACCGCGTGCGAGTGATTCTGGACCGCGTGGATCCACTCGAGCGGAAGCTGCAGTTCGCGATTGTGGAGCAACGGCCGAAGGCGAAACCGCCGAAAGCGAAAGCGAAGAAAAGAGCGAAGAAGGCGAAGTGAGAGCGGGATGGGCCGATTACGGGTGATTCATTGGGATGCGGAGGAAGCCAGGACACTCGTGGAGCTCTGCCGGCGCGCCGGTTACCATATCGATTACGATTCGGGCGGGGGGCCCGTAGTAGTGAAAGCGACGCGAAACGCGCCAGTTCCGGATGCGATCGTTATCGATTTGACGCGGCTTGCGAGTCACGGACGCGAAGTTGGCGTGGCGCTGCGAAATTACAAGGGACTACGCGCAACGCCGATCGTGTTCGTGGACGGAGAAGAGATGAAGGTGGAGAAGACGCGCGAGCGCGTGCCGGATGGTTATTTCTGTTCGCGCGGACAGTTGCTGCGCACGCTGAAGAAGGCGATTCGGGAGGCAGGGTCGAAGCCTCCTGCGCCCGCGACAGGGATGATGGAACTTTACCGCTCGCGTTTCACGTTCCAGAAGCTGGGGGTGCAATCCGGTATGTCGCTGGGCGTAGTGGATCCTCCTCGGGATTATCTGGCCGCGCTGGGAGAGATGCCCGAGGGCGTCGAGATCGTGGAAAATCCAGACTCGCCACAGCCGGTGACCGTCTGGTTCGTGCATGAGCTTGATCCGTATCTCGACGCGCTGCGGCGGATGCGGGCCATTGCCGATCGCACGAAACTGTGGATTGCGTGGCGCAAAGGCGCGAAGAACGGAATTACGCAGAATTCCGTGCGCGAATTCGCGCGTGAATTCGGTCTGGTGGATTACAAGATCTGTGCGATAGACGGGCACTGGAGCGGGATGTTGTTTGCTCGCAAAAAAGCTTGAGGGCCGGCGCGATTCTACCGCGGCGCTTTTACGCCCGCGATGCGGTTCAGGTGGCGCGCGATCTTCTGGGCAAGGTACTCGCGCACGGCGAAACCGCCGGCATTATTGTGGAAACGGAAGCATATCTTGGGGGCGACGATCTGGCCGCGCATTCCGCGGCTGGGATTACGCCACGGACGCAGGTGATCTTCGGACCGCCGGGCCATGCATATGTGTATCTGTCCTATGGCATGCATGAATGTCTGAATATCGTGGCGGAGCGAGAAGGCGAGCCCGGTTGCGTGCTGATTCGGGCGCTGGAGCCGGTGGAAGGCATCGAGGCTATGCGGGCGCGGCGGCCGGGTATCCGGACGGATCGTGATCTGACTTCCGGGCCGGGACGGCTGACGAAGGCGCTGGCGATTACACGAGCTCATAACGGAGCCGATGTGACGCACGGAGATTTGAATATCCGGCGCGCGAGACATGAGAGGGAATTTGAGATCGAGGTAACGCCGAGGATCGGCATCACCAAATGCGCGGACTGGCCGCTGCGTTTCGTGATCCGCGGCAATAAGTATGTAAGCCGCCAGGTGTCCCGCAGCCGTACTTACACGACTGCGAACTGGTGATCGGGACACTCGATGCGAATCGCATCGTAAATCTCCGGGATGAGGCCGGGACCAAACTTTGCTATGAACGGCACGATCGAGTAGAGGCGTTCCTGCAGGTGTTTTTCGGGAAATACCAGACCGTGAAGAGCAAGCGCATCGCGCTGCGCCTGCTGGTCTTTATTCATGATTTGGGACGCGGTTTTCCGGGCGATTTTGCCGATCTGGTATTCGATTTTCCTGCGGCTGGTTTCAAGCGCAGCCGCAAGAGTGATATCGAAGCGATGGAGATCGCTGCTCAGCCCGTCAAGCGCGGACGAAACGGCGGCGCCCGTATCGTCGAGACGTTTCCGCAAGGCCGATGGAATGAGGCGGTTGGATATGTACTCCGTAAGAGCCCGATCCGCGACGAGAAGGTTTGCCGGCGCCAGGCCATACCGCCCCATTTTTTTGTGACTACGCTCATCGACCAGAGTAAATCCGGCGCGCGGGAAGGCTACCGGCTGACGGCCGAGGAGGCGCTCATAAAGGACGCGGGATTGCGTAAGGTAGGCGAGTTCCGCCGCGCCGCCGACGTAAGCTGCGGTCGGCAGCATGAAATCCTGCACCACAGGGCGCAGAAGCGCGTTCGGAGAGAGGCGCGCGCCATCGGCCGCCAGTTGCGAAGCCGAAATGCGCCGGGTCTGCCCCAGGTAATCGCCGTTCGAGCGACGCAGTGAAATCCGTTTCCCGTTCTCAAGAAGAAAAACCAGCGAGGTTTCGTCATCGACGAGGACCTGCGCGTGATAGCCCCGGTCTACCAATTCCCGCCCACGCTCTTTTAGCGCAGGGATGAGTTCCGGCATCCGATCGACGGCTTCGACGAGCATGGGCGCAGCCAGGTCCCGGAATTCCTGAGTCATCGGATCTACAATCAGCAGGCCGTAAGGTTCGAAGATTTCACGAAGGAACTGCGCGAATGCGGTTCCCATGGTCGCGCCCGGCTGATATGCATTGCGGATGATCTGAATCGCATCGTCTGCGAAAGGCAGACCCTTCAGAGCTTCGTGAAGCCGGTCGACTGGCCACTCCGGAATCGAGAGATTGCCAACCGGCCGATGCCCATTTTCCACCTCCGGAGCGATGGAGAGACGGCGGGGCTGGTAATCCGCGCCGAACACCCAGGTATGGTTCACTTCGGCGAAATCGTGATCCTCGGTTGCGAGCCAGAATACAGGTACTGCGGGCGTACCGGAATCGGTAAGATCCCGCGCAAGGCGAATGGCGGTGAGCGCCTTGTATACCGTATATGCGGGGCCCGAAAAGAGCCCGACCTGCTGACCGGTTACAATCGCGGCCGTACCCTGCCGGGCTATCTCATGAAGAGAAGGATTGCCAGAGTTCAGGGGCGCAAGCGCTCTGACGAGAGCCGCCCGGCGCTCATCGGGAAAATCGAACTTCGTGGCGGCCGAGATTGCGTTGAGATTGTTCGGAGGCCACGGATACAGGTCCTTTACCCGATCGAAGTTGTAAACGAGATCGGAATACAGCTTCGATGTGTTCGGGAGGTCCGTCTGGCGGACACACGTACACTGCATCGGCTTTGTCAGATTACCAGATGAAAAAAGGTCCATGCAGGGTTCGGCAAGGTTTCCTGGCGCCCCGGTTATACTAACGGCATGTTGACGCCCACAGCCAGAATCTGGCGCAACGGAGAGTTTATTGCCTGGGACGACGCGAAAATCCACGTCCTTTCACACGTTGTGAGCTACGGCAGCTCTGTTTTCGAAGGAATTCGCTGCTATGAAACCGTGAACGGACCGGCTATTTTTCGTCTTCCAGAGCACGTTCGACGCATGGTGGATTCCGCAAAGATCTACCGCATGGACAACTTCCGCTTCACGCGCGAGCAACTCGCGGAAGCCATTGTCGAACTGGTACGCGTCAACGACCTTCGTTCCTGCTACGTGCGGCCGATCGCCCTTCGCGGCTACGGAGAAATGGGCGTGAACGGGACGAAGAACCCGATCGACATCTATCTCGCCTGCTGGGAATGGGGTAAGTATCTGGGAGAGGAAGCACTGGCCGAAGGCGTGGACGTTTGCGTTTCGAGTTGGAACCGAATGGCGCCGAATACACTTCCGGCGCTTTCGAAGGCGGGCGCGAATTACATGAATTCGCAGCTCATCAAAATGGAAGCGGTGGCGAACGGGTACACGGAAGGCATTGCGCTGGATGTTTCCGGGTATGTAAGTGAAGGCTCAGGCGAGAACATTTTCGTGGTGCGGGACGGAAAAATCATCACGCCTCCGCTGGGCACAAGCGTGCTGCCGGGCATCACCCGGGATACCGTGCTGACGCTCGCGGCGGATCTCGGGATTCCGATATCCGAACAGATGATTCCGCGGGAGTTGCTGTATATCGCGGACGAAGTCTTCTTTTCCGGTACGGCCGCGGAAATCACGCCTATTCGCTCGATCGATCGCATTACGATCGGGAAAGGAAGGCGCGGGCCGATTACGGAGAAGCTGCAGCAGGAGTTTTTCGCGATCGTGAATGGCGCGAAGGCGGACCGTTACGGCTGGTTGACACCAGTGGAAGTGCGGCAGCCGGTGGCGGGATAGAACGGGGCGGCAGGTATGGAAGTGCAGCTTCCGTCCGACCCGGAAGGCATTACCGAGCGCGGTCGAGACAGTATGTCCGCATCGTGACGAAGAGGTTACAGGATGGGCGCTTGCTTTCCCTGGGCAACGCGAGCGCCTCGAATTTCTCGCGAATCGGTCATCCTGAATATTGCCGGAAAATCGGCGATAACTCTCCGATCGCTGAATAGACTGCCGGCGCGGCGATTCATAATACGCGTCCCGCTCCGAATTTCGCGAAATCAGATACCGTTTAGCGCCGATATTGCGAGGCGCCGGAAAATTCTGTCAACTTCATCGTCAACTCCACTTGTTCGCGCGGCGCGCTGGTGTTCCCGCACGGTTTCGAGCAGGCTTTTGTAAGTGACAAGAGCGCCGCTTCCAGGAGCTGATGAGTTCGCTGCACTGGTCTGTCTGGTTTCGTGGGCATCGAATCTGAATTTCCGAACAGCCACGCTTCGCTCGACTATTACGGGACAGATGGCCGCGTTTTCATCGCCGATCCGGATAAAGAGTTGTACTCAGCGTTCGGTATCGAATCCGGGCCGCATTCGCTATTGAGCCCCGGCGCATGGTTGCCGATTATCAACGGAGTGGCAAGAAGTCTGCAGCGTACGCTGCGGCGACGCCAACCTATGCCGCCGCTCAATCCGGAGGGCGGCAGCCCTGGTCTGCCGGCGGATTTTCTGATCGCGCAGGACGGACGGATCGTCGCAAGCAAATCGGAGTACATGCATTCGATCAGTGGTCCGTCGATGAGGTGCTTCATCTTGCGGCGCAACATACGGTTGATCGAGAGCGACCGACGAGACCAGCGGCTTCTGCAGGCGAAACGCGAATCGACGGCTGGTTGCGCCAGCACAACACGGCACGGTGGTTCAGATTGATATTCTGAGTGTGACCGATATGTCAGCAAGAATTGTTACCGGGCTGTCACTCGTCATGTGCGGAGTTGCACTGGTTTCCGCAGTTGGGGCGGCCAATCCTGCAAAGCCGTCAATAAATCTCATGCGAGTTCCGAACTCCGGGATTCAACCGCAGATCGTCGAGAAAGATGGCATCGTTCACCTCCTCTATTTCACAGGCGACCCCAAAGGCGGCGACCTGAACTATGTCGAGTCGCGTGATTATGGCAAGACGTTCTCAAAGCCGATCCGGGTCAACAGCGAGTCCGGAACTGCGATGGCGACGGGCAATATCCGTGGCGGCCAGATGGCGATTGGCGCGGATGGCAGAGTTCACGTCGCGTGGATCGGTTCATCGCTGGCTCAACCGCGGGCTGCATCGAATTCGGCGCCAGTTCTATATGCGCGCATGGCCGATACCAAAGATCATTTTGAAGCATCGCACCATGTGAACGACGCGTCGTGGGGGGCTGACGGCGCGAGCATCGCGGCCGACTCGAAAGATGATGTTTTCGTCTTCTGGCACGCGCAGCCTCCCGGGGGCAGGAACGAAGCCGAACGGCGATTGTGGATTGCACGATCCACCAACGGCGGCAAGTCCTTCGCTGGTGAGCGGGTTGCTTATTCCGAACCGACCGGGGTCTGCGGCTGCTGCGGAACCCGGGCGTTCGCAGACGCGGATGACACCGTGTATACGCTCTTTCGCGCCGCCACTCAGGTGATTCATCGCGACATGTACCTTCTCACCTCCATGGATCGCGGTATGACATTTCACGGCGTCGACATTGCGCGGTGGAACGTCGGCGCCTGCGTCATGAGTTCTGCTTCGCTGATTCAGTCGGGAAAAGACGTGCTTGCGGCCTGGGAATCGGAAAAGCAGGTTTATTTCGGGCGAGTTGATCACGCAACGCACCAACTGGGCGGCGTCACAGCAGCTCCGGATTCAGGTACGAATCGCAAATATCCGGCGATTGCAACGAATAACAATGGCCAGACTTTGTTCGTCTGGACAGAAAACATGGCATGGGCGAAAGGAGGGTCAGTCGTCTGGCAGCTATACGACCGAAGCAATCACCCGGAGGCTGTGCGCGGCCAGACCACTGGAGTTCCCGCGTGGAGCCTCGTCGCCGCCTTTGCCCGACGTGACGGCAGCTTCACGATCGTCTACTGACGATGCGCGCCGAACACACGGACACTTTGAGGGACGGCGCGATGATTCAACGAACCTACTTCGCCAGAAACTTCATTAAGCGCTGCGCCACCCGCTGGGGCTTTTTCAGCTGGCATTCCCAAACGATCGTGACGCCCCATCCGGCCCGGCGTAATCTCCGGACAGTGGCTCGATCCCGCGCCACGTTTCGCTCGAGCTTGGCGATCCAGTAACTCCGGCCTGAGGATGGCCGGTTGCGTCCGGCTCTGCAGGAATGGCCGTGCCAGAAACACCCGTGAACGAAAATAATCTTTCCAAGCCGCCGGAATACCAGATCGGGCTTGCCCGGAAGATCCGCCGCGTGCAGCCGGTAGCGAAAGCCCATTGCGTGGACCATTCGCCGTACGGCCATTTCCGGGCCTGTATCCACACCATGCACGCGGGCCATGTGGGCGCTGCGTTCGGCGGGGCTCAGTTTATCCACGGCTAGTGGTGGGCGGCCCCGTTGATCCAGCCGTTCATCTGCTCGCTGAGCAGATCGAGCGGCAGCGTTCCCTCGCGCAGGACGGCGTCGTGAAATTCGCGAATATCGAACCTGGGCCCGAGCTGCTTTTCCGCCTGGTCACGCAGCTGACGGATGCGAAGCTGTCCCATTTTGTAGGAGAGCGCCTGCGCGGGCAAGGAAATGTAGCGATCAACTTCGGCCAGCGATTCTTCCGGGGCATGCTGGCGGAAGTATCCGATGGCCTGCTCGCGGGTCCAGCCCATTTCGTGGATACCCGTGTCCACGACGAGCCGGACCCCTCGAAAGCGCTCGCTCGAGAGCTGGCCGAATCGGTGATACGGATCCCGGTAAAGCCCAAGCTGCGAGCCGAGCGATTCCGCGTATAGGGCCCACCCTTCGATATAAGCGCTGTTGCTATAGAACTTCCGGATATCCGGCAGCGACTGCTGTGATTCAGCGAGGGTGATCTGGAAGATGTGGCCCGGTACGGCCTCATGGAGCACGAGGGCCTGCTTGTCGTATTTCACCTGCTTTTCGGGTTGCCAGGTATTCAGGTTGAACCAGCCGGGCGTGGTGAAATCCGGAGACGGCTCCTGGGCATTGGTCGCAGTGGCGGCTTCACGATCCGGTGGAATCGGGCGGACTCCGTAGAGCAGCATGGGCAGATGCCGGAACTGATTCGGCAATTCGGGCTCGATGATTTTCGCGATATTCCGACAATATTCGAGCATTTCTTCCTTCGATTTGAAGTGCCGTTCGGGATCCGATTCGAGCTTTTTCTGGAATTCCGGGATCGTGCCGCTGAACCCGGCTTCTTTCATGGCCGATTGCATTTCGCCTTCAATGCGCGCTACCTCGCGCTCGCCGAGACTATGAATTTCGCTCGCCGGGAGATCAGTAGTGGTCAGCGCGCGAATGAGCACCGCGTAATCGGAGTGGCCGTTCGGAATGGAAGCAAGGCTCGCGACGGGACGAACGTTGGAGGCATATGTCGTCGCCATGTAGTCGTGCAGCTTGCGCCAGGCCGGAAGAAACTGATTCGTGTAGGCTTCGTTTGCGGCGGAGTGCAGCTTTTCCTGCTCGGTCCGCGGAATGTTCGAGGGGAATTTCCGGAATGGCTCGAGGAGCGCGGAGTGGCCGGCATCCTGATGCATCTGCGTTTCGATCTGTTTTGTGACCAGATCCGCCACGACGCGCGGCTGCATTATTTTACTGGCGATCGCCTCGTTCATGATGGCGATGTTCTGGTCGACATAGCCGGGAATGGCGCGGAGCCTCGCGATGATGTTTTCGTAATCGTGAATCGTACGCGCCGGCATCCTGTCCACGAGAATGTACACGCGATTGTGCAACCCGAACAACTGGCCAACGCGGATGAGGTGTGTTTCGAGGTTTTCCGCATCGGCGCGAATCCGGAAGTCGTACTGGATGAGGCGCAGGGTGAGCGCATCTTCCGGCGAGAGTGATGCTTTCGGGAACCGGTTGGCCGCCGCGAGCGTATCGAGCACAAAGCGGCTTCGCTGCTCGCGGGCAGCTTTGGACCAGTCGGTCCAGCGATCATCGTACTGATGAAAGCCGGTCGATGTGGCGAATTCGGGGTCGAGGCGCAGCATGGTCTCGAATGTGTTTCGGAAGAAGGTCTGGGGTGATGGTGAATTCGACGCCTGGGCGAAGAGGAGCGTTATCGGGCAGAGGAGGATCGCGAGCCGGAACACGTTGAACAGGGTACCGTATTGAGTGGCTGCAAAACGTGCAGCGGTGGATGCGCGTCGAATAACAAACTCTTCGGAGCGGCTGTTGCTTCGACATCCGTCGCGGTATATCATTTACTCCGCTGTTGCGCGCGTCGGCTGTGAATGCGTGCGCGCGATGTAGAAGGGCTTTCAACCAACAACGACGGGTATTCTGGCGCTACGTGTCGCCCCGGATTTAGAGCGGCCGCTGAGCGCCTGGGAGGGTGCTATGCGACAGCTGCTAATACTAGTTGCGCTTTTAAGCTTTGGTTTACATGAAGCGAGCGGACAAACCCTTGGACAGATCAGTGGCGTTGTCACAGATCCCAGCGGCGCTATTATCCCGGGCGCTTCAGTCACGGCGACGAATACCGCCACAAACGGTACGCGCAGCGCGACCACGAACGCGAGTGGCCTCTATTCTTTTCCGGACCTCGTTCCCGGGAATTATAACGTGCAGGCAACCGCGCCAGGATTCAATACGGTACTGAAACAGAACAATGTTTTGCAGGTCCAGCAAAGCGCTACAGTCAATTTCACGCTGGAGGTGGGGCAGGCTACCCAGACTGTCGAGGTTGCCGCGAACGCTGCGTTGATATCCACCGAGAATGCGACGGTTGGGACCGTTATTGAGGAACAGCGCATCATCGACCTTCCCCTGAATGGCCGCAGTTATCTCAGCCTTGTGGGACTGAGTCCGAACGTGACCACCGGGTTTGTGCCGGCGGCCCAGGCCGCCGGACGGCTGGGAGGAACACGGGGATCTTTAACCATCGCCGTTACCGGTGGCCGCTCGACGTGGGAAAACTTCACTCTCGACGGCATTACGAACACCGATATCGACTTCAACACCTACATATTGCAGCCCTCGGTTGATGCGCTTCAGGAATTCAAGGTACAGTCGGGCATCTATCCGGCTGAGTTCGGCCGCGAACTGGGACAGGTCAATGCAGCCACGAAACCTGGTACCAATGAATTTCACGGCGCGTTATGGGAGTTTCTCCGTAACGATGTTTTCGACGCGAAACCGTATGATTTCGCGGCAGCCACCCGCGCCGCGACCAATCCGGCGCCGGTGAAGGCTCCTTACCGGCAAAACCAATACGGATTCACCCTGGGTGGCCCAGTCTGGATTCCGAAACTATTCAACGGGAAGAACCGGCTGTTCTTCATGGCGAACTTCGAGGAGTACCAGTCCCGCCTGACCACGCCGGCGATCATTGCCACGCTTCCGCAAGCGATGCGGAATGGAGACTTCTCCTCCCTCCTGCCGTACGGCTACAATCTGTACGACCCGAATACGCGGACAGGAAGTACTGTGGCCCAGGTGGTCGCATCCCAGGCTCCTTTCCCGGGCAATATTATCCCCACAAGCCGCATCAGCCCGCAATCACAGCTTCTGATGAGCAAATGGTATCCGCTGCCGAACCTGCCACAGACGGTGAAGGGACTGCCTTTCCAAAATTATCAATACGGCTTGAAGATTCCGGTCGACAGAAATACTTTGACCAATCGCATCGATTTCAACGAGAGCGCCAAATCCCAATGGTTTGGTCGCTTCAGCAGAAACGAAGAATCGACGCTGCTGAATACCGGCCAGATCACGGTTGATGGGGAACCGCTCTATACGCTGGCCAGCCAGTGGGTGCTGGCCAATATCCGGACGTTCTCGCCGACGAAAGTAAACGAGGCTCGTTTCGGATACAACTCGCTGTTCAACAACATCACTCAACAGCTGGCGGGCAAGGAGAACGTAAACGCCGAGCTCAATATGCCGGTTCAACCCACCGATCCGAATTCGTTCGGCATTCCGAATATCGCGCTCTCACAGAACCTCGCCACTTTTGGCAATCCCACCAGCAGCCCCTTCCAGATCAATGACAAGTACTTCCAGTTTGCGGATAACTTTTCCTGGGTCAGCGGCAAACACTCGGTGCGATTTGGCGGCGAATATCGGTACAACGAATTCCCGCAGATCGGAAACGAATTTCCCCGCGGCCAATTCTATTTCGACAGCCAGTACACCAACCAGGTCACGGCATCCGGCGGCGGAACGGGCGGTTATACGGGCGCGGACTTCGTCCTCGGCGATACTTATGACGCGATTATCGCCGTGTCGCTGGCGAAGGCCGATTTCCGCAACAGCGAATGGGCGACTTACATTGACGACACGTGGCGCATAACTCCGCACCTGAACGTGAGCCTTGGATTCCGGTGGGAGGTTGCTCAGCCGCTGCTCGACAAGGATGGACTGGAACCGAACGTTCAGTTGCAACAGCCCCTTCCCAATCAAGCCAATGTGCCCGACCAGAGCCTGCATCCGGTGTACGTCCGCACAGGGACAGGAAACTTCTATGACGGCATCAATTTTCGGTACGAGCCTTTCTGGGCCGCTAATGGCGTAGCATCGGGGCCGCCTTTGCAAACGGTGCGCGACGGGCGCATGGGCGCTCGCCTCATCAATACCAATTACCGCGATTTTGCTCCGCGCATCGGCATTGCGTGGAGCCCCTCCGATAAATGGTCGGTCCGCGTCGGATACGGAATTTTTTATTCCCAGGAAAGCAAGAACTCCATCTTTGACCTGTCGCGCGGGATGGGAGGCCGGGCTACAACGCTCGCGCCCAGCACATGGGCAGCGCCCACATTCACCTACACGAATTTCCTGAACGTCGCCTCGCTTCCCGTATCCATTCCTGTCGGCCTCACGTGGGGAGCGGCGCAACACCTGCCGGACAGTTCCACGCAGCAGTTTATCTTCGACGTTCAGCGGACTATTGGAAAATCGAGCAGCCTGGAGCTGGGTTACGCCGGCTCGGTAAGCCGCCATCTCGCCTATCTGCTTAACGAGAATCAGGGCATTCTCAACGCAGCGCTGCCGGTCGTGCAGCGGCTGCCATATCCCGAGTGGGGCGCTTCGGGAATTCAATATCTGATGGCCGACGCCAACGGAAATTACAACAGCCTGAGAGCCCAGTGGACTACGCGCGTGTCGAACAACCTGAATGCGTTATTTGCGTACACGTGGTCGAAGAGCCTCGACGACAGCAGTAACATCCGCGGCACCGTGGGCAGCGACTTTTCGCCTCAGAATGCGCTTTGTCCGACGAGATGCGAATACGGGCCATCGGATTTCAACATTCCGCATCGCTTCGTCGCCTCGATTTTGTACATGCTGCCTTTTGGCAAGGGCCAGCGTTTTCTGAACCGCGGCGGTTTTGTAAACCAGGTGGTTGGTGGCTGGCAGCTCAGTACGATTACCACGTTGCAAAGCGGCAGCCCCGTGAATACGTCGTCCTGGGATTCGGGTGGAACGAATTTCATTTCGAATGCCACCCGGCTCAACTGTAACGCGGGGGTAAACCCGGTGCTGCCCAATAACGGCCCGAATGGCTGGTTCAATCCCGCGGCCTTTTCCAACACTGTTGCCGGCACATTCGGCAACTGCGGGCGCAACAACCTGCGCGGACCCTGGCTGGGAAATGAAGACATTTCGATCGTGAAGTATTTCCGGATCATGGAGAAAAGAACTTTGGAATTCCGGACCGAAATGTTCAACGCGCCCAATCACGTCGAATTGAACTCAGGAGGGCAGCTGAGCTGGGGCAACGGCTCGAATCCGACGCCTTCCGCCAATTTTGGAAGAATTACATCGACCATAAATCCGATGCGCCAGATCCAGTTTGCGCTCAAGTTTACTTTTTAGGGGCGGCGCTTCGTCTTTTTTACGGGTTTACGGGGAGTATACGCGCCGCGAAGCAACTCCCGCCGCGTTGTACGCGCCTGACACAGTGACAGCGGTCTGTTCTCGCCTCAGTATTTCAGTTCAGTGATGACCAGTTCGAGAGGTTTGTCGCTCAGATTTTCTTCCTTGTGTCTGGCGTGTTCGCCCCAGACAATGTCACCAGCGTTATGCTGCTGGTTTTCGACCTTCCCGTCCGCCCCGGTCACGCGCGTGTTCGCATCCGTCAGATACGTGACGATGCGCTTCAGGGTATGTTCGTGCATTGGCGTCGTGGCATGGGGGCCGATCTTTACCCGAAACACTCTTACCTGATCGTTTTCGAACTCGATCCTATAGTGTTTTGAATCGATTTTCAGCGGATCGCGAGGCGTATCGGGCCTGCGGCCTGCGCCCTCTTTCTTCAATTCGATTTCGACGATATTGACTGGCTCGTCGCTCGTGATCTCGGCAATGTGCATGCCGGCGGCCGGGCTCCACTTCGCTTCACCAGCGCTCCAGCGCAGAGTTTCGTTGCGGCCGTCCTGAAATTTGAAGCTCTGCACACCCGCCTCGCGATAGATCATGACGCGATTGGCGGCGTGCCGGTGCATTTTGGTCGGCTCATGAGGATGGACAGTTACGCTCAGCACGCGGACGTCATCATTATTGACAGGCGTACTGATCTGCTCGGCGGCGAACACGGCCACAAGGGCGCACGGCAACGCCAGAATAGGTTGGACTCGCATGCGGATGGCGCAATCATATATCACGCACGGCCCGCCCCGGCGACTGGCTCCGGGTGCAATATCTCACCCGCGGCGGCAATAGCGAAGAAGAACCCGACGAGAGAAAATACTTTCAGTGCCTGTTTTGCGCAATTTCTGTTCTTTTTTCGTTTTTGCGGCGCTTCCTGGAATATGGAGCTCCACCGCTTCGGGAATGGAGCCGATTTCCTGTCCTGCCGGAACGCCCATCGGCAGCTTCCATCTGTTGGTGACGGGGTCTTCGGGCTCAACTACGCCGCATACGCTTCAGACTCTTAACCAATTGCTGGCGGGTTATCACGTTCGCTATCATCCCGAATCGATAAAGGGCCCCGACAAAAAGAAAGCGAGAATCTCGCTGGTTCTGGTCCCATCGGACAAGGCCGCCGTGAAAGCCGGGATCATCGTGCTTGATCCAAAAGCTGCCGACCAGGACGCCGAATGGACCGTACCCACGCAGACGGCCATCGCCGCGCTGGTGTTCGGGCCACAGGGCCTCGACAAGGGAAAGGTAGCGAAGCTGCTGAAGAAGAACGATGAACTGGTCGGAGAGCTTGCCGATTACGCACAGAAGACGCAGCAGACCGAGGCGCTTATTCAGGCCATTACGCGCGACCAGCAGACGCTCGATACCGGGCAAAGCGTGAATGCCGCGGTGGTGAGCTTCGCCAATCAATATCCCGGCGCCCCGAAGCTCGATCGAACACAGCCGGTCGATGCGCAGATGGCGACATTGCTCCATGGGCTGAATCCGGCGCTTTCCTCCTATGACCCGCTCGCTCCGGATCCGACGCAGAGAGCGGCGCAATCGGCCAGTATCGCGGCGGCAGTTGCGGGATTGTTCTTTGGCACGGAGGTCGGTCTTGGAGCAAGCGCCGGGGCGCTTCTGCTCAACATGCATAGCCTCTTTTTCCCGCGCACCGAATTCCGTTCAGCGTTCGCGCAGACAGCGGCAAACGGGAAAGAGTTGACTATGCTCTGCGGAAACGGGACCGCATCCGCGTCCAGAACCCAAATCGCCTTTCTATGGGCGACGCGCTTTCCGGATACCACAGCTCCTTCGGTTACTTTGAAAAACACTGAACATATGGCTATTGGCCAGACATCCACAGTTCCGCTCGAGGTGAAAACCCGCGACTGGAAGATTGTGCCTCGCATACAGGACTGGCATCTGGTTTCCGCAGACGGTTCGGTATCTCAGCGGATAACCGCAAAGGCCAACGTAGAGAACAGGACTATCGAACTGGCTTCGGCCGGCGCGAAACTGAAACCCGGAACGTGGAAGCTGGCGGCTATGTGGGACTGGACGCCGATCGACGTTGGGGGCGAGATTGAGTTACACGAACTCAGCACGTTTCGAAAATCGCGTGTGGCGCCCCAGTCGCAGGACCGGATTATCCAGGGTGCTGGAAAGGTGTTGGTTTCTCTTGAAGGGGACGATTTCGAATTCGTCAACAAGCTGTCGTGGAAGAACTGCGACGACAAGTTTGCTCAGGCTTCTCCTATTCCGTTCATACTGCCCAAAGGTCCGCATGCCGGACCGCAAAACAGCCTTGAAACACAGATCGATACTCAATCAGCCAGGGCCGGAAATTACGAGTTCCTGATTGCGCAAAGCGACGGCGCGGATCACCCCGTTCCCTTCAAGGTGCTTCCAGCGCCGCCACAGATTTCGAATTTACCGATCCTGGTAAATACCGGGGAAGATGCGCACATTGTGCTGCGTGGGACCGGTCTGGATCGAATCGAGTCGATTTCGGCGGAAGGCGCCCGGATGCAGATGGACAATGCTGCAAGGGGTGATGAAAGAGGCGCAACCGTAACTCTGGACCCCGCATTGAAGACAGGCGCGACGCTGACGATTCGGGTGAAGGTGAAGGATTTCTACCAACCTGTCGCGATGAGTGGCGCCCTGGTTGTGGCGGGACCGCGGCCGGCGATCGAAGATATCCGGGTTTCAATGCCCCCATCAGCAGTCGCGCTCGAAGCCGGCGAAATTCCAGCGGATAGCGCGGTGAGCTTCGCGTTTGCGGTTAAACCTGCGGTTCCGGTGACATCTGTGGACCTCTATTGCGCGGCTACGCCTGACGCTAAGCCAGTCACAATCCCGGCCGGCCGGACAGTTGGCGGTAGCAGGTTGCGGCAGGAAGGCTCCGGAATACTGTTTCTTGCCTTTCAGCCAGGAAATGTCGGCCAGCCTGGATGCGACGTCATGGTCAGGGCGCATTCGGCAGCTAACGGAGATTCAGCGCCGAACAAGCTGGGAAAGATTGTACTGCTGCCGAAGATCGAGTCCTTTCAGCTAACGGATCAAACAGCGCCCGATGGCGCCTTTTACGGCGAAATCAGAGGCAGGAATCTCGAAACCATCGCCAAAACCGGATGGGATGCTCAGACAGGGATCGCGACTGATTCGAT
>Ga0157369_10003702_pt1 | contig 18170 bp, 23 predicted proteins | sample C25metaG_FD_113461 | JGI IMG/M metagenome (GOLD analysis project Ga0157369, IMG submission 113461) | Corn rhizosphere microbial communities from Kellogg Biological Station, Michigan, USA - C2-5 metaG | ecosystem: Host-associated > Plants > Roots > Rhizosphere > Soil | place: USA: Michigan... | reverse complement strand
GCCGCGCCGGCGGCCGGCGCGATCCTCATCGTCAGCGCCTATCAGATGGCGCTGCTCGCCGGCCTGCTTCCCGCCGCCCACCTCGCCGAACGATTCGGCAGCCGGCGGATGTTCGTGGCCGGGCTCGGCCTGTTCAGCGGGGGCTCGGTGCTTGCCGCCGCGGCGCCGTCGCTTGAGCTGCTCGTCGCGGCGCGGGTGGTGCAGGGGCTCGGCGGCGCCGCGATCATGGCGCTCGGCGTGGCGCTGCTCCGGGTCGCGTTCGGACAGGAGCGGCTCGGCGAGGCGATCGGCTGGAACGCCCTCATCGTCGCTCTCTGCTCCGCCGCCGCTCCGCTCGCCGGCGCCCTGATCCTGTCGGGCGCGTCATGGCCCTGGCTCTTGCTCGCCAAGCTGCCCGTCGCCGCCCTCGCGCTCGCCGCCTGCGCCGGGCTCCCGCACGTGGAGCGGACCAGGTGCTCGCTCGATCTGCGCAGCGTCGCTTTCCACGTCGCCGCGGCCGCGCTCTTTCTCGCGGCTGCCCAGCAAATGCCCGCGCGTCCGGCCGTCGCCGCCGCGACCGGAGCGGCGGCCGCCTTCTTCGCGATCCTGCTCGCCGGCCGCGGCGGAGGAGCCGAAGCGCCGTTCCTGCCGACGGACCTCCTCGCCCGGCGGCCGTTCCGTATCGCGGCCCTCGCCTCCGTCTGCTGCTTCGTCGGCCAGTCGGTCGGCCTTCTCGCCCTGCCGCTTCACCTCCAGCTGGCGCTCGGTCGCGGTGTCGGCGTCGCGGGGCTTGTCCTCGCCTGCTGGCCGGTGAGCGTCGCTGCGACCAGCATCGTCGCCACCCGCCTCGCAGCGCATCGCAGCGGCTCCTCCCTCTGCGCGGCCGGCGCTTCGGCGCTGGCGGCGGGCCTGCTCCTGTCGGCGCTCGGCACCTTCGGCACGAGCATCTGGCCGCTCGCTCTCGGGGCGGCGGTCAGCGGCATCGGCTTCGGCCTGTTCCAGGTGCCGAACAATCGAATCCTGTTCCTCTCGGTGCCGCCCCGGCGAAGCGCCGCCGCCGGAGGGGTGCAGGGCAGCGCCCGTCTCGCCGGACAAACGCTCGGGGCGATGGCGATGGGGCTGCTTCTCTCCCTGCTCCCGGCTTCGTCGGCGCCGCGGTTCGGCCTCCTGTTCGGAGCGTTGTTCGCCGTGGCGGCGGCGCTGGTCAGCCTCTCAGGCCTCAGCCGCTGGCGACCGAAAGACGATCCGCGCCGCGGACCCGACGCCGCAGGTCAGCGGACGCCGACCGCCTTGCGGACCTCGACCATCGTCGCCTCGGCCCGCTCGGCGGCGGCCTCGGCGGAGCTCTTGAGCATCGCCTCCAGCGCAGCTTCGTCGTCGCGCAGCTCGCGGAAGCGCTTCTGGATCGGCTCCAGGCCGGCGACCACCGCTTCGGCGACGCCCGTCTTGAGCGCGCCGTAGCCCTGCCCGTCGAACCGGCGCACGGCCTCGTCCCACGTGCCGCCGGCAAAGGCCTGGTAGATGGTGATGAGGTTGCGGACTCCGGCGCCGAGGTCGGTCGCGTCGACTGCGGTTCGGGAATCGGTCTTTGCGGATTTCAGCTTCTTCAGGATCGCGCCGGGCTCGTCGAGCACGCCGATCGCGTGCTTCGGGTTGGTCGAGCTCTTCGACATCTTCGCCGCGGGGTCGTCGAGGCCCATCACCCGCGCGCCGACCTCGCGCACCATGATCTCGGGCCGGGTGAAGCGATAGCCGAACAGGCCTTCGAAGCGCTGCGCGATGTCCTGGGTGATCTCGATATGCTGGCGCTGGTCCTCGCCCACCGGCACCAGGTCGGTGTGGTAGAGGAGGATGTCGGCGGCCTGGAGGATCGGATAGGTGTAGAGGCCGACCCCCACGGTCTCCTGCTTCTCCGCCTTGGTCTTGAACTGGGTCATCCGGTTCATCCAGCCCATCGGCGTCACGCATTCGAGGATCCAGGCGAGCTCGGCATGCTGGCGGACCTGACTCTGCAGGAAGATGATCGATTTGTCGGGATCGATGCCGCAGGCGACGTAGAGCGCCGCCATGTCGAGACTGTGGGCGTGGAGCGCCTTCGCCTCGATCGCTTCGGGAATGGTGAGCGCGTGGAGGTCGACGACGCAGAAGATGTTGTCGTGCTTCTCCTGCTCGCGCACCCACAGCGAAAGCGCGCCGATCAGGTTGCCGATGTGGAGGCCGCCGGTCGGCTGGACGCCGGAGAACACGGTCTTCTTCGCTTTGGCCTCGGCCAATTTCTTCGCTCCTGAAGAGGTGAGGGGGCCTCGTACAGGCGGGGTCGCGCGAAGCGCAAGCGATTGACGCCGCCGCGCCACTCTCTAGCCTCCTCGAGCATGACGAAGCCGGTCCTCTACGATTATTTTCGCTCCTCAGCCTGCTACCGGGTGCGGATCGCGCTCAACCTCAAGGGCATTGCTTACGAGGCGGTGCCGGTGAACCTGCTCGAGGGCGCGCAGAAGGACGAGGTCTATCGCGCGCGCAATCCGCAGGGGCTGGTGCCGATGCTGGAGATCGACGGGCACAGCCTGACGCAAAGCCTCGCCATCTGCGACTATCTCGACGCGGCCTGTCCCGAGCCTCCGCTCGTCCCGTCCGATCCCGCGGACCGCGCGCATGTGCTTGCGCTGGCGCTTGCGGTCGCGTGCGACATCCACCCGCTCAACAATCTACGGGTGCTCAAATATCTGTCCGGGCCGCTCGGCCAGCCGCAGGAGGCGCGCGACGAGTGGTACAGGCACTGGGTCTCTGAAGGGTTCGGCGCGCTGGAGGCGCTGGCGGCGCCGCGGGCGGGGCGGTTCCTGTTCGGCGACCGGCCCGGCCTCGCAGACATCTGCCTGGTGCCGCAGATGTACAACGCGCGGCGGTTCGAGGTGCCACTCGAGGCCTTCCCGACACTGGTGCGGACGGACGCGGCGGCGCAGGATCATCCCGCCTTCGCCGCCGCCCATCCCGACGCTATACAGGCGCAAGCGAAGGAGGGCTGAGCATGGGCCGAGTCGAAGCGATCAACGCCGGTATGGACGGGGCCCGGCCGCTCGAGGCCGTCGAGATCCCCTCGCTCGAGGGCAAGGTGTCCGAGGAGGAATGGAAGGTCCGCGTCGACCTTGCCGCCGCCTACCGGCTGATCGCGCATTATGGCTGGGACGACCTCATCTTCACCCACCTCTCGGCGCGGGTGCCGGGGCCCGAGCACCATTTCCTGCTCAATCCCTACAACCTCATGTTCGAGGAGGTGACCGCCTCCTCGCTGGTCAAGGTCGACATGAACGGGCTTCCGGTGGAACCGAGCCCGTTCATCACCAACCCCGCGGGCTTCACCATCCACTCGGCGCTGCACATGGCGCGCGACGACGCGCAGGCGGTGATGCACCTCCACACGCCGCACGGCCAGGCGGTCTCCGCCCATTCGGACGGGCTCCTGCCGCTCACCCAGACGGCGATGCTGGTGCGCGGCGAGCTCGCTTATCACGATTACGAAGGCGTCGCCGTCGACCTTTCCGAGCGCGAGCGGATCATCGCCGACCTCGGCGACAAGGGCGCGATGCTGCTCCGGAACCACGGTACGCTCACCGTCGGCGAGACGGTCGGCGAGGCGTTCGTGAAGATGTACTTCCTGGAGCGCGCCTGCGAGGCGCAGATCCTCGCCCTCTCGGCCGGCACGGCCAACCTCAACAACCCGCCGCAGGGGGCGCCGGAGGTGACGGCGGAGCAGGGCAAGATCGGCCTCAAGATGGCCGCCAAGGCGCTCGCCTGGCCCGCATTGCTGCGCAAGGCCTACCGACTCGACCCCTCCTTCGCGACCTGATCGCACGGCCGAAATTCGGCGCTTGACTCCGTACCACGGTACGGAGGCTATCAGGTGATTCGCCGATCCCGGCACGAAGGAGAAAGACGATGAAGACCGAGACCAAGACCGCCGCCTGCGCCTGCACCACCGCGAAGGGCGGCTGCCGCTGCAACCCCTGCACCTGCAAGGACTGCCGCTGCGGCGGGTGACGACGATGGGGGCGCGGTTCGCCCGCGCCCCCGCTCGTCCCGAGCATTGGGGAGGGATGCGGAAATGGCCGACCTGACGATCGCGAAGCTGGCGAAGGCTGCGGGGGTCGGCGTCGAGACGGTCCGTTATTACCAGCGCCGCGAGCTCCTCGCCGAGCCGCCGCGCGCCGGCGGCATCCGCCGCTACGGGCCGGACGACGTGCGCCGGCTCCTGTTCGTCCGCCGCGCCCAGGCAGCGGGCTTCACGCTCGACGAGATCGCCGAGCTGCTCGCCCTCGACAAGGGCGAGGACCGCGCCCGGGTGCGCGCGCTCGCCGCGGCGCGGCTCGGGGCGCTCGAGGCGAAGATCGCGGAGCTCGAAGCGGCGCGGAGCGCGCTCACGCGCCTCAGCCGCGCCTGCGCCAAAGGCGGCGCCGGGCCTTGCCCGATCATCGAGGCGTTCGAAGTCTAGCCCTCGCCCCTTGGCGCGGTCGGGCGCTCCATCAGTGCCGCCATGCCCAATTCTCCCTGCTCGCGGAGAGCGCCGGCGACGCGGTCGCGGACTTCCTGCGGCTTGCTTTGATCGAGCTTTGCCGTGCCCCGCCATTCCGTGATGTCGAGCGCGAATCCGGTGATCGCCTTCAGAAGCGAGTCGAACCGAACGGTGTCGAACCTGTCGCGACTCCATGGCGCCTTCGGCTTCAATCGCGCCTCGTGCGCGTCGGTGAGGCTATCGAGGAGTCGGATCAGTTCCTCCTCGCCAAGCATGGTCGCGCGCCCATTCAGCTCGACGGCGACGTAGTTCCAGGTCGGCACGCGGCCCTCGAGCCCGTACCAGTCGGCACTGATGTAGGCGTGCGGGCCGTTGACCACGACCAGCGCCTCCGCTCCCGCCATGAGCGCCGCGTGTACCGCGTTGCCGCGCGAAACGTGGAAGAGCAGCCGCTCGCCTTCCAGCAGCAACGGCACATGGACCGGTCGGAGCCCGGCTTCCGTCGCCACGACCACGGTCCCGAAGCCCTCGGCCCGCACCAGGGCTGCCATTTCGTCGCGATTGCCGATGTGAAACTTGCGGTTGGGGTGCATCAGCCGCGCCCGCGGTTGCGGCGCTCGCCCTTGCGCTCCTTGCGGCGGGCCTTGGCGGCGGCAGTTGCCGCGCGGCGCTTGCCCTCGGCGGTCTCGCCGAACTTCACCTCGTCGAGCGGCAGGTCGCTCTGCGCGAGGTCGAAGCCGAGGCCGGCGAGGGTCTCGCGGAAATGGTCGGGCAGGTCGGCGGTGACGTCGATCCGGCCGCCGTCGGGATGGTCGATGCGGAGGCGGCGGGCGTGGAGGTGGAGCTTGCGGCTGATCGCGCCGGTGAGGAACGCGTCCTGCCCGCCATATTTGCCGTCGCCGACGATCGGGTGGCCGATCGCCGCCATGTGGACGCGAAGCTGGTGGGTGCGGCCGGTCAGCGGCTGGAGCTCGACCCAGGCAGCGCGATTTCCGGCGCGCTCGATCAGCCGGTAGCGCGTCTTCGCCGGTAGGCCCTCCGCCTCGTCGACATGCATCTTCTCGCCGCCGGTGCCGGGCTGCTTGGCGAGCGGCAGGTCGATATAGCCGTCCTTCACCTCGGGCACGCCGACGACGAGCGCCCAATAGACCTTGCGCGCGGTGCGGCCGGAAAAGGCCTTGGAGAAGAAGGCGGCGGCGCGGGCGGTGCGGGCGAGGAGGAGGACCCCCGACGTGTCCTTGTCGAGCCGGTGGACGAGCTTCGGGCGCTCGCCCCTCTCGTCGGCGAGCCCGTCGAGCAGGCCGTCGAGGTGCTGCTTCGTCTTGGTCCCGCCCTGGGTGGCGAGGCCGGGCGGCTTGTTGACGACGATCGCCTGGGGGTCGCGGTGGATGACGATCTCGTTGACGAAGGCGATCTCGTCTTCGCTGAGCTGTGGGCGCTGGACCTTCGGACGCGGATCCGCGGGCGGTTCGGCCGGGGGGACGCGGATGGTCTGCCCCGCCTCGATCCGGTCGCCGGGCGCGGCGCGCTTGCCGTCGACGCGGAGCTGGCCGGTCCGCGCCCAGCGGGAGACGATGTTGAAGCTCGCCTCGGGCAGGTGGCGCTTGAACCAGCGATCGAGGCGGATGCCGTCGTCGTCGGGCGCGACGGTGAAGGAGCGGACCTGCGGCTCGCTCATGCCAGCGCCTTTGCGGCCCAATAGCCGAGCGCGAGCAGGACGAGCGCGCCCACCGCCGAGCCGAAGCCGTAGGCGAGGGCGAGGCCCGCCTGGCCCCGCTCGAGCATGGCGAAAAGATCGAGGCTGTAGGCGGAGAAGGTGGTGAAGCCGCCGAGCAGGCCGACTCCCAGGAGGAACCAGGCCGGGCGGCTGGTCATCGCCTCGCCCGCCATGGTTCCCGCAAGGACCCCCATGGCGAGGCCGCCGATCAGGTTGACCGCGAGCGTGCCCCAGGGGAAGCCGGGACCGAACTGCCGGAGCGCGATTCGCCCCGCCTCGTAGCGAAGCCCCGCGCCGGCCGCGCCGCCGAGGAGAACGAGGAGGAGATTGGGCATGGCGCCGCTCTAGCGGGCGCGCCCGGACCTTGCCAGCCTCTCCACCCGTCCGGGGGCTCAGCGCCCCTTGTTGGCGATCAGCGAAATCTCGGTCGTGCCCTGGCCGGGGGTGACGATAAGGTAATAGGCGCCGCCGGCCTTGTCGGTGCCGCCGAGGACATGGTCCGCGCCCTCGATCCGGTGCTCGGACGAATAGCCCGCCTTCACCGCGCGGGTATTGTACCAGTCGAGCACGCGCTGCCAGTCGTCGCCGGTGGTGAGGCTGACCACCCGGACGGCGCAGCCGTCCCGGTTGTTGGCCCCGGCCTCGGTGACCTTGGCGCCCGGATAATTGCCGAAAGCGGCGGGCAGGCGGTCGGCCCACTGGTCGGCATTCTCGAACTTGTCGGGATCGCCGGCGCAGCCCTTGTTGTCGGCGCCGTTGAGCACGAGCCGGGCCTGCTGGATGGCGCCGGCGGTGGAGCCGCCCGCCTGGCCGTTCGAAGCAGCCTTCTGGCCGTTGGCGAGCGCGGGATCGACCGAGATCTGGTTGCCGAGTGCGCTGCTGACGGCAGCGTCGGCTTCGTTGGCGACGAGCTGGTTGTCGATCGCCGAGACGTTGTTGCCCTCGCCGCCGCGGCCGCAGGCGGACAAAGCGAGCGCTCCGGCGAGTGCCGCGGTGGTGAGAAGGATGCGCTTGGTCATGGGTGCTCTCCTGCTTGCGCGCATCCTGCCAGAAGCGGGGCGGCAATGGGTGAGCAGAGGTGGTTAACGCGGGCGGGCGGCTGCGCCTGTCCCGCCGCGGGACCGCCACCAGGCAAAGGTTTCCGCCTGGACCCTCTCGACGAAGCGCTTTGCTTCCGGGCCTTCCCACGGCCCCTCATAGCCGCGGCTGCGGGCCCCGCCGGCAACCCACCAGCCCTGGCCGGGGAGGCCGTCGCTCTGGCGGACGACGAGGACGGCGAGCTCGGGCTCGCCGCGCTCGGCCGCCTCTTCGTCGATCGCGCTGAGGGTCGCGCAGAGCGCGCGCATCTTGGGCCGGGTGAAGCGGTAGCCGAGCTGCTCGAGGAGGGCGCCGTAGCTCAGCGCCACGCCAGCGCGCGCCGCCGCGACCAGATGCGTGCGCACCTCCTCCGGGTCGGCGAGCGGCGCCATCCCCGCTCAGTCGGCGTGGTGGATGACCAGCCGGCCGTCGGTGCCGCCGCCGGGCCGCGCGGAGAGCCGGATCTTGAACGAATCCGCGCGGCCGTCCTGTCGGCCGCTCAAAACGACGTCCGCGCCTTCGCGCCTCGCGGCGGTGACGTCGAGCGCCGGGCGGCGCGCCGGATCCCGGTACCAGGAGACGACCTTGTCGAGCGCGTCGGGGCTTGAGAAGCGGAACTCCGCCTCGCTGTCGCCCTGCTTGCCGCCGTCGCCCTGGCCGCCGACGATCGCCGCTCCGCCGATCGTCGATTCGGGATAGAAGAGCTTGTTGTTGCGGTCCGCCCTGGGCGCGCCGCGCATGCCCTTGGGAACCTCGAAGGTGAGGTCGACGCCGGCGCCCTTCAGCGAGATCTTGCCTTCCTCGGCCTTGCCTTCGGCAGTGAGATGGCTGTTCGCCTGAGCCGCCGCCGGATCCCTGCGGTCGCCGCAGGCGGCGAGGGTCGCGAGGGCGCCGAAGGCGAACAGGGTCGGGACCAGCGGCTTCATCGGCTTCACTCCAACAACAGACGGGGAGCCTAGACCAAGCGCGGGGCGCCGCCAAATGCTTGTCGCGCCTCGTCCGCTCGTCTAGCGGCGCCGGCGTGGCCCACGACAATTCGAACGCCCGGACCGGCATGCTGCTGGGCCTGTCGGCCTACGCCGCCTGGGGCGTGCTGCCGCTCTACTTCAAGGCGGTGGCGGCGGTGCGGCCGACCGAGATCGTGGCGCACCGGATCGTCTGGTCGCTGGTGTTCGTCGCGGCGCTGGCGACGCTGGCGCGGCGCTGGGGGCGGATCAGGGCGGCGCTCGCGGCGCCGAAGGTGGCGGGGCTGCTGGCGCTCACGTCGGCGCTGATCGCGGTGAACTGGCTCGTCTACATCTATGCGGTGGTGAGCGGGCACGTGCTCGAGGGGAGCCTCGGCTATTACCTCAATCCCCTCGTCAACGTCCTCCTCGGCGTCGCATTCCTGAAGGAGCGGCTGACCCAGGCGCAGCTGGGCGCGGTCGCGCTGGCGGCGGTGGGCGTCGCGATCCTCGCTTTGGGAGCGGGCAGCGCCCTGTGGATCAGCCTCACGCTCGCGGCGAGCTTCGCCTCCTACGGCTTCCTGCGCAAGGTCGCTCCGGTCGAGGCGGTGGAGGGGCTCTCGATCGAGACCTTCTTCCTCACCCCGCTCGCGCTCGGCTGGATCCTCTGGCTCGGCGCGCATCACGAGAGCGGCTTCCTTCGGGACCGCCGTATCGACATCCTGCTGATCCTCGGCGGGACGGTCACCGCGACGCCGCTCCTCCTGTTCACGGCGGCGGCGAAGCGGCTGCCTTATTCGACGCTCGGCTTCCTCCAATATGTGGCGCCGTCGCTCCAGTTCCTGCTCGCCGTGCTCGCCTTCGCGGAGCCGCTGACGCGCGCGCACCTCCTGTGCTTCGGCCTCATCTGGACCGCGCTCCTCGTTTTCGTCTCGGAAGGCGTGCGGGTCGGCCGCCGGGAGGCACGCGCGCGGCGGGAGCTAGGCGCGGCAGGGCCGGCGGGCTAAACGCCTCGCATGCGCCTGCTCCCGACCGCCACCCTTCTCTGCCTTCCGGTGCTCGCGACCGGCTGCCTCCTCCAGCAGCCGGGGGAGAGCATCGTCTATTCGCCCTGCCACGCCTCGGCGACGGGAAACTGGCGGGCGTGGGTCGAGACGATCAACGTGTCGCGCTCGAAGGCGCCGCTCCACCGCACCTTCCTGTTCGTCGAAGGCGACGTGACGCTCCCCGGCGAAGGCTGGTCCGCTTCGCTCGACCGGGGGCCCGTCGAGCAGCTTCGCGAGCCGGTTCAGGAGCTGATCGTGCGCACCAGCGGCGCGGGCGCGGGCACGCCGGTGGTGCGGCGGGTGGCTGGGCGGTTCCGGCCGCTCCGGCAGTACGGCGCCATCGCGATACGCTGCGGCGACGCGCGGGTGGCGACGATCCGCGACGTGCCGCGGCGCGGCTAGAAGGCGGCGGCGAGCGCCGGGCGAAGCACCATCAGGATGCCGACGAGCGCCGCGATCCAGGCGATCGAGCGCAGCACCGGGATGCCGAGCGCGTAGAGCGGCAGGTAGACGACCCGCGCGGCGAGCCAGACGATGGCGCCGATCGCCGTCCACTTCGAATTGAGGTGGGCGACGGCGACGATCAGCGCGGCGGCGGCGAACAACGGAAACGTCTCGAAGAAATTGCGTTGCGCGCGGTCGAGGCGGCCGACGATCGGCTTCGCGGGCGGATCGAGCGCCTCGTCGCGCGGCCCCATGTTCCACTTGGTGCCATATTGCGCCGTCTTGACGCGGATCGCCGCGAAGACGTGGACGAGGGCGAGGAGGCACCCCCAGGCGAGAACGTGGAGCTCGGTGGTCATGCGAGGGTTGTGACGCATCCGCAACGTCATCGCAAGCGCGCGGACGCCGCGTGCGGCGGGCGGAACTTGCGGCGTTCGGGGTCGGGGCGGCAGGGGAAGCGGCGCTTGATGCAGGCGTTGAAGTAGCGGCCTGCCGACGGCGCCTTGCGGAGGCCGTCGAAGACGGTGCGCGGAACCTCCGAATAGACGTAGCGGCCGGTGTCGCGGAACCAGATGCTGAGCGCGGCCGACTCTTCATCATAGGCGATCCGGTCGATCATCGAGGAAGCGAGGCGGGCGGCGAGCATCACGTTGATTCTCCAGCGAGAATCGCTCGCCAATGAGCGCCGGAATCGCATGTTCCCGAGGCCGCGCCGAACCGAATCGATTCAGCGCTGGAACGAGTCTATCATGGGCCGATGAGCAGGGACCCGCGCGTCGACGCCTATATCGCCCGCCAGGCGGACTTCGCCCGGCCGATCCTCGAGCATCTGCGCACCGCCGTGCACGCCGCCTGCCCCGAGGTCGAGGAGGCGATCAAATGGGGGATGCCGGCCTTCCTCCTCAAGGGACGTCCGCTCGCCAACATGGCTGCGTTCAAGGCGCATGCAAGCTTCGGCTTCTGGCGCGCGCGCGACGTGCTCGGCGATGCGTCGCTCGACGGGGCGATGGGCCAGTTCGGCCGCCTCACCAGCATCGCCGACCTGCCGCCGCGGGAGCGGCTCGACGCGCTGATCCGCGCGGCGGCGGAGAAGGCGGCGGAAGGTCCGGCGCCGCGGCCCAGGAAGCCGCCCAAGCCGGAGCTGCCGGTGCCCGAAGAGCTTCGCGCCGCGCTCGACGCCGAGCCGCGGGCGGCCGAGACGTTCGAGGCGTTCCCGCCCAGCTGCCGGCGCGAATATGTCGAATGGGTGAGCGAGGCGAAGCGGCCGGAGACGCGGGCGAAGCGGGTGGCGCAGGCGGTCGAATGGATGACCGAAGGCAAGCGCCGCAACTGGAAATACGAGGGGTGCTGACGGGGGCGGGGCGCCTCCGTCGCGGAAACATTTAATCCCGCCTTTAACATTCCATCAAACTCCTCCCGGTACCAAGGCCTGCGAGCGGCAGGACCAGGAATCCCATGTATCACGCACCCGTCCCGTTGGACCTCGAGCAGCAGGATTCCGAGCCTGCCGAGATCGCCGAGCAGGCGGTCGGCGCCGACGCCGGTTCGAAGCGGCTTCGCGAAGCGCACCTCCATCACGGGCAGACCCAGACGCGCGCATGGTTCGCGCCCTTCTTCGCCGGTACCGCGATCGGCGCCGCTTTGCTCGTCGCCTGGGCCCTGCTCGCCAAGACCAGCATCGCGCTGATCGGCGGCTGGGTGGCGCTGGTCTGCGCCGCCAATGCCGTCAACTTCCGCTGGGTGATGCACGAGCGCTCCGCGTCGGCGAGCCGCTCGGCCGAGCGCCGGCCGCTCGTCCAGGCGATCGCCGAGGCGGTCGGCCTCGCCGGCATCTGGGCGTCGCTGCCGACCTGGACCTTCGCCCATCAGGGGCCCGAGGCGCAGGTGGTGATCGTGCTCGCCATGGCCTCGATGATCATCGCCGCCGTCGCCCTCGCCTCGGTCCCCGCCGCCGCTTACGCCTGGATCGCAACCCTGACCGTCGCGCTCTGCTGCGCCTTCTGGCTCGGCAACGGCCTCCTCGACCCGCTGATCGGCGCGACTATCGTCGTCATCGCCTCGGTGTCGATCTTCGGCATGTCGCGGCTGACCCGCTGGACCTTCGAGCAGCTGCAGGTGATCGCGAAGGTGCGCACCCAGGCCGAGTCCGTCCGCCTGCTGCTCAAGGAATATGAGCATCGCGGGGTGGGCTGGCTGTGGCAGGTCGATGCGGAGAATCGCGTCGTCTACATCTCCAGCCGCATGACCAGCCTGCTCGGCCGCTCGGCGAGCCAGCTGATCGGCCACTCGCTTCCCGCCACGCTCGGCGGCAACAGCGCGCTGGGCCGCACCCTGCTCGACCGCCAGCCCTTCGCCAATTTGGAGATGGAGCTGAAGACGCGGCGCGGCACGCGCTGGATCAGCCTCGCCGGCGATCCGATCATCGACATGTCGGGCCAGTTCCAGGGCTTCCGCGGAGTCGGTTCCGACATCACCGAGGTGCGCCGGACCCAGGAGCGCCTGACCAACCTCGCCAACATGGACGTGCTCTCGGGCCTCCCCAATCGCGGACGCGTGCGCCAGCTGCTCGGCGAGGCGCTGTCGGGCGCGCAGGCGGGCAATGTGCCCTGCGCGATCATGTTCCTCGATCTGGACGGCTTCAAGCCGGTCAACGACACGTTCGGCCATCCGAAGGGCGACGCGGTGCTGAAGTCCGTGTCGCAGCGGCTCGTCAAGGAAGCCGGCGAAGTCGGCCATGTCGGCCGCATGGGCGGCGACGAGTTCGCCATCGTCATCCGCGACGCGCAGAGCCGCAAGAAGGTCGACGACCTTGCCCGGCGGATCATCGGCGCGGTCGCCGAGCCGTATCATATCGACAAGGCGGAGATCCGCATCGGCGTCTCGATCGGCTGCGCGTTCGGGCCGATCGACGGCCAGAGCGTCGACGACCTCATCCAGAAGGCCGACCTCGCCCTCTACCAGGCGAAGGCGCAGGGCCGCGGCACCTGCTGCTACTTCTCCGCCGACATGCAGAACGAGGCCGAGGACCGGCTGCGGCTCGAGCAGGATTTGCGGCAGGCGATCACATTGAAGCAGTTCCGGCTCGACTACCAGCCGCTGATCAACGCCGCCGACCAGAGCCTGATGGGCTTCGAGGCGCTGATCCGCTGGCACCACCCGACCCGCGGCATGGTCTCGCCGGTCGAATTCATCACCCTCGCCGAAGAGACCGGCCTGATCATGCAATTGGGCGACTGGGTGATCGACGAGGCGTGCCGCGCCGCCGCCTCCTGGCCCGATTATATCAGCGTCGCCCTCAACCTCTCCGCGCGGCAGCTGATCCTGCCGGCGCTTCCCAACACGGTCGCCGAGGCGATCGCCAAATACCGGCTGAAAGCGAACCGGATCGAGCTCGAAGTGACCGAGAGCGTGTTCCTCGGCGACAGCGAGGGCTCATTGGACGTGCTGAAGCGGCTGCGCTCGCTCGGCGTCGGCATCGCGCTCGACGATTTCGGCACCGGCTATTCCTCGCTCGGCTATCTGAACAAGGCCGTCTTCCACAAATTGAAGATCGACGGCTCGTTCGTCCGCGAGGCGGCGCACAACCGCGAGACGGTCGCGATCATCCAGTCGATCGTCCAGCTCGCCAAGAGCTTCCGGATGACGGTGACGGCGGAGGGCGTCGAGACGGCCGACGACTTCACCCGGATGCGGGACCTCGGAGTCCACCAGATCCAGGGCTATCTGTTCGGCCGGCCGATGAGCTTCGAGCGCGCGACCGACCTCATCCACGGAACCCAGACCCGCCTCACCGCCTGAGCCGCGGCTTCGTCGCGGGACGGCGGGCTTTCGTCCGTTCCGCGCTGACTCGCCGGTTCGATTCTGCTTGGCAGCGACCGGCAGAAGGATGGGGGAGATTCATGGACGAGGAGCTCGAGGGACTGGTCCGCCGGCTCGAGGCGGCGTGGAACGCGCATGACGCAGCGGCCTTCGCCGCGCCTTTCGCAGACGATGCCGAGTTCATCCACATCCTCGGCGGCGGCGGCACGGGGCGAGCGGCGATCGAGGCAGGCCATGCGGCATTGTTCCGCACCATCTATGCGAAGAGCGAGGCCGCCTACGGAATCGTCCGCACGATCCGGCTCGGCGCGGGGGCGGCGGCGGTGCTGCTCCACCAGCATCTCAGCTTCGAGGCGGGCGGCGCGGCGCAGGCGATCGAGTGCCGGCCGACGTTCGTCGCGACACGCGGCGACGACGGCGACTGGCGGATCCGGCTGTTCCAGAACACCCAGATCGCCGGCAGCGGCACCGCCGCCGCCGCGCAGGACGCGATCCGCGCGGAGCACCCGCACCGCCAGGGTTGAGCGGCGTCAGCGCGCAGGGGGCGGCCAGGCGAGCGACGCCTCGACCGTCGCTTCCGCCGGGTTTCCGGTCGAGTCCATCGCGGGGGTGAAGCGGGCGCGGCTGCTCAGCAATCGGCAGGTGGCGGAATCGAGGACCTGAGCGCCGCTCGAGGCGAGCACATGGCAGGCGGAGACGCGGCCGTTCGGCCCCACCGTCAGCGCCACCCGGGTCGTGCCGGTCAGCCCCTGCGCCCTCGCGGCGGCCGGATAGTCGTCGGGGCTCACCAGCGATTGGAGCGTCGCCCTCGGCACGGGCTGTGCGACGATCGAGGCCGCCATTGCGGCGAGCAGTGCGAAACCGGACATTGAGATCCCTCCACGTAACGGGTCCCCCCGGGTGTCGCCGCCAGGCGCCTGGCGCGCAAGGCTTCTCAGCGTTTCTCCTGGCTGAGGCGAGTCATCAGGATGGCGGCGCGCTTCGCCTGGCGGGGGATCGAGGCGAGGTCGACCGTCTCGCCCGGAGCGTGGTCGCCCGAGCTGGCGGCGCCGAGGCCGACGAGGCCGCTCGTATATTGCGCGACGAAGCTGATGTCGCCGGCGCCGCGCTTCAGCGGGTCGAGCGCCTCCATCGGCGCGAGGCCGAGGTCGGCATTGACGGCGTTGAGGCGGTCGAGGAGCGCGCGGTTGCCGGGCGTGGGCGCCATCGGCGGGTAGACGTGGTCGCCGAAGCGGATTTCGGAAGTCGCGCCGGCGAGGGGGCGGGCGACGATCTCGCGCATCTTCGCGCGCACCCGCTCCTCCTGCTCGGCGCTCAGCGTGCGGATGTCGCCCTTGGCGATGGCGATGGCGGGGATGATGTTGGTCTTGCCGGTCGCCTGGCCGCGGATCCCCGCCTCGTCGAGCCCGGCGGTGGCGCCGCCGAGGACGAGGCCGACGTTGAAGGTGAGGTTGGGCTCCGGAAGCTCCTTTCGGAACGCGTCGAGGATCCGCGCGAGCTCGTAGATGGCGCCGTTGCCGCCGCTGCGGCTGAAGATGCCCGACGAATGGCCGGTACGGGCGGTGACTCGCACTTCCCACGAGCCGGCGCTTCGGCGGGCGATCGAGCCCATGTCGCGCCCCTCCTGCTGGGCCAGCCCCTCGAAATCGAGCGCGACGTCGGATGCCTTGCCGGCCTCGACGAGGTCGCGGCGCGCGATTGCGATCGGGTCCCCCGCATCCTCCTCGTCGCCGGTGAGGACGACGGTGAGGTCCGCATTCTTGAGGGTGCCCGCCGCCTGCATCGCGCGGAGCGCTGCGACGATGACGACCATGCCGCCCTTGTCGTCGCCGGAGCCCGGGCCTTCGGCCTTGTCGCCGTTGCGGACGAAGCGCTGGAAAGGCGAATCGGGCTCGAACACCGTGTCGAGATGACCGATGAGCAGCATCCGCTTGCCGCGGCCGTCGCCCTTGTGCGTGGCGACGATGTGGCCGGCGCGGCCGACCTCCGTCATCGGAACCCAGCGCACGTCGAAGCCGAGCGGCTCGAGCTCGGCGCGCATCATCCGGCCGACCGCCTCGACCCCAGCGAAGTTTCGCGAGCCGCTGTTCTGGTTCACCAGTCTCTCGAGCAAGGAGACGGTGCGCTCGCGCTCCGCATCGACGGCGGCGGCGATCCGGCGCTCGGCGGGCGAGAGCTTCGCCGCGGCGAGGGAAGGCATGAGGACGAGGGCGGCGGCGACGAGCGGGAGGAGGGGGCGCATGGGGGCCTTCCGGGAGGGAGGTGGAATTTGTTGGACCCCCTTTGCGCGTGCTAAGCGTTGGGGCAAGCGCCGACAGGAAGAAGGGCTTTCGATGCGCCGGCTGTTCGTGTTTCTCGCCTTGCTCGCCGCACTGCCCGCCGCCGGTCCGGCCGCTGCGCAGGAGTGGCGGACCGCGCCCGAATATGACGTGCTTCTGACCAGCTATGCGATCCAGCCCAGGGTGCTTCATCTGAAGGCCGGCGAGCCGGTGCGGCTGCGCTTCGTCAACAACAGCAACGAGCCGCACGTCTTCGCCGCCGCCGACTTCTTCGCCCGGGCCGAGCTGCGCGAGCGCGACAGACGGATGGTGCGGCGCGGAGTCGTCGCGGTGGCGCCGCTGTCGGAGGAGACCCTGGTGCTGGTGCCGCAGGCGGGTCGCTACCGGATGAGCGGCGGCGGGCTGGCGCAGCGCCTGCTCGGGATGCGCGGGCGAATCGTCGTCGACTGAACAGACAAGCGGAGGGCGCGATGGGCAAGAAGAGGGACAAGAAGAAGGACGCCGCCAAGCAAGGCGGCAAGCAGGACGGCGGGGGCAAGCTCCCCAAGAGTCTGCGCAAGGCCGGCAAGGCGGCGAGGAAGCTCGCCGCCCAGCCGGTGGTGAGCGAGGCGGTGGCGGCGGCCCTGCTCGCGGCGGCGGCGGCGCTTCGCAGCGACCCCGCCAAGCGCGGGGTCAAGGCGGCCGGCGACGGCGCGGCCGATGCGGCGGGATCGGCGGGGCGCCAGGCGAGCCTGGTCGGCGACGCTCTGAAAGCGGTGGCGATCGACGTCGCCAGGCGGACCGTCGCCGCCTGGGAAGAGGGCGGCAAGAAGGCGAAAGCCGCGAAGGAATCGAGCGGCGGCGACCGCTGAGGCCGATTCGCGCCGTTTCGCGCGCGGCGGAATTACCCCCGTTATCCTCGTTATCCACAGGCTGAATCCGCTTTTACCAACCCGCGAAGCATGAGACTTCTCAGTCGTGGCCGGACGGGAAGACCCCCAAGGGACGGACCGGAAGGACACCCGCCGAGGCGGACGGAGACTCAGTCGCTCCCCCAAAGGAAGGCTGGATTTTCGGAAGCCGAAAGCGAGGGTGCCTCGAGCGCCGCCGGGACGAAGCGAAAGCGGAAGACCGGCAGGGCGAGAGACGCCGGCTGATCCGGACAAGAGGGCGAACCGCAAGGCGCGCTTTTCTGGAAGGTGAGGCCGATGCCGGATCGCGAAGGAATTGGGAATCGCCCCGATTTTGGAGTGGCACGGCAGGGTCCCGGCCGAAGCTTTCGGGCTTCGGCCAGGACTTCCTCCTGGAAGATGAGGCGAAGGGCCCGCGCCCCGAGCTTCGTCGAGAGGAGGCGGAGACGGCGAGGCTTCGGCCGGACCGCATCCGAAACGGGGCGCAGCAGAAGGTTTCGATCTTCGATGCGGTCCGGCGGCGGAGGGATCGGGGTTCGCCTCGATCGCAAGGTCGCGAAGGACCCGAGGCGAGAAGGGCTTGCCCTTCGTGCGGAAGGTCCGGCGGCGGAAGGTCGGCAGGTTCGCCTGCAGTTCGAAGTCGCCGACGGGTCGGAAGGCAGGAGGGCTTGCCCTGCTGCTCGAAGGTCCGGCGGTTCGAGGATCGAGGCTTGCCTTGGTTCGAGGTCGCGAACGGGTTGGATGGTGTGAGGGTTCGCTCTTCGCCTGAAGGTCCGGCGGTTCGAGGATCGGAGCTTGCTCTGGTTCGAGGTCGCGAACGGGTTGGATGGTGTGAGGGTTCGCCTTCTCGCCTGAAGGTCCGGCGGTTCGAGGATCGAGGCTTGCCTTGGTTCGAGGCTGCGAACGGGTTGGATGGTGTGAGGGTTCGCCCTTCGCCTGAAGGTCCGGCGGTTCGAGGATCGAGGCTTGCCTCGGTTCGAGGCTGCGAAGGCGATCTGGAGGTTGGGGCTTCGGCTCCGGCTGCAAGGAGCGCCAGGCGGTGAGGATCGGGCGTTCGCGCCTGGTTCGATCCGACCAAAGGGGAAGACGGGAGCTTCGGCTCCCGCCCGAACCTGGGGCCGCGACGGCGAGGGCTTCGGCTTTCGACACAGCGGCTTCTTCGAAGGAAAGCCGGGCGCGCGAGCGCGAGGCGGACCTTCGGAAACGGGGAAAGGGCATCCAGGCCTCGGCCTTGCCCCGACCCGCAGGGAACCGCCCAGGCCTCACGGCCTGGACGGGACCCACGGGGACCGAGGGGCGGCGTCCGCCGCCCTTTCCGGAACCCGCCCACCCAGCGGGTGATGGCCTAGCCGAGGCGCAGGCGATCGTGAGACTGGGACATTGGGGGCTGGCGGCAACGTCAGCCCCCATTTTGCTTTTGAGCCCGGCTCCTTGTCCCGGCATCCCGCCCATCGCTGCACTTTATCGT
>Ga0157369_10003700_pt1 | contig 18173 bp, 15 predicted proteins | sample C25metaG_FD_113461 | JGI IMG/M metagenome (GOLD analysis project Ga0157369, IMG submission 113461) | Corn rhizosphere microbial communities from Kellogg Biological Station, Michigan, USA - C2-5 metaG | ecosystem: Host-associated > Plants > Roots > Rhizosphere > Soil | place: USA: Michigan... | reverse complement strand
CTGCCCTCGGCGAGGGCCACGGCGCGGGTGCGCATCTTCACGCCGTCGTATGAAATGCCCTTCGCCGGCCATCCCACGCTCGGCACCGCGCACGTGGTGCGCGACCTGCGTGCGGCGGGCGACGCGCTCACCCTCGAGATGAGCGCCGGCATCATTCCGGTGAACGCGCAGGGCCCCCGCTGGACGCTCGCCGCGAAGGCCCACCGGTGGCGCGAGGTCGCGCAGTCGCGCGCCGAGATCGCGGCCATCCTGGGGCTCGAGGCCGCGGACATCGCCGAGCGGCCGCTCTGGGTCAATGCGGGCAAGGAGCAACTGGTGGTGCCGCTCGCGAGCGACGATGCGGTGCGGCGTGCACGCCCGCGGGCCGACGCCTTCTCGCAGTTGAAGAGCGAGGACGGGCAGAGCATGGCCTACGTCTTCCACGACGCGGGAGATCGCGCCGCGACGGTGCTCTCGCGCTTCTTCTTCCCGAGCGGGCCGGCGATCCTGGAGGATCCGGCCACCGGCTCGGCCTGCGCGAACCTCGGCGGCTGGTACCGCGTGATGCGCCCGGGCGAGGGTGTCGAGCGCATCGTCGCGCAAGGCGAGAGCGTGCTGCGGCCGTCGACCCTGTATCTTTCGGTCGCGCCCGCGTCCGCCATGGGCGAGGGTGGCCGCATCTACGTGGGCGGCCGCGTGATCGAGCTGGGACGGGGAAGCATCGAGGTTTGAAGACCATCGTCTACCTCCACGGCTTCATCAGCTCCCCGCTCTCGAAGAAGGCCCTGATGCTCGGCGACTACGTGCGCAACATCGCGGGCGACGTGCGTTACGAGGTGCCGCGGCTGCACCACAGGCCCGCGCTCGCGGTGTCCTCGATCGAGGCGCTGTGCGACGGCATTCCCGTGGACGACCTCACGCTGGTCGGCAGCTCGCTCGGCGGCTTCTATGCGACGGTCGTGGCCGAGAGGATCGGCTGCCGCGCGGCGCTCCTCAACCCGGCCGTGCATCCGCATCGCCATTTCACGCGCTACCTCGGCCCGCAGCGCAACATGTACTCGGGCGAGAGCTTCGAGCTCACGATGGATCACGTGAACGACCTGCGCGCGCTCGACGTCGACGCGATCACCCGCCCCGGGCGCTACTGGCTCTTCGTGGAAACCGGCGACGAAGTGCTCGACTACCGCGAGGCCGTGGCCTGCTACCCCGGCGCCTTGCAGACCATCGTGCAGGGCGGCGACCACGCGTTGTCGAGCTTTCCCGAGCACGTGCCCGAGCTCGTCGAATGGGCGCGCTCGTGACGAGGGCCGCGCGGCGATGACGAAGCAGGTCCTGTTCGAGGAGGACGGCGGGTTCCGCGTCGGCACCATCCTCGCCGACGCCGGCAACGCGTTCCAGGTCGAGGCGGCCCACGGCAAGCGCTCGAAGGTGAAGGCCGCGTCCATCCTCCTGCGCTTCGACGGCCAGCCGCTCGCATCCTTCATGGCGCAGGCGCAGGAGCTCGCCGCGCCGATCGATCCGCAGTTCCTCTGGGAAGTGTGCGGCGGCGCGGAGTTCGGCTTCGAGGAGCTCGCGGCGGAATACTTCGGCCGCGCGCCGCGCCCGCAGGAGGCGGCGGCGGTCGCGCTGGCACTGCAATCGCACCCGATGTACTTCTATCGCCGCGGCAAGGGGCGCTACCAGGGCGCGCCCGAGGACAACCTCAAGGCGGCGCTCGCGGGACAGGAGCGCAAGCGCCGCCAGCAGGAGCAGGTCGATGCCTGGGCCGCCGAGCTCGAGCGGGGCCGCGTGCCCGAGACGATCGGCGCGCGCCTCGACACGCTCCTCTTCAAGCCGGACAAGACGTCGCTCGAATGGAGGGCGCTCGACCAGGCGGCGAACGCACGCGGCATGACGCCGCAGCGCGTGCTGGCCGCGGCGGGCGCATTGAGCGGGCCCGAGGATTACCTGCTGCGCCGCTTCGCGTTCGAGCTCTTCCCGCAGGGCATGGGCTTTCCCGCGATGCCGCCCGTCGTGGCGCCCGAAGGCCTGGGCGATGCGGCGGCGAGCGCGTTCTCCATCGACGACGTCGAGACGACGGAGATCGACGATGCGTTCTCCGTCGAGCGCCTCGACGACGCGACGCTGCGCGTGGGCATCCACATCGCCGCGCCCGCGCTCTTCTTCGGCCGCGACCATCCGCTCGAGGCCGTCGCGCGCGAGCGCCTTTCGACGGTTTATTTCCCCGGCGGCAAGATCACCATGTTGCCCGAGGAGGGGGTGCGCGCGGCGAGCCTCGCCGAAGGCCACCGCGTCCCGGCGGCGTGCCTGTACCTCACGGTCGATGCGGCGAGCCACGAGGTGAAGGCCGTCGAATCGAGCCTCGAATGGGTCTCGATCGCGGACAACCTGCGGCTCGAGGCGCTCGATGCGCGCGTGAACGCACAGAGCATCGCGGCCGACCGCATCGAGGGCGCACACGGCGCGGAGCTCCTCCACCTCTACAAGCTCGCGCGGGCACTGAAGGTGCTGCGCGGCGCGGGCGACGAGAAGCAGGACCGCGTCGACTACACGATCCGCGTGTCCGAAGGGCGCGTGTCCATCGTGCAGCGCCCGCGCGGCACGCCTGTGGACCTGCTCGTCTCCGAGCTCATGATCCACGTGAACTCGACCTGGGGAAGGCAGCTCGCGGAAGCGGGCTATCCCGCGCTCTATCGCAACCAGCGCGGCGGCAAGACGCGCATGGACGTGGAGCCCGGCGCGCACGAGTGGCTGGGCGTCACGCATTACGCATGGTCCAGCTCGCCGCTCAGGCGCTATTGCGACCTCGCCAACCAGCGCCAGCTGGCCGCGCTCGTGCGCGGCGCGCCGCCCGCCTACACGAAGGACGAGCTCGCCGCCGCGGCCCGCGATTTCGAGGTGGCGTACGACGCCTACGCCGAGCACCAGCGCCTGCTCGAGCGCTACTGGTGCCTGCGCTACCTGATGCAGGAAGACATCCGCGAGGCGAACGCCACCGTCGTGCGCGAGGAGCTCGTGCGCATCGAGGGCCTGCCGCTCGTCTGCCGGACGATCGGGATGCCGGCGCTGCCGCCCGGTGAACGCGTCCGGGTGGCCTTCGGCGAGGTCAACCTCTGGGATGTCGCAGTTCACTGTCGTTTCGCGGGGAAATCGCCTACAATTCAGGACCATGTCGGTGAAACCTGAACCAAGGGCTTAACTGTGCGGATGCCCCTGCGGCAGACCCCGGACGCCTTCGTCCCCGTGTCGGACTTCCTGCTGCAACGGTTCGGCCTGGTGCCGTCGATGCAGACGGCGCTCGTGGCCTCGATCGCGATCCATGCGTTCGTCGTGCTCGGGCTCGGCATCAAGGTGCTGCGCGGCCCCCAACTGGACGCGCCGCACAACACGCTCGACGTCGTGCTGGTGAACTCGAAGAGCGCGCATCGTCCCGACAAGGCCGACGCCATCGCGCAGAACAACCTCGACGGCGGCGGCAACACCGACAAGAAGCTGCGCGCCTCCACGCCGTTGCCGCTCACCGCCGAGCAGCAGATGCAGCGCGAGCTGAAGGCGATGGAGCAGCGCCGTCGCGACCTCGAGCGCGAGGCGCAGGAGCTCCTCACGCGCATGAAGTCGAAGGCGACGGTCACGCAGGCCGACATCTCGCCGCAGGCGGTGGCGAAGCCCGATGCGGAAGCGCGCGACCTGGTCGACCGCAGCATGGAGATCGCGCGGCTCGAGGCCGCGATCCGCCAGGAGCACCAGGCCTACCAGGAGCGACCGAAGAAGCGCTTCGTGGGCGCGCGCACGCAGGAGTCGCGCGTCGCGTTCTACGTCGACAACTGGCGCCGCAAGATCGAGCGCATCGGCAACCTGAACTATCCGGCGCAGGCGCGCCAGCCGCGCTTCGTCGGCGTCCTTCGCATCACCGTGGGCATCAAGGCGAACGGCGAGATCGACTCCGTCGAGATCAACCGCTCCTCGGGCCACAAGTTCCTCGACCAGGCGGCGGTGCGCATCGTGAACCTTGCCGCGCCGTTCGATCGGTTTCCCGACAACCTGCGCGTGGATACGGACATCCTGTACATCACGCGGACCTGGACCTTCTCGCGCGGCGACTCGACGCTCGCCGCGGCGGATTGAGGCGGCACGCGCAGTAAACCGGGACGCGCGCATCGTCGCGCGGATCGCGCGGGAACCAGAAGCGCCCCGCCTCGCACGCGCCGCACGCAGGAACCTCGCCCCGGCAATCCGGCCCAAAGGGCGTAGGTTAAAATATCTCCCGGTGGCCAATGCACACGATCAACCTCACCAGCCATTTCCTCATCGCGATGCCGGCGATGTCGGACCCGAACTTCTCGCGCACCCTCACCTTCGTGTGCGAGCACAACGAGCGGGGCGCCCTGGGGATCGTGGTGAACCGGCCCATCGACGTGACGCTGGAGGCGCTCTTCCGCCAGGTCGAGATCCCGCTGGACGACGCGCGGCTCGCGGTGCAGCCGGTGTTCTTCGGCGGCCCCGTGCAGTTCGACCATGGCTTCGTGCTGCATCGCCCGGTGGGCACGTGGAAATCCACGCTGCCGGTGGGCGAGATCGGGCTCACGACGTCGCGCGACATCCTCGAGGCGATGGCGGGCGGGCACGGCCCGCGCCAGCAGCTGGTGGCCCTCGGATACGCAGGCTGGGCGCCGGGGCAGCTCGAGGACGAGATCCAGCGCAACGGCTGGCTCACGGTGCGCGCCGACCCGAACCTCATCTTCAACATCCCGCCCGAGGCGAGATACGACGCGGCGATGCAGGCGCTGGGAGTGAACGCGGCCAACCTGTCCGAGGAGGCGGGGCACGCGTGACCGTGCGCGGCACGCTCATCGGCTTCGATTACGGTGAGCGGCGCATCGGGGTTTCCGTGGGCGAGACGTCGATCCGCATCGCGAACCCGCTGGGCCACATCGACGCCGCCGCCAACGAGCGGCGCTTCGAGGAGATCGCGAAGATCGTCGACGAGTGGAAGCCGGCCGCGTTCGTGCTCGGCCTGCCGCATCACGCCGACGGCTCGCCGCACGAGGTCGCGCGGCTCGCGCAAAAGTTCGGGCGCCGGCTCGGCGCGCGCTTCCGGCTGCCGGTGTTCTACGTCGACGAGACCCTCACCTCCGCGACGGCGGAGTCTCAGCTCGAGCACGCGCGCACGCGCGAGCGCCGCCCCGGGGACGTCGACGCCCTCGCCGCGACCTATATCCTGCAAAGCTGGTTCGACTCTCCCGAGGCCCATGGCGAAACCGCTGCCTGACCCGGAGGCGCTGGTGAAGAGCCTCGCCGACAAGATGCGCGGGCGCATCGCGCCCGATGCGGGCATCGTCGGCATCTACACCGGTGGCGCATGGGTCGCCGAGAGGCTGCATCGCGCCCTGGGCATCACGGTGCCCCTCGGCACGCTGGCGGTCACGCTGCATCGCGACGATTTCTCGCGCATCGGCCTGCATCGCGAGGCGCGCGCGAGCCAGATTCCCTTCGAGGTCGACGGGCGCGAGATCGTGCTCGTCGACGATGTGCTGCACACCGGGCGCACGGTGCGGGCAGCGCTGAACGAGCTCTTCGATTTCGGCCGCCCGCGCGCGGTGCGCCTCGCGGTCCTCGCCGACCGCGGCGGGCGCGAGCTGCCCGTGGCGGCGGATTTCCTCGGGGCCCCGCTCGAGGTCGACGCGCAGGACGAGCTGGTGCTGTCCAACGACGAGGGGCGGCTCACGCTCGCCGCCAGGAGGCGCGCATGAATACGGCCGCATCGGTCCAGCTGACCCCCGACGGGCGGTTGCGCCACCTCCTCACGACCGAGGGATTGCCGGCCGAGATGATCCGGCACATCCTCGACACCGCCGACCAGTTCGTGTCGGTCTCGGAGCGCGAGGTGAAGAAGGTGCCGCTGCTGCGCGGCAAGTCGATCTTCAACGTCTTCTTCGAGAACTCGACGCGCACGCGCACGACCTTCGAGATCGCCGCCAAGCGCCTCTCGGCCGACGTCATCAACCTGAACGTGGGAGCCTCGTCCACCTCGAAGGGCGAGACGCTGCTCGATACGGTGTGGAACCTGCAGGCCATGGATGCCGACATGTTCGTCGTGCGCCACTCGCAGTCGGGAGCGCCGCACCTCATCGCGCGCCACGTGAAGCCGGGCGTGGCGGTGATCAACGCGGGCGACGGGCGGCACGCGCACCCGACCCAGGGCCTGCTCGACATGTACACGATCCGCCACTACAAGCGCGACTTCTCGCAGCTCACCGTGGCGATCGTGGGCGACGTGCTGCATTCGCGCGTCGCGCGCTCGCAGATCCACGCGTTGAAGACCCTGGGGGTCCCCGACCTGCGCGTGATCGGGCCGCGCACGCTGGTGCCGACCGACGTCGAGGCGATGGGCGTGACCGTGCACAACGACATGCGCGAGGGCCTGCGCGGCTGCGACGTGGTGATCATGCTGCGCCTGCAGAACGAGCGCATGAACGGCGCGCTCCTGCCCTCGGCGGGCGAGTTCTTCAAGTGCTACGGGCTCACGACCGAGAAGCTCGCGCACGCCAAGCCCGACGCGATCGTGATGCACCCGGGTCCCATGAACCGCGGCGTCGAGATCGATTCGCCGGTGGCCGACGGGCGCCAGAGCGTGATACTCCCGCAGGTGACCTTCGGCATCGCCGTGCGCATGGCCGTCATGTCGATGCTGGGGAGCGTGTGAGCCCATGAGGACGGAGATCCGCGGAGCGCTCGTCGTCGACCCGGCCACGGGCCGCGAGTCCGAGGGCTCGATCTTCCTGGCCGGCGGCCTGATCGCGGCCCTCGATCGCGCGCCCGACGGCTTCCGCGCGGACGAGACCCTCGACGCACGCGGGCTGGTCGCGGCACCCGGATTGGTGGACCTCTCGGCGCGCCTGCGCGAGCCGGGATTCGAATACAAGGCCACGCTCGAATCGGAGATGCAGGCCGCGGTGGCGGGGGGCGTGACCACGCTCGCCTGCCCGCCCGATACCGACCCGCCGCTGGACGAGCCGGGCCTGGTCGAGATGCTCACGCGCCGCGCGCGCAGCCTGGCCTCCGTGCACGTGCACCCGCTCGGCGCGCTCACCGTGGCGCTCGCGGGCGAGCGCCTCGCGGAGATGGCGGAGCTCGCCGAGGCGGGTTGCGTGGGATTCTTCCAGGGGCGCGCCAGGCTGCCCGATCTCGCGACCCTCCTGCAGGCGATGCGCTATGCCGCCACGTTCGGCTTCACCGTCTGGCTGCGACCCGAGGATCACGTCCTCGCCCAGGGCGTGGCGCACGACGGCGAGATCGCCACACGCCTTGGGCTCGCGCCCATTCCGGTGATCGCGGAGACGGTGGCGTTGCGCTCGATCCTCGAGCTCATCGAAGCGACGGGTGCGCGCGTGCACCTCGCGCGGCTCTCGAGCGCGGCGGGTGTGGCGATCGTGGCCGAAGCGAAGGCGCGCGGCGTGCCGATCACGTGCGACGTGGCGGTGAACCACCTGCACCTGTCCGACCGCGACATCCGCGACTTCGACGCGATGTGCAACCTGGCGCCGCCGCTGCGCAGCCGGGCCGACCGCGACGCGTTGCGCGCGGCCCTCGCGTCCGGGCAGATCGATGCGGTGTGCTCCGATCACACGCCCGTCGACGACGACGCGAAGCAGGTGCCCTTCGCCGAGGCGGAGCCGGGCGCCACGGGCCTCGAGCTCCTGCTGCCGCTCACGCTGCAGTGGGGGCGCGAGAGCGGGCTCGGCCTCGCGGCGACCCTCGCCTCCATCACGTCCGAACCCGCGCGCGTGCTCGGTGTCGATGCAGGACGGCTTGCCGCCGGAGGCGCGGCTGACCTCTGCCTCTTCGATCCCGCGCAGCGCTGGGTGGTCGAGCCGCAGGCGCTCGCGAGCCAGGGCAAGAACACGCCCTTCCTCGGCGTGGAGCTCGCCGGGCGCGTCGTGCGCACGCTCGTCGGCGGGCGCACCGTCTACGCCGCCTGAAGCGCGGCGCCCGAATCCCGGAGGACCCGATGGAAAACCCGTTGCTCGACTTCTCGCGCCTACCGCGCTTCAACGACATCCGCCCCGAGCACATCGGCCCGGCGGTCGATGCGCTCGTCGCGCAGGGTCGCGCGACCATCGAGCGGCTGGCCCAGCTCGAGCCGCCGGCGACGTGGGAGCGGGTGGTCGAGCCGCTGGACGACGCCAACGAGAAGCTCGCCCGCGCATGGGCGCAGGTGAGCCACCTGAACGCCGTGGTGAACACGCCGGAGCTGCGCGACGCGTACAACGCGGCGCTGCCCAAGGTGACGCAGTACTTCGCCGAGCAGGGCCAGGACCAGCGCCTCCATGCGGCGTTCAAGGCGCTGCGGGCGAGCCCGCACTACGGCACGCTGCCCCCGGCGCGGCGCCGCCACATCGAGAACGAGCTGCGCGACTTCCGCCTCGGCGGCGCCGAGCTCGATCCGCCGCGCAAGGCCCGCTTCCTCGAGCTGCAGGAGGAGCTCGCGAAGCTCGCCTCGCGCTTCCAGGACAACGTGCTCGACGCGACCAACGATTTCGCGCTCTACGTGACCGATCCGGCGGAGCTCTCGGGCATCCCCGAGGACGTGCTCGCCACGGCGCGCGCCGGTGCCCAGAAGGACGGGCGCGACGGCTGGAAGCTCACGCTGCACATGCCGTGCTACCTGCCGGTCATGCAGTACGCGGACCACCAGGGGGTGCGCGAGCGCATGTACCGCGGCTATACGACGCGCGCTTCCGAGTTCGGCAAGCCCGGGTGGGACAACGGCCCCATCGTCGCGCGCATCCTGGAGCTGCGCGCGGAGGCCGCACGGCTCCTCGAATACGGCACGTACGCCGAGGTCTCGCTCGCGAGCAAGATGGCGCGCTCGCCGCACGAGGTGCTCGCGTTCCTCGACGACCTCGCCGCGCGGGCGCGGCCGTTCGCCGAGCGCGACATGGACGAAGTGCGCGATTTCGCGCGCCGCGAGCTCGGGCTCGCCGAGGTGAGGGCGCCCGACGTCGCTTACGCGAGCGAGAAGCTGCGCCAGAGCCGGTATGCGTTCTCCGACCAGGAAGTGAAGCAGTACTTCCAGGAGGACGTGGTGCTGGGCGGCCTCTTCGGCCTGGTGCAGACGCTCTACGGCATCCGCGTGCGCGCGGCGGAGGCGCCCGTGTACCACCCGTCGGTGCGGTTCTTCGAGCTGCTCGATGGCCTCGGCAACCGCGTGGGACAGTTCTACCTCGACCTCTACGCGCGCGAGGGCAAGCGCGGCGGCGCCTGGATGGACGACGCGATCAACCGCCGGCGCCGCGGGAGCCTCGTGCAGACGCCGGTCGCCTTCCTCACCTGCAATTTCTCCGCGCCCGTGGGCGACAGGCCGGCGCTCTTCACCCACTCGGAGGTGAATACGCTCTTCCACGAGTTCGGCCACGGCCTGCACCAGCTGCTCACCCAGGTCGACGAGCTCGGCGTGGCGGGGATCAACGGCGTCGAGTGGGATGCGGTCGAGCTGCCCAGCCAGTTCATGGAGAACTTCTGCTGGGAATGGGACGTGGTGGCGCCGATGACGCGCCACGTGGACACCGGCGAGCGCATCCCGCGCGCGCTCTTCGACCGCATGCTCGCGGCCAAGAATTTCCAGAGCGGCATGCAGTTCATGCGGCAGCTCGAGTTCGCGCTCTTCGACATGCACCTGCATTACGACTACGACGCGGCGCGCTCCACGCCGATGCGGCTGCTGGACGAGGTGAGGAAGGGCGTCGCCGTGTACGCGGTGCCCGAATACAACCGCTTCCCCTACCAGTTCTCGCACATCTTCGCGGGGGGGTACGCGGCGGGGTACTACAGCTACAAGTGGGCCGAGGTGCTCTCGGCCGACGCCTACGGGGCGTTCGAGGAAGGCGGCGTGCTGAATCCGCAGGTGGGCGACCGGTTCCGGCGCGAGGTGCTCGCCGCCGGCGGCAGCCGCCCGGCGCTCGAGTCCTTCGTCGCGTTCCGCGGCCGCGCCCCCCGGATCGACGCCCTTCTGCGCCATAATGGGATGGCCGTCACCCGCGACGGCTAAAGGGGAGGCACGATGGGGCGCAAGACCCTGGCGGTGATGATCGGCGCGATCGGCGCCGCGCTCGCGTTGCAGGCCGCCGCGCAGACCAACGTTTATCGCTGGACCGACAAGGACGGCAAGGTCCACTTCGGCGACACGCCGCCACCCGACGACGCGGCCAACGTGACGCAGAAGCGCATGGGCGACTCCGGGATGGACGCGAGCGCGCTGCCGTACGAGACGCAGGTCGCCATGAAGAAGAATCCGGTGACGGTCTATGTCGCGGCGAACTGCGCCCCGTGCGATTCCGCCCGCCAGCTGCTCTCGCGCCGCGGCGTTCCCTATACCGAGCGCAACGCGCAGGGCAATCGCGCGGAGGCGGAGGCGGTGAAGAAGCTCACGGGTGCGGCCGAGGTGCCGGTGCTGCTGGTCGGCGATCGCTCGGTCAAGGGATGGGACGAGTCCGCGTGGAGCGCCGCGCTCGATGCCGCGGGATACCCGAAGGCACTGCTGCCGGGGCGCCGCGCGCCCGAGCCCACGCGCGTGGGCGGCCCGGCCCCGCCGCCTGCCGAAGCCGCGCCCGCGACCGGAACGCCGCCTGGCGACGCACAGCCGCACTGAGCGCCATGACCCGAGCCCCCTGGAACGTGGAAGCGCTCCGGGTGGGACATCCGCGGGCGCACGCGACGTGAGCGCGCTCTCGCCCTCCGCGCTGGCGCTCGGCGAGCAACGCTCCGAGCTGCTGCGCAGTTGGGGCGTGCTGCAGGGAGCGCGCGCGTCGGCCGCCCTGGACGAGCTGGTGCGCCGCGCGCGCGAGGTGGGGCGCTTCCCGTTCGCGTGGATTTCCGTCTTCGATGCCGAGCGCGAGCACGTGCGAGCCGCGAGCGGGCTGCCGCTCACGGTCCTGCCGCGCGAGGGCTCGTTCGCCTTCGCCGTGGGCGCGAGCGCCGCGCCGCTCCTGCTCGACGATGCGCGCGAGGGCGAATGGTCGCCGCACCCGTGGGTCGCCGGCGCGCCGCACATGCGTTTCGTCGCGTGCATGCCGTTGCGCTGTCCCGACGGCCTCGTCGTCGGCACCTTCGGGGTGGGCGATCGCGAGCCGCGGGTGCTGAAGTCCGCCGAGAGGACGGCGCTCGAGAACCTCGCGACCCTCGCCCTCGCGCGGCTGCAGGCCGGCGACCTGCCGCCGCGCTCCGACCCACGCGCGCCCGCGCGCCCGTTGGCTTCCGATGCGCTCGAGGCCGAGCGGCGCTTCCTCGATGCCGTCCTCGATACGCTCGACAGCCCGTTCTTCCTCGTCGACGCCGAAGGGCGGCTCGCGCGCTGGAACTCGAGCCTCGCCGCCGCGATCGGCTACGACGCCGCGGAGCTCGCGCACATGCATTGCACGGACCTGGTCTCGCCGCGCGACCGCGCTGCCGTCGCGGAGGCGCTGCGCGAGGTGATCGAGGGCGGGCGCGAGACCTCGCTCGAGGCCGAGGTCGTCGACCGCGCGGGGAACGTGCGGCCGTATGCGATCACCGGCAAGCCGCTGCGACACGAGGAACGCACGTACATGGCCGGCGTGGCGAGCGACATCACGCTGCGCAAGCGCGCCGAGCGCCAGATGGCTCGTGCCAAGGAGCGCCTGGACCTCGCCCTTTCCGGCTCGCGCCTCGCGCTCTGGGACTGGGACCTCGTGGCCGACCGTGCCTATTTCAACGAGAGCTGGAGCGCGATGCTGGGCGGCGAGCCGCGCGAGTCGACTTACCCGGGGGCGCAAGTGCGCGGCTGGGTCAATCACGCCGACCTCGAGGTGTTCGAGGCCGCGATGGGCAACGCCGCCAAGGGCGTGAGCGACGGCTTCGACTGCGAATACCGCGTGGCCGATGCGCGCGGCGACTGGATCTGGATCCATTCGCGCGGCAAGGTCACGCAGCGCGACGCCGAGGGCCGCGCCATGCGCATGACGGGCACCTCGACCAATGTCACCAAGCGCAAGCAGGCCGAGGAGCGCGCCGACTTCCTCGCCACGCGCGACCCGCTCACGCACCTGCCCAACCGCATGCTCCTGCACGATCGCCTGGAGCAGGCGCTGCTCAGCGCGGCGCGCAACCGGGTGGGCTTCGCCTTCATGTTCATCGACCTCGACCGCTTCAAGACCATCAACGATTCGCTCGGCCACGACGTGGGCGACGAGCTGCTGAAGGGCGTTGCGGCACGGCTCACCGCATGCGTGCGGGCGACCGATACCGTGGCGCGTCTCGGCGGCGACGAGTTCGCCGTGATCCTCGAGAACCTCGGCGCGGACGACGACGAGGGCGCGCAGCATGTGGCGCACAAGATGATCGAGGCGATGGCTTCCCCCCTCGTGATCGCGGGCCAGCCGCTCGCCACCTCGTGCTCGATCGGCATCTCGGTCTATCCCGCCGACGGCCGCGACAGCGCGACGCTCATGAAGAATGCCGACGTCGCGATGTACTACGCGAAGGAGAAGGGCCGCAACAACTTCCAGTTCTTCTCGTCGGGCATGAACGCGCGCGCCCAGGAGCGCCTCTCGGTCGAGAGCTACCTGCGGCTCGCCCTCAGGCGCAACGAGCTGGTGCTGCACTACCAGCCGCGCATGCGGCTCGCCACGCGCACGCTCGTGGGCGTGGAGGCGCTCGTGCGCTGGCAGCATCCGCGGCGGGGGCTGCTGCCGCCGTCGCGCTTCATCGAGGTGGCCGAGGACTCGGGGCTCATCGTGCCGATCGGCGAATGGGCGCTCGCCGAGGCATGCCGCCAGCTGGGCGCCTGGCGCGGCCGCTTCGACCCGAAATTGCGCCTCGCGGTGAACATCTCCGCGGGCCAGCTGCGCGACGGCGAGCGGCTCCTCGCCTCGGTCGCGCGCGCGCTCGCCCAGCCCGGCATGGTGGCGGGCGCCCTCGAGCTCGAGATCACCGAGAGCCACCTCATGCAGGACATCGAGGAGAAGGCGCAGCTCTTCGACCGCCTCGCCGCGCTCGGCGTGCGCATCGCCATCGACGACTTCGGCACCGGCTACTCGTCGCTCTCGTATCTCAAGAAGCTGCCGGTCGACGCCATCAAGATCGACAGCTCCTTCGTGCGCGACATCGAGGCGGACCCGAACGACGAGTCGATCATCCGCGCGATCCTCGCCATGGCGCACTCGCTCAAGCTCGCGGTCGTGGCCGAGGGGGTCGAGCGCCCGGGCCAGTTCCTCGCGCTGAAGGCCCTCGGCTGCGACGAATACCAGGGCTACTTCGAGTCGCCGCCGATGAGCGCGGGCGAGTTCGAGCGGCGCTACGGGAGCGCGGCCGCGGGCGGCTAGCCCTTGTCGTCGATCTTGAGCTCCTGGACTTTCCGGGTCAGCGTGTTGCGCCCGATGCCGAGGAGTCCCGCCGCCTCGATGCGGCGCCCGCCCGTGTGCTGCAGGGCCTTGGCGATGAGGACGGTCTCGAAGTCCCGCGTGAGGCGCTCGGCGATGCCGGATTCGCCGCGAGCGAGCCGGCCCGTGACCTCGCGCTCGAGCGCGCGCTTCCAGTCGTCGTCGCCCGCCGCGTGGGCTCCCGCTTCGCTCTTCAGGTCGGGCGGCAGGTCCTGCACGTCGACCACCTGGCCCGGCGCCATCACGGTCACCCAGTGGCACACGTTCTCGAGCTGGCGCACGTTGCCGGGCCACTCCTGCGCCGCGATGTAGGCCATGGCCGCGTCGGTGAGGCGCTTGCCCTCGACGCCCAGCTCGCGCGCGCTGCGGGCGAGGAAATGGCGCGCGAGCATGGGGATGTCCTCGCGCCGCTCGCGCAGCGCCGGCAGCCGCAGGCGGATCACGTTGAGGCGGTGATAGAGATCCTCGCGGAAGAGCCGCTGGCGCACCGCGGTCTCGAGGTCCTGGTGGGTAGCCGCGATCACGCGCACGTTCGCCGTGAGCGGCGTGTGGCCGCCCACGCGGTAGAAGTGGCCGTCGGAGAGCACGCGCAGGAGGCGCGTCTGCAGGTCCGCCGGCATGTCGCCGATCTCGTCGAGGAAGAGCGTGCCGCCCTCGGCCTGCTCGAAGCGGCCGCGGCGCATCGCCTGCGCGCCGGTGAAGGCGCCCCGCTCGTGGCCGAACAGCTCGCTCTCGAGCAGGTCCTTGGGGATCGCGGCGGTGTTGATCGCGACGAAGGGCTTCGCGCCGCGCGGGCTGTGGCGGTGCAGGGCCCGCGCGACGAGCTCCTTGCCGGAGCCCGATTCGCCCGTGATGAGTACCGTCGCCTGCGATTGCGCGAGGCGCCCTATGGCGCGGAAGACCTCCTGCATCGCTGTCGCCTGGCCCAGGATCTCCGGCGAGGCCTCGTCCTCGGCCGGCGCGGCATCGTGGCGCTCCCCCTCGGCCATCGCGCGGCGCACGAGCTCCATCGCGTGGTCGACGTCGAAGGGCTTCGGCAGGTACTCGAAGGCCCCGCCCTGGAACGCCGCGACGGCGCTCTCCAGGTCCGAGTAGGCGGTCATGACGATCACGGGCGCGGCGGGGAGCCGCTCCTTGAGCCGCTGCATGAGCTCGAGGCCGGAGGGTCCCGGCATGCGCACGTCGGTCACGACCACCCGGGGCGTCTCGTGCACGAGCCGGTCGAGCGCCTCCTGCGCGCCGCTGAACGAGCGGTGCGGGATGCCCTCGCGCGCGAGGGCCTTCTCGAAGACCCAGCGGATGGAGCGGTCGTCGTCGATGATCCAGACGGGGTTCATTCTGTCCTTTCCCGCACGGGCAGCAGGATGGTGAAGCGCGTGCGGCCCGGCACGCTGTCGAACTCGATCAGGCCGTGGTGCTGCGAGACGAAGCTTTGCGCGAGCGAGAGCCCGAGGCCGGTGCCGCCGTCGCGCCCGCTCACGAGCGGATAGAAGATGCGGTCGGCGAGCTCGCGCGGCACGCCCGGCCCGTTGTCCTGGACCGCGACGGCGATCGCGTGCCGGTAGCGCGTGCGCGCGATCGTCACCTGGCGCGCGATGCGCGTGACGAGTCGGATCTCGCCGCGCCCGTGCGTCGCCTGTGCCGCGTTGCGCGCGACGTTGAGGATCGCCTGGATCAGCTGCTCCTTGTCGCCCAGGATCTCCGGCAGGCTCGTGTCGTAGTCGCGCGCGACCGAGAGGCCCGCGGTGAACTCGGCGAGGAGCAGCGTGCGCACGCGCTCGGTCACCTCGTGCACGTTGAGCATCTCGATCTTCGGCTGCCGGTGCGGCGTGAGCAGCCGGTTCATGAGCGATTGCAGGCGGTCGGCTTCCTTCACGATCACCTGCGTGAATTCGGCGAGCTCGGGATCGGGAAGCTCGCGCTCGAGCAGTTGCGCCGCGCCCCGGATGCCGCCCAACGGGTTCTTGATCTCGTGGGCGAGGTTGCGGATCAGCTCGCGGTTCGCGGCCTGCTGCTCGAGGATCTGGTTCTCGCGCGCGATCTTGATCTGCTGCTCGAGCTCGCGGAACTCGAGGATGAGGCAGGCCTCCCCCGCCTCGACCGGCGTGATGACGCAATGCAGGTGCACCGGGTAGCCCTCGACCTCCAGCAGCAGGTCGTTGTCGTTGAAGCCCGCCTCCGCGTCGAGCGCCTGGGTCAGGCGCTGCACGAACTCGTCGTTGTTCGGCAGCGCCTCGGCGAAGGCGCGCCCGACGAGATGGCTCGCGCCCTGCGCGAAGAGCGTCTCCGCGGCAGGGTTGGCATAGGTCACGCAAAGGGCTTCGTCGAGCAGCAGCACGGCGGTGGCGAGGAGGTCCAGCCCGGTGCCGGGGGCGTTCACGGGCTCACGCCGTGCAAAAGCAAAGCGCGCGCCAGCGAGTGCCGTGCGCGCGCCCGGAGAGGGTGAATGAGCGCTACTTGAGCGCCGCGAGCTCCTTCTTCAGCGCCTCGATGTTCTGCTCGTGATCGGCCGCCGTGGACTGCAATCCGCGGATGCGCCCGGACGACTTGTCGAGGTCGTTGCGCAGCTGTGCGAGCTGCGAGGGTGCCGCATCGTTCGCCTGCTGCAGCGCACGCACGGCGGCCACGAGCTGCGGGTTGCGTTGCTCCTCGGCCATCGCGGCGCGCACGTGCTCGAGCGATTGCTCCTCGGCCGCGAGCTCCTGCTGCAGGATGCGCCGGCGGTCCTCGTCGCGCTTCTTCTGCGTCTGCGTGTCGACCGAGAGCATCGCGGTCGGGCCGATCGGCAGCACGATCGCGACGGGCTTCTTCTCCTGGGGCTTGTCGATCGTGAGGGACGCTTTCTGGACGTGCGGCGAGCCGTTCGCGTCCGAGAGCGTGAAGTTGCTCTTCGCCGCGAGCACCGCGGGCGGCGTGGGGATCGTCGTGAGCGGCTCGAGCTCCACCACGGTCGCGCCCTTCATGGGCTTGTTCGAGTAGGTGACGCGGCCGCTCTCGTCCACGTGCTTGTAGATGGTCGTGTCGGCGAGCACGCCGCAGCAGCACATCGCCGCGATCACCGCCATCGCCACGCTTCCGGTCTTCATGCCGTGCCCCCTTCGCTGGAACGAGGCGCCAAGGATAGGAAGCGGTCACGGAAAAAGCAATGAAGTCAAACACATACACCACGGCCGGACCCCATATGTTGTGGTTTTGCAGGCGTCCCGGCACAAGGGTGCATCCTTCGCGCAACACGGCGGGACGCGAAAGCGCGTGGCCCTCGCGTCCCGCGGCCCGTCAGGCCGAGAAGTACATGTCGAACTCGACGGGGTGCGTCGTCATGCGGAAGCGCTGCACCTCCTCGTACTTGAGCTCGATGTACGCGTCGAGCATGTCGTTGGTGAAGACGCCGCCGCGCGTGAGGAACTCGCGGTCCTTGTCGATCGATTCGAGCGCCTCGTCGAGCGACGCGCACGGGTGCGGCACCTTCGCGGCCTCCTCCGGCTCGAGGTCGTAGAGGTTCTTGTCGAGCGGGTCGCCGGGGTGGATCTTGTTCTGCACGCCATCGAGTCCCGCCATCAGCAGCGCGGCGAAGCAGAGGTACGGGTTCGCGGTCGGGTCGGGGAAGCGCACCTCGACGCGGCGGCCCTTCTCGCTCGCCACATACGGGATGCGGCACGACGCCGAGCGGTTGCGCGCGGAATAGGCGAGGTTGATCGGCGCCTCGAAGCCGGGCACGAGACGCTTGTACGAGTTGGTGCCGGGGTTGGTGATCGCGTTCAACGCCTTCGCGTGCTTGATCACGCCGCCGATGTAGTAGAGCGCGAATTCCGAGAGGCCCGCGTAGCCGTCGCCGGCGAAGAGGTTCTTGCCGCCCTTCCACACCGACTGGTGCACGTGCATGCCGCTGCCGTTGTCGCCCACGACGGGCTTGGGCATGAAGGTCGCCGTCTTGCCGTAGGAGCGCGCGACATTCCACACGGTGTACTTGAGGATCTGCAGCCAGTCGGCGCGCTTCACCAGCGTGTTGAACTTGGTGCCGATCTCGCACTGCCCGGGTGCGGCGACCTCGTGGTGGTGCACTTCCACCTCGACGCCCTGCTCCTCGAGCGCCAGGCACATCGCCGAGCGGATGTCCTGCAGCGAGTCCACCGGCGGCACCGGAAAGTAGCCGCCCTTCACCGGCGGGCGGTGTCCGAGGTTGCCGCCGTCGAACTTGCCGTCGGTCGACCACGGCGCCTCTTCCGAGAAGATCTTCACGAAGGAACCCGACATGTCGACCTTCCACTCGACCGCGTCGAAGATGAAGAACTCGGGCTCGGGCCCGAAGTACGCGGTGTCGCCCAGGCCGCTCGACTTGAGGTACGCCTCGGCGCGCTTGGCGATCGTGCGCGGGTCGCGCTCGTAGCCTTTCATCGTCGAGGGCTCGAGCACGTCGCAGCTGATGGCGAGCGTGGGCTCGTCGTAGAAGGGGTCCATGCGCGCGGAGTCGGCATCGGGCATGAGCAGCATGTCGGAGGCCTCGATGCCCTTCCAGCCGGCGATCGAGGAGCCGTCGAACGCGTGGCCGTCCTTGAACTTCGACTCGTCGAACATCTTGCTCGGGACCGTGACGTGCTGCTCCTTGCCTTTCGTATCGGTAAAGCGAAGGTCCACGAACTTGACCTCGTTTTCCTTGATTGTTTTGAACACGTCGCCGACTGCCATAGAAAATCTCCTGAATGAGGGGTTGCGCCCGGAACGGGGAACGGTCCGCGGTGGTGCGCGGGACGAGGCGATGCAACAGCAGGTTTTATGCCACGGCGGGGCGAGTGCAACGCG
>Ga0157369_10003699_pt1 | contig 18177 bp, 16 predicted proteins | sample C25metaG_FD_113461 | JGI IMG/M metagenome (GOLD analysis project Ga0157369, IMG submission 113461) | Corn rhizosphere microbial communities from Kellogg Biological Station, Michigan, USA - C2-5 metaG | ecosystem: Host-associated > Plants > Roots > Rhizosphere > Soil | place: USA: Michigan... | reverse complement strand
GTTCCCGTCACATAGCGCGACGCGTCGGAGGCGAGATACAGCACCCCGCTTGCGATCTCCGAGGCCTGGCCGGCACGGCCGAGCGGAGTTGCGAGTTTCGCGCGCTCCTCGGGATCAATTGGCGCATTGGTTTGGCTGCCGGCAGCACCCGTCGGAATCTTGCCCCAGATTGGTGTGTCGATAATGCCGGGATGCACGGAATTAACGCGGATGCCGTCGCCGACCGAGGCGCATTCCATTGCAACCGCCTTGGCAAATAGCCGGACGCCGCCCTTGGTTGCGGAGTAGCCGGCCAATCCCGCGGCGCCGCGCAAGCCCGCAAGCGACGACATCATGATGATCGAGCCGCCGCCGTGCATGCTCATCAGCGGCAAGCAATACTCCACCGAGAGGAACACGCCGTCGAGATTGATCGCGGTTTGCTTGCGCCAATCGGCAAGCGTCATGTCGACGATGGAGGGCACGGCAATGCCGATGCCGGCGTTCGACACCATGATATCCAGTCGCCCGAAACGCCGTTCGATCTCCGCGACGACCTCCGCCCAGCGGGCTTCGCTGGTCACATCCTGCTCCAAGAAGAGCGCCTTGCCTCCGGTCTTGATGATGCGGGCGACGACCTCGGGACCCCTGAGTTCGTCGATGTCGGTCGCGACGACGATCGCGCCCTCCTGCGCCAGCAACTCGGCGATCGCCTCGCCGATCCCCGATGCTCCGCCGGTCACCAGCGCAACCTTGCCTTCCACCTGCCCTGCCATTTCCGGTTCCCTTCTTATCTGATCACTGCCGGCCCCTGGTCCGGCACGGCAACATCGAGCACGCGGAGCTGCACGCGCTCACTGCCCTGGTAGCGGTCGACCGCGAGCGATCCCGCGACATGCAGGACCTGGCCGCGCTGCGCCAGCAACGCATGGCCGAGCTTCTGGCCGACGGCGCGAAAGGCGATGGCATTGACCATGGCGCCGTCGCCGGCCTTGAAGCGCAGGCGCAAATGCGCCTGGCCAACTTCATCGGCGAACACGAGCTGATGCGACGGCAGCGCCACCACAGGCTCGGGATTGCCGCTGCCGAAGGGACCGGCGCGGTTAAGGGTCGCCGCCAGCTCGGGCGTCGCGCTGCGCGCAGTGATGGCGCCGTCGATAAAGAGCTCATTGACATGGCGCGATTGCGCCACGTCAACAGCCAGCGCGCTATCCAGATAAGCGCGGAATTTGGCCAGCTTCTCCTTGCGCAAGGTGACGCCGGCGGCCATGGCGTGGCCGCCGCCCTTCATCAACAGGCCATCGTGGACGGCCTGGCGCACCGCCTTGCCGAGATCGACACCGCCGATCGAGCGGCCAGAGCCGGTGCCGATGCCGCCGGGCTCGAGCGCAATCGCAAAGGCGGGCCGCGCAAATTTCTCCTTCAGCCGCGCGGCGACCAGGCCAACCACGCCGGGATGCCAGCCTTCCGAGGCCGTGACGATCACCGAGCCCTTGTCTTCCAGGCCGAGCGAGGCCAGTGCTTCGGCCTCGGCCTGCGCTTCGGCCGCCTGCTCGATCACACGGCGCTCATTGTTGAGGCGGTCGAGCTCGGCCGCGATCCGCGCGGCCTCGGAGACATCGCCTTCGAGCAGGAGCCGCACGCCGAGATCGGCGCGGCCGATGCGGCCGCCGGCGTTGATGCGCGGGCCCAGCATGAAGCCGAGATGCCACGCCTCCGGCGGACCGTTCAGCCGCGAAACATCCATCAGCGCGGTGTGGCCGATATGGTCGCGTCGGCGCATCGCGATCAGGCCTTTGGCGACGAAGGCGCGATTCAGGCCGATCAGCGGCGCCACATCGGCGACCGTGCCGAGCGCGACGTGGTGCAGCACGCCGAGCAGATCGGGCTCCGGCATTTCCGCGCTCCAGAAGCCGCGCTGCCGGAGCTCGCGATTGACGGCCACCAGCGTAACGAAGGTGAGGCCCACCGCGGCGAGATGGCCGAGGCCGGACAGATCGTCAGCCCGATTCGGATTGACCAGCGCGTCGACGACCGGCAGCTCCTCGCCGGCCTGGTGGTGATCGATCACGACCACGGATTGGCCGAGCCGCTTGGCCTCAGTGAGCGGCTCGATGCTGGTGGTACCGCAGTCGACCGTGATCAGCAGCGTCGCGCCCTTCGCCGCCAGCCCGCGCACCGCCTCGGTGTTGGGGCCGTAGCCTTCGAATAGCCGGTCGGGGATATGGATCAGGGGATCGAGGCCGCAATGACGCAGATGCCAGGCAAGCAGCGCCGCGGAGGTCGCTCCGTCGACGTCATAGTCGCCGAAGATCGCGACCTTCTCGCCGCGCATCGCCGCATCCGCGATGCGCTTTGCCGCCACCTCCATTTGCGTGACCGTGAACGGATCCGGCATCAATTTGCGGATGGTCGGATCGAGGAAATCCGGCACCGCGTCGATATCGACATCGCGGCCCGCAAGCACGCGCGCCAGCATCTCCGGCAGTTGATGGCGTTGCACGATCGCGAGCGCCCGCGCCGCCCCGCGCGCATCGAGCCGGTCGCGCCAGAGCTTGTCCGTGAGCGAATGCTGCACGCCGAGAAAGGCGGGCGTCGTCTCGGTGGGCAAAGCGGTCGCGGGAAGCGTCATGGCACTCCCAAGATAGGAAAAGCCGCGCTGATTTGCGACCTGTTATCCCCGCACTTCTGGGGCCAGATCAGCACCCCATCTTGTCGGCTACGCCGCCAAAGTCCTTGGCGATGACGTCCCACTCGCCCTTCGCCTCGAAATCATACTTTTGCAGCGGGCCATATTCGGTCGGCCGCGCCACGAAGGCGGTCTTCAGGCCCTGCTTTTGCGCGGCCTTCAGATCGTGGTTATGGGCGGCCACCATCATCACCTGCTCCGGCCTCAGGCAGAGCAGCTTTGCCGCGCCGAGATAGGTCTCGGGATCGGGCTTGTAGTGCTCGAACAGCTCCGCCGACATCACGAGGTCCCAGGGCAGGCCTGCAAACTTCGCCATGTTGGTGAGCAGCGCGACGTTGCCGTTGGAGAGCGGCGAGATGATGTATTTGGCCTTGAGCCGCGTCAGCCCCGCGACGCTGTCGGGCCAAGCGTGCAGGCGATGCCAGCCCATGGTTAGGTAGTGCAGATCGGCATCGCCGAGGCCCTTGATGCCGAGCTGCTCGACCAGCTTCTCCAGGGATTGGCGATGCAGGACATCGAGGATGACATAGCCATTCTGCGGGTTCTTGCGCACCACGTCCATCGAGGCGGCGTAGACCGCGCGCCAGCCATCGACCAGCGCCGTCCAGTCGGCCTTCTTGCCGTTGGCATCGCCCCATTTGGTGAAATCGTTGATCAGACTGGTGCGCCAATCCACGACGGTGCCGAAGACATCGAACACCAGCGCCTTCACCCCTGAAATGTCGGACATGCCCGCTCCCGTTTTTCTTCTTGTTGTTTTGTCTTGCTGTCATTCCGGGGCGGTGCGCAGCACCGAACCCGGAATCTCGAGATTCCCCGATGCGCGATTGCGGTCTGGTCCTTCGAACCATCCCGGAATGACATCGAGCTTTTAGTCGAGATGAAACTTGTCGAGCTGGCGGTGCTGCGCCTTGATGGTGCGCACCGTGCCGGTGACCGAGCGCATCACCACCGTCTCGGTCTCGATCACGTCCTTTTTGAATTTAACGCCTGACAGCAGCGAGCCCGTAGTAACGCCGGTTGCGGCGAACAGGCAGTCGCCGCGCGCCATGTCCTCGATGCCGTAGATCTTCTTGGGGTCGGTGGCGCCCATCTTGTGGGCGCGCTCGCGCTTTTCCTCGGTGTCGAGAATGAGGCGGCACTGCATCTGGCCGCCGATGCAGCGGAGCGCCACGGCCGCGAGCACGCCCTCCGGCGCGCCGCCGGTGCCGATATACATGTCGACGCCGGTCTCTTCAGGGGTCGCGCAATGGATCACGCCGGCGACGTCGCCGTCGGTGATCAGACGTACCGCCGCGCCGGTCGAGCGGACGCCCTGGATGATCTCGGCGTGGCGCGGACGGTCCAGCACCAGCACCGTGATCGCGGAAGGCTCGACGCCCTTGGCCTTCGCAAGCCGGCGGACGTTGTCGGCCGGCGACGCGTCGAGCTCGACCACGCCTTTCTGGTAGCCGGGGCCGACCGCGATCTTCTGCATGTAGACGTCGGGGGCGTGGAGCAGCGTGCCGCCATCGGCCATCGCCATGGTGGCGATCGCGCCCGGCATGTTCTTGGCGCACAGCGTCGTGCCTTCGAGCGGATCGACGGCGATATCGACCTGCGGGCCGGCCTTCAGACCGACCTGCTCGCCGATGAAGAGCATCGGCGCCTCGTCGCGCTCGCCCTCGCCGATCACAATGGTTCCCTCGATCGGCAGCTTGTTGAGTTCTCTCCTCATCGCATCCACTGCGGCCTGGTCGGCCGCCTTCTCGTTGCCATGGCCGCGCAGCCGCGCGGCCGAGACCGCCGCGCGCTCGGTCACGCGCACGATTTCAAGCGTGAGGATGCGCTCGAGCATCAATTGCGGCGGAACGGAAATATGGGTCGACATCAGCGCACTCCCTCAAATTCTCTCGCGGGAACTATTAGCCCGCCAACAATGCCCAAATGCGTCATCGGGTTCGATGACACATCAATTCTTTTCGATCCGGATCACCTGCGGTCGCCCTGAAATCACCTTATCCCGCTGCACAGCGGCAAGTGCCCGGTACACCGCGTCCTCATTGGTGGCGTAGGTGATCAAAAGCACGGGAACGGGCGAAGCCTTACCGGCCGCCTTGCCGAGGTCAGCGCCATTGGCATGGCGCTGCACAATGGATTCGATCGAAATCTTCTGCTCCGCAAGGCGGGTGGCGATGGTCGCGGCCGTGCCGGCGAGATCGCGCGCCATCAGGCGGATGTAGTAGCCGCCTTCGTGCCGCTCCATTGGCGCCTTCTCGGTGGCGCGCAGGCGATCGACCGGGCGGCCGAATGGCTGCACGCGCACGCCGCGCGCGACATCGGCGATATCGGCGAGCACGGCGGAGGCCGTCGCGGCGCCGCCGGCGCCGGGCCCAACCAGCGTGATCGGCGGAATGCCGTCGCCATCGATGGTCACCGCATTGGTCACGCCCATCACCTGCGCGATCGACGATGATTTCGGCACCATGGTCGGATGCACGCGCTGCTCGATGCCCTTGGCCGTCTTCACGGCGACGCCAAGCAGCTTTACGCGGTATCCGAGGTCGGAGGCCGCGCGGAGATCTTCGGGCGCGATCGATGAGATGCCTTCGACATAGACTGCGCTTTGGGCCACCTTGGTACCGAACGCCAGGCTTGCGAGGATCGCAAGCTTCTGCGCGGTGTCGTGGCCATCGACGTCGAAGGACGGATTGGCCTCGGCATAGCCGAGCCGCTGCGCGTCTTTCAGGCATTCGGCGAAAGACAGGCCCTCCTGCTCCATCCGCGTCAGGATGTAATTGCAGGTGCCGTTGAGAATGCCATAGACGCGGCTGATGCCGGTTGCGGCCAGCCCTTCGCGCAGCGTCTTGACCACGGGAATGGCCGCGCCAACCGCGGCTTCGAAATTCAAGGCACCGCCGTACTTCTCCGCAGCCTGGGCGAGCCGGATGCCGTGCTTGGCGATCAACGCCTTGTTGGCGGTGACGACCGACTTGCCGGCCTTCAGCGCGGTTTCGACCGCCGACAGCGCCGGCTCGCCGGAGCCGCCCATCAATTCGACGAAACAGTCGATGTTGGGATCGCCCGCGAGCGACACGGGATCCCTGGCCCAAGTGGCGTCGCCGAGGTCGAGCCCGCGCTTCTTGGCTTTGGAGCGCGCGGTCACGGCAACGACGCGCACGCTACGCCCGCAGCGCGCGGACAAGGTCTTGCCTTCGTTCTCAATCAGGCGGACGACTTCGGCACCGACGGTGCCGAGCCCCGCAATGCCCACCTTCAGGGGTGCGACCATCAGTCAGGAACCTAACGGATAAGAATTAGCGCCGGTTGGCGAGAGGAACGACGTTGTGCAACGTTTCGATGCCGCTTTCAAGGAAGCGGCGCACACCGCGGGCCGCCTGGCGGATACGCTGCTCGTTTTCCACCATGGCGATGCGCACATAGCCCTCACCATGCTCGCCGAAGCCGACGCCGGGCGAAACCACGACACCGGATTTCTCCACCATCAAGGTTGCGAACTGCATGCTACCTATCTCCGCGAAGGCCTTCGGCAGCGGCGCCCAGGCAAACATCGATGCCTCGGGCGGCGGGATGTCCCAGCCGGCCCGGCCGAACGATTCGACCAGCGCATCGCGCCGCTTGCGGTAGGTCTCGCGCATCTCCTGGATGCACTCCTGCGGCCCGTTCAGCGCGGCGGTGGCCGCGACCTGCACCGGCGTGAACGCGCCATAGTCGAGATAGGATTTCACCCGTGCCAGCGCCGCGATGATCCGCTCATTGCCGACCGCAAAGCCCATGCGCCAGCCGGCCATCGAGAACGTCTTCGACATCGAGGTGAACTCGACGGTGACGTCGATGGCGCCGGGAACCTGCAGCACCGAGGGCGGCGGGTTCTTGTCGTCGAAATAGACCTCGGCATAAGCGAGATCGGAGAGGATCATTATCTCGTGCTTCTTCGCGAACGCGACCAGGTCCTTGTAGAAATCAATGTTTGCGACATAGGCCGTCGGATTGGAGGGATAGCAGACCACGAGCGCGAGCGGCTTCGGGATCGAATGGACGATCGCGCGCTCCACCGCTTCGAAGAATTGCGGCGTCGGCTCCGACGGCACCGAGCGGATCACCCCGCCGGCCATCAGGAAGCCGAAGGCGTGAATCGGATAGCTCGGATTCGGGCACAGGATGACATCACCCGGCGCGGTGATCGCCTGCGCGACGTTGGCGAAGCCTTCCTTGGAGCCGAGCGTCGCGACGATCTGCGTCTCGGGATTGAGCTTCACGCCGAAGCGACGCGCATAATACGCGGCCTGGGCCTTGCGCAGGCCGGGAATGCCGCGCGAGGCCGAGTAGCGGTCGGTGCGCGGCTTGCCCAGGGTTTCCTTCAGCTTCTCGAGCACATGCGACGGCGCCGGCAGATCCGGGTTGCCCATACCGAGATCGATGATGTCGGCGCCGGCATTGCGCGCGGCCGCCTTGGCCCGGTTGACTTGCTCGAATACGTAAGGCGGCAGGCGGCGAATGCGGTAAAAGTCTTCCATGGGTCCTCGGGCTCCGGCAACCTAGGGGATGCAGAATCGCTGATGCCGCTCGCTTGGCTATCGCGCGGCAGATCACCCAGAAGTCACGCTAGATCAGTGACTTAGCGTGAATTCAGGAACAGCTCCTGACATCGCCCTGACGGTTGAATTGTTCTTTTACCACGCTAGGGGCGTGGCGCCAGCGGTTCGGCGGCAATTTCGCGCCGCTATTTGCCGCCCGCATCCTTGGTGGCGGTCTTCTGGCGGTTGCGCGCGGCGATCAGCTCAGCCTTCAGCTTGTCACGCGTCGCGGGATCCATTTCCGTATCGTCGCGGTCCGGTGGCAGGTCATTGACCGGTAGATAGGCACCTTGCTCTCCCGGTCGCGCCGGCGCATCCGCGGACGTGCCGACGATCGGCAGCTCAGAGAGCTGACTGGAACAGCCGCCAAGCGCCAGCGCCGTCATCACCAGCGCAGCCAACGCAATCATCCGTTTTTGCGGATCGCACGATGACATTTGTCCCGGAAGTCCCCACTCAAAACAAAAATCCGACGAGCCTCGGCCTTGCCCCTTGGCTCATCGGCACCATTTTCCGCCTCAACCATTCTCGCTCAAGACGGTTAAACCCCAAACAGCTAATTGCGCAGCTAGGGCCGCAATATGACAGAACAAAGATCATTTGTCGCAGTGCAACACACATCTAAACAAAGATTAATCTCTCATCGTTAGCAGCGATCTCCTGCGGTGACGAATGCGAAATGAAGCGTTAGTGTTCTTGTCATGACCGACCTCTCGACCAACACCAAGCAAGAGAAGAAATTCGACGCCGAAGCGTTTGCGATGAACATCGCGCGCGCAATGGAGAGCGGCGGCAAGGCGCTTGCGGCCTATCTCAAGCCGCGCGAGAGCGGTGAGGTCAAGGACAAGTCGACCGAAGAGGTCGCCGAAGTCGTCAAGACGCTGACGTCGGTCGCCGAATACTGGCTGTCGGACAATGAACGTGCTTCCGACCTGCAAACCAGGATGGCCAAGGGCTATCTCGATCTCTGGGGCTCGGCGATGCGCCGTCTCGCCGGCGAAGAGGCGATGCCGGCGATTTCCCCCTCCCCGCGCGACAAGCGCTTTGCCGATCCGGAATGGAAGTCGAACCAGTTCTTCGATTTCATGATGCAGGCCTATCTGCTCACCACGCAGTGGGCGCAGGACCTCGTGCGCAACGCCGAAGGCGTCGATCCGCACACCCGCAAGAAGGCTGAGTTCTACGTCCAGCAGATCACCAATGCGCTGGCGCCGTCGAACTTCGTGCTGACCAATCCGGAAATTCTGCGCGAGACGGTGGCACAAAGCGGCGACAATCTGGTCCGCGGCATGTCGATGCTGGCCGAGGATATTGAGGCGGGCAAAGGCACGCTGCGCATCCGTCAGTCCGATCCGGCGAACCTTACGGTCGGCGTCAACATGGCGACCACGCCGGGCAAGGTGATCTACCAGAACGACCTGATCCAGCTCATCCAGTACACACCGACCACCGAGAACGTGCTGCGCACACCGCTTCTGATCGTGCCGCCCTGGATCAACAAATACTACATTCTCGATCTGCGCCCGGAAAAATCCTTCATCAAATGGTGCGTCGATCAGGGCATCACCGTGTTCGTGATCTCCTGGGTCAATCCCGACAAGAGCCTGGGGGCGAAGACCTGGGAAGACTACATGAAGGAAGGTCCGCTCGCCGCGATGGACGTCATCGAGAAGGCGACCGGCGAGATGAAGGTCCACACCATGGGCTATTGCGTCGGCGGCACGTTGCTCGCCACGACGCTGGCCTGGCTTGCCGAGAAGCGGCGGCAGCGCGTGACCTCGGCGACGTTCCTCGCAGCGCAGGTGGATTTCACCCATGCCGGCGACCTGCTTGTGTTTGTCGACGAGGGGCAGATCTCCGCGCTCGAGCGCGACATGCAGGAATCGGGCGTGCTCGAAGGCTCGAAGATGGCGATGGCCTTCAACATGCTGCGCTCCAACGACCTGATCTGGTCCTACGTCGTCAGCAACTATCTGAAGGGCAAGCCGCCGGCTGCGTTCGACCTGTTGCACTGGAATTCGGATGCGACGCGGATGCCGGCCGCGAACCATTCCTACTATTTGCGCAACTGCTATCTCGAAAACCGCCTGTCCTCCGGCAGCATGGTGCTCGACAACACGCTGCTCGACCTCTCGAAGGTGAAGGTGCCGGTGTATAATCTCGCCACCCGCGAGGACCACATCGCGCCGGCCGATTCGGTGCTTTACGGCTCGCAATTCTTCGGCGGGCCGGTGAAATATGTATTGTCCGGCTCCGGCCATATCGCGGGCGTCGTCAATCCGCCGGCTGGCGGCAAATACCAGTACTGGCTCAACGACAACATCAAGGATGTGTCGCTGGCCGACTGGATCAAGGGCGCCGAAGAGCACAAGGGCTCATGGTGGCCGAACTGGCGCGAATGGCTCGGCACGATCGATCCCGAGGAAGTGCCGGCACGCAAGCCAGGCTCCGACGGATCGTCGCCGATCGAGGACGCGCCCGGCAGCTATGTCCGCGTGCGCGCGTAGCGCAGTGCCGCGCGCTCGGCTATAAGGCGTCATCCCGCAGGGAATTCGAAATCGAGTGAGGGGGAGATCATGACGCCCGGTTTGCTGACGCCCGAATTGTTCTGGCTCACTTTGACCGTCATTCTGACGGGTTTGCTGTGGGTCCCCTACATTCTCAATCGCATCATCGTGCGTGGAGCCGCCGGCGCCATGGCAAACCCGGTGCCTGGCGCCAAGCCGCATGCCGCGTGGGCGACGCGGCTGATGTTCGCGCATGACAATGCGGTTGAAAATCTCGTGATCTTCGCGCCGCTGGTGCTGATCCTCAACGAGATCGACTACTCGACCAAGTGGACGGTCTGGGCCTGCGCCGTCTATTTCTGGGCCCGTGTCGCGCACCTCATCGTCTACACGCTGGGCCTGCCGGTGTTCCGCACCCTCGCCTTCACCGTGGGCTTCGTCGCCCAAGCCGTGCTGGCGCTGGCGATCCTCAGGCTGGTTTGATCGGTCTCTCTCCCCTCATGGTGAGGAGGCGCCAACGGGTCCGCGCGAAGCGCGGCCCGATGACAGGCTCCGCGCCGTCTCCGGACGATGCCTTGCATCGCTAGGCGAACCATGAGGCCTCCATGTGGGCCTCATCCTTCGAGACGCACGCTGACGCGTGCTCCTCGGGATGCGGGTTGAGTCGATTTCCTGACGACGATGTGCAGCATCGTCGCCGGCGCCTCGTCAAAGCTCTTGATCTCGCTGGTGTCCGTTTTCACTCTCGTCCACGCGCCCGCGGCGGCGTAGGTCGCATCCAGCCATTCGGGCGGGGGATAATTGTAGTAGCGGCCGAGGCTGTCGCGGCCGTCGCCGTGGCCGACCTTGTAGCTCGCATAGAACAGGCCGCCCGGTTTGAGCGCACGATGGATGCGCGCCAGAATGCCGCCGAGTTCGTCGCGCGGCACGTGCAACAGGCAGGCGCTGGCCCAGACACCGTCATAGGCCTCACGCGCATCGAGCTCATGGAACAGCATCGCCTCGACCGGATGGCCCAGCCGCTGCGACGCGATCTCGGCCATTTCCGGCGAGCCGTCGGTGGCGCGCACCGAAAAGCCTCGCGCGAGCATCTCCCTCGAATGATTGCCGGCGCCGCAGCCGAGTTCGAGGATCGAGCCGGCTTCCGGCAACATGGCAAGAAAGCCGACCAGCCGCGTCGACGGCGCCTTTGCCCAGCCGGCATAGGCCTCGGCGTTGCGGCGGTAGAATTGCAGCGTGTCGTCGTCCACTGGCATTGCCCTCACGGAAACAGCGCGATCTGCTCGAGGCCCATGGTCTCAGGCCAGCCGAACATGAGATTCATATTCTGGATCGCCTGCCCTGCCGAGCCTTTCACGAGATTGTCGAGCGTGGAAATCACGATCGCGCGGCCCTCGATGCGGTCGGCACACACGCCGATCTGCACATAATTCGAGCCACGCACATTCTGGGTCTGCGGGATAACGCCCTTTTTTGCGACATGCACGAAGGGCTCGTCGCGATAGGCCAGTTCCAGCGCCGCGCGGAGATCACCGGCGCTGGCGCCGTTGAGACGCACATAACAGGTGCAGAGCTCACCCCGCGCCATCGGGATCAGATGCGGGGTGAAGTTCGCCGTGATGGGCGCGCCTGCGGCCACGCCGATTTCCTGGTCGATCTCGGCGGTATGACGATGCATGGCGACCGAATAGGGCGACAGCCCCTCGCCGGCCTCCGAGAACAATGTATTCTGCTTCAATCCGCGGCCGGCGCCGGTGACGCCCGATTTAGCATCGATGACGAGATCATGCGCGTCGATGAGGTTGGCTTTCACCAGCGGCACCAGGGCGAGCAACACGGCCGTTGGATAGCAGCCGGGACACGCCACCAGCCGCGCGGCGGTGATTTCTTTCCGATACAGTTCCGTCAGTCCATAGACCGCCTCGCCTTGCAGCTCCAAGGCGCGATGTGCGTGGCCGTACCATTGTGCGTACATCGCATGATCGCGCAGACGAAAATCGGCGGACATGTCGAGAATCTTGATCGCGGGATTGGCTGTCAGCACGGCCGCGATGATCTCCTGCGTCGTGCCGTGCGGCAAGCCGCAAAACACGGCATCGAGCGTGGTCCAGTCGACCTGTTCCCATTCCGTCAGAACCGGCAGGTCGAGCATGAAGAAATGCGGAAACACGTCATTCATGGCCCTGCCGGCATGGGTGTTGGCGGTCAGCGCCGAAATCTCCACGCCCGGATGACGCGCGAGCAGCCGCGCCGCATCGGCGCCGGTGTAACCGGAGGCGCCGAGCACGGCGATCTTCTTTTTGGCGTCGTCGGATTTGAAAGGCGTAGGCATGGGCAAAACTCCTGCTTGAAGTAGGAGCCGCCGGATCAGTGGTCGCTGCGAGGAGAAAGGTGTGCCGCGGACTAATCCGGCGGCAAGGCTGATCTCTAGACGCGAGCGATCGCCCATACCGCAGCAAGGCTGCGGCGACGGCGGGCGGTCAGGCTGGTCGCGAGATGGATCATGGCCGCGGCGTATAGGGGCGCGCTCTGATCGCGTCAAGTTTCACATCATGGGGACCAGCCCAGTTTAAACCGCGCGCCACAGCCATTCCGTAATCCGCGCGATCACGTCGCCGAACAAGAGCAGCGCGGCCGCCCAGATGAAGGCCGAGACGAAATTCGCGATCTGGAACGACCAATACGGCATCTCGAAAATGCCGGCCGCAAGCGGCACCGAGGCGCGCAGCGGTCCAAAGAAGCGTCCGATGAAAATACTCGGCACGCCCCAGCGCCGCACAAAGGCCTCGCCGCGCGGCAGGATGTCCGGATAGCGCGACAGCGGCCATATCTGCGCGACCTGCTCCTTGTACTTGTAGCCGAACCAGTAGGAGAGCCAGTCGCCGAGCGCCGCGCCAATGGCGCCCGCAAAGCAGAGCGGCCAGAAGCTCATGCCGCTCGCGCCGATCAGCGCACCGATCGCAACCAGCGCGCCCCAGGCCGGAACCAACAGCGAGATGAAGGCAAGTGATTCGCCGAATGCGAGCAGCAGCACGATCGGGGCTGCCCAAAACTGATGGTCACGCACGAAATTGGCGAGCACGTGCGCGTAATCTTCCATTCCCAAACGGCCTTCCCGCCCCGGCTAAGCTTATTGAACCTTTTTGTGGCATCCCTGCCTAATAGCAGGTAAGCCGGCCGCCTCAGTGACTTCAAGTCACAAAGCGCCACGTGATCGTGACTGATCCCCGCCCCGCTGGCTTGCATTCCGTCCAAAAACACAAGGAAGCTCTCATGATCGGATCGTTGATGATGTGCGTGAGCGTTGTCGTCCTGTTCTGCGGCATGGTGTTCGGCATTGCGATGGGCATCACTGAGGATTTTGCGCTGCAGCCGGCCCATGCCCATCTCAACCTGCTCGGCGGCGTCCTGCTGTTTCTGTTCGGCCTCTATTATCGGCTCGTGCCGGCCGCCGGCAAAAGCGCGCTGGCAAAAGTCCAGGGCTGGCTCCATATCATCGGCGGCATCCTGATGCCGATGGGCGTCGCGCTGGTGATCACCCATGGTACGGGATTCATCGCCATCCCGATCCTCGGTTCCCTGATCATGTTGGCGGCCATGGCGCTTTTCGCTGCGATTGTGTTCCGCACCGCGACGGCTTAAAGCGGCCCCCCGTCACATTTTCAGGCCTATCCGTGGCATAGTCGCAGGAACCGATTCGCGGCGCCTCGCTTGCGCGGAACACATGAAAAGACATGCCTAAACCGTTGAAATCTGCTGCAAAAGCCAAAGCCAACGACCTTTTTGCCGAGCCCGACTCTAAGGGTGAGGGCAAGGGACGTGCCGGCTTGAAAGTCGCTTCCCGGGGTTCCGGCGCCGAGGCCGGCTACACCGCGGCCGACATCGAAGTACTGGAAGGTCTGGAGCCGGTACGGCGCCGGCCGGGTATGTACATCGGCGGCACCGACGAGAAGGCGCTTCACCACCTCTTCGCCGAAGTCATCGACAACTCGATGGACGAAGCGCTGGCCGGCCACGCCGATTTCATCGAGGTCGAACTGGATGCCGACGGATTTCTGACCGTCAGCGACAATGGCCGCGGCATTCCCGTCGATCCACATCCGAAATTTCCAAAGAAGTCGGCGCTCGAAGTCATCATGTGCACGCTGCACTCCGGCGGCAAATTCGACTCCAAGGTCTACGAGACCTCTGGCGGTTTGCACGGTGTCGGCGTTTCCGTGGTGAACGCACTTTCCTCCCGGCTCGAGGTCGAGATTGCCCGCGCCCAGAAACTCTATCGGATGACTTTCGAGCGCGGCCACCCCAAGGGCAAGCTCGAGGACGCCGGCAAGATCAACAATCGCCGCGGCACCAAAATCCGCTTTAAGCCCGACACCGATATTTTCGGTGCGAAGGCGACCTTCAAGCCGCAGCGCCTGTTCAAGATGGCGCGCTCCAAGGCGTATCTGTTCGGCGGTGTCGAAATCCGCTGGCGCTGCGCCCCTGAGTTGCTCAAGGGCATCGAGGATGTACCGGCCGAGGATAAATTCCATTTCCCCGGCGGCCTGAAGGATTACCTTGGCGCGGCGATCCACGCCGACACGCTGGTGCATCCGGACGTCTTCTCGGGCAAATCCGGCCGCAACGGCGCGCATGGCGCCTGCGAATGGGCGGTGGCGTGGACCGCGGATGCCGACGGCTTCCTCTCCTCCTATTGCAACACCGTGCCGACGCCGGATGGCGGCACGCATGAATCAGGCATCCGCAGCGCGCTGCTGCGCGGCCTGAAGGATCACGCCGAGCGCGTCAATCAGGGTAAGCGCGCTTCCAGCATCACCTCCGAGGACGTCATGGTCGGTGCCGCGGTGATGCTCTCGGTGTTCGTTCGAGAGCCGGAATTCCAGGGCCAGACCAAGGATCGCCTGGCGACCGCCGAGGCCCAGCGCATTGTCGAACAGGCCGTCAAGGATCCCTTCGATCACTGGTTGTCGGCCAATCCCGTGCAAGCCAACAAGTTGCTCGATTTCGTGATCGATCGCGCCGAGGAACGTCTGCGCCGCCGCGCCGAGAAGGAAATCTCGCGCAAGGCCGCCGGCAAGAAGGCGCGTCTTCCCGGCAAGCTCTCCGATTGCACCGAGGCCGGCCTTGCGGGCTCAGAACTTTTCATCGTCGAGGGCGACTCGGCCGGCGGCAGCGCCAAGCAGGCGCGCGACCGCAAGAACCAGGCCGTGCTGCCGCTGCGCGGCAAGATCCTCAACGTCGCTTCCGCCGGCAAGGACAAGCTGACCGCCAACGCGCAGCTCGCCGACCTGATGCAGGCCATCGGCTGCGGCACGCTTGCGCATTACCGCGAAGAGGATTTGCGCTATCAGCGCATCATCATCATGACCGACGCCGACGTCGACGGCGCGCATATCGCCTCGCTCCTGATCACCTTCTTCTACCGGCAGATGCCGCGGCTGATCGACGAGGGCCACCTATATCTCGCGGTGCCGCCGCTCTACAAACTCACCCATGGCACCAAGAGCGTGTACGCGCGCGACGACGCACACCGCGATGAACTGCTCAAGAGCCAGTTTAACGCCAACGCCAAGGTCGACATCAGCCGGTTCAAAGGTCTTGGTGAAATGATGCCTGCGCAGCTCAAGGAAACCACCATGGACCCGCGCAAGCGCACTTTGCTCCGCGTGGTCCTGCTGGCCGACGATCGGGAGGGCACGGCCGATTCGGTAGAGCGGCTGATGGGAACCAAGGCGGAGGCCCGTTTCGCCTTCATTTCCGACAAGGCGCCCTACGCCAGCGACGACCTCCTGGATGTCTAGGCAGGTATAGGTTGCAACAACCATCATGTCGCAACACGGCGACCACAATCGTGGTCGCGCTCGTTTTTGATTTTTGATTTATTTTCAATGAGTTACAAATCTATCATCGATCGCCCCAGCGATCGTTTTCCGGCAAGTGTGCCTGTGCAGCAACAGCATTTTGGGTGGAACTGTCTATAGTGCTGTTAACGGGCTCACGGAATCGGTGACCCAAGGGGACTGTCACGCGGTCAATGTTTGAACGCCAATACTGAGGAATTAACAATGAAGAAGCTCTTGCTCGTTACGACCGCACTGGCGGCTTTCACGGGTTCGGCGTTTGCCGCCGACCTGCCCGCCCGCGTCTACACCAAGGCTCCTCCTCCGGTTGTGGCGGCGAACTGGACCGGCTTCTACATCTTCGGTGGCGCCGGCGGCGGCCTCTGGGCTTCTGACCAACATACTCAGGTTACCGGAACCAACGCTCCGCTCTCGATCGACAATCGCACTGGCGGCTCCGGCTGGTTCGGTACCGTTGGTGCCGGCTACGACTGGCAGGTCAGCCCGAGCTGGGTGTTCGGTATTCTCGCTGACGGTCAGTTCGGCAGCATCCGTGGCGACCTCAACGATACCTTCAACGGCTTGACCGGTTTCGAGAAGATTGAGGACCAGTGGGCTGCCGGTGTGCGCGTTGGCTACTTGGTCGCTCCGAACGTTCTGTCGTACGTGAACGGCGGTTATTCAGGGGCGCACTTCTCAGGCACGAGCATGATCAACACTGTGAGCGGTGCCCCGTCCGGCGTCCATACGAACAGCTTCAACCGCAACGGTTGGTTCGTTGGCGGCGGCGTCGAGAACAACTTGAACATCTTCGGCATCACGGCGCCCGGCTGGTTCATGAAGACCGAATATCGCTCATCCTTCTACGACCAACACTCGATCACCGAGTTGAATAACGGGACCAACACGCCGGCTGGTTTTGACGTCCGTGCCAACAACTGGAACCAGACGATTTCGACCTCGCTGGTCTATCGCTTCAACTGGACCGGTCCGGTGGTTGCGAAGTACTGATCTCCTCCCTGAGTAAGGAACTTAAAAGCCCCGGCATCCAGCCGGGGCTTTTTTGTATTGGGCTGTCGCGATGCCGTTCCGCGCGGCGGCCGCGCCCGTCACGATGGCGCTTGCGTCTTGTGAGCGCGCGCATGTGACGAGCCGCCTCGATGGCCTTGCCCCCGATTCAAAGCTACGCTTGGCTTGAAGCGGTTGAACAAGGCCGGACAAAGCGCGGCGCAACAGATGCCGGCGGCGGGAGGAAAGCTGATGCGCAAACTGCTTCTGACGGTCGGGCTGATCGCGCTCGCGATCGGGCTGCTCTGGATCGGCCAAGGCACCGGTGTGGTCGCCTGGCCGAAATACAGCTTCATGGTCAACGAAATCCAGTGGGCGGGATATGGCGCGGCGCTTTCGGCCGTCGGTCTGATCCTGATCTGGCAAAGCCAACGCTAAGAGAAAACGAAACCAAGAAAAAACAGGAAGTGCAGCGATGAGATCGTTCAATCTGAAAGGCAAGGTTGCCATCGTCACGGGCGGCAATGGCGGCATTGGACTCGGCATGGCGCACGGGCTGGCGGCCGCTGGTGCCGACATCGCCGTGGTCGGCCGTAATGAGGACAAGTCGAAGGCAGCCGTTGCGGATTTGGCGGCGCGCGGCGTCCGCGCGATCTCCGTTGCGACCGATGTCACCGACAAGGAAGCTGTCGGCCGCATGGTCGAGCGCGTCAGAAGCGAGCTCGGCCGCATCGATATCCTGGTCAACAATGCCGGCATCAACATCCGCAAGCCTCCGCACGCGCTCGAGCTCGATGAATGGAGCAGCGTCATCGACACCAATCTCACCAGCGCCTTTCTCTGCTCGAAGGCGGTGCATCCGGCGATGAAGGCGGCCGGCGGCGGCAAGATCATCAATATCGGTTCGATGATGTCGATCTTTGGCGCCAGCTTTGCCCCGGCCTATGCCGCCAGCAAGGGCGGCATCGTGCAGTTCACGCGGTCCTGCGCCTGCGCCTGGGCCGTCGACAACATTCAGGTCAACGCCATCCTGCCCGGCTGGATCGACACCGACCTGACCAAACGCGCCCGCGTCGAGGTCAACGGCCTGCATGACAAGGTGCTGGCACGTACGCCCGCGGCGCGCTGGGGCGCGATCGATGATTTTGCCGGGATCGCAGCGTTCCTGGCCTCGCCCGCGTCCGACTTCGTCACCGGCACCGCCATCCCCATCGATGGCGGCTTCTCGATCATGGGCTGATCGGCTGGCCCTCCGAAATACAAAAGCCCCGGCATCGTCCGGGGCTTTTTTGCTGTAGCGATGTCGCGCCATCAGTTGTTGCTGCGATTGGCACTCTTGAACGTCTTGATCTCCGACAGGCTGCCGTCGCGGTAGGTCAATTCCACCGACACGAACCGGGTCGTCGGCGCAAGTTTCAGATATGGCGTAGCGCTGGCCGGGATCGCGCTGGGGTCCTTGGGATCGCAGGCCGGCATCTTCAGCACCTTGTCCGGCACCGCGCTGTCGATGCCGATCCGCACCTCGCGGATCGCGCAGCGATAGGACATAAGGTGCGTATAGTAGACGAGCAGCCCGT
>Ga0157369_10003697_pt1 | contig 18180 bp, 14 predicted proteins | sample C25metaG_FD_113461 | JGI IMG/M metagenome (GOLD analysis project Ga0157369, IMG submission 113461) | Corn rhizosphere microbial communities from Kellogg Biological Station, Michigan, USA - C2-5 metaG | ecosystem: Host-associated > Plants > Roots > Rhizosphere > Soil | place: USA: Michigan... | reverse complement strand
TATGACCATCGAACTGCATAATGTGAAGAAGAACGTACGCGCCGGTTCGGTGCGGTTGACCTATGAGGATCTCAATATTCGCCTGGCCGATGGAGCCAATGTCGCATTTCTTGCGCACGTCGAGGCGGGAATTGAGAGCATCATAAATCTCATTTGCGCAGCAGACGCACCGGACAACGGTTGGATCACCCGCAATCACTCGATCTCGTGGCCGATACCCGCCTCGCTATACATCCAGAAGCACCTTTCCCTGGCGGCCAATGCACGGTTTCTCGCTCGCCTGTATGAAGCCGACGAAAAGGACTATCTGGCCAGAATTGCTGAAACCGGCCTTGGTCCCTTCATGGATTCCCGTGTCGACAAGGTGTCTGGCGAAATCAAGACGGTGTTTGCATTTGTGGCGGGTGTCTCCCTGCCCTTCGACCGTTATATCGTCACCAAGACGGCTGTCGGAAAGAAAGCCTTTCCCGACCTAACCGACCGGCTCCTGAACGATGTGCGCGAGCGGGCGGGCCTCTTGCTCGTGACTCCGGCAGCGAAGGTCGCCGCCCAATATTGCGATCAGGCCTATGTATTCGACCAGGGCATCGCAACCTTTTATGACGACATGGAAGCGGCCGCGGAACACTTCAACTCCATCCAGTCCAAGGATAAGGATCGCGACGCCGGCGATGACGAGGAGGAAGAGGACGATTCCGACCTGCAGAACATGGTCGGACTGGATTTCTGAGGGTGTTGTCTATTCCGGGGTCCCGAAGCATAGTGCGCATTGGCCGGGCGGCTGAAACCCTCTTCCGGCGGGAGAGATAATGTCGAATCTTTACGACGGTGCCGCCCCCATCGAAGGCAGCCCGCCCAAAACCGGTGTTCAAGGTCTTGTTGGTGCGGGAAAGACGACCTGGTCCGCGCTGCAAGAAACCTGGAACCGCATGCGCCTCCGCGTGTCGTTCTGGTCGGTTGTCGGTGCCGCGGCGGTGATCTCCACGATCTACTATTTCGTGTTTGCAGAATCTCTCTACGATTCGCAGGCGATCATCAGTGTACAGAACAAATCGTCATCCACCAGTGCGGTCAGCTCCATCCTGAGCGGCACGCTGGGTAGTGGTGCATCCGCAAGCCAGCTGCAGGAGGTGCAGGAATATATCGATTCGATGGAGATGCTGAAGGTTCTCGACAAGCAGTTCCATCTGCGACAGAGCTATTCCTCGTCCAGCCGCAATCCCTTCTGGCGGTTGTGGTGGCCGGATACGGATGAGGACTTCCTCTGGTTCTACCAATACATGGTGGAGATCGATAACCAGAGCGATGTCGGCATTATGACGATCGACGTGCTGGATTACGACAAGGCCCGTTCGCACGGGATTGCAACCGCTATTGTGGCGCAGGCCGAGAAGTTCATGAACGGCATCAACGAGAAGATGCAGGTGCAGACAATGAAGTTTGCGCAGGTCGAACTGCAAAACGCGGTCAAGTCGGTTCAAGCGGCCACCGACCCGGAGCAGCAGCAGGTCGCGGAATTGCGGCTGACGGCTGCGCAGCAGGCGCTCGCTGCTGCCGAAGGCTCGGCCAATCAGCAAAACGTTTTCATCGTTCCGATATCGGCGCCGTCCTATCCGACCGAAACGACCAGCCCGGAGCGGTTGTTCAACATCATTTCGATCACGGTCGTCGCAGGGATCGTCTATGCGGTCGGCTTCCTGATGTGGAGCAACGTACGCGATCATCGGAAGGCGTAATTGCCGTTGTAACGTCCCGGTCTAATCGGCTTTCAGTGCGCTGTGGATGATCGAAACGATTTCGGCCGCCGCATCGCCGTTGCCATAGTCTGGGATTTCGCGGCGGTCCTCATAGGAGTCCGAAATCCAGAGCCTGTTCCACCCGGCATCGATCGTCTCGGTCCACTCCGTTTCGTTGCGCAGGGTGATGCACGGTACGCGGTGGAAATAGGCCTCCTTCTGCACGCCGCCCGAGTCGGTAAGCACCACGGCCGCATGATGCAGAAGCCGGCACATGTCGAGGTATCCCACTGGCTCGATGACACGGACGCCGGGACGTGCCGGGTCGAGCCCCGCGCGGCCCGCGGCTGCAAGCGTTCGTGGATGTAATGGAAAGACGATGGGTTGCGTCCGGGCTTCGGCGGCAATGAAATCCAGAATGCGCGCCAGCATCTCGGGATCGTCGGTATTTGCAGCGCGGTGAACGGTGGCGACACCGTATCCACCTGGGCTGAGACCAAGCGTTTCCAGAACTGTCGAACGCCGTTCCGCCAATGGTGTCGCGATCGTCATCGCGTCGTACATCAGGTCACCGGCCAGATGGACACCACGCGCAATCCCCTCACGCGCCAGATTGTCGATGGCCACGCGGGTCGGGCAGATCAGGATATCGCTTAAGTGATCGGTAACGACGCGGTTGATCTCTTCGGGCATGCGGCGATCGAACGAGCGCAGCCCCGCCTCGATATGGACAAGCGGGACGTGCAGCTTGGCGGCGGCGAGTGCGCCGGCCAGCGTGGAGTTGGTGTCGCCATAGACCACGACGGCATCGGGCTTCTCCTGAAGCAGCACGTCCTCGATCTCTTCGAGCATGCGTGCGGTCATCGTGCCGTGGCTGCCGCCGTGAATGGCGAAGTGATAGCGCGGCGGCGCGATGCCGAGTTCGGAAAAGAATATCGCCGACATCTTCTCGTCGAAATGCTGTCCCGTGTGGATCAGGATTTCTTCAAGGTCCGGAGCACGCTTCAGCGCGCGCGACAGGGCGAAGGCCTTGATGAATTGCGGCCGCGCACCGACCACCGTCACGATTTTCTTAAGTGCGTTTTGCATGCCGTCACTTAATCATGCTGCCGCAGCGATGGACAATTCCTAAGGCTGGACCTTCGGCTCCACATGGCCGCCGAAGCCATGTCGCATGGCTGACAGCATCTTGTCCGCGAAGCCTTCCCTTATCCGGGACCGGAAGCGGGCGAACAGCGCGGCCGACAGGACATCGATCGGTACGGCTTCTTCGATTGCCGCGTTTACCGTCCAGCGGCCCTCACCGGAATCTTCGACAAAGCCCGAATAGCCCGCCAGTTCTGCGTCCTGGGCGAGGGCTGAAGCGGTCAGGTCGAGAAGCCAGGACTGGATCACACTCCCGCGCCGCCACACTTCGGCGATGTCCGGCAAATTGAGTCCATAGCGCCGGTTCTCCGGAACCTCGTCATCGGCAACGTGGCGGAGGATGTCGAAGCCCTCGGCATAGGCCTGCATGAGGCCGTACTCGATGCCGTTGTGAATCATCTTCACGAAATGACCGGCACCGGTCGGTCCCGCATGGATGTAGCCCTGAGCCGCGCGGTCATTGTCCACATGGCGCCCGGGCGTCGGTTCGATGCTGCCCACTCCGGGCGCAAGCGTCTTGAATATCGGTTCGAGGCGCTCGAACACCGCCTTGTCGCCGCCGATCATCATGCAATAGCCGCGCTCCAGTCCCCAAACGCCGCCGCTTGTCCCAACATCGATGTAGGTAAGGCCTTTGGCCTTGAGAGCGTCGGCCCGGCGGATGTCGTCCTGATAGAACGAATTGCCGCCATCGATGACGGTGTCGCCCGCCTCGAGAAGGTTCGCGAGTTCGTTGACAGTCTGCTCGGTGATCGCGCCGGCCGGCAGCATGATCCACACGGCCCGAGGCTTCTCGAGCTGGGCGACGAGATCGGCGAGATCGTGCGCCGCTTTCGCACCTTCCTCGGCCAGCGCCCGTCCGGGCGCCGGACTTTTGTCGTAGACGACGCACTGGTGGCCGTTCTTCATCAACCGCCGCACGATATTGCCGCCCATGCGGCCCAGACCGACCATTCCAAGTTGCATCGTTCGCTCCAATTGCCTGCCGCTGGAATCTACCGCTCGGGTCTCTGCCGATCCATGTCATGCGCGGGCCACCGGCACGGAGTTAACGCGGCAGAAGCCGTCTTGTTCTGGGGACGGACAAAGGCCCTAAGCGGTTCGAACCTTTCCAACCCGGCCACTGCCGGTTATGTCTCGAATCTTGATGCGGGGACAGATGCAGGCATGACATTGTTCCGGAGGCCGGGCTGGGCCGCCGTGGCCGTTATCTTTGCCGCGATCCTCGCCGTATTCCCGCTCTGGTGCGTGATCTCCCCTGCGATGCCGGACTACCCGGCGCACCTGGCCAGCTACTACCTCATTGCAACCGGCGCGAAGGCTCCCGCCGTCGCGCAATTCTATCGCATCGAATGGGCCTTCATCCCCAATCTTGCTGGTGAGATCCTTGTACCGCTCCTTGCCAAGCTGATGGCTTTGGAAGTGGCGACGAAGCTTTTCATCACGGCCGGCATCGTGATGTGGGTCGTGGGTCCGGCGCTGATTTATCGCGCGCTGTACGGACGCGTCGGTGCGGCGCCACTCATCGCCGCGATCTTTGCCTACAACGCCAACCTGATGTGGGGTTTTCTCAACTACTATTTCGCGATGGGATTGGGGCTTCTCATCTTCGCGGCGTGGATCGCGACAGAAGACCGCCGCACGCCGACGCGGCTGGCAGGCTTCGCTCTTGTGGTGACGATCCTTTATTTCTGCCATCTCTTCGCATGCGCGACGCTTGCCTTGATGATGGGAAGCTACGAGTTGGGTGCCTGGTTAATGCGGCCACGCCCAGCGCTACGCGAGATATGTCGCCGGCTGGGCGTGACGGTGATTGTGTTTGTGCCATCGGCATTGGCGCTGCTGTTTCTCAAGCCCCGCGATCCCGACGCCGATACCGACATCGCGTTCAACTTCGCGGATACATGGCTGGATCGCGTCACCGCCGCGCTTCAGCATCAGCATGACGATCCCGCCTTTACCGTTCCGATCGTGCTTCTCGTTTTTCTGGTCGTGGCGCTGTGGTTCGGCTGGGCGAAGATTCATCGCCGGATGCTTCTTCCCCTCGGTATCGTCGGCATCGCCGCTTTTCTTGCACCGGAATGGGCGATGGGCGGCTGGGGCGTGCACTTAAGGCTTCCGGCAGTCTTTGCGGCGCTGGTTTTCGCAGCTCTCGATATCCACGTCCGGAAAGTCGCTGTCGCGACTGGCGCTGTGGCCCTGGCGCTTATTTCGTACAATGCGGTAGCCCTGACATCGAACTGGCGCGACTATGACCGCCAGTTCCAGGAGTTCCGGCAAGCCGCCCATGCGCTTCCTCCAGGGCTCAAGCTGCTGACGGTCCTGGATGGCGACGCCATCGGAATGCGCTCGGACCAGCCTTATTGGCACATCACCGAGTTTGCGATCATCGATCCCGGGGCGGTGACGCAGTTGATGTTCACGACGCCCGATCAGCACGTGGTCCGCCTGAACGATGTATATCGGCCTTTCGCGGCTGCATCGGCAGAGGAGGGCTCACCGCCCGACATCGACGAACTCGACGATCTCGCAGCCAGCCGCATTGATGCGGATGAGGACATCGAAAACGTCTTTCCCTATCTGATGCGGTATCAGTGCCATTACGACAAGGCGGTCGTCATTCATCTGAACGGGCCGCGCACGCGCGTTCCGGTGCTGCTGCATCTCTATCGGGCGGGTAGTTTCTTCGCCATCTACGACATCCATCCGACCGCTGACTGCGCCAGACCATGATCGCCCGCGTCCGCCTCGTAACGGTCGCTTGCGGGCTGCTCGCGTTCGGCTGCGCTGTCGGACTTGCGCGCGTTCTTTCGAGTTTGGGTCTTCAGATTCCGCTCGATCCCAACGAAGGCTGGAATGCCTATCACGCACAGGCGGCGATGACGGCAGGCAGCCTCTACCCCAGCTCGGACAGCTTCCTCTTCAACAACTATCCGCCGCTCTCGTTCTATCTCGTCGGCGCTTTCGGGAGACTTGCCGGCGATAATATCGTGGCCGGCCGGATCGTATCGTTGCTGGCGCTGGCGGCAATCGGCGCGGGCATTTTCGCGTCGCTCCGGATGATGAAGGTTGGTCCATCGAACGCCATTTTCGCCGTCCTTACGTTCATCGCAGGGCTGCTTGTCTTCACCGACTATGTCGGGATGAACGACCCGCAGCTTCTCGGACACGCGGTTGATATTGCTGGATTGGTCATCCTGTTGCGGGAGCCGAGGACCGCGCGCACGGTGTGCGTGGCCGCGTTGGTGATGGTGCTGGCATGCTTCATCAAGCACAATCTGATTGCTCTTCCGCTCGCCGCTGCAATCTGGTTGGCGATCTTCGACCGGCGGAACGCCCTCCACTTTGCCGCGCCCGGCGTTGTGTTCGCTCTCTTGGGACTTGTGATCTTCCGCATCACTTTTGGCGTCGAACTTTTCGGACAGCTTGCCTCGCCTCGCCTCTATTCGCTGGCGACGCTTGAAGACAGTGTCTGCTCTTTTCTGATCTGGTGCGGTCTTCCGTTGGTCACCTCAGCCGTTTTGTTTGGGCTCAGGCGCAGCGAACGATACGTCGCGTTTTGCGCGCTCTATGCACTTATGGCTGTGATCATCGGGACAGGTTTCAGCGGTGGCGCGGGTGTCGACCTGAATGTGTGGTTCGAGGCCGCGATTGCACTCTCGCTTTCGGCCGGCCTGGCGCTCGACCGATTGGCGACGTGGACACCAGGGTTGGTGATCGCATTCCTGCTTCCGCTTTGGGCCGGTCTGATCCCGGCTTCCGACAGCGAATGGCTTGAGCGGGATTTCTGGTTGCATCCATTCGCCGAGGAGTCGGAGAGTGCCCGTCGCGATATCGCGTTCCTGAAAGCACAGAACGGACCTGTAGCATGCGAGATGCTGTCCCTCTGCTACTGGGCTGGCAAGAAAGCGGAGATCGATGTCTTCAATCTTGGGCAAGCCTACGCAACGCAAGCGCGTAGCGACGATGATCTGATTCGTCTGATCGAGGGCCGCCATTATGCGGCGCTGGAATTCGATTCCCTCACCGATTTCGCGCTGGGCTCGCGCGCGCGCAAAGCGCTCCTGGGCTCCTATCGCATCGATCACCAGGACGAGACCGGCGTGTTTCTCGTGCCGCGTCAGACCGCCTCGGCCTTGACGGTGCCCGCACGTTCAAGCTTGCCCCAACCGACCGAAGGTCCGCGCAGCGCTGCAAAGATCGAGCGCAGCACCACGTAATACATGATCTGACGATATCCGAAGCGCTGCAGCATCAGCCACCAGAGCAGGCTCCAGTCCTCCCTCTTCTCCATCAGGAATCCGACCATCGCTGCAAGCAGATCGACCACCATGAATACGCAATAATAGATCGCGATCTTCTGGACATTGGCGCTGTTGAATTCGGCGCCGTGCTGCATGTAGTTCATCGCCGCCACGAAAATCTGCCAGATGAAGGCGAGATCGACGAGTGGTGCCAGCGCCGACAGGATGATCTGGAACATCCAGACCTGCGGCAGTGCCACAACTCCCAACGCTCCGTAGCGCGGGTTGAAGGTCATATCGCGGTATTTCCACAGGCATTGCAGCGTGCCATAGGCCCAGCGGAAGCGTTGCCGCGCCAGTCCGCGCACGGTCGCTGGCGCCTCGGTGCGTGCGATGGCCGAACCGTCGAACAGCACGCGATGGCCTGCGCGCTGCACCGCTATCGTCAGGTCCTGATCTTCGGCGAGTGTGTCCACCGGAAAGCCGCCCAGTTTCATCAGCAACTCACGGCGCCACGCACCAACCGCACCGGGCACGACGGTAAGGGTGCCGAGCGCAGACAGCGCGCGGCGCTCCAGGTTCTGGGCGACGATATATTCCAGCGCCTGCCAGCGCGTGATCATGTTGATGCGGTTGCCGACCTTCGCGTTGCCGGCAACGGCGCCGATTGTGGGATCAACAAACCAGCGTGCCAAGCGCGAGATCGTATCGGCGCGGAACTGGGTGTCGGCGTCGAGCGCAACCACGATTTCGCCGCGCGCGTGGACCAGGCCGGTGTTGAGCGCGATTGCCTTGCCGCCATTCGGGACCGTGATCACGTTCACACGCGGTTCGGCGCCAAAACGGTCTTTCAGGACGGCCGAGGTATTGTCCCGCGAACCGTCGTCGATGACGATGATCTCAAGCCCCGGATAATCGCTCGCCAGGATGCGTTCGACCGTCGTGACGATCACGACTTCTTCGTTGTAGGCGGGGATCAGGACCGAGACCGGAAGTGTTTTCGGATCGGGTGTGGGCGGCGTGATGTGTGCGGTCTGACGGCGATTCCAGAACGCCAGAACGGCGAGCACCACAAGCCGCGTGATGCCCAGCGCGATGGCGATCATGAAGCAGACGTAAAAGCCCCAACCGAGCCAACTGAGGGTCAGAAAGACCACGCGGTCCGTCATCAGCGCGACGGTCGGCGACAGCGGCGGCATCACCTGATCGCGTGTCAGGCCCGCAAGCTCGGACACCGGCACGAGCTGGTAGTGCTCGGCGCGCAACCGGTCGATCAGCGGGCCGAGTACCTCGACCGTCCGCGAGCGGTCGCCGCCCGAATCGTGGAGCAGGACGATGTTGCCTCGGAATTCCGGATTGGGATTTTTGATCTCCGACATCGTCGTCGCGATCATCGTCGCGGGCGGAGGCAGCTGCCAGTCTTCGGTGTCGGCGTGCTCGCCGACAGTGATGTAGCCGAGGCTCTGCGCAATCTCGACCGGTGCGATCTCATCGCCCGATGCCGGCTCGGCGTCGCCCAGATAAGGCGGCCGGAACAGCCGCATCGAATGGCCGGTGATTGCTTCGACCAGCCGCTGCGTGGCGTTCAGTTCGAGCGCGACGCCGGCGCTTGGCGTATCGGCCAGATTGGGATGGGTGAAGGTGTGGTTCCCGAGTTCATGGCCTTCCGCGATAATGCGGCTGACCAGCCCGGGGTTGGCTTCGGCATTCTCGCCGATCACGAAGAACGTCGCCCTGACCTTCTTGGCTTTCAGGATGTCGAGGATTGCCGGTGTCCACTCCGGATCGGGGCCGTCATCGAAGGTCAGCGCGATCTTGCCGGGCACCTGACCGACGGTCTGGATCACATAGCTCGTGGGGATGGTTGTGTAAGTCTCGTCGGTGATCGCGCCGGTCTCGGCATCCACCTCGAATTTGCGCGCGCCCGGCGTGGGATGGGATTCCACGCGCAGAATTTCGCCGGCGCCTTCGAAGTCGACGTCCTCGCTGGTCGGGATCCCGTGCAGGCTGGCCGGTGGCGGCGCGCCGTAAGACCGGCCCATCACGGGCCATACGGAGGGGTCCTCGCTTCCGATGCGCCACAGCGCATAACCCGCGGGCTTGTAGATATCGGCGGCGTGGATCTGGTTGAACGCCGTCACCGCATCCAGGAACCAGACGTCGTGATGCGATTTGTCGTTCTCGATATAAGAGAAATGCGCGTTGCCCGTCGCATCGTCGAAGTCGATATCGGCTTCGGAATCGCGCGCTGCAAGCACGGCATCCTGGAAGTTCAGGCTTTCGGCATATTGGGTGCCGTGCCAGTCATAGCCGTAATTGCCGATGCCGATAATCGTCGAGTTCGGGTCGAGCACGCGCATGCGCTTGGCAAGGTTCTGTTCGAACCAGCTTTGCCCCGCGATGCTGCCCGGCTCGTCAGCGTCGTCATGCTCGTCGTAGGCCATCAGGATCGTGTAGTCGACGATGTTGGCGTAGTCCTCGAAGGGCCAGGTATCGTCGTCGAACGGCACGGTCTGCACGATGATCCAGCCATGCGGCGCAAAGGCCGCCGACATTTCGGACAGAAACATCTTCAACCCTTCATGCGCCGTCGCCGGCACCTGCTCGAAATCGACGGCCAGCGCCGGGAAATGATGCGCCGACATGAACGCAACGATCTGGTTCAAAAGGGTCGTGCGGCGCGCCGGATCGTTTAGGAGGCTGGTGAGCCCATCGCCGTTCCAGACACCTTTTTCGATGTTCTGGATCATCGGAACGATCGCCGCGTTCGGCCGGCTGCTGCGCACCAGATTGATGACGCGGCGATCCACGGCCGTGGCCAGTTTCATGTCGGGCCCATGCAAGCCCAGCCAGTTGGGGACCACCCAGTCGAGATGGCCGATCGCACGCTTGAGCGCGGGATAGCTCGAAGCCTCATAGGTTTCGTAGAATCCGATGGACAGCGAGCGGCCGTGCTGCGGCTGAAGACCCTGCGGGAACACACGCGGCGCCCGCGCGATTTTCTGGTGCCTCAAGCGCGACTGCTCGATCCGCTTGGCCAGAGCCGCGCGGGCTTCCGCCGCCAGCCTGCCGGCCGATTTGAGCAGTCCGGGATCGGTCGCTTTCTTCTCCAGTTCGGGCAGATGAACCGCGGTCAGACGGTTGGTGAAATTCACCTGCTCCATCTGCGGCGCGACAACGAGACTTGCGATGAAGGCAATACCAAGAACCGTCGAAACGACAGCTGCGGTCCATCCGAGCAGCGAGAGGCGTGCGGCTCTGCGGCCCGTGGCGTCGAAGAAAATCGGTTTGTTGGTCATCTGCTGCGATCTCGGCGTCGCGCAGTATATACAAGGCGTGTCGAAAATGTGGGCGAGCGATGACGCCCCGCGGCGCCTCGTGCGGATGAAGACTTGTTCAGAAATCGCGCCCTTTCAGGCCTCCGGCACCATGCCGGCTTCCAGGGCGCCGACCCGGTCGATTTCGACGCGCACCACATCGCCGGCTTTCAGGAAGGACGGCGGCTTGGCGGCAAATCCCACTCCGCCCGGTGTGCCCGTGAAGATCACATCGCCCGGCTCCAGTGTCATCGCCTCGCTGAGCAGCGCGATCTGGTCGAACACGTTGAAGACGAGATTGCAGGTGTTGGAGTTCTGGCGCAGCGCGCCGTTGACCAGGCAGCGGATTCCCAGCGCATGGGGATCGCCGACTTCGTCGGGCGTGACGATCCAAGGGCCGAACGGCGCATGGGTGTCGAAAGACTTTCCGAGAATCCATTGGGTGGTGTGGAACTGCCAGTCGCGCACACTCACATCGTTCCCCGCGCAATAGCCGAAGATCACTTTGGCGGCGTCTTCCTTCGCGACGTGCCGGCAGCGCTTGCCGATGATCGCGACGAACTCGGCTTCGTAATCGACTGACGTCGAGGCCTTCGGAATCTGGATTGGATCGTAGGGGCCGTTGACCGCGTTGGGCAGTTTCGAGAACCAGATCTGGCGCTCGGGTTTCGGCACGCCGCTCTCGGCGATGTGGTCTGCGTAGTTGAGGCCGATCGCGAGGATCTTCTGCGGATGCGGAACCGGCGCTTTCAGCCGGACCTGCGCAAGCGCGAAATGCGGCTTCGTGCCGTGAAGCGCCTGTACGCGGGTTTCGAGCGCCGGCCATTCCCGGATCAGCGCGAGCATGTCCCTTGGAAGTGTGGGATCGGCCTTTGCGAGGTCGATCACACCGCTTTCAACGATAAGGCCCGTGCGTGCCGAGCCGCTTTCTTCGAACGTTGCAAGTTTCATGGCTGCTCCGGCGAACTTCGCGGCGGAATCTATATCCCGCCGCGTTGGCCGTGCACAGCTATGGCGATATCAGGCGCGCCTGTCGGCACCGCGTCGCGCGGCTGGCTTCGCCGGTTCGGGCTGATCGCTCGCCAGCTGACGCGCGAGATTGAGGATCGCACGACGGCGCTTAGGCGAGTCGATGCTTGCATAGGCTTCGAGAAGATCGGTCGCACCCGGCTCGGTCAGGAATGCAATCTGCTTGGACAGCGAACCGGAAGATTTGGACTTGTCGAGATTGCCGATGAGATCGACGACGCCGCATTCCAACGCTTCGCAAATCTCGACCAGACGCGAGAAGCTGATGCGGTTGGTGCCGTGTTCGTATTTCTGAACCTGCTGAAACGTGATCCCGACAGCACGTGCAAGTTGATCCTGCGACAACCCAAGCTCTTTACGGCGCAAGCGGACACGCGCTCCGAGCGCGATGTCGAGCGGGTGCGGAGAATGTTCGTCAGAGTTGTGGGCCATCAGTTCCTCGTTGTTCCTTCAAACAAATATCGAATTGTCATAATTGAGCACCCGACGCACACTTTGTCTACATTCGCATTGTGAACGGGCGAGCCTGCAACCGGAGCGATTAAGCCTCCTGTAAAGGAATTCCGCCAAAGTAGAGGTGCAAAAATCGGCCAGAAACATGGTCAATAGCCTTGGACGAATCGTTCGCAGCGTCGCGAGCAGGCTTCCTGCCGCGCTGGTGCGGCCTTTTGGCCGACCCGTCGCATTGTTCTTTCATGGCGTTGAGTCACGAATCATTGATTCGCGCGTTCAGACAAATCACCACGATGTGAATGCGTTCATCGAAATCGCGCGATTCCTGAAAAACAACTTCGATGTCCTGCCGTTAAGCGCTCTCGACGATGTCTTGAAGCGGCCGCCGCGCGATCGCCGCGTCGTGTTTCTGATGTCCGACGACGGTTACGCCAACAATCTGGCGCTGGCGGCGGACGTTCTCGACGAATTCGCGCTGCCCTGGACTCTTTTTGTCAGTACGCACCACATCGACACCGCCAAGCTGAACCCGATTTTCGTGGCGCGGCTGTTCTTTCTGTTTGCGCCTGCGGGTGCCTACGGCGTCGCGCATCTCGCATCGCGTATTGAGCTTGGTTCTCCGGAAGAGCGAGAGAGTACTGCGCGCTACTGGCTCGACAGGCTGAAAGCGCTGGATGCCGTAAGGGCAGGTGAGGCCGTGGCTGCGATGGAAGCAGCACTCGAGCCAACCGATCTACCGGCACTCCTCGAACGTTTCCGCTCCGACAGGTTCTTGAACTGGGACGAAGTGCGCGCGCTCAAGCAGCGTGGCGTCGAAATCGGCGCGCATGCGCATCTGCATTGGCCCATGCACGGCGCACAGACCCGCGACTATCTGATCGAGCAGGCGCTTCTGCCGCGCGAACGCATCGAAGCCGAGATCGGACCTTGCCGGTATTTCGCGTATCCCTTCGGCAATACGCCCGACATCTGCCGCGAAGCGTGGCAGGCCGTGCGCGATGCCGGGTACGAATACGGCTTCACTACGCTGTCCGGGTCGCTGGATGCCAGCGTCAATCGCTGGCTCATGCCGCGCTACGGCCTTGAGCTTCGCGAGCCGCGGCTGGCCTCGGTGATACCGTTCCTGCGCGCCGGCAATGCCCGCCTGACCGCCTGGCAAAGGCAAATGGCCGATTAACGATTGCTGTGCCGGTTCGGGATTCCGACGGCCTGATGCAGCTTGTCCGCCGCTGCACCGTGCCCAAACCGCACGATCCGGTCCCCATCTGAAACAGCAAAGCGTTCCCGCCGTGGCGCAGTCGATGCACCCACCCCTGCGAGTTTTTTTCGGTCGAGGGCAGGGTGAGCGTTCAGGAGCAATTCGCGGAAGCGACGGCAGGGGCCGCCCCGCCTGCTTTCGGAATCGCGTCTACGCTTTCCGTGAGCCTCGCACCCGCCAATGCGAACCGCCCGCGCCGCTTCTATCCGGCGATGAAGCGCGCGCTCGATATTGCCGCTGCGGGCACGCTGCTTGTGCTGGCAGCGCCCGTGATGGCGGCCGTCGCCATCGCAATCCGGATGGATTCGGTTGGCCCCATCGTGTTTCGGCAGGCGCGGCTGGGACTTGGCGGGCGGCCCTTTTCGATCCTGAAATTCCGCACCATGAACGTGATCGAGGATGGCGATGCGGTCGTCCAGGCCACGCATAACGATGCGCGCGTCACCGGCGTGGGCGCTTTCCTGCGCGCGGCGAGCCTCGACGAACTCCCGCAGCTCTTCAATGTTCTCAAGGGCGAAATGTCGCTTGTGGGGCCGCGGCCGCACGCGACTGCCCATGACGCGCTCTACACGACGCTGATCGCAAACTACGAGTTGCGGCAGCGTGCGAAGCCGGGCATCACCGGCTGGGCGCAGGTTAACGGCTATCGCGGCGGTACGCCGACCGTCGACCTGATGCAGCGAAGGGTCGATCTCGACGCCTGGTACGTCGCCAATGCCTCGCTGGCGCTCGATCTGAAGATCCTGCTGCGCACGCCGCTCGAAATCCTGCGCCCCCGGAACGCCTATTGATGGCGCAGAATCAGGCCACTTCCAGCCAGCCGCTTGAGCGCCGCTCCGGCGACCGCGTTTTTCCGCGTGTGGTGGTCGGTGGCGTGAAGACGGCGTGCCTTTCCCGCCAGCAACTGGGGCGGCTGATGGTGGGCGATTGCCTTGCCGCGCGCGGCGGACGGCGCAGGCCAAAGCTCGTCTTCGCGACCAACGGCCATGCGGTCGCCATGGCGGGGACCAATCGCAAATTCCGCCGCACCTTTGAGATCGCCGACATCATCCATGCCGACGGTGCTCCGGTCGTGTTCGCGTCGAAAGTCCTGACCAAGGCGCCCATCCCGGAACGCAGCGCCACGACCGATTTCCTGCACGATGCGGCCCAGATGGCCCAGGCGCATGGCCTCAAATTCTTCCTGCTGGGCGCGACCGAAAAGGTGAACGCCGATTGCGCGGCGATGCTCAACGCATCCTATCCCGGACTGGAAATCGCCGGGCGCCGCCACGGCTATTTCGCCGCCGGCGACGAGGCGGCCATCTGTGAAGAGATCAACCAGAGCGGCGCCGATGTGTTGTGGGTGGGCTTAGGGGTCCCCCTCGAATACGAGTTCTGCGAGCGTAACCGCGACCGCCTCAAGGCCGGCTGGGTTGTGACCTGCGGCGGCTGCTTCAATTTCGCCACTGGGGCCTATCGCCGGGCGCCTGCTTGGATGCAGCGGACCGGGCTCGAATGGCTGCATCGGCTGTGGCGCGAGCCCAGGCGTCTCTTCTGGCGCTATGCCGTGACCAATCCGCTCGCGATCTTTCTCCTTTTGACCCGAACCGCCGCAAAACCCGCCGCCTGAACCGGCCTGCAAATTGCTTCGCACTCCTCTGCGCGGATCAATTTTGCACGTTAGGGATATTTATGGCGGGAACTGCCCTTCCCACAGCCCCTATCTCCGGTGTCGAGTGTGGCAATTCGGGACGCCAGCGGCTTGTCCGGCTGGCAGGCCGCTACTCCCTCTCGGCAGCGGGCCCGATCGCCGTGTCCGGCGCGCATTTCGGCGCCTCGCTCATGTTCCTGCACAGGCTGTCGCCCCGCGAGTTCGGGATGTTCTCGTTCCTCCTGGTCGTGGTGCCGTTCTGCCTGAGCGTTTCGTCGGGTCTTCTCGGCGCCCCGCTCCTGAACGCGGTCGGCAAACCCGAAACCGTGGCGGGCCTCAAGGGCGCGGCGTTCCGCGAGGTGAACCGGTTCTATTGCCTGTCGGCCGGCTTCGTCACCGCGATGCTGATGTACTTCAGCGGCGCGGAGAAACTCACCTCGGTGCTGCTCGGCCTTTATGCGGCGACGATGACGTTCCGCTGGTTCTCGCGCTACACGTCCTATAACGCGAACCGCTCGATACCGGCGGCGGCGTCCGATCTCATCTACAGCGTCACGCTGCTTTCGGGGCTGTTGATCCTGATCGCGATGGACCGCTTCACGCTCCATCGCACCGCAGGCGTATTGTTGTTGAGTTCGCTTCTTGGCGTTCTCCCCTTCGGCCTCAATTCCCTGCGCGATCTATTCCGCCTGCCGATGCGCGGGTTCATGGCGGTGTATGCGCCGATCTGGCGCGACATCACGCGCTGGTCATTGATGGGTGTCGTCCTGTCGGAGATGACGGCCAACGCCCATGCTTATCTGGTGACGTTCGTCTCCGGCCCGCATGCCTTCGCGCTGCTCGCGGTCGGTGCCCTGATGATGCGGCCGCTGTCGCTGGTGCTGACCGCCCTTCCGGACCGCGAGCGGCCCATCATCGCGCTTCGTCTCGCGGCCGGGGATATGGCCGGTGCGCTGCGCACCATCGTGGAATTCCGGTTCGTGACGTTTGCCGTCTGGTTCGGGACGGTGTTGCTGTCGGCCGCCATCCTGATCTGGTTCCCTTATCTCGTCATCCGCGGCGGCTTCCACGCGCAATCGGTCATGATCGGCGTTGCGATCTGGACGCTGATTGTCGGCACGCGTGCCGTGCGTGCGCCGGAGCAGGCATTTCTGACGGCAGCGGGCGAGTTTCATCCGCTCGCGCGTGCCGGGCTTACGGGCAGCGTAGTTTCGGTACTGGGCACGGCCATCCTTCTGATTGCTTTCGGTCCTGTCGCATCGCTGTGCGGAATCCTCGCCGGCGAGACGATGATGACAATGCGCGTCATGGGACTAATGAACGCCTGGAGGCGCGCACATGTCTGAGGTCGTGATTGCGATTCCGACGTTCCGCCGTCCGCAGAGCCTGGAGCGGCTTCTGATCGCGATCGAAAAGCTTGAAACCAAAGCGTCGGTGCTCGTTGTCGTCGCTGACAATGATGCGGACAAACACGAAGGCTTCGACGTCTGCGAAGCAATGCGCGCTTCCGGCTATCGCTGGCCGCTCGATGCGTTCATCGCGCCCGAACGCGGCATCGCGCAGGTGCGCAACGCGCTCGTCGAACGGGTGCTTCGGTCGCCTTGCGATTTCGTGGCGATGCTGGACGACGATGAGTGGCCCGACCCGGGTTGGCTGCAGGCGTTCCTGGATGTGCAGCGCGCGACCGGCGCGGATGCTTTGCACGGCGCTATCCTGCGGGAATTCGAGCGGATGCCGGATTCACGCGCGCTCGATTGCGAAGGCATCGCGCCGATGCGTGGCACCACGGGTCGCGTCGCGATGATCGAAGGTTCGGGCAACATCATCGTCAGCCGCGCCTGTTTCGAAGGGCTCGCAAAGCCATGCTTCGATCCGGCCTTCGCGCTGTCCGGCGGCGAAGACCGCGACTTCTTCGAGCGGTTGCGCCGTCAGGGCCGCCGTTTCGCCTGGTGCGACGAGGCAGTGGTGCATGCCTGGGTCCCGGCCTCGCGTGCCAATCTGAAATGGGCTCTGTCGCGCGCCTATCGGGTCGGCAATTCCGATATGCGCGTGTTCCTGAAGCACAAAGCCTCGCTCGCGATCCGCCTGCGCGAGATGGCGAAGATCGCGGGCGTGCTGGTGCTGTGTCCGTTCCAGCTTGTCGCGTTCGGTGTCGTGTCGCATCGCGCCGTTGCCGCCTTGCGCAAGCTCTGCCGGGCCGCCGGAAAGCTCGCCGCGATCCGTGGCCGCTATTACGACGAATATGCCGTGACCCATGGCGCCTGAACACACACCGACCGGCAAGACGGACGGCGGCGCTTTGACGCCGTTCTTCTCCGTCGTGATCCCGGTCTACAACCGAGCCGATGTTCTGGACGGTGCGCTCCGCTCCGTGCTTGCGCAGACAGAACAGGATTTCGAAATCATCGTCGTCGATGACGGCTCGAAGGACGATCCCGCGCGCGTGGTCGAATCGTTCCACGATTCGCGCATCCGGTTTCATCGTCAGATCAATCGTGGTGGCGGTGCCGCGCGCAATGCGGGTATCGATCTCGCCAGAGGCCGCTTCACCGCCTTTCTCGACTCCGACGATGTTTATCTTCCTGGCCACCTCGCAACGATGCGCAAGCTCCTCGAAGGCACGAGCCGAACCGTCGGGTACGCGCGCATGGTTGTCGACCGGGGCGAGGGCTGCACCCTTCTCAAGCCCCCGCGTGCGATCCGGCCGGGCGAACACATGGCGACGTATCTGCTATGCGATCGTGGCTTCGTGCCGACGATCACGGTGGTTGTGGAAACTGAGACGGCCAAGCGCGTGCGCTATCACGAAAACCTGCGCGCGGCGGAGGACACCGATTTCGCCATCCGCCTGTTCCTCGATGGCTGCCGCTTCGTCATGGCCGAGACGGCCGGCGCCGTGTGGCGCGACATCCCTGACCCCAACCGCACCTCCGCGGGCCGCAAAGGCGGCCGCATGATCCCCTGGCTGGAAGAGATCCGGCCCCAGGTTCCGGCCAAGGCCTATCATGGTTGCCGCGGATGGGCGATCGCCAAGCACGTCGCCATGACCAATCGGGTCGAGGCGCTCGGGCTCTATCTCGCGGCTCTGCTTCGGGGCTGCTACCGCCCTGGTCTCGCCGGCATCATCTTCCTGCAGATTTTCCTGCCCGACGGCGCCTACCGGAACATGGCCGACCAGGCCATCGCGCGGCTGGGAGCGGGTTTAAGGCCGGCGCGCGCACCGTGAGCAAAGTGTATCCATTCAGGCCAGTTTCGGCCCCCAAAGCGTTTCCCGCCGTTAACTATTCATCAGCCGGTAGAGCGTTAAATCGGCACACACGGGTCCAAGCACGCGCTGGCGAACTGAGGCAGGGGACGAAACCTA
>Ga0157369_10003693_pt1 | contig 18184 bp, 13 predicted proteins | sample C25metaG_FD_113461 | JGI IMG/M metagenome (GOLD analysis project Ga0157369, IMG submission 113461) | Corn rhizosphere microbial communities from Kellogg Biological Station, Michigan, USA - C2-5 metaG | ecosystem: Host-associated > Plants > Roots > Rhizosphere > Soil | place: USA: Michigan... | reverse complement strand
GGGAACGTGGTGAATAATGCCGAAGTCGAAGACAGCATCGAATGCCTGGTCGTCGGCGGCGATCGCAGTTACATCTCCGACGGCAACTCTGGCGCGGCCCGCAAAGCGTTGAATCCGTCGCTCGGCGCGGGCAACCATGTCGCGATCGAGATCAATACCACGAACCTTGGACGCTCCGAATTCGGTAAGGATCAGTTCCACGCCCAAGCCCTGACCGCAGCCGATTTCTAGAACGGTGCTCTCATCCAAACGATGAGCCATGCTCAGGAGCAACGGGATCTCGTAGTAGCGCTGGATCGCGCGGCGAATGGGATTGTTCATCAGCATCTTTTCCGCACGGTTCAGGATCATCGTTCCTCCTTGTTAAATGCGCCGGCTTCGACTGCCTTTTCCAGAACGAAGCATTGAACGAAAGGCGTGAGCGACCGAGTGGCAATCAAGACCATACCTGCACTGTCAGCGACTGAAAGCCATTCGCTCCGCGAGAAGAAGTGCAGGAACCCTGGACCGTAGGCGAGAAAGTTTTGCGAGTCGCGAAGATGCTCTGCAAGAACCATGCGTCCGTTGGCTTTGAGGACCTGGTGGATTTCGCGGAAGAGCTCGACCTTCGCTTCGCGGCTGCGAAGTTCATGGGCGGCGAAGATGAGCAAGACCGTGTCGAAGGTTTCATATCCAAACCGCAGCACGGAGGAATCAGCATCAGGCTGCGCTTTGGCCTGTGCACGGCGACGGGCCCGCGCAATTGAGGGCTCGGTCATCTCAGAGGGTCTGTATATGTCGAGAGACGTGATTTTTGCGTCAGGGAAGATCCGTAAGAGCGGGGCGGTCGTTTGATCGAGACCGGCGTGAATATTCAGCCATGCTCCGGAGCGCTCGATGAGAACGGGTCGAAGCCATTCCCATCGATAGAGCGACGAATGATCGTAAACGTAGTAAGAGACGAGTATGGAGGAAACTGCCCAGAAAGTGGGCGGGAGCGCGACCAGGTAAATCGCGATTCGATAAACACCACTCGGAGCGAAAACGATGAGAGCCAGTACGATGACGAGGTCGAAGGCGACTGCGGCAGCGTAAAACGGCCAGTTGTAAACGAGGATTTGAGCGACACCGTCGAAAGTGCCACGTCGTTCTTCGGAAGCGTGCATTCTCATGCTCCCAGGGTTTCGCGGATTCCGCGTTTCCAGCGGTAAGGGACATCGGCGATATGGAATGCGCTCGCGAGAATCGGATTTCCACTTGCGAAAGGCTCCTTCTCGATGAAGGAGTTCTTCAGGACTTCAGCGCGCGTTGATCGAGGATTCCAGTCCTGTCGAACACCCTGAACGCGAATAATCGAGTTCGTTTCAGGTTCGTAATCGAAGGTGAAAGGCAGAGGTCCAGCAAATCGCCGTGCAGTTTGCACGTCCGGAAACGGAGAGCCTTGCGGAAGGGGATCCGGCTCCACGGAAAGATGTGCGCGGACGTGCAAATCGGCTTCGGACGATGGCGTGAGGATCTTTATGTCGAGCATGTCGTTATCGCGTCGTAAGTCGATATCTGCTTTGCGATAACCATAGTGTGTCAGGCGATTGCCCCAGCGAACCATGAGGTCGCTGTCTGTATCGCTCCGCAGAATGCGAAGGCCGCGAAGACTTCTGCCGGATCTGGTCTTGAAGCGAGTGAAGATCCGATAGCCCGAGAGGAAAAAATCCTTGCCAAAGATCGAAGGTGCAAAGGCAGGACGCATGTTGCGCGTCTGGACCATGGCAATTGCGACAAAACCGTAATTGTTCCAGCTGTCGAGAGTGAGGCCGGGAGGAAGTAGAGTTTGCAGATTGGTACATGGCACAGCGTAGGTGAGCACGAGGACGAACTCAAAATGAGCCTGCATGGGAATTGCATGGCGCTGCAGGATGCGGCTCAGGATCACGAGGATATGATCGCACGACTTGCTTGTTCTCAAGCCGAGATCTCTGAGATCTTCAGTGACCCATATGTCGACGTAGGTCTTCGGGATGATTGCAGTTTCCAAGCGCAGTTTCGGCAGTGATCCGGCCAAGGCGGACCAACTCTGCCAGGGACTGCTCGATCGTCAACATGCCTTCTGAGCGTCCTGTCTCGATCACGGCGCGAAGTTGATGATCGTCTCCGCGGCGAATGAGATTGCGGATTCCGCTTGTTGCGATAAGGATTTCAACCGCTGGATAACGGTCGATTCCGTTTGCCGCAGGCACTAGTCGTTGATGAATGACTGCTAGCAGTGCGAGAGACAACTGACGTCGAACCTGCGCCTGAAAGTTCGATGGGAAGATATCGAGGATACGACCGATAGTTTGAGCAGCATCGTTCGTGTGCATCGAGGTGAGGACGAGATGACCAGTCTCAGCAGCAGTCATCGCGGCAGCCATCGTCTCGCCATCCCGTACTTCGCCGATGAGTATGACATCGGGATCCTGGCGAAGGACAGAGCGGACAGCTTCAGCAAAGCTGTTAGTGTCCATTCCCAGTTCGATCTGCTCGACGAGGGACTGGCGATTTGGGTGTTCGAATTCAACAGGGTCTTCGATGGTGATGATGTGATCCTGACGACTTGAATTGATCTGATTTACGAGAGCGGCCATTGTGGACGACTTGCCGCATCCAGTCGCGCCGGTGAGAAGGATGAGTCCCTGGCGACGTTCCGCGAGAGTAGCGATCTGCTCGGGCAGGTTGAGTGATTTGAATGTGGGGATCTCGGCAGGAAGAAGCCGGATCGCGGCGGCCAGCGTGCCGCGCTGAAAGTGCAGGTTGGCGCGAATGCGGCCAACTCCTTCATTGACGAGGCACAGGTCAAGACATTTGAGCGACTGCAATTGCTGGGTCTGAATGGGAGTAAGCAGCGGAAGCAGGATTTTCTGGATTTCGGATTCGGAGAGTGCGGGACTGAAGTCGGAACGAAGGGCACCGTTCACTCGAAAAGTTGCAGGAGAGCCTGCGACCAGGATGATGTCGGAAGCATTAGCCTCGATGGCAGTCGAGAGGAGCGCGTCGAGCGAGTGATGGGGCGGTGAGTCGGTCATTGGCGGCGCATTCATTTCTTCAGGTGCTTGCTACCTATCGTCCAATGCGAATCAGACTTCGATGGTTGCTCGCGAGTTGAAGAGCAGAACTGAGGAGAGACGCATTGGATAGCGCAGGCGCTCATTGGAAGTTGAGCTGCTGGTGCTGTTCACATTGAGCGAGAGCGCGCCAATTCGATGATCTTATCGATCATCTCAGTGTAGGAATATCCCGCCTTCTTTGCCGCCATGGCAAATTCGGCCTGGCTTGAGAGCCAGGGATTTGGGTTGGCTTCGATGACGTAGACTTCGCCTTTTTTGTTTAACCGCATGTCGATGCGGCCATAGTCGCGGAGCTTAAGGGCTCGATACGCTGCGAGTGCAGTGTCGCGAAGCTTCTTGGCGATTTCCTCGTCGAGATCTTCGACAGGAGCGGATTTGGTGACCTTGTACGCTTCGGTATCGTGATCGAACTTAACGTCCTGTCCGGCGATGCGCGGAGTTCCCTTAGGCAGTTTGGAGAGGTCGAGTTCGATGAGCGGGAGGACTTCGGCATTGTCGTTGCCGAGGATAGACGCGTAGATTTCGCGGCCTTCGATGTATTCCTCAATGAGCGCAGGGCTGTCGAATTCTTCGTGAATGTAGTGAATGCGTTCCATCAGTTCCTTCACGCTCTCGACAACTGAGCCGTTGTCGATGCCGATGGAACCATCTTCAGAGACGGGCTTTACGATCAGCGGGAACTCGATGTCGTGGGAGTGATCAGTTCGGCCTTTGTAAGAGGTGGCAAAGTCCGGCGTCTTGATTTTGTGAAAGTCAAAGATCTTTTTGGCGATCGACTTGTCCTGAGCAAGAAGGAGCGCCTGAGGACCGCCTCCCGTGTAGGGAATGTGTATCAGTTCCAGGTACGCGGCGATGTTTTTGTCCATCTTGTCATCGCCGGCGTAGGACTCGGTGAGATTCACAATAAGGTCGGCGCCGCATTTTGCGAGCGCAACCAGCGATTGATTCTTGCCATCGAGAACGTAGTAGGAAGGTTCGTGGCCAAGCTTTGTGAGCGCTTCAAAGATTTCTTCCCGATCATGCATCGGGTCTTTTTTCTTCTTGGGGCGCTTGCCATTCTTGCTGCGCGTCGCCTTGACCGGCTCCGGCTCAGGTTCAGGCGGGCCTTCTTCCCAGACATCGTGCAGGATCGTTATCTTCAAATTCGCCATGTTGCCTCAACATCTTTCTCGTTCATCTTCAAGCCGTCAGTCAAGGCTGGATGAATTTGCCTCGAGTGATGTAGTTCATCGCCAGCGCGGTTACGTAGGCAGTGACTTCTGTGAGATATTCTCTTTCACATTTTATGTCGGCGCGCAGGTTAAGTTCACTCACTTTTGATTCGATGGTTTCGACCAGCTTTTTCACAAGCGGACGCTGCACGCCAGTCCAGTAGTTCACTTTGTCGATGAGAACCTTCCGATTTTCGCGGAGGAGATCTACCGCATAGCGAACGTTTTTTCTACGCCGGCGGGAGACGTTGAATATATCGCGCAAATCGGTATCAAGCGGAAGTTCACCGGGACTGAGTTGCTGATCGAGCGCACGCTCGTAAAATTCGCCCACGGTGACTGACATTTCATCGACAGTGATGTCTGTGTCTCCCTGTGCTACGACAGGATCGGCGTCGCGAAGCTTGCGGCCGATGCGATCCATGTAGAGCAGCTTCTTCATTGCACCCCACGCTTTGTAGCGTTGTCGCCAGTTGGAGCGAGGCGTGAGCCACACGGCGAAGGTTTCAGCGAAGTCTTCGTCGGGATGTTTCTGCGCGTACCAGCCTTCCATATGGCGGACGAATTGGCGTGAGAAGGGAACTGGTTTGTAGTTGTCGCGGTAAGGGCGACGAAATGGACCGAAACAGCTGCGCCATTCTTCTGTCCGATAGAGTTCGTAGGCGTAGTTGAACGCGTGGCCGGCTTCGTGGCGCATGTACATCATGATCTGGCGCGCGTCTTCAATGTCGTTCATCGCGGACTCGAGCCGCTGGAGTTTGGGATCGGCAAGATAAAACGGAATGCCGATTACGGGCTCCATGTTTGGGCATCCCCATTCGTCAGTGAGATAGCACCTGGGACGGAACTTCTTGAGGCCTTTGGCTTCGAGTTCCTGGTAAAGCTGCTGGACGAAGCGTTCGAGGGGGGAGCCCTCGAGCTTCAAACCTAACTGTTGGATGGGTTTGGAGAGGATCTCCTGGACCTCAACCGGCGCTTTTTCAAAATTGGCCACGGATGGTCTGAAGCGTAGCACAGCGAGGTGCCCGTTCGGCCAAACCAGGGACATGTCATGAGTTACCGGAGAGGCGGAAACAGAAAGAGGGATTAGGGAAGAGGGAACAGGGAACAGAGATCAGCGGTTGCTCTTCACTTGCGCGCGGAGACAGACGTGCCGAGAGTCTCCCCCAAAAAACAGACGTCAACCATCTGAGAGTCCCAACTAGGGCTAAATCTCTGATTCAGAAAGAACAACAAACAAAGCGTGATTTGCAGATTCATTCGCCAGTTTCCCCACAATGGAATAAGGAGCATCACTAACCACCAATCCCTAAGTCCTTAGTCCCTAAACCCTAAGTTCCCATCCCTGGACCTCTAACCCCTTGCCTCTCAAACTTGCACAGCTAAGCAGCGCCGAATCAACCGGCTACAGCCAGCAGCCATCGGCAACCTGATCAGAACAAACAGTTTACTCACACACCGGGGGGTACACCCCCCTCCAAGGGAGAGTTCCATGGTCAAAGAGTGCCGTCACATCAAGCCCGGAGGACGCCGCTGCCATGCCGTGGCGCTTCGCGGCATGCCTTACTGCTACTTCCACCAGAAGCTCCACAAAGCCGTCAACGCCTCCAAGAAAGCTCATCGCAGGCTGGAACTTGGCTCCCTCGAAGACGCTACCGGAATCCAACTCGCCGTCATCCATGTGGTCGATGCACTCACCAAGGCCCGCATCGACAAGCGAGAAGCCGGTGTCCTGTTCTATGGCCTCTCTCTCGCCACCCAGCTCGCCCTCAAAGGCAAAGAGCACGATCCCGCACATCCGTGCAAGACGTCTTCGAACTCTCCGACGGCAGCTTGATCGCCTCCGAGGGTCTCTGCGAAGCTCCCCTCGACTGTCGCGACTGTCCCATCACCGATCTCTATCCCGAGGAAAGGAAACAGTCCAGACTGATCCCCAACTGACCGAGCGCAGCCCGCTCGTGTACCTCTGCAAATGAGCGGGTCATTCTTCCTCATAATCTGAGGCCGTCACTCTGGCGAGAACGGCCTCACAACTTCGAAGTAATTTTTGTCCGTTAATTTTAGTCAGCTAATTTGAACGTGTGATTCCGACCGGAGGTCGCCCCGGCGACCGCAGTGGAGGAACCTGAAGTTGTTTTTCAAATCTCAAACTTGGGTGCCCCAGGTCTCCCGGTTTTGGAGACCTGGGATACCACACTCTTCGCCCTGAAATCACTAGCAGTGCCGAGATACCTTTGGAGCCAGCACGACATAACGACGAGTCCGCGCCACCGGAGCCAGCCAGTCCTGCTCCTCCAGTATCTCGCCCTTTTCCGCGATGTTGCGCATGTTCAGGTAGAGGATGCGGATCTCTCGCTCTCCGCTTTCATAGCGAGCGCGCCACCGATTGAAGACACTGCGCAGTGTCGCCTCATCAAACGGATTGCACATGAAACAAACGATCGGCCCGGATGGCGGCGTGTAATGGAGAGCGTCACCGATTATCGGTTCCAGAGAATGGCACTTCTGGTTCGCACTGTGATAGCTCCGGCAGTTTTCAACCGCGATGTCGTGCAGTCGCTTCGCATACTCGAGGCCGATGATGGTTTTGAACGGATAGTCCGAGGCGATCAGCATCGCTTTGCCTTTGCCTGAGCCGTAGTCGATGAAGGTGTAGCGACTGTGATCGATGTCCAGATGCTCCATGGCTTCTTTGATCAGCCAACCCCAGGTGACGCGATACACGCTGTTGCCGCGAATGATGGCATCGGACGCCACGCCCATCTCACCAAGCGGCTCTTCCCGCGCAGTTTCGACGCGATGCCTTCTGTCAAAAGCACGGCTGCGGGGATTCTCGAACGCGAGCCGGGCTCGGAACAGCCGCCATCTGATCTTGTTAACCGCGCGTGATGAAAAGTCGATATCCATGCAGCGCTCCACCTGACGAATCTCCCACGAGCGGCACTTCCCAGTTGAGGTTTCCGCGGTGGGTAAGAATGGTGTTTGTTTGAACGATGTTAGGCAAAGTAACGCGAAATCCAACTAACCCGGACGGGGGATTGACCTTTCCCTGTTGCATGGGTGAGTCGGCACAGGATGATGAAACCGCAGATGCAATCAACAAACACATTTCACATTCTCAAAACACAACCAAACTGGAACAATGAGCAGTTGTTGAGATGATTGCTGGAGAGCGTCATTGGGGGCCGGATTGTGAAGTTTGGGAAATGTCAGGACTGTTCTCACCATGGCATCGCTTGTAGCTTTGCTGCACAGTGAGCCATCAGGCACTCAGGACCGGACGGTTGCAGCAGATCAAGTGATTGCATTCGAAATTGCGACGGTCAAACCCTCGCCCGCGGAGATTCGTTCGTGGAAGATGGAGTTCACGCTTGATGGGTTTACGGCGCAGGGCGTGACGATCAAAGAAGTTGTTCAGGAAGCGTATGACGCGTATGAAGAGGGGCGAATTGCGGGCGGCCCAACCTGGCTAGGGTCGGATCGCTTCGATATCGAAGCGAAGATGGATTCCGATGCCGTTGGAGACCTTAGAAAACTCAGCCTCGCGCAGCGACGCACTGCGTTACAGCGGCTCCTTGCGGAACGCTTCAGACTCGCCGTTCATCACGAGAATCGTGAATTATCGGTCTACGCGCTATATGCGGCGCCGAAGGGTGTGAAGTTGAAGCCAACTGCCTCCGAAGAAACACTCGGAAAGAATGACATCGAGGGGTATGACGGATTTGTGAAACGCATCAGTCACGGTTTCCTCGAGGTGGAAGATATAACGGTGTCGGGGTTCGCTCAGTTGCTCGCGACTGTTCTGCATAAGCCGGTTGTAGACAGCACAAGAATTCCAGGCAAGTTCGATCTTGCTCTTCATTGGACGCCTGATGACGCTGCGATGCCAGGGTTTGGCAGGCCCGGGCGTGAACCAGTTGATACGACATGGCCTGCGCTGCCAGCGGCGCTTCGGGAAGAACTCGGTTTGGATATCAAACCTGAGAAACGACCAATCGATTGCATCGTGATCGATAACGCAGCTATGCCTTCCGAGAATTAGCAGTTCTTTGTGCAGCCGACGATCGCGATGGACAGCGATTTGAATCGCCGGGTGGAGACTGCGTCGATGGTGTTCTCATTCGCCGATTCACAGCGGAGGCGATTCAGATACCTCCACTTCGCTTCAAGCGATTGGATTGACACGCTTCAGACTTTCTTACTCCGCTCTCAACGCTTTAACAGGGTTGACTTGCGAGGCGCGCCGCGAGGGGAGGTAGCATGCCAGAAGCGCTATTCCCAACACTGCGACTGTGGAGAGGCAGTATGTGAGCGGGTCCATGGGGCTGACTTTGAAAAGTATGGAGCTCATGAAGCGCATGGTGCCGAAAGCTGCGGCGACTCCAAATACCGCCCCGATTCCGGCGAGGAGAAGTCCCTGTCGTACGAACATGCCGGTGAGGTGGTCGCGCTGCGCGCCGAGGGCCATACGGATTCCGATTTCGCGGGTACGCTGGGAGACGGCGTAGGAGATGACGCCGTAGATGCCGACGATGCCGAGAAGAAGAGCCATGCCTCCCGCGACGCAGAGCATGATGAGCGTGAAAGAAGTGCGAGCCATTGATTTTGTGTAGAGCTCGCCGACGGTTCCGGTTTCAGCGAGGGGCAGTTCGCCGTTGATGGACCAGACGGCCTGCTGAACCTGCGTGAGGAAGGCGGCTGAGCCGGCGCGTGGAGAACGGATGACATAGGTGAGGCCGCGGCGGATGTCTTCTTTTTGTCCTTCGAAGCGGTCGCGCCACAGTGGCCAGTAGACGACGGATGGAGCTTTTTTGCTGACTCCGTCGTAGTAGACGTCGCGGGAGACGCCGATGATTTCCCGCCAGTCGTCGGTGGTGCCAATGCGAATCTTTTTTCCGATGGCGTTTTCAGGAGAGCCCCAGTATTCGTGGGCGAGGTTTTCAGAGATGAGAGCGACTGGGCGCTTCTGGTAAGTCTCGGCCCAGGTGAGGTCGCGTCCTGCGACAAGGGGAGTGCCGACGGTGGAGAAGTATCCGGGAGAGACGAAGATGAAGCGGCGAATCGGTGGAAGCTCGCCCTCGCGATAGGTGCGATCTTGCGCGAAGATGGGGTCGTTGGAATCGTGGCCGTCCATCGGGATCTCAGTGGAGAAGGCGACGGAGGAGACATTGGGAATGGCGGCGAGTTTATCGGAGATGGCCTGCTCGGTGCGAAGGATGCGTTCCTTGTCAGTGTCGGGGATGGTGGTCTCGGGGATGTAGATGCGGAATTTTTCGAGCGATGGGGGATCGGTGAATCCCGGTGATACGTTGGCGAGAGCACGGAAGGTACGGATCATCAGCCCTGAGCAGATGAGCAGGACCAGGGCCAGAGCCACCTGAATGACGACAAGCGTCTTGCGTGCGCGCTGACGTTCGCGGGTCTGTGTGCCTGAGCGCCCACCTTCGCGAAGTCCGGTGTACATGCTGATGCCGGAATACTTGAGAACCGGAAGCATTCCGATGACGATGCTGACGAAGAGTGTGGCGATCAGAGTGAAGAGAAACACGCTGAGATTGATCCCGATTTCGTGGAGGCGCGGCAATCCGGTGGGCGCCAGTGAGACCAGCAGGCGGAGTGCGCCGAAGGCGAGACCAAGGCCGATGATGCCGCCGGAGACGCCGAGCACGAGGCTTTCTATAAGGAGGCCGGCAGTGATGTTGGCGCGGCCTGCGCCGAGAGCTGATCGCACGGAAAGTTCCTGGCGGCGGCCTTCCACACGGACGAGAAGCAGATTGGCGACATTGGCGCAAGCGACCAGAAGGACAACGATGATGGATCCCATCAGGACCCAGAGGACATTTCCTACGTCTCCGATGACGTCGTGCTTGAGGGTGTGGAGATTGGCGCGGACTTTGGCGCTTTCGAAGATGCCGGGAGGGAAGCCATCCGGCGCGGGAAAGCTGTGAATGGCGATGGGGAGAAGGCGGTCGATGTCGGCGTTGGCTTGCTTGAGGGTTACGCCGGGCTTCATTCGCGCGATGCCGCGGAAGCTGAAGTTGCCGAGTTTCACCTTGCTGCGATCGAGCTGCATGGGCAGAAAGACGGCTGAGTCGTAGTCATCAAGAAACGTGAAGTTGCGGGGAAGTACGCCGATGATCTCGCGGGCGGTTCCATCGACGGTGAGAGTGCGTCCCACAACGGAAGGATCGCTGCCGAATTTTCGCTGCCAGTAGGCATGAGAGAGGATGATCGTCTTTGGTGCGCTGGGTGAGTCGTCTTGACGGGTGAAGACACGGCCGATCGCGGGTTGTACGCCGAGCATCGGGAATACGTCCTCTGTAACGTCGAGGCCGCTGATGTGCTCGGGCTGGCCGACACCGGTAATGGACAAGGAGTCGCCGTTGTACATACCGACAGCCTGAAGAGTTTTGCTTTGTTCGCGGTCGATGAAGTAGAGAAAGGGCGCCATGTTGAGTTCGTCGAAGCCGATGCCCGTGGCGCTATGCCAGATGCCGATGAGCTGTTCGGGGTGGGGATAGCTGAGCGGTTTGAGCAGGACACCGTCGACCACTCCGAAGACGACGGCATTCGCACCGATGCCGATCGATAGCGTGATCAGGATGATGGAGGTGAAGAGGGGAGCGCGGAGAAGGCGGCGGAAGACCTGCTTGAGCTGATCTTTGAAGAACGTCATGGCGATGTCCTGATCTTCAGAATGGCGCTGTCAATCGACGCCGGCCGTGTGAGTACAAATCTGGCCTTGACCAGAACTACGCAAGGATGACGCATTGAGTTCGCAAAAAGTGACGAATGGTGCAACGGAGTTCGGGGATCCGATGAGGTATGGCCGCAAGGTTTATCGATTTATCGCTGGAATGGATGGAATTACACGGAAAAAACGAATATGAAATGACCATGATTTGAAGGGTTCTCCTCCTAATCTCCTATTGACTTTAGCCTCAGGAAAAATCACTATGGTTCGGCGGCTGTTGGTATCGTTCCCAGCCAACGATTTTGCCGCGTTCGCCCGAATCACGAAAATTTAACCAAGTAAGACCTATCCGTGAGGAGAAAAGGGATATGTTGACCCTACGTAGGCTGCTGTTCGTGTTTTTGGTAGGCCTTGTAGCACAAGCCTCTCTGCTTTACGCCCAGTCAGACAACGCATCAATCACAGGAACGGTAGCCGATTCGACCGGAGCCGTCGTGCCGCATGCGACAGTGACGATTACGAACGAAGCCACCGGACAAGCGCGAACAGTCAATTCCAACGACACGGGTTTCTATGCCGTGACCAACCTGGCGCCGGGAAACTATACCGTAAACGCCACGGCGCAAGGTTTCCAAAGCTTCACGCAGACCCACAATCATCTTGAGCCGAGCATTCCGCTCCGAGTCGATGCCGCGCTGCAAGTGGGAGCGTCGGCGACAACAGTCAACGTGGTCGCAGATGCCAATGTGATTCAGACACAAACGGCTTCCGTGGGTCAGCTGGTCACGCAGGAACAGGTGAAGAACATCCAGCTCAATGGGCGCAATCCTATGTACCTCGCCCAATTGGAGCCGGGCGTCCGTAGGGGGTCGTCGATTTCGAATTTCAACTTCGGTCTTGATAACGGGATCAACATCAACGGGTCCAGCAATCGTGAAAACGGAATGACCTTTGATGGCGCGCCGATGGTGCGCAGCCGCGGTAACGGAACAAGCATCGGCGTCGCTGATACTGACTCAACGTCGGAGATGCAGGTGCTGACAGCGGCGTACCCCGCCGAATATGGTCGCGCTTCGGGTGGAATCATCCGCATCGTTCCGAAGAGCGGCAGCAGCAACTTCCATGGCGCGGTATTCGAGTATCTGAGAAACTCGTTCTTCAATGCGAATACGTGGGCGCGCAAATCGACGACGGATCCAAATATCTTTGGGCACCCGCCGGCGTTTCGCTTCAACCAGTTCGGCTGGAATTTGAATGGCCCGGTCTGGATTCCGGGTACCGGGTTTAATTCGAGCCGCAGAAGACTATTCTTCCTGGCAGGTCAGGAGTACATCCGCTATCGGCACGTCGATACGGCTCAAAGGAAAGTTCCATCCGCGCTTATGCGGACTGGAGATTTCAGCGAGCTGCTCGATCCGGGCAATATCTACAACTACTACGGCAAGGCGGTGCAGATATCCAGTCCGACGACCGGACTGCCTTATGCGGGCAACATCATTCCGGCTGCGGAATTAAGCGCAAATGGATTGGGGCTGCTGAGTGCGTATCCTGCTCCGAATGCAGCTAACCCGACATATGACTGGATTGATGCGGCTATCTATCCTGAGAACCAGAGGAAAGATACGCTGGTTGTGGACTATGTAGCGTCAGACAATCATCACATTCGATTCTCTCTGTTGAACTACAACTACGACAGTGTTTCGCCGCATTACGGAAACTTCAACCGTACACCGCAGGTATGGCATCGGCCCAATCAGGTGGGAGTGGTTCACTACACGTGGACGATCAGTCCGACGCTGGTGAACGAAGCCTACGTTTCGGCCAGCGCAGACCACGTGCGGATCGGGATCGACACCAGCAGCGGTCTCTTCGATCGAACAAAGTACGGTATCAACTATCCGTTCCTTTTCGCGCAGAGCGACAAGGAAATCCCCAACAAGATTCCGACGATCCAAATCGCCAACTTCGATACGCTCGACGGCGGTCCTTACCCTTCGCACTCGGGTGGTGTGGTGTGGGACTTCGCGGACAGCATCACGAAGATCGTAGGCAATCACACGTTAAAGGCAGGCGTTCTGTTCGAACGTGAGAGCCAGAACGACTTCGATCAGATCAACGTCAGCTCGACCACACCGGGAGCGACGAACAACCAGAACGGTTTCTTCACTTTCACGGATACGCGCGGCAAGAATCCGACCACGGGAGCGGCGATCGCGAATACTGCTTTGGGATTGTTCGACACCTACGGTGAAATCGGTGTTCGCTCGTACACCATCTTCCTGAGCAATATGTACGAGTACTTTATTCAGGACACATGGCACGCAAAACCGAACTTGGTGATCGAGTACGGAATCCGGCATAGCATCATGGAGCCCTACTACGCGAAGTGGGGAAACCTGTCGGTCTTCTCTCCCGCGACTTATGATTCAACGACAGCGCCCACCGTCGATCCGACGACCGGCTTCGTCACTGGAACCAATCTGACGGACGGAATTGTGATTCCGGGGACGCATTTCCCAAGCAGCGCGCAAGGGCATGTTCCGGATGACATCCTCAACGGACAGTACAACGGCCTGTTTCATGGATTCGACAAGGGCTACAACCCAACTGTATGGACGAATATTCAACCGCGTCTTGGCATCACCCTGGCAGTGGATCCAAAAACAGTGATTCGAGCCGGAGCGGGACGCTATTTCGATCGTCTGGGCGTTAGCGACAATGTGCACCTGGGTGGCAACCCGCCATTCCAGCCGTCAGCGACCGTGAGCTACGGCGGCGTTGATACTCCCGGAGGAACAGGCTCGAACAACTATCCCATCAACATGACCTCTTACGCTTACGACTTCCCCTCACCAGAAGCGTGGTCGTGGACTCTGACAACGGAGCATGAATTTCCGAAGGTCGGCGTTGCCACACTGGGATATGTGGGACGGCGCGGGCTCCATACGCAGCACCTTGAGAACATCAACCAGCTACAGCCCGGGACACGGCAAGCGAACCCCACCGTTGCAAAACCGGATGCGTTGCGGCCATACCAGGGTTTCTCTGTCATTCAGCAGGAAACGAACATGGGCAGGTCAACGTACCACGGACTGCAGGCGAACCTTAAGCACCGCGTGAACCGCGGAATGACTTTCGGCATTGCCTACACATGGTCGAAGAGCCTGGACACGGGTTCAGACTCAGGCACGAACATTCCTAACCACTATGATCCGCATGAGTTCTATGGCCCGAGCGACTATGACACACGGCATATGCTGGTGGTCAACTACGTATGGGACATGACGTTTGCCGATCATGCCTCGAACTGGGCGGCAAGGAATGTGATCGGCAGATGGCAACTGTCGGGAACGTCACAATTCCAAAGCGGCGCTCCATTGAACGTCTCTACTGGTGACGACTTTGCTGGCGTTGGCCCGGGTTCGGGCAATCAGCTGTGGAATCGTACCGGACCGGTGACGCTGCTGAAACAGGACTCGCCAAACAATACGAAGAACGCATACTGGTTCAACACCGGCGTGTTCCAGAAGCCGGCAGCAGGCACGTTTGCTCCGGAGGGAATGCGCAACCAGGTGTATGGTCCGGGATTCCAGAGCTGGAACATTGCGATGCAGAAGGCGTTTCCGATCGGCCCCGAGTCGAGCCGCCTGTTGTTCAAAGCGGAGGCGTTTAACTTCATCAACCATCCGAACCTGGACAATCCGAACACCAACCCAACCGCCAGCACGTTTGGCAAGGTCACCGGTAAAGGCGCAACGTACGCATCCGATCGACAGATGCAGTTCAGCCTTCGCTACGAATTCTGAGCTGTGTGTATGCGCCCCCACCAATCGTCCTCACGGGCGGTTGGTGGGGGCGCTTCTTTATGTGACGAATGGGTGAATGAGCTTTGGAGGTATGCATCAAAACCCTGTTGGGGAGGTGCCATGCCCACTTCGCAAACACTTGTTTCAACAGATCAACTAGTAGCGACGAACACAGCCCACTTTCCAAATGAGAGCACTGAGTACCGCGCGGCCCGGAACGCGCTGCTGGCGGAAGAGATTGAGTTGCGCCGGCACATCGAACGCGTCGCCGCGCTGCGGCGTGCTTTGCCCGCCGGCGGAGAGATTCCGAAAGCGTACGAGTTTGTATCGGAGAGCGGCCCGGCGACACTGCCAGACCTGTTTGGCGCAAAAGACACGCTAATGGTTTACAGCATGATGTTTGGACCGCAGCGCAAGGCTCCGTGTCCCAGTTGTACGTCTTTTCTTACGTCCTGGAATGGGACTGCGACCAACCTGCGCGAGCGTGTCGCCCTTGTGGTGACTGCCCGTTCACCAATCGAGCGACTGATCGAATACAAACGGCAGCGCGGTTTGGACAAGCTGCCATTCGTGTCCGATGTCAGCGGCGAATACACGCGTACCTACGTGAATGCGGACGATGCAGATGTGCCGGGTTTTAGCGTCTTCACGCGGCGAGATGGAACAATTCGCCATTTCTACAGCGGAGAGATGAGTGGCGCAATGGCGGATCCAGGGCAGGATCCTCGCGGCGCTCCAGATCTCGATCCATTGTGGCTGATGCTGGACATTACACCTGAAGGCAGGGGCACGGACTGGTATCCGAAATTAAGTTACAGATAGGGTAGTAATCGGGCGGCAAATGAGCTTGCGACTCATCTGCCGCCGATTGACGAACCATCTACTTGATGCCGACGACCATGGAGTCGGGGCCGACCAGGTGTTCGACCCGGGTTTCGCGGAAGCCTGCTTCTTTCATCCAGCCCATGCAGTCGGCGCCGGTATAGTCGAAGCCGCCGTGAGTTTCAATGAGCATGTTGAGACTCATCAGCAGGCCGAATGCGTTTTTCGAACGGTCGTCGTCGATGATGCTGTCGTAAGCGATGAAGGCGCCGCCTTCGGGGAGTGCTTCATACGCTTTGCGGACGAGCATCTTCTTCTCTTCGAGATTCCAGTCGTGGAGGATGTGGCCCATCGTGATGACGTCGACGCGCGGCAGAGGATCGCTGAAGAAGCTGCCGGACTGAAAGGTGAGGCGCGATGAGAGACCGTGCGTCTCGACGTTCTCTTCAAAGATGGGAGCGACTTCGGGGAGATCGAATCCGATGCCGGTGATGTGGGTGTTCTTGAGTGCAATCTGAACGATAAGGTCACCCTGCGCTGTTCCGCAGTCAGCAGCGGTTTTGTATTTGTCCCACGGAAACTTTGCGGCAATGGCCATGTTGGCAGCGCGGCTTACGCCAGTCATGCCACGGAGGAAGACTTTGAGCCGGTCTGGATCAGCATAGAGAACGCTGAACATGTCTGGCTCGCCATGCGCGGCTTCGTTCTGCGGCTTGCCGGTTCGGAGGCCGGTAGTGAGATTGTTCCAGTGGCCGAAGAGTCGGCGATTGGCCATTTCGAGAATGCCGCCGACGTAAGATGGCTTGTGCTTATCGAGGAAGACGTCGGTAGAGGGCGCGTTTCGGTAAGTTCCGTTTTCACGCAGAAGGAAGCCGAGCGCGACAAGTGCGTCGAGGAAGTCGCGAGCAGAACGGGGATGGAGGCCGAGGCGACCGGTTAGGGTCTGTAGGCTTTCAGGCCCTTTGGCGAGTTCGGTGAAGACTTCCATTTCAACGGCGCTTAGGAGCGTTTTCGACGCCCAGAATGCAAGGCCGGTTTGCAGGATGTGATCAGGTGTGAGGGCGGGAGTAGCGATCTCAGGTGTGACTGCAGGGGTGGTCATTTTTACCTTTTATTCGTAAGTGATGTGGCCCTGTGGGTGTCCGGCCGGGGAGAAGTGCAGACGGCAGGGAAATAGCGCACCCGCTTGAGAAACTGGGTTCTGCGGGGACCCGCTTGCGTTGGGCTGTGAAGCGATATGAGTTTATATGAGGAGAAGTTAGGCGGAGAACGATTTAGTGCAAGCAGATGGCTTGGCTTCCCGGAGTGGGAACAAAGCTGGTATGCTGCCAGCGCAGAGAAAAGCGATTTACAAGAGGGGTGCAAGCCGATGTGGTTTCTGGGCATGGATGTGGGTACGGGCGGTACGCGGGCAGTGGTAGTTGATGCGAATGGAAAGCTGATCAGTGGTGCTTCAAGTGAGCACGCGCCGTTTCGCACGCCGCATCCAGGCTGGGCAGAGCAGGATCCGGAGGACTGGTGGAGAGCGGCGCAGGAGGCGATCAAGGGAGCGATCAAGGCTGCTCCGGAACCGCATGAGCCCATTGTGGGAATCGGACTGACAGGGCAAATGCACGGCGCAGTAATGCTGGATGAGAATGGCGCAGTTCTGCGACCCGCGCTGATCTGGTGCGATGTGCGGACGCAGGCGGAGTGCGATTGGCTGACGGAAAAGATTGGCTACGAGAAGCTGATCGAGTTGACGTGCAATCCGGCGCTACCGAATTTCACGCTGACTAAGCTGCTGTGGGTGAAGAGGCATGAGCCGGAGACGTTTGCGAAGATCCGGCACATCATGTGTCCTAAGGATTACGTGCGCTACAGGCTGACCGGCGAGTTTGCAATTGATGTGCAGGAGGCGAGCGGCACACTGCTGCTGGACGTGACGCACCGGCGTTGGTCGAAGGAAGTGGCCGAGGCAGCGGGGATTCCTGAGAGTTGGCTGCCGAAGGTGTATGAATCGCCTGAAGTTTGCGCGCGAATCAGCGAGAAGGCTGCGGGGCTGACTGGATTGAAGGCTGGAACTCCGGTGGTGGCCGGCGCAGGCGACCAGGGCGCAGGCGCTGTGGGAATGGGCATTCTGCAACCGGGTTCCGTATCGGCGACGATTGGGACTTCAGGCGTGGTGTTTGCGGCGACGGCGCAACCGACGAAGGATCCGAAGGGGCGGATGCATACGTTCTGCCATGCAGTGCCGGGTGTGTGGCACGTGATGGGCGTGACGCAGGGCGCTGGGTTGAGCCTGAACTGGCTGAAGAACACGTTTTTTGCAGGACAGAACTATGACGCAATGACGGCGGCAGCGGAGAAGGTCCCGGCGGGGAGCGAAGGATTGATGTGGGCTCCTTACCAGATGGGCGAGCGAACTCCGCATCTGGATCCGTACGTGCGTGCGGCGTTTGCGGGGATCTCAACAATCCATACGGCACCGCACTTTACACGGGCGGTGCTGGAAGGTGTGGCGTATTCGCTGAAGGACTCGTTCACGCTGTTTACGGAACTCGGAATTCCGCTGAGCGATGTGCGGCTCGG
>Ga0157369_10003692_pt1 | contig 18189 bp, 17 predicted proteins | sample C25metaG_FD_113461 | JGI IMG/M metagenome (GOLD analysis project Ga0157369, IMG submission 113461) | Corn rhizosphere microbial communities from Kellogg Biological Station, Michigan, USA - C2-5 metaG | ecosystem: Host-associated > Plants > Roots > Rhizosphere > Soil | place: USA: Michigan... | reverse complement strand
TCGTGTCTCCGGTCGTCAGCTCGACGAGCGCGCGGCGCGTGGTTGCGTTCACGGTGACGGAGCGCACGCCGGGGACACGGGCGATGGATCGCTCGAGAAGCCAGGCGCATGCGGCGCACCGGATTCCTTCGATCACGAGCTCGGCCTCGCACGCGCCGTCGTCGAGCGTGCGCACGAAGCGCGACTGCACCGCGGGGTCGTCGTAGATCGCGAGATCCGCCGCGCTCGAGGCGCTCGAGGTGCCCGCGGCAGCGGCGGGCGCGCTGCGCAGCCGGTAGTAGTCGTCGAGGCCGCCTGCCGTGATCGCGTGCGAGACCGCCTCGCAGCCCGCGCAGCAGAAGCGCCGCCACGCGCCCGCCGACTCGAGCGCGAAGTCGGCGCCGCGGGGAATGGGCAAGCCGCAGTGGAAGCAGTCTTCCGCTGCGACGGCGACGCAGGGGCGGGGCATGGATTCATCTTGAAGGTGCCGATGTCCGGGCATTTGACCCAAGTCAACCGGTGCCGGGCCATGGAACCTAAGCTCCCGGAATGCGTATCCGGGAGGCGTGATGCAAGCGCAAGGCATGTACAACTACAAGGTGGTGCGCCAGCTATCGGTGGCCGCCGTGCTCTGGGGCGTGGTGGGAATGCTGGTCGGCGTGATCATCGCCGCGGAGCTCATCTGGCCCGACTTGAACCCCGGCATTCCATGGCTTTCCTACGGGCGGCTTCGCCCGCTGCACACCAACGCGGTGATCTTCGCGTTCGGCGGATGCGCGCTCATGGCGACCTCCTTCTATTGCGTGCAGCGCACGTGCGAGGTGCGGCTCTTCTCGGACAAGCTCGCCGCCTTCGTCTTCTGGGGCTGGCAGGCGGTCATCGTGCTGGCCGCGATCACGCTCCCGCTCGGCATCACGCAGTCGAAGGAGTACGCGGAGCTCGAGTGGCCGATCGACATCCTGATCGCGATCGTCTGGATCGCGTACGCCGTGGTCTTCTTCGGCACGCTCGCCACGCGCAAGGTGAAGCACATCTACGTCGCGAACTGGTTCTTCGGCGCGTTCATCCTCACCGTGGCGCTCCTGCACATCGTGAACAGCGCCGCGGTACCGGTCTCGCTCTGGAAGTCGTACTCGGCGTACGCGGGCGTGCAGGACGCGATGGTGCAGTGGTGGTACGGCCACAACGCCGTGGGCTTCTTCCTCACCGCCGGGTTCCTGGGGATGATGTACTACTTCATCCCGAAGCAGGCGGGACGGCCGGTCTACTCGTACCGGCTCTCGATCGTGCACTTCTGGGCCCTCATCTTCACGTACATGTGGGCGGGCCCGCACCACCTGCACTACACCGCGCTCCCGGACTGGACGCAGTCGCTCGGCATGCTCTTCTCGCTGATCCTCCTCGCGCCGTCGTGGGGCGGGATGATCAACGGGATCATGACGCTCTCCGGTGCCTGGCACAAGCTGCGCACCGACCCGATCCTCAAGTTCCTCATCGTCTCGCTGTCCTTCTACGGCATGTCGACGTTCGAGGGGCCGATGATGTCGATCAAGACGGTGAACGCGCTCTCGCACTACACCGACTGGACCATCGGCCACGTGCACTCGGGCGCGCTCGGCTGGGTGGGCCTGGTCTCCATGGGCAGCCTCTACTACCTGATCCCGCGCCTCGTGGGCCGCCTCGAGATGTACAGCGTGCGCGCGATCAACGTGCACTTCTGGGCCGCCACGCTCGGCATCGTGCTCTACATCGCGTCGATGTGGATCGCCGGCGTCATGCAGGGCCTCATGTGGCGCGCGACCTATGGCGACGGCACGCTCACCTACAGCTTCGTGGAGGGCGTGAAGGCGACCTATCCGTTCTACACGATCCGCTTCCTCGGCGGCCTGCTGTATCTCGGCGGCATGCTCGTCATGGGCTGGAACACCTGGAAGACGCTGATGGTGGGCAAGGCGCAGGACGCGCCGATCCCGGCCGCCTCCCTCGCGCATGCATGAGGGGTACGAACGGCAGACCTTTCCCTGCATCAAGGACCACGAATGAAACTCACGCACGACCTGATCGAACGAAAGACCGGCCTGCTGATCCTGCTCGTCATCCTGGTGGTGAGCGTGGGAGGGCTGGTGGAGATCGTCCCGCTCTTCTTCCAGCGCTCGACGACCGAGCCCGTGGCGGGGCTCAGGCCCTATCCGCCGCTGCAGCTCGCGGGGCGCGACATCTACGTGCGCGAAGGCTGCTACAACTGCCACTCGCAGATGATCCGCCCGTTCCGCGCCGAGACCGAGCGCTACGGCCACTACTCCGTGGCGGGCGAGTTCGTCTATGACCGCCCGTTCCTCTGGGGCAGCAAGCGCACGGGTCCGGACCTCGCGCGCGTGGGCGGCCGCTATGGCGACCAGTGGCATCGCATCCATCTCGACAACCCGCGCGACGTCGTGCCCGAGTCGAACATGCCGGCGTATCCGTGGCTCGCGAAGACGCCGGCCGACGCGACCGACATCGAACGCAAGCTGCAGGTGCTGCGCTCGCTGGGCCATCCGTACAGCGACGCCGACATCCAGGGCGCCAAGGCCGCGCTCGCCGGCAAGACCGAGCAGGACGCCCTCATCGCCTACCTGCAGGGGCTCGGCACCGTCATCAAGAGCAAGAGGTAAGACATGGACATCAACATCGTGCGCGAGGTCGCGACCGTCGTCTCGTTCCTGACCTTCCTGGGCATCCTGTTCTACGCGGTGCATCCGGGGAACAAGCAGCGCTTCGAGGAGGATGCGCGTTCGGTGCTGGAGGACGAGCGTGAGTGACTTCACCAGCAACTTCTGGAACCTGTGGGTCGCCGGGCTCACGCTCGTCAGCATCGTCGCCTGCGCGCTCCTGCTGCTCTCGATGAGCAAGCGCAAGGCCCCGGGCGATGCGGACACGACGGGCCATGCGTGGGATGGCGACCTCGAGGAGTACAACAACCCGCTGCCTCGCTGGTGGGTGTGGCTCTTCTGGATCACCATCGTCTTCGCGTTCGCATACCTCGCGCTCTATCCCGGTCTCGGCCGTTTTCCGGGCGTGCTCCAGTGGACGTCGCACGGCCAGTACGACACGGAGATCGCCAAGGCCGACCAGCAGTACGGCCCGATCTACCAGAAGTTCGCCGCGATCGACGTGGCGACGCTCTCGAAGAATCCCGAAGCGCGCGCCGTGGGCGAGAAGCTCTTCCTCAACTACTGCTCGCAATGCCACGCGTCCGACGCGCGCGGCGGCAAGGGTTTCCCGAACCTCACCGACGCGGACTGGCTCTATGGCGGCGAGCCCGCGACGATCGAGAAGACGATCCTCGACGGGCGCAACGGCACCATGCCGGCATGGGGGCCGGTCCTCGGCGACGCGGGCGTGAAGGAAGCGGCGAATTACGTGCGCTCGATCGCCGGGCTCACGTTCGACGCGCAACTCGCGCAGAACGGCAAGGCGAAGTTCGCGACCTTCTGCGCGGCGTGCCACGGCGCGGAAGGCAAGGGCAACGCGGCGCTCGGCGCGCCCAACCTCACCGACCAGGTGTGGCTCTACGGCTCGTCCGAGGCGACGCTCATCGAGACGATCTCGCGGGGGCGCAGCAACACCATGCCTGCCCATCGCGCGTTCCTCGGCGAGCCGCGCGTGCACGTGCTCGCGGCGTACGTGTACGGCCTCTCCAATCCGACGCGAGTGGTGCAGGCGGCGCCCGTGGCCGCGGCGCCCGGGAAGTGATCGCGCGCAGCCCCATGGAAGAGGCCACTTCGACCCCGCGAGCCGCGACCGCCCGCGTGGTCCCGATCGTGCCGGCGGCGCAGGAGCCGATCGAGCAATCGCTGTACGAGGTGCGCAGGAAGATCTACCCGCGCGCGGTGAGCGGGCTCTTCGCGCGCTGGCGCTGGTTCTTCGTGCTCGCGACGCAGATCGTGTTCTACGGGCTGGCGTGGCTCGAGTGGAACGGCCGGCAGGCGGTGCTCTTCGACCTCGCGGCCCGGAAGTTCTACATCTTCGGGCTGGTGCTGTGGCCGCAGGACTTCATCTATCTCGCGGTGCTGCTGGTGATCAGCGCCTTCTCGCTCTTCCTCTTCACCGCGATCGCGGGGCGGCTCTGGTGCGGCTACGCCTGCCCGCAGACGGTCTACACCGAGATCTTCCTGTGGATCGAGCGCAGGATCGAGGGCGACCGCCCGGCGCGCATGAAGCTCGACAAGTCGCGGCTCGGCGCGCGCAAGGTGGCGCTCAAAGCCGCGAAGCACGGCGCGTGGGGGTTACTCGCCTTCTGGACCGGCTTCACCTTCGTGGGCTACTTCACGCCGATCCGCGACCTCGTTTTCGCCGTGCCGCGCCTCGAGCTCGGGCCGTGGGAGGGCTTCTGGGTCTTCTTCTACGGCTTCGCGACCTACGGCAACGCGGGCTGGATGCGTGAGCAGGTGTGCAAGTACATGTGCCCGTACGCGCGCTTCCAGAGCGCGATGTTCGACCAGGACACGCTCGTCATCGAGTACGACACCACTCGCGGCGAGCCGCGCGGGGGCCGCGCGCGCAAGGCGGACCCGAAGGCGCAGGGCCTCGGCGATTGCGTCGACTGCAACATCTGCGTTCAGGTCTGCCCGACCGGCATCGACATCCGCAACGGCCTGCAGTACGAGTGCATCGGCTGCGCGGCCTGCATCGACGGCTGCGACCAGGTGATGGACAAGATGGGCTACCCGCGCGGCCTGATCCGCTACTCGACGCAGAACGCGACGAAGGGCCGGTGGGACCGGCGGCAGATCGTCGCGCGCGTGCTGCGCCCGCGCGTGCTCGTCTACACCTCGATCCTGGGCGCCATCGTGCTCGCCACGGCGGCGTCGCTCTTCCTGCGCGTGCCGCTCAAGGTCGACGTGATCCGCGACCGCGGGAGCCTCGCGCGCCAGGTCGAGGACGACAGGATCGAGAACGTCTACCGGCTGCAGGTGATGAACACGCGCGAGGTGCCGGTCACCGTCGCGATCGGCGTGAAGCCCACGCGCTCGCTCGAGCACATCGAGGTGCTCACCGACGGCTCGCTGGAGATCCCGGCCACGACCACCCGCACGATCACCGTGCGCGTGCGCGCGGAGCCGGAGCACGTGCGCGGCTCCGTCCCGATCGAGTTCGTGGTCGGGCCGGTCACGGAGAAGTCCCGCTTCCTGGTTCCCTGAGCCCGAAGGACCCACAATGGCAACGCAACCTCCCGCACCCTGGTATCGCCACCGCTGGCCGTGGATCCTGATGGCGGGACCCGCCATCGTGGTCGTGGCCGGCATCGGGACCGCCGTGCTCGCGGTCGAGACCGACGATCCGGTCGTGGCCGACGACTATTACACCCAGGGCCTCGGCATCAACCGCCAGCTCGCGCGCGAGCAGCACGCGCGGGACCTCGCGGTAGGCGCGACGCTGCAGTTCAACGAAGACGGGACGGCGGTGCGCGCCTCGATCAGGACGAGCGGGCCGATGCCGGCCGCGCTCAGGCTCTCCCTGCTGCCGCTCGCGCGTACGGCTGAAAAGCAGGAGATCACGCTCGCGCCCCTCGCGCCGGGCGTGTTCGAGGGGCCGATGAAGCGGCCGCAGGCGGGGAATTGGGACGTGGAGCTCGAGGACGGGGCGGCGACGTGGCATCTCGAAGGCGCATGGCGCACCGGGAGCCCGCGGGTCGCGCTCGGCCCGAACGGCTGAAGGGCTCGAGGAGGATCGCGATGATGGGTCAGCGCTGGATCTGGGTGTTGTGGCCGGGCTTCGTGATCGCGGTCCCGGCGGTCGGCATGGTGTTCACGCTCGTGGATCCCGCGGACCTCCACGCCTTCGGCGAGCCGCTGGAGCTCTCGCGGCTCGGGGCCTATAGCCTGGGCTTCCTCTTCTTCTGGGCGCTCGGATCCGCGTGCAGCGCGCTCACGTGCCTGCTGCAGCGCTCGCCCTTCGAGGTCAATCGCTGCCCGCTCGAGCCCATGGCGCGCCCCGAGGGCTGTCCCAAGCGCGAGGAGCCGGGTGCCTGCCGTTGAGCGCTTGACGGCGCATGCGAAAGCTGCATTCGAAATACACGTTTTGAGCCGGGCTTGACGGGCGTCAACCGGCGGAAAAGAACGTCGCCGAAAATCGAATTTCCCCGTTCATGCTTTCCCTGGAGATTCGATGCAAGCCCTGAAAAATAAGAAATTCCTCGCGTTCCTGGCCACGCTGGGCCTGGCGTTCGGCGCCGCGGCACAGGACAAGTACGACGCAGCGCAGATGGACCTCAAGCCCGTCGCCTCGAAGACCACGAGCGAGCGGCATACCGGCAAGTTCGCCGAGGGCGCATCCCTCAGCTTCGGCGCGAAGCTGGCACCGCTCGATCCGTCGCCGGTGAAGACCGTGAGGCTCGACACCACGCACAAGATCATCGAGATCGCGCCCGGCGTGAAATTCAGCGCGTGGACCTTCGGCGACAGCGTTCCCGGCCCGACGATCCGCGCCCGCGTGGGCGACCGCATCAAGTTCATCATGACCAATCGCAGCGACGAGCACGCGCCGGGCGTGCGCCTGACCGCCGCGCCGATGATGCACTCGATGGACTTCCACGCGGCGATGGTGTCGCCGCAGGACAAGTACCACTCCATCGCGCCGGGCCAGACCATCGAGTTCGAGTTCACCGTGAACTACCCCGGCGTCTTCATGTACCACTGCGGCACCCCGATGATCCTCGAGCACATCGCCTCGGGCATGTACGGCGCGGTGGTCGTCGAGCCGAAGGAGGGCTACCCCACCAAGGCGGACCGCGAGTACATGGTCATCCAGAGCGAGTTCTACGTGAAGCCGTCGAAGGTGAAGGACGGCAAGAACCCCATCTACGTGCTCGACGGCGACCGGCTGCGCGACGCGAAGTCGAGCTACACGGTCTTCAACGGCGTGCACAACGGCATGGTGAAGGAGCCGCTGCCGGCCAAGCCCGGCGAGCGCGTGCGCCTCTTCCTGCTGAACGTCGGCCCCAGCAAGACCTCGAGCTTCCACGTCGTGGGCACGATCTTCGACCGCGTGTGGTTCGAGGGCAATCCGGACAACCAGTTCCGCGGCATGCAGACGGTGCTGCTCGGCTCCTCCAACAGCGCGATCGTCGAGTTCATGATCCCGGAGAAGGGCTCGTACATCATGGTCGACCACCATTTCGCGAACGCTTCCCAGGGCGCGATCGGCCTCATCGCCGCGGACGACAAGGCGGAGCGCAACGAGCTCGAGCACCACAACATGGACGCGACGGCCACGCCGACCGATCCCGACGCCATCCAGGGCAAGCAGGGCTTCGAGACGAAGTGCTTCGCCTGCCACTCGATCGGGCATGGCCGCAAGCTCGGCCCCGACCTCGCCGGCGTCACCAAGCGGCGCAACGATGCGTGGCTCACGAAGTGGCTCAAGTCGCCGGAGACGATGCTCGCCAGCGATGCGGATGCGAAGAAGCTCCTCAAGGAGTACAACAACATCCCGATGCCGAACCAGAACATGACCGACGCCGAGGTGCGCCAGTACCTCAAGTACTTCAAGTGGGTCGACGAGCAGGGGGCAAAGGCCATCGCCGACGCGCCCGCGGCGCACTGAGGAGGATGCGATGACACGGATCCTTCGCTTCGCCGCCGCGGGCCTCGCCGCGACCTTCGCGATGACGGCCCTGGCCTGCGGCTACTGCATCGAGGACCGCGTCGCGGCGGTCTACGACCAGAAGGTCGTGGACGCAGCCGCGCGCGGCCATCGTACCGTCGCCTTCTTCTCGATCGAGGGCGAGCTGCGCGACGACGCGGCCTCGAAGCGCGCGGTGGGCGCGGCGCTCAAGGCGGCCGGCGCCGCCGACGGCTCCTCCCGGGTCGCGCTCGTGAATGCCGCGTGCTCGATGGCATACGACCCGTCGCGCACGTCGCTCCACGCGGTGGTCGCGGCGGCGAACCGCCCGCTCGCCTCGCGCGGGCTCGCGCTGGCGCCCCTGCGCGTGATCGACGCCGGAGGTAAGCTGCGCGAGCCCTGAATCAGGGTACGTCCCTAATTTCACACGCCGTGAGCTCCCACTACCTGCGCCCGCTCTTCGAGCCGGAGTCCGTTGCCCTGGTCGGTGCGACCGAGCGCGCGGGGAAGGTGGGCGCCACCGTCATGCAGAACCTGCTCGCGGCGGGCTTTCGCGGCGAGCTCTTCGCGGTGAACCCGAAGTACCGCGCGGTGGCCGGCGTGCCGTGCGTTGCGTCCATGGAGCAACTGCCTCGCGCGGTGGACCTCGCCATCGTCGTGACCCCGCCCGCGACGGTGCCGGGCATCGTCGAGCAGTGCGGCAGGGCGGGCATCCCCGCCGCGGTCATCGTGACCGCGGGGTTCTCGGAGGCGGGACCCGAGGGCGCGGCGCTCGAGCGCGCGACCCTCGATGCCGCGCGCCGGCACGGCGTGCGCATCATGGGCCCGAATTGCCTGGGCATCATCCGCACGTGCATCGGGCTCAACGCGACCTTCGCGCGCGGCAACGCGCTCAACGGCTCGCTCGCGCTGGTGTCGCAGTCGGGCGCGCTCTGCACCGCGCTCCTCGATTGGGCCGCGGGCAACGGCGTGGGCTTCTCGAGCGTGGTCTCGATGGGCGGATCGAGCGACGTCGACTTCGGCGAGGTGATCGACTACCTCGCCTCCGACGAGAAGACCGAGCACATCCTGCTCTACGTCGAGGGCGTGCGCGACGGCCGCCGGCTCGTGGGCAGCCTGCGCGCGGCCGCGCGGCTCAAGCCCATCATCGTGATGAAGGTCGGGCGCCACCCCGCCGGCTCGCGCGCGGCGCTCTCGCATACGGGCGCCATCGTGGGCGACGACGACGTGTTCGATGCCGTCGTTCGACGCACCGGCATCGTGCGTGTCGCGACCGCCGGGGAGCTCGTCGCCGCCGCGCTGGCCCTTGCGTCGCACGTGCGTCCGCGCGGCGAGCGCCTGGCCGTGATCACCAACGGCGGCGGCCCGGGCGTCATGGCCGCGGACCGCGCGACGGAGCTGGGCATCCCGCTCGCGACCCTTGCGCCGCAGACGGTCGCGCGGCTGCAGCCGGCGCTTCCGGCCAACTGGTCGCATGGCAACCCCGTGGATCTCATCGGCGATGCCGGTCCCGATCGCTACCGTGCCGCCATCACCGCCTGTGTGGAGGATCCCGGCGTCGACGGCATCGTCGCGATCCTCACGCCGCAGGCGATGACGGAGCCCACCGAGGCCGCGCGCGCCGTGATCGGCGCGGCGAGCGGCGCGGGCAAGCCCGTGCTCGCCTGCTGGATGGGGCAGGCGACCGTGGCCGAAGGCCGCCAGCTCATGCGCGCCGAAGGCATCTCCGCGTTTCGCCTCCCCGAGACCGCCGTGGAGGCCTTCGCATACCTCGCGCAGTTCTATCGCAACCAGCGCGTGCTGCTCGAGGCGCCGCCGCCGCTGCAGGCGCACGAGGCGCCGGACCTCGCCTCCGCGCGTGCGCTGGTGCACAAGGTGCTCGACGACGGCCGCACGCTGCTCGGCACGACCGAATCGAAGGAATTCCTCGCGGCCTTCCGCATCCCGGTCGCGCGCTCCGCGAATGCGGCGAGCGTCGAAGAGGCGGTCGCCGCGGCCGAGGCCCTGGGCTATCCCGTGGTGCTCAAGATCCGCTCGCCCGACATCACCCACAAGAGCGACGTGGGTGGGGTGCAGCTCAGCCTCGCGAACGCGGGCGCGGTGCGCGCGGCCCATGCCGCCATCATGGCCGCCGTCGCCTCCCGGCGGCCGCAGGCGCGAGTGCTCGGCGTGACCGTCGAGCCGATGGTGACGCGGCCCCACGCGCGCGAGCTCATGGCGGGGATCCTGCGCGACCGCGTGTTCGGTCCCGCGGTCACGTTCGGCGCCGGAGGCATCGCGATCGAGGTGCTGCACGATCGCGCCGTGGGCCTTCCGCCGCTGAACGTCCTGCTCGTGGAGGACATGATCCGCGGCACGCGCGTGGCGCGGATGCTCGAGCAGTTCCGCAACCTGCCGCCGGTCGACCGCGCCGCGCTCATCGACGTCCTCCTGCGCGTTTCGGAGATCGCGTGCGAGATCCCGGAGATCGAGGAGCTCGACATCAACCCGCTCGTGGCCGACGAGACGGGCGTGCTGGCCCTCGACGCGCGGGTCGTGGTGGCGCGCCGGCCCGCGGGCTCGCTGCCCTATTCGCACGTGGCGATCCGCCCTTATCCGGAGGAGCTCGCCACCGAGCTCGAGCTGAAAGGCGGCGAGCGGCTCCTGCTGCGCCCGATCCGTCCCGAGGACGCGGGGCTGGAGATGGAATTCGTCGACGGGCTCTCGCCGGAGAGCAAGCGGCTGCGCTTCCAGAGCGCGATCCGCCGCCTCACCCCGACCATGCTCGCGCGCTTTACACAGATCGACTACGACCGCGAGATGGCGCTCGTCGCGATCGACTGCCCGGAAGGGCGCGAGCGCGAGGTCGCCGTGGCGCGTTACATCCGCCTGCCCGATGGGCACACGTGCGAGTTCGCCATCGTCGTGGCCGATGCCTGGCAGGGCAAGGGGCTGGGTCCGTGCATCATGCGGCGGCTCATCGACGTGGCGCGGGCCGCCGGCTTGGACGTCATGGTCGGACAGGTCCTCGCAAGCAACGCGGGGATGCTGCGCATGTGCGAAGGCCTCGGCTTCGCCATCGAGCGGGATCCCGCCGATCCGCTCAACCGCCGGGCCGTCCTGCACCTCTAGCCGGCGGCGTTCCCCGCACGACCCTCCATCCCTGTTGCGCGGGCGCATCGGCCGTGTCCGCCGGTTGACACGCATCAAACCGCGCGCCGCAGCAACCCGCACACTGCCTGCAAGAACCGACCAACCGTCCCCCCAAGAAGGAGAGCTGTTCATGAAGACCCTGGTGCTGGCGCTCGCGGTGGTGTTTTCGGGCGCAGTCATGATCGCCGATGCCGCCGACGACGCGGCCGCCGAAGCCCTGATGAAGAAGAGCGGCTGCTTCAAGTGCCATTCCGTCGACAAGAAGAAGGACGGGCCCGCGTACAAGGAGGTCGCCGCGAAGCTGAAGGGCAAGCCCGATGCGGAGCAGAAGCTCTACACGCACCTCACCACGCACCCGAAGGTCAAGGTCGACGGCAAGGAAGAGACCCACGAGAGCCTGAAGACCACGGACGACGCCCAGATCAAGAACGTCATCCAGTGGATCCTCTCGCGCTAGGCGCTCCCTAGAGCCCAAGGGAGGGCCCATGCTCCGCCAGATCTGGCAGGTATTCCGCACGCGCTACCCCACGCGCCTGGGGGCGATCGCGATGGTGGCGGTGTTCGCCGGGGTCCTCGTCCTCGTGGGCGCCGGCCTCGTGATCGGAGGTGCCGCCGGGCTCGCCTGGACCGACACCGAGAAGTTCTGCATCGGCTGCCATGAGATGCGGGACAACGTCTACGCCGAGTACAAGGGCACCATCCACGACACGAACCGCGCCGGCGTGCGCGCCACGTGCCCCGATTGCCACGTGCCGCGCGAGCCCGTCGCGCTCATCAAGCGCAAGTTCGCGGCGAGCTTCGAGGTGTGGGGCAAGCTCATGGGCCACATCGACACGCACGAGAAATTCCTCGCCAAGCGCTCGGAGCTCGCACACCACGTGTGGCGGCGGATGAAGGAGACCGACTCCCTCGAGTGCCGCAACTGCCACGACGCGGCCAAGATGGATCCCGCCCTGCAATCCGAGAAGGCGCGCGCGCGCCACGAGAAGATGAAGACCGAGGGCAAGACGTGCATCGACTGCCACTTCGGCATCGCGCACAACGAGCCCGAAGGGCCCGGCCCGTCCGAGCTCTTCCCCGCGCCCGGCAAGGGCCCCACCGAGACCAGGCAGAGCACCACGCAAAGGCAGACCGTGCAGCCCCACGGATAAGGAACGCATTCCCCCGCCTTCCACAAGGCAACAAAGCATCACAAGAAGGGAGTCGAGCATGAGAAGCACACGACACGTCCTGCAGGCCCTCGCGGCCGCAGGATTTTTTTTGCTCGCGACCACGGGCCAGGCCCTCGCGCAGGATGCGCCGCGCAAGGATGCCGTGATGGGCCCCAAGGACGTCGTCCTGCGCGGCGACGCCAAGTGCACGCGCTGCCATGACGAGAACGACGACTATCCCGTCTTCGCCATCGGCAAGACGCGCCACGGCACGGTGGCCGACGGGCGCACGCCCTCGTGCACGAGCTGCCACGGCGAGAGCGACCGCCACGCCAACAAGCCGGAAGGCGTGAACGAGCGGCCGAAGCCCGACGTGCTCTTCCGCGGCAAGAGCCACTCCTCGCCGGAAGCGCAGAACGGGCAGTGCCTCACCTGCCACAAGTCGGACGCCAAGCGCACGCACTGGGAGGGCAGCACCCACCAGGCGCGCGACGTCGCCTGCTCCTCGTGCCACGCGATCCACACCGCGCACGACAAGGTGCGCGACAAGTCGACGCAGCCGGAAGTGTGCTTCGCCTGCCACAAGGAGCAGCGCACGCAAATCAACAAGCCTTCGCACCACCCGATTCCCGAAGGGAAGATGGCGTGCTCCGACTGCCACAACCCGCACGGCTCGACCGGGCCGAAGCTCATGAAGCGGGACAGCGTGAACGACACCTGCTACACGTGCCACATGGAGAAGCGCGGGCCGTTCGTGCACAACCACGAGCCCGTGAGCGAGGACTGCAGCAATTGCCACAACCCGCACGGCACGACCGCCGAGAACATGCTGAAGGCGCGCCCGCCGTTCCTCTGCCACCAGTGCCACACCCCGCACGGCGCGCAGGTCGGCCAGGTGGCGGGACAGGGACAGACGCAGCCCTTCGCCGGCTCGCCGCTGCTCTCCGGCACGACCTCGGGCAAGTCGGGAATCAACTACTTCATGGCGCGCGGCTGCACGAACTGCCACACGGAAGTGCACGGGACGAACAACCCGAGCACGACGAATCCCACGCCGCAGTTCAACTTCCGCTGAGCGCCGGAGAAAGAACATGAGAACCACAAGGGAACATGGAATCCGCAGGACCTTGCTCGCGGCCGCGTTGCTCGCGGCCTTCGCGCCGGCCTGGGGCCAGGACGACGCGGTGGCGCAGCTCGCCAAGCCCGACGTGGGCGTCGTGAGCGTGGGCGCCGGCGGCATCACCGGGGACCCGAAGGACCGCTCGCTCTTCACCCAGTACAACGGCCTGCACAAGGACGACGCGTACTTCCTGCTCGACTTCGACTACATCGTGCGCGACGACGCGACGGGCACCTGGACCATCGTGCAGGGCAAGGACCTCGGGCTCGACACGCGCGAGGTGCGGTTCCTCTACGGACCGCAGGGCCGCTACAAGGTCTACGGCGAATACTGGGAGCTCACGCGCTGGTACCCGCGCACGATCAACACGAGCGAGCAGGGCATCGGCTCGAACAACCTCGGCATCAGCCTGTTGCCGACCCCCGGCACCGGGCAGGACGTCGACCTCAAGACGAAGCGCAAGCGGCTCGGCCTCGGCGGCGAGTACTGGCTGGGCAAGAGCCTCATGCTCGAGGCGACGTTCACGAGCGAGGACAAGGACGGCGCGCGCCTCTGGGGACGCGGCTTCACCTGCCCGTCGGGGGCCGCGCCCACGCCGGTGTGCTCCGCGCTCGCGAGCGGCGCGAACCAGTGGGCCCTTCTGATGGTGCCCGAGCCGATCAGCTCCAATACGAAGCAGGTCGAGGTCAAGCTCAACTGGATCGGCGACCGGTTCACCCTGATCGGCGGCTACTACGGGACGTTCTACAACAACGATTACGCGAGCCTCACCGACACCATCACCGGCAACCTGAACAACGGGCTCGGCGTGCCGATGTCGCCGGCGCTGACCCCGGGGCTGCGCAACATCCTGCAGCTGCCGATGGCGCTGCCCCCCGACAACCAGGCGCACCAGTTCAACCTCGACGGCAACTACGCGTTCACCAACACCACGCGTGCCAACTTCAAGTACGCGTATACGCATGCGACGCAGAACCAGAGCTTCTCGCAGGGCGGCTTCGACGCGCCGCCCCCGGGGCGCAGCGACCTCGGCGGCCGCCTCGACACGAACCTCGTGCAGGCGGCACTCACCTCGCGCCCGTGGTCGAAGCTCACGCTGCTCGGCAACGTGCGCTGGGAGGACAAGAAGGACAAGACGCCCATCGACCTCTACAACATCGAGGGAACCGCCACCTTCACCAACGGCCACATCTCGAACGAGAAGCTCACCGGCAAGCTCGAGGCCCAATACGTCTTCCCGTACGAGATCCGCGGCAGCGCGGGCCTCGACTACGAGTCCATCGATCGCGACCAGTTCGTGCCGACGGACCAGGTGGCGGGACTCTCCGGCATCCGGCAGAAGACCTACGACCGCGGCTGGCATCTCGCGGCGACCAAGACCATGGCCGACGACGTGACCGGCATGGTGACCTACATCCATACCGAGCGTAACGGATCGAGCTGGCTCAAGCCGAATTCGGGCACGGTGACCGGCGTCATCCCGGCCGATCCCGATTGCGCCTCCAGCGGCACCAACGCGTGCATCCAGAGCCGCACGGCGATCTTCCCGTTCATCTTCGAGGACCGCAAGCGCGACAAGGTGCGCGCGCTCATCGACTGGTCGCCGATGGAGAAGCTCTCGCTGCAACTCTCGGGCGACTACGGCAAGGACAACTACACGGCGCCCACCGAGAAGGGCCTCAGCGGCACGCGGCTGGCACTCTACGGGGTCGACGTGTCGTACCAGCTGAACGAGACCACGCGGATCACCGCCTATTACTCGTACAGCGACCAGTCGCTCAAGGTCGCGCATTCGACCGGGTACATCGCCGACCTCAAGGACAAGAACGACACCGCCGGCCTGGGCATCACCGGCGTGCTGGGCCCACGCCTCAAGTGGGGCGGCGACGTGCTGTGGATCAAGGACAACAACCAGTACAACACGGGCCTCGACTCCGGCGCGAGCGCCCAGAACCTGGCGTACTTCAATTCGGGGCTGCCCTTCATCCCGGACGCGACGTTCCGCGACTTCCGCATCAAGCTCTTCGGCAGCTATGCGGTGCAGAAGAACGGCGCGGTGAGCGTCGAGGTGATCCACGACCGCACCAAGCTCGACGAGTGGCAGTGGGGCTACAACGGCATCCCGTTCCTGTATTCGGACAACACGAGCGTGAACCTCAAGCCCGACCAGAACGTGACGTACGTGAGCGTCGTGTACACGTTCCGCTTCAAGTAGGAGCCCGGTTGGAATTCATCGAAGCGGATATCGCGATCGTGGGCGGCGGTGGCGCGGGGCTGCGCGCCGCCATCGCGATCGCCGAGGCCGATCCGGGCCTTTCGGTCGCCCTCGTCTCGAAGGTCTATCCCATGCGCAGCCACACCGTCGCCGCCGAGGGCGGGGCTGCCGGCGTGGTGCTCGACGAGGACAGCCTCGAGGCCCATTTCCACGACACCGTCGCGGGCGGCGACTGGCTCTGCGACCAGGACGCGGTCGACTATTTCGTGAGCCAGTGCACGCGCGAGATGGTGCAGCTCGAGCATTGGGGCTGCCCCTGGAGCCGGCGTCCCGACGGACGTCCCAACGTGCGCGCCTTCGGCGGCATGGCGATCGAGCGCACGTGGTTCGCTGCCGACCTCACCGGCTTCCACATGCTGCACACGCTCTTCCAGCGCTCGATGAAGCATCCGTCGATCCGGCGCTTCGACGAGCACTTCGTGTGCGACTTGCTCGTGGACCAGGGACGTGCCGCGGGCATCGTGGCGGTCGAGATCGCGACCGGCGAGTTCCGCGCGATCCAGGCGGGGGCGGTCATCATCGCCACGGGAGGCGCGGGGCGCGTCTTCCGCCAGAACACCAACGGCGGCATCGTGACCGGGGACGGCATGGCGCTCGCCTATCGCCACGGCGTGCCGCTGCGCGACATGGAGTTCATGCAGTACCACCCGACCTGCATGCCCGGCACCGGGCTTCTCTTCACCGAGGCGTGCCGCGGCGAAGGCGGCCTGATGCTGAACAAGGACGGCTATCGCTACCTCCAGGACTATGGCCTGGGCCCGCCCGATCCGTGGCCACGCAAGAAGGCCATGGAGCTCGGGCCGCGCGACCGCCTGTCGCAGGCCTTCTGGCACGAGGAGCGCAAGGGCCGCACCGTCACCACGCCGCAAGGCGAGGCCGTGCACCTGGACCTGCGCCATCTCGGGCGCGCGAAGCTGCAGGAGCGCCTGCCGCAGATCTGCGAGCTCGCCCGCGACTTCCTCGGCATCGATCCTGCCGAGGCGCCGATTCCGGTGCGACCGGCGGTCCACTACACGATGGGCGGCATTCCCACCGACGTGCATGCCGCGACCTCGATGGACGGGCTCTACGCGGCGGGAGAGTGCGCGAGCAGCGGCATCCACGGCGCGAACCGGCTCGGCTCCAATTCGCTGGCCGAGCTTCTCGTCTTCGGTCGCGCCGCGGGCGAGCACGCCGCGCGATACGTGCGCGAGGCAGCCCCCGCCGGCGGCGCGGCATTGCGTTGGCAGGCGCAGGATGCGCAGGCGCGCGCGCGCAAGGTGCTCGCCCAGGCCGCCGGGGGGGAGCGCCTCGCGGTGCTGCGCGACGAGATGGCGCAGTCGATGGAGCACGGCTGCGGCATCTATCGTCTCGAGCCCGAGATGCAGGACACGTGCCGCAAGCTCGCGCAGCTCAAGGATCGGCTGGCGCAGGTGAGCCTCGCGGACAAGGCCGCGGCGTGGAACACCGAATGGCTCGGGGCGCTCGAGCTCGGCTTCCAGCTCGAGGTCGCCGAGGCGATGGCCCATTCCGCCCTCGCACGGCGCGAATCCCGGGGTGCGCACCAGCGCCTCGACAGCGGGATCACCCAGCGCGACGACGCATCGTTCCTCAAGCACAGCTACGCGTACCGCACCCACAAGGGCGCGCCGCGCATCGGCTGGGGCGACGTCGTCATCACGCGCTCGCAACCCGGCCTGCGCGTCTATGGCGGCGCGGCGGCACCGGAAGCGGCCCATGCCTGACACCCGGACCATCGTCCTGGAAGTGATGCGCTACGACGGAGCGCACGACGCCGAGCCACGCTTCCAGTCGTATGAGATTCCCTTCACCGACGACATGTCCGTGCTGCAAGGCCTGCAGCACGTGAAGGACCACGTCGATGGCACGCTCACCTATCGCTGGTCCTGCCGCATGGCGATCTGCGGCAGCTGCGGCATGATGCTGGACGGCGAGCCGAAGCTCGCGTGCCGCAGCTTCCTGCGCGATTTCGCGCCCGGTCCGCTGCGCATCGAGCCGCTCGAGCACTTTCCGATCGAGCGCGACCTCGTCGTCGACATCGGCGACTTCGTGGAGAAGCTCGCGCGCGTCAAGCCCTGGATCGAGCCGCGCGTCGCGCGTGCGCTCGAAGACGGCCCGTACATCCAGGCACCCGCCGAGCTCGACCGCTTCGAGTCGTTCAGCCACTGCATCAACTGCCTGCTCTGCTACGCCGCGTGCCCGCAGTACGGCCACGATCCCGGGTTCCTCGGCCCCGCCGCGACCGCGATGCTGCAGCGCTACAACCTCGACTCGCGCGACGGCGCCGCGAAGGAGCGCATGGAGGTCGCGCATTCGGAGGAGGGCGTCTGGAGCTGCACGGCCGTGGGCTACTGCTCGGAGGTCTGCCCCAAGGCGGTCGATCCCGCCAACGCGGTGAACCGCACGAAGACCGAGAGCGCCGTCGACTGGTTCACCCGGTTCCTGAGGAGGGGCGACTGATGGCCGCACGCAGGCCTTACGTGCGCCCGATGCAGCCGGGGTGGTGGCGGCGCAACCCGTATTTCGTGCGCTACATGGCGCGCGAGGCGACCGCGCCCTTCGTGGCGCTCTACGCGCTCATCCTCCTCGCGGGGCTCGTATGCCTGGCCGAAGGTCCCGAGGCGTGGCGCGCGTACATCGAAGCGCTGCAATCGCGCGGCTGGCTCGCTCTGCACGTGCTGCTCGTCGGCATCTTCACGTACCACACCTTCAGCTGGTTCGCGATCATGCCGAAGACGATGCCGCCGGTGATCGTGGACGGCCGCAGGCTCGAGGCGGGCGCCATCACGGGCGCGGGGCTCGCGGCGGCGACCCTCTGCATGTGGATCCTGTGGATCGTCGCGGGAGGTGCCGCATGAGCAAGAGGTCGAACCAGCCGTTCTTCTGGGCGCTCTTCGGCGCGGGCGGCATGCTCTCCGCGCTGGTGG
>Ga0157369_10003691_pt1 | contig 18191 bp, 19 predicted proteins | sample C25metaG_FD_113461 | JGI IMG/M metagenome (GOLD analysis project Ga0157369, IMG submission 113461) | Corn rhizosphere microbial communities from Kellogg Biological Station, Michigan, USA - C2-5 metaG | ecosystem: Host-associated > Plants > Roots > Rhizosphere > Soil | place: USA: Michigan... | reverse complement strand
GCATCTGACCGAGAAGCTCGGTATCGAAACCGACGATCTCGGCAACATCGAGGCCCCGGTCGCCGAGTCGACGCTCGTGGGCGACGCGGAGGCGCGGTACCTGCCGCAGATCCTCGAGCTCTGCGACCGCGTGGCGTCGCTCGTCGCGCAGGCACGCCGGGAGGGGAAGACCCCGCTGGTGCTCGGCGGCGACCACTCGGTCGCCCTCGGCTCGCTCGTCGGCATGGCGTCTATCAGCGGCCCGGGCGGCGTCGTCTGGGTCGACGCGCACGGTGACCTCAACACGCCGGAGTCGTCGCCGAGCGGGAACGTCCACGGGATGGTCCTCGCCGCGGCGCTCGGGCTCGGCGGCGCCGCGTTCGCGCGTGAGGGCTGGACCCTGCCGGCGATCGAGTCCGGGAAGCTCGCGCTCGTCGGTGTCCGCTCGCTCGACGCCGGCGAGCGTGACCTGCTGAGCCGGCTCGACGCGAAGGTCTTCACGATGAGCGATCTCGACCGGCGTGGCATCGAGCCGTGCATGCGCGAGGCGCTCGAGCACGCGGGCGGCTCCTCGTTCCTGCACGTGAGCCTCGACATGGACGTCGTCGACCCCGACTACGCGCCGGGCGTCGGGACACCGGTCAGGGGCGGACTCTCGTACCGGGAGGCGCACCTCGCGATGGAGATGGTGGCGGACTACTCCCCGGACTCGCTCGACGTCGTCGAGGTGAACCCGATCCTCGACCGCGAGAACGCGACGGCGCTGCTCGCCTCCGAGCTCGTCGCGTCAGCGCTCGGCGCGAGAATCCTCTAGGAACCGCTCGACCTCGCTCGCCACCTCGTCGAAGGCGTCCCACATCACGATGTGCATGCCCGGCAGCTCCACCGCCTCGACACGGCCGGCGTAGGCGGCGAGCTGGTCGTCGCGGACGAGACCGTAGGCGGGCGCGTGGAGCAGGAGCGTCGGCGCGCGCAGCGTCTCGGGCGGCGGCGGGTCGCTCGCGAGCTCGCCGAAGATCGAGACGACGGCCGCTTGCGAGGTACGCCGGCGCAGGCGGCCGTCCGGTAGGCGCTCGCAGTGCAGCGCCGCGTCTTCGAGCACGAGCTCGCGCGGCGTCGCGGGCCCGTCGCCGCGGGCGTCCGCGTAGTCCTCGGCCGAGTCGTAGACGGCGTCGGCACGTTCCGCATCCGCCGAGTAGAGGGCGACGTGCGGCAGGATCTGAATCGCCGGGTCGAGCAGGACGAGACGGCCGATCCGCTCCGGATGCGTCGCGGCGAGCTCGAGCAGCAGCCTGCCGCCGAACGAGTGCCCGGCGAAGTCGGCCCGCTCGACTCCGAGTGCGTCCATCGTCTCGAGGACGTCGGCGACGTGCGTCTCGAAGCCCCAGGGCGGCTCGTCCCCGGAGCGCCCGTGCCCCCGCAGGTCGGGCGCGACGACGCGGAAGCGGGTCCAGCGCTCCGTCGCGAGCCGGCGGAAGCGCTCGCCGTGCGCGGTGACGCCGTGCAGGCACACGAGCGGCGGCCCGGCGGCGTCGCCCCATTCGTGCGTGTGCAGGATCACCGCGTCACTCCGACTCCTCGCCGTTTCCGGACGGCCGATAGTAGGTCTTGCCCCTGAGCTCTTCCGGCAGGTAGTCGACCTCGAAGCCGCGCGGGTCGTCGTGCGGATAGATGTACCCCTCGCCGTGGCCGAGCCTCCGCCCGTAGTACGAGCCGTCGCGGAGGGCCTTCGGCGGGGCGGCGTTGCCGCGCTCCCGGACGTCGGCGGTCGCCTCGTTGATCGCGACGTAGCTCGCATTCGACTTCGGTGCGCGCGCGAGGTAGATCGCGGCCTGCGAAAGGTTGAGGCGCGCCTCCGGAAGGCCGACGTGTTCGACGGCCTGCGCCGCCGCGACGGCGACGAGCAGCGCGCGCGGGTCGGCGTTGCCGACGTCCTCGGAGGCGAGCACGATCATCCGCCTCGCGATGAAGCGCGCGTCCTCGCCGCCTTCGAGCATCGCAGCGAGGTAGTACACGGCGGCGTCCGCGTCGCTCCCGCGCATGGACTTGATGAAGGCGGAGGTGAAGTCGTAGTGCGCGTCCGCGCCCTTGTCGTAGACGACAGGTCTCTTGCGCGCGGCGTCGTCGACGTGCGCTTCGGTGATCTCCCCGCCCGCGGTCTCGTGTGCGAGCTCCACGATGTTGAGCGCGGAGCGCGCGTCGCCGCCGGCCCGTCGTACGATCAGCTCGACGATCTCGTCCGGCACGGTCGTACCGAGCTCGTCGGCGCCGCGCCGCACGACGACCGCGAGATCCTCTGGCGCGAGCGACGCGAGCTCGTACACCTGCGAGCGTGACAGGAGGGCCGAGTTCACCTCGTAGTAGGGGTTCTCGGTCGTCGCGCCGATCAGCGTCACCAGCCCTTCCTCGACGGCCGGCAGGAGCGCGTCCTGCTGCGCCTTGTTGAAGCGGTGGATCTCGTCGAGGAAGAGGATCGTGCGGGCACCGCCGGTCCCGAGCCGCTCGCGAGCGCGCTGCAGGACTTCGCGGACGTCCTTCACGGTCGCCGAGACCGCCGAGAGCTCCTCGAACGACGCGCCGGTGCTCGCCGCGACGATCCGAGCGAGCGTCGTCTTGCCGGAGCCGGGCGGCCCGTAGAAGATCGACGAGCGCACGCGGTCCTCGGCGATCGCGAGCCGGAGCGCCGAGCCCGGGCCGAGCACGTGCTGCTGTCCGACGAACTCGTCGAGCGTGCGCGGACGCAGTCGCTGCGCGAGCGGCGCGACCTCGCCCGCTCGTTGCGACGCGGCGTCCGAGAAGAGATCGGCCATGCCGCAAGTATGCTCCGCGCGTGGCCGTTGCCAGCCTCGCAGCCGAGGTGACAGACCTCCTCAGCCGCCTGATCCGCGTCGACACGACGAACCCGCCCGGCAACGAGACCGCGGCGGCAGAGCTTCTCCGCGAGTACCTCGAGTCGAACGGCGTCGAATGCGAGCTGTACGCGCGCGTGCCGGAGCGCGCCAGCCTCGTCGCGCGGATCCGCGGGCGCGGCGACGGCCCGACGCTGCTCCTGCTGAGCCACACCGACGTCGTGCTGGCGGACGCGGCCGAGTGGTCCGTGCCGCCCTTCTCCGGCGCCGTGGTCGAGGGCGAGGTCTGGGGCAGGGGCGCGCTCGACATGAAGGGCGAGGTCGCGGCGAGCGCCGTCGCGATCGCCTCGCTCGCGCGCGACGGCTTCGAGCCGTCCGGCGACCTGATCTTCGCCGCGACCGCCGACGAGGAGGTCGGCGACGGCTTCGGCCTCTCCTGGCTCTGCTCGGAGCATCCGGAGGCGATCCGCTGCGACTTCGCGGTGAACGAGGGCGGCGGCGACCGCCTCGAGCTCGGTGGGCGGAGCTACTACGTCTGCTCGACCGCCGAGAAGACGACGGCGCCGATCCGCATCCACGTCCACGGCCGCTCCGGGCACGCGTCGATGCCCGGGATCGCCGACAACGCACTCGTCAAGGCGGCGCGGCTCATCGAGCGGATCGCCGCGTACCGCGCCGAGCCGGAGATCCAGCAGGAGGTCGAGGTCTTCCTGCGGACGGTGCTCGGCGAGGTCCCGCCGGCGGCCGCCGTCGTCGAGCGCGCGCGCGCGGTCGACGAGGTCGCGGTCGCGCTCCTCGAGCCGCTGCTCTCCGCGACCTTCGCGCCGACGCTCATCTCCGCGTCGCGGAAGCGGAACGTCATACCCGCGCTCTGCACGGTGGAGGTGGACTGCCGGCTCCTGCCCGGGCAGACGCCGGCGCAGATCGAGCCGGTCGTCCGTGCGGTCCTCGGCGACGACGTCGCGTACGACCTCGAGTTCCTCGCGGCGGAGGGCGGGACGCGCTCGCCGCTCGACACGCCGCTCTGGGCCGCGGTCGAGTCGTTCGTCGCCGAGCTCGAGCCGGGCGCGGCACCCGTGCCCGTCATCTGCGCGGGCTTCACCGACAGCCACTGGCTTCGCGAGGCGTTCGGCACGGTCGCCTACGGCTTCTTCCCGTACCGGGCGATGACGCCCGCGCTCGCCGCGACGCTCATCCACTCCGCCGACGAGCGGGTGCCGGTCTCCGACCTCGAGCTCGGGGTGGACTGGCTGCGGCACGCTGCGCGAACCGTGTGTGCGTGACCGTCGAGCTCGCGTCGCTCGACGAGCTCGAGCCCGCGCTCGCCGCGGAGGGCTTCTTCGGACGGGACGACGTCCTGGCGAGGGTCTACGTCGGGTACGGCTGCTCGGACGCGCTACGGCGCACGAGCGTCGCGGCGCCGCCCGAGCCGTGCCCGCTGCCCGCCGTCGCCTACTCGATCGAGCCGCGGGGTCGCCGCCTGGTGGAGGCGGGCGCCTACGAGATCGGCACGTGGCGCACGAGCTGGACCGAGGCCGAGTACGCCGACGCGGTCGACGCGGTGCGTGCGGCGATCGCCGAGGGAGACGTCTATCAGGTCAATCTCGTGCAGCATCTGTGCGCCGACTTCGAGGGCGACGCGCGAGGGCTCGCGCCCGCGCTCGCGTCCCTGCGGCCTCTCCAGCCCGAGCCGCTCGAGGGGGACGGGTGGACGATCGTCTCCGCGTCGCCCGAGCTCGCGCTCTCGCGTCGGGGCACGCGCATCCGGACCGCGCCGATCAAGGGCACGCGTCCTGCCGGCGTGCACGTCGAGTCGGCGAAGGACGCGGCCGAGCACGTGATGATCGTCGACCTGGAGCGAAACGACCTCTCACGCGTTGCCGTCACGGGCAGCGTTCGCTGGCCCGAGCTCCTCGCGGAGCGCGAGCTCGCGGGCGTGACGCATCTCGTGGCGAGCGTCGAGGCGGAGCTTCGCGACGGCGTGACGCTCACGGAGCTGCTCGGCGCCGTCCTGCCGGGCGGATCGGTGACGGGGTGTCCGAAGATCGCCGCGCTCGACCTGATCGCGGCCCTCGAGCCGGTCGGGCGTGGCGCGTCGATGGGCGCGCTCGGGGTGATCCACCCGAACGGCGACCTCGACCTCGCGCTCACGATCCGCACGTTCGCCGTCGTGGCGGGGACGATCCACCTCTGGGTCGGCGGCGGGATCGTCTGGGACTCCGACCCGGCCGGCGAGGTCGAGGAGTCGTGGGTCAAGGCGCGGCCGCTCCTCTCGGCCATCGGCGCGCCGCTGCACTCGCTGTCGCCGACGGGAATCCCATAACGCTTCTCGCGCTCGCCGATCTCTCGCACGGCGTGCTCGACCCGGCCGCGCCCGTGCTGCACGCCGACGACGAGGGCGTCCTGCGCGGGCGCGCGGTCTTCGAGACCCTGCGCGTGTACGGCGGGCTGCCGTTCAAGCTCGACGCGCATCTCGCGAGACTGGGCGCGTCGGCCGGGCGGCTGCGTCTCCCCGCGCCTCCGTACGACGCATTCGGCGAAGCGGCGGGGGCGGCGGTGCACGCAGGCGGCCGGCCCGATTGCACGCTGCGCCTCCTCTGGACCGCGGGTCGTGAGGGCGGCGGCCCCCCGCTCGGGCTCGCGCTCGTCTCGACGCTGCCGCCCGGTCTCGACGAGTTGCGCGCGCGCGGCCTGAAGCTCGCCGTCGTTCGCTGGGCCGCGGGCGCACTCGCGGGCGCCAAGTCGACGAGCTACGCGGAGAACATCTCGGCGCAGCACGAGGCGACGGAAGAAGGCGCCGACGACGCGCTGCTCGTCGCGCCGGACGAGACGATCCTCGAGGCGCCGACCTCGAACGTCTGGTTCCGCGAGGGCACGCGGCTCCTCACCCCGTCGCTCGCCCTGCCGCTCCTCGCGGGGGTGACGCGCGCGACGCTCTGGGACCTTGCGCCGCCGGCGGGCTACGAGGTCGAGGAGGGCGCATACCCCGTCGCGCGGCTCCTCGCGGCCGACGAGGTCTTCTTGAGCTCGTCGGTCCGCGAGGTCGCGCCGGTCGTCTCCGTGGACGGCAAGCCGGTCGGCGGCGGCACGCCTGGCCCGGCAGCGGCGAGCCTCCAGCGCGCGCTGCGTGCGGCAGCCGAGCTAGGGTGAGCGCGATGGGCGAGGACACGAACAGGCAGGACGACACGATCAGGCTGGGAGGCATGGCCCTCCCGAACGGGGTGCTCGTGCACGGCCCCTCCTCGTGGGCCTGTGCGATCCGAGGCGAGGACGGGCGAGTCCACGTCGCGGCGGAGCGAAAGCGGTTTCGCGCGTCGAAGGTGACCGTGCCGTTCCTGCGCGGCCCCGCGCGGCTCGCGGAGTCGCTCGCCGTGCTGCCGGAGGTGAGGCGCGCCCTGCCGGGCGCCCGGCTGCCGATGCAGAGCCCGCGTGTGCTCGCGTCGATGGTCGGCGCGACCGTTCTCGTCCGCGGGATTCGAGACTCGAACCGGTTGCGGCCCGCGGCGCAGGAGCTCCTCTCCGGGCTGCTCTCGCTCGCGCCGGCCGTTCTCGCGATGCGCGGCTCCGAGCTCGCCGCGTACCACGGCGCCGAGCACATCTCGATCGGCCGCTACGAGCACGGCCCCGGCGCGAAGAAGGAGCACGAGCGCTGTGGTGGGCATCTGGTCGGCCCGCTCGTCGTGACGTCGGCGATCGGCAACCTGCTCGCCCGCTTCGCCCCGCCCCGGCTCCGCAATCACGCGCGTGCCGCGGCTCAGCTCGGAGCCGTCGCGGCGTCGACCGAGATCTTCGGCTGGATGACTCGCAATCCCGGCAACGTCGTCGCGCGGGCCCTCTCGAAGCCAGGACACGAGCTCCAGCACCGGCTCTCGACCGTCGAGCCCTCGGCCGAGCAGCTGGAGGTCGCAGAGGCCGCGCTCGCCGCGTGCCTCGAGCTCGAGCATGGCGCGCGCTGAGACAACGAGGACTCGGCTACCCCCCGAGATCTTCGATCTGCCGGTCGAGAAGATGCGCGCCGGCTGGTACACGGACGCGTACTTCAACCACGCGCGCGCGACGCTGCTGCAGGACGGCCGCCGCCCGCACGTCGTCCTCCAGGTCTTCCAGAAGAACGAGGCGTGGCTCGGGGGCATGGACGAGGCGATCGCGATCGTCAAGCTGTGCGCGCACGACGTCGGCGGCCTCGAGATGCGGGCGCTCTACGACGGCGACCGCGTCGAGCCCTACGAGCCGGTCCTGACGATCGAAGGCGACTACACGTCGTTCGCGCACCTCGAGACTCCGCTCCTCGGCACGCTGGCCCGCCGTACGCTGATCACGACGAACGTCGTGCACGTGCTCGCGGCCGCGAACGGGAAGCCGCTCATCTTCATGCCTGCGCGTCACGACCACCATCGAATTCAGACGGGCGACGGCTACGCCGCGTACGTCGCGGGCCAGATCGTCGGCGCCGAGATCGGCGTGACGACGAACGAGCAGGCGTCCTGGTGGGGCGGCATCGGCATCGGCACGGTGCCGCACGCGCTCATCGCCTCCTACGGCGGCGACACGGTCACCGCGGCGCTGAAGTTCGCCGAGTGGGCGCCCGACGACATGAACGTGACGGTGCTCGTCGACTTCGAGAACGACTCGGTTCGCACGGCGCTCGAGGTCGCGGAGGCGCTCGGCGACCGTCTCTGGGGCGTGCGGCTCGACACCTCGGAGGCGCTCGTCGACCGCTCGCTCGTCGACGAGCTCGGCGACTTCAATCCCACCGGCGTGAACGAGCGACTCGTGTGGAAGGTCCGCGACGCTCTCGACGCTGCGGGGTACGAGACCGTGCGCATCGTTGCGTCGGGCGGGTTCAACGAGGCGAAGATCCGCGACTTCGAGGCGAAGGGCGTCCCGGTGGACGCGTATGGCGTCGGCTCGTCGCTGATCCGCGGCTCCAACGACTTCACGGGCGACATCGTGATCACCGACGGAAGACCCGCGGCGAAGTTCGGTCGCCGCCTCCGCGAGAACCCGCGGCTCGAACCCGTGACGTGAGCCGGGCTATCGTGCGCGTCGAGCTATGAGGCGCATCTTCTGGGACGTCGACACGCAGGTGGACTTCATGGAGCCGTCCGGGAAGCTCTACGTTCCCGGCGCACGCGACGTCGCGCCCGCGCTCGAGCGGCTCGTGGACGCAGCACGGGCCGCCGGGGTCGTCCATGTCGCCTCTGCCGACGACCACGAGCTGACCGACCCCGAGATCTCCGAGTCGCCGGACCTCCGGAACACGTTCCCGCCGCACTGCCTGCGTGGCACACACGGCGCGGAGAAGATCCTCGAGACGAAGCAGCGCGACCCGTTGCCGCTCTCGCTCGTCCCGTTCCCGCCGGGCCTGATTCCCGGCCTCGTCGGCGGCCGCCGTGAGATCCTGCTCCTGAAGAAGAACTTCAACGTGTTCACGAATCCGAACACGGAGCCGCTGCTCGACGCTCTCGATCCCGAGGAGATCGTCGTCTTCGGCGTCGCCACCGACGTCTGCGACGACGCGGCGATCCTCGGCTTCCTGCTGCGCGGCCGGCGCGTCCGGTTCGTGGAGGACGCCGCGAGCGGGCTCGACGAGGCGCGCGTCGCCGCGTGCACCGCGGTCTGGCGCGAGCGCGGCGTCGAGTTCTCGAGCGCCGAGGAGGTGATCGCCTCCCTCGGCTAAGGGATTCCGTCCCCGCTGCCGATGAGGCCAAACAGATGGTGGGGCACTGGTTCAACTCCCTTGCGGATTTCGCCACGCAGTGGCTTCCGCTCGCCTTCTTCGCGATCCTCGTCCTGACGGCCTATCTCCTCTGGAGGACGGTCGGCATGATGCCGCGCGTCCGCCCCAACCGGGTCGACTCACGCTCGAAGTCGAGCGTCACCTGGGCCGACGTCGCCGGCGTCGAAGAGGTCCGCGCCGAGTTGATGGAGGTCGTCGACTTCCTTCGCGACCCGCAACGGTTCGAGCGGCTCGGAGCCAGGGTGCCGAAGGGGCTCCTGCTCTACGGGCCCCCTGGCACGGGCAAGACGCTGCTCGCGAAGGCGGTCGCGCACGAGTCCGGCGCGAACTTCTACTCCGCGAGCGCGGCGTCCTTCGTCGAGATGTTCGCCGGCCTCGGGGCCGCCCGCATCCGCAAGCTCTTCCAGGAAGCTCGTAAGCATGCTCCGGCGATCATCTTCATCGACGAGCTCGACGCCGTCGGCGCGCAGCGCACCGGCCACGGCTTCAACCGCGAGCAGGACCAGACGCTGAACCAGCTGCTCGTCGAGCTCGACGGGTTCGAGAACGCACACCAGGTGGTCGTGATGGGCGCCTCGAACCGCATCCAGGATCTCGACCAGGCGCTCTTGCGGCCCGGCCGCTTCGACCGCCAGATGCTCGTGCCCCCGCCGGACCTGAAGGGGCGGATCGCGATCTTCGAGGTGCACACGCGCGGCAAGCCGCTCGCTCCGGGCGTCGACCTCGCACAGATCGCCCGGCAGACGAGCGGCCTCACCGGGGCGGAGCTCGCGAACATCTGCAACGAGGCCGCGATCTTCGCCGGCCGCCGCGCCGACACCTACCTGAACCAGTCCGACTTCGACTCGGCGCTCGAACGCGTCGTCGCAGGCCTGCAGCAGAAGAAGGTGCTCACCGAAAAGGAGCGCCGGATCCTCTCGTACCACGAGGGCGGCCACGCCCTGATGGCGCACCTGATGGGAGCGGCGATGGAGCTCCAGAAGGTGACGATCGTCTCGCGCGGCGACGCGCTCGGGTACGCGTTCTACCTTCCCGAGGAGGACCGCTACCTCCACACGAAGGAGGAGCTGATCGACCGCATGATCGTCGCGCTCGCCGGCCGCGCCGCCGAGGAGGTCGTCTTCGGCCGCGTCACGAACGGCGCTGCGAACGACCTCGAGAAGGTCACGGAGATCGCCCGCTCGATGGTCTTCGAGTGGGGCATGGCGGACAGCGTGTCGTCGCGGACGCTTCGCGCCGACAACTACGCGCTCTCGGAGGCGACCAAGAGCCTTCGCGACCAGGAACAGGCGAGGCTGACCGATTCCGCGTACGGCGAGGCCGTCCGCCTGCTCCAGAAGCATCGCGCTCCGCTCGACAAGCTCGCCGCCGCGCTGCTCGAAAGGGAGACGCTCCTTCGCGACGAGGTGGTCGCGCTGCTCGCCGACGTCGGCTCGGAGTCGCGCGCGTCCGAATCGGTCGGCGTGCCGCAGGTCGTCGCCGCCACGCAGCAGTCCTCGTAACGGCCTTCCCGGCGCCCGCCTCGACCCCCGGCGGTAGCATCGACCGCGTGGAAGCGCGCGGAATCCACCACGTCGGCGTCGCCGTCGCGGATCTCGACGAGGCGGTGCAGACGTACGAGCGGCTGCTCGGCGCACGGCTCGAGCATCGGGAGCGCGTCGAGGACCAGGGTGTGGAAGCGGCCTCGATGCAGGTCGGCGAGGGCCGCGTCGAGCTGCTCGCCGCGCTCGGGGACGACACGCCGGTCGGACGTTTTCTCGCGAGACGCGGCCCGGGCATGCACCACGTCGCGTACGAGGTGGACGATCTCGGCGCCGCGCTCACGGATCTGACCCGGCAGGGCGTCGAGTTGATCGACCCGGAGCCGCGTCAGGGCATGTTCGGGCTCGAGGTCGCGTTCATCGACCCGGAATCTGTTCACGGAGTCCTCTCGGAGGTGGTGTCGCGTGGGTGACGGCGATCGCGTGCGGATCGAGATCGGGTTCGAGGGGGGTCAGGTGATCGGCGGCTTCGTCGACGGCTCCTCCGCCGACCAGCTCGAGCGAGCGCTCCACGAGGACGGGCCGCGCGTCGTCGTGCTCGAGACCGAGGACGGGCCCTACCACGTGGTCGTCCCTCGGGTCTCGTTCTTCCGGCGCTTCAAGTCGGCCGGCCGCGTCGGGTTCGCGGCGGGCTAGCGCGGGAAGGGTGACGGGTATGAGCTCGGGAGCGACCGAGAAGCCTGCCCGGGAGTCGATGGACCACGTCCGGAAGCTCGTCGACCGTGCGCAGAAGGGCGACCGTGGCGCGCTCGAGGAGCTGTACCTGATCCATTTCGACCGGATCTACAGCTATCTGCACGTGAGCGTCGGCAACCGCCACGACGCCGAGGACCTCACGACGCAGACGTTCCTCAAGATGCTCGAGTCGATCGGGCGCTTCCGCTGGCAGTCGGCGCCGTTTTCCGCATGGCTCTTCCGGATCGCGCACAACCTCGCGATGGACCACTTCCGGGCGCGCAGGCGCGTGCAACCGGAGGAGGAGGTGCCGGAGCCGCTCGGCTCGGAGGAGCCGTCGGCGGAGCTCGAGGCGATGCACTCGATCGGCCGGCAGTCGATGATCGAGCTGATCGACAAGCTCTCCCCCGAGCAGCAGCAGGTCCTCACGTTGAAGTTCGTCTTCAACTTCCCGAACGCGGACGTCGCGAAGATCCTCGACAAGACGGAAGGGGCGATCAAGTCGCTCCAGCACCGCGCGCTCGCCTCGCTGCAGAAGCAGCTCGCCCAGAAGGAATAACGACGGCGCTCGAAGTCGGGATCGTGGGGCTGCCGAGCTCCGGCAAGTCCATGCTCTTCGAAGCGCTCACGGGGGCCCGGGCGAGCGGGGAGGTCGGGATGGCGGCGATCCCCGATCCCCGCCTGCGACAGCTCGCCGAGACCGTCGGCGCGCGAAAGGTGACGCCGGCCGCGGTTCGCGTCTCCGAGGTTCGAGGCACGGGGCCGCAGCTGCTCGGCAACCTCCGGCAGGTCGACGCGCTACTCGTCGTGCTCGACGGCTTCTCGGGGACGCGCGTGCCCGCGGACGACCTCGAGACGCTGAAGCTCGAGCTGCTCGTCGCAGACCGGGATCACGCGGAGCGTCGCCTCGAACGCGTCGCGAAGCAGGCGAAGTCGGGTGACGCGACGCTCAAGAAGGAGGCTGCCGAGCTCGAGCGGCTGCTCGCGCATCTCGACGCGGGCAAGGACCTCACCGACTGGACGGACGAGGTGCCGGCCGAGCTGGAGCCGCTGACGACGAAGCCGCTGATCGCGATCGAGAACGGTCCGGCGGGGGTCGACCTGAAGCTCGAGGCCGAGCTCGCGGAGCTCCCGGAGGAGGAGGCGGCGGAGTTCCGCGGCGCAGGCCAGTCCGCGCTCGGCGAGGTCGTGCGCCGGCTCGCGGAGACGCTCGACCTGATCACCTTCTTCACGGCAGGCGAGAAGGAGACGCGCGCGTGGACGCTCCGCCGCGGCCGGACGGCGATCGAGGCTGCGGCGACGATCCACACCGACATCGCGCGCGGGTTCATCCGGTGCGAGGTGATCCGCTGGGACGACCTCGTCGCATCCGGCTCCCACTCGGAGGCCTCCCGGGCGGGGAAGCAGCGACTCGAGGGGAAGACGTACGTCGTCGAGGACGGCGACGTGCTGAACATCCGGTTCAACGTCTGACACACGGGCCGGCGGGGTCGTACGCCCCCGCCGGTCGCATGACTAGCAGCAGTCGCTGCCGTCGCAGCAGCTGCCGTCGTCGCAACAGTCGCGCATCGCGTCCTCCTTTCATCGATCGATGTCGATACAGTATATTGAGGAATCTCGATGAAGACGCTGCCCCTGCTGCCGGTGCTCTGCTGCGGGCCGGAGACCGAGCCCCTCGATCCCGCCGAGGCCGACGCGCTCGCCGGTCGCTTCAAGGCGCTCGCGGATCCGACCCGCGTCGCGATCGTGAACCGGCTCGCCGCAGCCGACGAGGTGTGCGTCTGCGACTTCGTGGCGGCGCTTCGGCTCGCGCAGCCGACCGTCTCCCATCATCTGAGGGTGCTTCGCGACGCCGGGCTCGTCGAGTCGTCCCGCCGCGGCACCTGGGCGTTCTACCGGCTCGTGCCGGAAGCCGTCGACGCGCTCCGTCAGACTCTGGGGGGATGACGTGTAGCTCGTGCTGATCGCGGCGCTGCAGCAGCCGCTTCTCGTCGGGCTCGCGGTCGCGGCCGCCGTGATCGGGAGCGCCGCGCTCGCGCGGCGCACGCGCGTCCCGTCCCCGGTCTACCTCGTGCTCGCCGGGCTCGTGGTGGCGGTGATCCCCGGCGTCGAGGAGGTGCGCCTGCCGCCCGACGTCGTCTTCTACGGCTTCCTGCCGCCGCTCCTCTACGCCGCAGCCTTCCTCACCGCTCCGCGCGAGGTGCGCGAGAACTGGCTCTCGATCCTCGTGCTCGCCGTCGGCCTGACGGCGGCGACGCTCTTCGCGGTCGGAGGCGTGGCGTGGGCGTTCGTGGGAGCGCTCGGCGCCGGCGGAGCGTTCCTCCTCGGGGCGGTGCTCGGGCCGACCGACCCGGTGAGCGCGACCTCCGTGCTCGGAGCGACGTCGGCGCCCGAGCGGCTCCGCACGATTCTCGAGGGCGAGAGCCTCGTGAACGACGGCGTCGGGCTCGTCGCGTTCTCGATCGCGCTCACCGCGGTCGAGCGCGGAAACTTCTCCGCCGCCGACGGGTTGCTGAAGTTCGTCCAGGTCGCGATCGGCGGCGTCGCGTTCGGAGTCGCGCTCGCGTACGTGCTCGAACGCGTCCGCCGGCGCATCCACGATTCGCAGATCGAGATAGCGGTGTCGCTCCTCACCCCGTATCTCGCGTACATCCCCGCCGACCGGCTGCACCTTTCGGGGATCCTCGCCACGGTCGCCTGCGGCGTCTACCTCGGCTGGCGGTCGGGCGGGATCTTCCGGCCCGAGCTGAGGCTCCAGTCGGTCGCGTTCTGGGACGTGCTCACGTTCGTGCTCACGTCGGTGCTCTTCGTGCTCCTCGGGACGCAGTTTCGCGCCGTCGTCTCGGGGCTCGGCCGCTACTCGGCATGGACGCTCGCCCGCGACGCGGTGGTCGTCTTCGGAGTGGTGGTGCTCGTGCGACTCGCCTGGATGTTCACCGTCCCGCATCTCGTCTCGGGCCTCACGCGCCGAGGCTGGACCGACATCGAGCCGTGGCAGGACCGGTTCGTACTCGGCTGGAGCGGCATGCGCGGCGCGCTCTCGCTCGCTGCCGCGCTCTCGATACCCGCGACCGTCGCACACCGCGACGAGATCCTCTATCTCACGTTCACGACCATCCTCGCCGGCCTCGTGGTCCTGGCCGTTCCGCTCCCGTGGCTCCTCGAGCGGCTCGGCTTCGGCGTCGCCGGCGGAGACGAGCCGCGGCTCGAGTCCCGGCTCAAGGTGACGCAGGCCGCGCTCCGCCGCCTCGACGAGCTCGCGGGCGAGCCGTGGGTCGACTCGTCCGACCTGACGAGCCTGCGCCGCCTCTACGAGAGCAGGAGCGAGCGGCTGCACTCCCATGCGACGGCGCGGCCCGACGGCGACGTGCATCTTCGCCTGCGCCGGGAGCTCCTCGGTGCCGAGCGCGCGGAGCTCCGGCGCCTGGAGCGCGACGGCGAGCTCACGGCGGCGGCGGCGCGGCAGATCGAGCGAGGCCTCGATCTCGAGGAGTCGGCTCTCTGACTACCCGGCGCTGATCAGTGCCACGCCGGCGAGCGCGACGGCGACGCCGCCGAGCTGCGCACGCGCCACGCGTTCGGTCAGCAGGACGCGGGCGAGGACCACAATCACGATCGGATAGAGAGACGCGAGCACCGCGACAACGCTCAAGAGGCCACGAGTCGTCGCGATGCTGTAGAGCAGCGTCGCGAACGTGTCGCCGAGGCCGACGACGACGAGCAGGCCGAGGGCGCGCGATGAGGCTCGGAGCGGCGGCTTCGAGACGAGCACGACGCCGAGGACGAGCGGCACGGCCGCCGCGCGCATCGTGAACACCGACCAGGCGGTTCCACCCGGTGCTGCTCGGCTCAGCCCGACGAGGGCCCAGCCGAAGCAGAGAGCCGCGGCGAGCGCGAGCCCGACCCCCGGGCCGAAGCGTCGCCGCCGCCGATCGGGCACGCGCTCGAGCGACGCGGCGACGACTCCGACGATCGCGAGCGCGACACCGGCGTCCTGCAGTGTCGACGGTCGCTCGCCACGCGCGAGCCCGTAGGCCACGGGGACGATCGCCGCGGTCGCCGTGATCGGCCCGATGATCCCCATCGCACCGACCGAGAGCGCCCGGTAGAACGCGGCGAGGCCGACGACGCCGACGACGCCCGCGAACGCGGCCCACGCGAACTGGCTCGCGGACGGCGGCGACTCGTGCAATGCGAGGACGACCGCGGCGGAGACGAGGAGCCCCGCCGACTCGACGACCCCTGCGACCACGAAGGCCGGAAGGCGGCGCGCGACGATTCCGGCGCCGAAGTCGGCGAATCCCCACGTGAGGCTCGCGGCCAGCGCGAGCAGAACGGCCGTCACTCGGGGATCGGGCGGGTCGCGGCGACCGCGTCGAGCTGGTTCGCGTGGTAGAGCACGGCGGCCTCCGCGGTGCGGGCGGCTCGCGGGTCGTGGTGGCAGGCGACCGCGTGCAGGAGCTCCGCCTGGGCGCCGGCGTCGAGCGGCTCGGCGCGCTCCTCGATCAGGCGCAGGCCGAGGTGCACGTGGCCGAGCAGGCGCCCCTCGTCGGTCGGCCGGAAGACGGGCCCGCGCCCGAGCTCGCGCGTGCGGCCGACGTCGTGCACGAGCGCGGCCGCGAGCAGCAGGTCGACCCGGAGCCGCGGGTGCAGCTGGGCCGTCTCGCGGCACAGCGTCGCGACGCCGACCGTGTGCTCGAGGAGACCGCCGGCATACGAGTGGTGGCCCTCGAGCGTCGCGGGCAGCACGCGCATCGCAGCGCGCACGTCCCGGTCGAGCACGCGCTGCACGACAGCGGCGAGACCCGGATGCGAGAGCTCGGCGACGAGGAACTCGAGGAAGCCCTCGAGCTCGTCCGCGTCGCGGCGCATCGCGGGGGCCATCGACGCGGGGTCGACGTCCTGCGCCGGCTCGAGCGTGCGCACCTCGAGCTGCAACCGGTCGCGGAAGCGCTCGACGCGGCCGAGCACGCGGACGGCGTCGCCTTCCGCGAAGCGCGCGTCGAGCAGCTCCACGTCGTTCCAGACGCGCGCCGAGATTCGCCCACTCGGGTCGACGAGCTCGAGCGCGAGGTACGCGGCGCCGTTCTTCGTGTGGAGGCGTTGCTTGCGTGCGACCGCGTAGACGCCGTCGACCGTACGGTTCTCCTCGAGCTGGGCGATCGCGGTCACGCTTCGAGTCTAGAACTCGATGACGCTGCGGATCCCGTCCTGTCGCTCCATCAGCTCGAAGCCGCGGTTCACCTCGTCGAGCGAGATGCGGTGCGAGAGGAACGGGGCGAGGTCGATCTCCCCGTCGAGCCAGCGGTCGACGAGCTCCGGAACCTGGTCGCGGCCCTTGACGCCGCCGAACGACGAGCCGGCGATCCGGCGGCCGGTGATCAGGAAACGCGGCACGACGTCCAGCGTCTCTCCCTTCCCTGCGACACCGCAGACCGTCGCGAGGCCCCAGCCCATGCGCGCCGCCTCGACCGCCTGTCGCATCACGCCGACGTTGCCGGTCGCCTCGAACGTGTAGTCGGCGCCGAAGCCGCCCGTCAGCTCGAGGATCGCCGGCACGGCCTCCGGGCCGCCCTGCAGCACATCCGTGGCGCCCTGGCCGCGCGCGAGCTCCAGCCGCTCCGGGGAGAGGTCGACGCAGACGATCCGCCCCGCCCCCTGCAGCCGGCAGCCTGCGACGGCGCCGAGGCCCACCATGCCGGCGCCGAAGACGACGCACGTCGAGCCGGGCTGCACGTTCGCGGTGTTCATCGCCGCGCCGAGCCCGGTCGAGAGCCCGCACGCGAAGACGCACGCATGGTCGAGCGGCGCCTGCGGGTTGACCCGCGCGAGCGCGATCTCCGGCATCACCGTGTACTCGGCGAACGTCGATGTCCCCATGAAGTGACGAACCGGCTCGCCGTCCCGCGAGAGCCGCGTCGTCCCGTCCGGCAGGAAGCCCTGGTTCTGCTGCTCCCGAATCGCGAGGCACAGGTTCGTGCGCGGGTCGCGGCAGTGCGCGCATTCGCGGCACTGCGGCGAGAAGAGCGTCACGACGTGGTCGCCCGGCCGCAGCGAGCCGACATCCTCGCCGACCCGCTCCACGACGCCCGCTCCCTCGTGGCCGAGCACGGTCGGCGCATACCCCGAGGGATCGGCTCCCGACGCGGTGTAGAGGTCGGTGTGGCAAACGCCGCACGCGACGAGCCGGACGAGCACCTCGCCCGCGCTCGGCTCGGCGAGGTCCACCTCCTGTACGGAAAGCGGAGCGCCGAACTGCTCGAGAACTGCTGCCCGGATGCGCATGCTCCGATTATCGTCGAGCGGATGGCCCGCATCCGCCCCTTCCGCGCCCTCCGCTACGACGTCCCGGCCCTGGCGGACGTCGTCGCACCGCCCTACGACGTGATCTCGGACGCCGAGCGCTCGGCGTACCTCGCGCGCAGCCCCTACAACGTCGTCCACCTGACGCTGCCCGACTCGGAGCTCGAGGCCGCGCGCGAGCTCGCCGACTGGCGCGCCTCGGGGGTGCTCGTGGAGGAGGCCGAGCCCTCGTACTGGTGGCTCTCGCAGGACTACGTCGGGCCGGACGGCCTGGAGCGCACGCGCGAGGGCATCGTCGCGGCCCTCCGGGTCGAGCCGTACGAGAACCGGGTCGTCCTGCCGCACGAGCGCACGCATGCCGGGCCGAAGGAAGGGCGCCTGCGCCTGCTCGAGGCGACGCGCACGGAGCTCGAGCCGATCTTCCTGCTCTGGGACGGGACGGTCGAGGTGGACGGGCTCGGCGAGCCCGACCTCGTCGCGGAGGAAGGCGGCGTCACCGCGCGCCTCTGGCGCCTCGACGCGGAGTTCGGCGACGCGCTGACGGAGGAGATCGGGGAGGCGCAGCTCCTGATCGCCGACGGGCACCACCGGTACGAGACGGCGCTCGCCTTCCACGAGCGTGACGGGACAGAGGAGAGCGCATGGCTCATGGTCGTGATCGTCCCGACCGGCCAGGAAGGGCTGACGATCTTCCCGACGCATCGGGTCGCGCGGTCGGTCGACGGCATCGCCGGCACGCCGATCGACGCTCCGGGCGACACGCTGCCGGGGCTCGTCCTCTACCGCGACGGGCAGTACGAGCTGCTCGAGAGCGACGGGCTCGATCCGGAGGCGGTCGACAGGCTCGCCCCGGCGGGGGTCAGCTACACGCCGTCGGCTGCGGAAGCCGTGGCCGCAGTCGACCGCGGCGACGCGTCGGCGGCGTTCCTCCTGCGTCCGACACGCATCGAAGACGTCTGGGAGGTGGCTCGCCGCGGCGAGGTGATGCCGCAGAAGAGCACGTTCTTCTATCCCAAGCTGACGAGCGGCCTGCTCTTCCTGCCGCTGTGACCGACTGGCTCGCGGTCTGCCGCGCGTCGGTCGCGGATGTCCGTCGCGTTCTCG
>Ga0157369_10003686_pt1 | contig 18204 bp, 14 predicted proteins | sample C25metaG_FD_113461 | JGI IMG/M metagenome (GOLD analysis project Ga0157369, IMG submission 113461) | Corn rhizosphere microbial communities from Kellogg Biological Station, Michigan, USA - C2-5 metaG | ecosystem: Host-associated > Plants > Roots > Rhizosphere > Soil | place: USA: Michigan... | reverse complement strand
TCCCGCTGCGCCTGTAATGTCTTTACGTCCCATGGTTCACCTCGTTCTGGCTGTGAATCCTACCGGGGTGTCCAGAAAGATTAGACCACCACACCCACCCTCGCTGCTCAGACAGGTCCTCCGCGTTCGGTGCGGAATGCGCCTCCGGCGCATGGTTTACCTATGTGGCCTTCGGCCGCTCTCTTGTGCGGAACTCGCCTCGAGGGTGGGCACCAAGGTCTCTCTGATACACCGCGGTTGCGCAGCGGAGAGCCCGGGCCCGGTAGCGCCCCGCCCTTGTAGGAGCCACCCTGTGGCCGACAGCTTTCGCGACACCGCCGCAGGACCTGCGCGCGATCAACCAACAAAGCGATGACGCCGTATTAAGTCACTGTGCCGTCGCCACCAGCGTCGCCTGCACTTGCGAGGGGGCTGCGGTCACAAACGCCCCCATAGTCATCACGCACGTCAGCACGGCAGCAGCGAAGAAGGTCTTCAGCAGGAAGGTCTCGACTTTCATGGCAGTTCTCCTTGGGCATATCGGGTGAGGCATGAGCCCCTTTGCCCTAGACGTTGCATCCCCCATGCCAACGCTCGCGAGACCGCCCAAACGCCGCCACCAAGCCATTTCAATCAATGCGCCCGCTGCGCCCCACGTGTCCGCGGACGAACCGTGTCCGGACACCCACGCCCACCGCAGAGAACGCACCGGCTCTCCCACCACCCAACCTCATGGATCAAAAGAGCCGTCGGTGCCCACCCTCGAGGCGAGTTCCGCACAAGAGAGTGGCCGTAGGCCAAATAAGTACATGGGCCGCGCTAGCGGCCAACCGCACCGAACGCGGAGGACCTGTCTGAGCAGCGAGGGTGGGCACGGACGGCTCTTCGCCTCAAGCCCTCACGAGCGAGGCGGCCCAAGCCGCTGGTTACACGCATTCGCCCACGGCGAATGAACCGATTAAGAAGCGGCAACCGCATTCGGCGTCACCGCTTCGTTGGCTTATCGCGCACGAGCGCGCTCCTACACGTGCCGTTGATGACAACCACAGAGTAATTGCAACTCGTTCTCATTCTCTTTACGATACGCGTTCTGTAGGTGTCGCACCCTGCGTTTCCTAGGGACAACCCGAGCCAACTCCCACCGCGGGCCACCGGCCCGCGCGGGTCAGCTCGTGTCCGCGACAGCCCAAACCGTTTCCCATGCCCCTCCAAGGAAAGCGTCCATGGCCCACATCAAGAGCCGCAAGCACCCCGTGCCCGCCGCGCGCACCGTCGGTGCCGCCGTCCTCCTCACCCTCACCCTCGCCCACACCGCCGCAGCCGCCGACGTGCCGCCGCAGCAAGCCAAGGTGAACGACGCACAGGCCCTGCCCGGCATGCAGGTCGAAGCCGACCGCTCCTCGGACTATCGCGTCGAAAAGGTCTCCTCGCCCAAATTCAGCCAGTCCCTGCTCGACACCACCCAGTCCATCCAGGTGATCGGCAAGGAACTGATCCAGCAGCAAGGCGCCACCACCCTCACCGAGGCACTGCGCAACAGCCCCGGCGTCGGCACCTTCTACGTGGGTGAGAACGGCACCACCAACACCGGCGATGCCATCTACATGCGCGGCTTCGATACCTCCGGCAGCATCTTCGTCGATGGCGTGCGCGATCTCGGCACCGTCTCGCGCGATGTGTTCAACATCGAGCAGGTCGAAGTCACCAAGGGCCCGGACGGCACCGAATACGGCCGCACCGCGCCCACCGGCGCCATCAACCTCGTCACCAAGCAGCCCGTGCTCGGCAACGGCATCAGCGGCAGCGTGCAGGGCGGTAGCGGTTCGCGCGAGCGCGCCACCGCCGACCTCAACCGCCAGATGGGCGACACGGGCGCCTTCCGCCTAAACGTGCTGAAGCAGAACAGCGGCGTCGCCGGCCGCGACCAGATCGAACAGAACCGCTGGGGCATCGCCCCCTCGCTCGCGTTCGGCCTGGGCACGCCTACCCGTGTGTACCTGAACTACCTGCACGTGAAGCAGCGCAACACGCCCGATGGCGGTATCCCCACCATCGGCCTGCCGGGTTACACCTCGCCGGATACGCGCGCGTTCCTCAACAATGCGCCGAAGGTCGATACGGATAACTTCTACGGCACCGCGCAGGACCACGATAACAACACGCAGGACCTGTTCACCGTCATCGTCGAGCACGATTTCAACGACAAGGTCGCGATCCACAACACGTCGCGCTGGGGCCGCACGCAGCAGGATTACCTGCTGACCTCGTTCATGGGCGCCACCGCCAACCTGCTCACGCCGAACCCCACCGATCCGTCCACCTGGACGATCGCGCGCAGCTCGCCGACCTTCAAGCACCAGTCCAACCGCATCGCCACCAACCAGACCAACGTCACGGCATCGATCGGTGAAGGCGCGGTCACGCAGGACATCAGCGCCGGTATCGAGCTCACCCAGGAAGTGGCCAAGACCGTGGGCATCGCCGCGCTCACCGGCAGCACCTGGCCGGCGGCCAACCTGTACAAGCCCTACTCCGACGTGCGCGGCCTGCAGTACGCCGAGAACGGCGCCAGCAGCTACGGCAAGACCAACACCGCGGCGGCGTACTTCTTCGACACGATCAAGTTTGGCGAGCAGTGGCAGGTGAACGCGGGCTTGCGCCTTGACCACTACAAGACCGATTTCAACAGCCTCGTTGTCTGCGGCGCCCGTAACGGGCCGGTTTGCGGCCGCCTGCCCACGGGCAGCATCGTGCCAGGCGTGGATGCGAAGACAAGCGATAACCTGAAGAATTACAAGCTCGGCATCCTGTACAAGCCGGCGGCGAACGGCAGCATCTACGCTAACTTCGCGCAGTCGCAGCAGCCCCCGGGTGGCAACACGCTGACGCTGTCGAGCGCCACCAACAGCGCTGACAACCCGAGCTTCGATCCGCAGAAAGCACGCACCGCCGAAGTGGGTACGAAGTGGGACCTGCTTGGTTCGAAGCTGTTGCTTACCGGCGCGCTGTACCGCACCACCGTCACCAATGACCTGGTCCAGGATCCGACCGACCTGCTGTACTACCAGATCGGCAAGAAGCGCGTCACGGGCGTGGAAATCACCGCCGTGGGCAAGATCACCGATGACTGGGCGATCAGCGCGGGCTTCACCACCATGAATGCCAAGGTGGAAACCGGCACCAACGTGTCGCAGGACGGCAGCTCCGACCTGGCCTACACACCGAAGCAGGCGTTCACGCTGTGGAGCACCTACCACCTGCCGTTCAACCTGACGGTCGGCGGTGGCGCGCGTTACAACGGCGAGATGAAGCGCGGTACCGATGGCGCCGTGGGCACGCCCGACCACACCGAGAGCTACTGGGTGTTCGATGCGATGGCCAGCTACCCGGTCAACCGCAATTTCGACCTGCAGCTCAACGTGTACAACCTGTTCGACAAGAACTACGTGGCGGCGATCAACAAGAGCGGTTATCGCTACACTCCGGGTACGCCGCGTTCGGCCATGCTGAGCGCCAACTTCCGGTTCTGATCGCCCCGAGGGTTATCCATCATGCTCCTGCACATTCCCGACGTGCTCACCTCAGAAGAGGTCGCAGGGATGCGAAAGCAGATGGACGGTGCCGGGTGGACCGATGGCAGGGAAACTGTCGGTCCCCAGGGCGCCAGGGTTAAGCGGAACCTCCAGCTTCCGCAAGCATCGCCATTGCGCAAGGCGCTCGGCGACCAGGTGGTGGCGGCGCTTGGCCGCCACCCGCTCTACCACGCCGCGGTGCTACCGCTGCGTACGCTCTCACCCCGCTTCAACCGCTATGAGGGCGGTGGCGAGTACGGTTTCCATATCGATGGCGCGGTGATGGCCGTCGATGGCGAAGCGCATGTGCGCAGCGATGTCTCGTGCACGTTGTTCCTCGCCGATCCGGAGGAATACGACGGCGGCGAACTCATCATCAGTGATCTGTACGGCGAGCACGAAGTGAAGCTGCCCGCGGGCGACGCGATCGTCTATCCCTCCTCCAGCCTGCACCGGGTCACGCCGGTGACGCGGGGCGCCCGCATCGCCTCGTTCTTCTGGGTGCAGAGCCTGGTGCGCGATGACAGTGCGCGCCGGCTGCTGCTCGAGATGGATACGGCCATCCGCAAACTCTCGGCCGATGGCGCCGACCAGGCATCGATCCTGCAATTGACGGGCGTTTACCACAACTTGCTGCGCCGATGGGCGGAAACCTGAGCTTGCAGCGGGTTTTTGCCTGTATTTAACGAAAAGGTAGGCACGCGGGCCCCCGGGGCGGGATAATCGTCCGCCCCCCCATGTCGTAGCCTTATCAAGCATGTTTCAACCCGGTCAACGCTGGATCTCCACCGCCGAACCCGAGCTCGGTCTCGGCACCATCCTCCGCGTCGAAGGGCGCGGCGTGCAGGTCCTGTTCGCCAAGGCCGGGGTTTTGCGCCCTTATGCCGTCGATAGTGCCCCCCTTGTTCGCGCGGAATTCCGCGCCGGGCAGCGCGTATCCGGCAAAGGCATCGCTTTCCTGGTGGAACGCGTGGAGACCCGCGAGGGCCTGCTCGTGTACCGCGGCGAAGGCCGCGAACTGGAAGAAGGCCAGTTGGATGACGAGCAGGCCATGTCCCAGGCGGATGACCGCCTGATCGGTGGCCGCACCGACACCAACGACAAGTTCGACCTGCGCGCCGAAGGCCTGCGCCGCCGCGCGGAGGCTCGCAAGGCCGCCTCGTGGGGCCTGGAATCGTCGCGCATCGGCCTGGTGCCCCACCAGTTGCGCGTAGCCGGCATCGCCGCGTCGCGCCGCCCGCCACGTGTACTGCTGGCCGATGAAGTCGGCCTGGGCAAAACGATCGAAGCCGGCATGATCCTCGCCCGCCAGCTCGCTGCCGGCCGTGCCGAGCGCGTGCTGGTGCTGTTGCCCGAAACCCTGGTGTACCAGTGGTTCGTGGAACTGCTGCGCCGCTTCAACCTGTCGTTCTCCATCTTCGATGAAGAGCGCTGCGAAGCGATCGAACAGGGCAACGATGGCCGTAACCCGTTCGAAGACGAACAACTGGTCATCGCCGATTTCGCCTTCCTGGAGAGCGCGCCCAAGCGCGCACGCCAGTTGATGGACGCCGGCTGGGACCTGATCGTGGTCGATGAGGCCCACCACCTTGAGTGGACGCCGGAAGGCGCGAGCCCGCGCTACCAGCTGGTTGAAGAACTGGCCGTGGCGACGCCAGGCGTCATCCTGCTCACCGCCACGCCGGAGCAGCTGGGCCGCTCGGGCCATTTCGCCCGCCTGCGCCTGCTCGATCCGCAGCGCTATAGCGACCTGGATGCTTACCTGGCCGAGTCGGCCGAGTTCGCCCCGGTGTCCGAGCTTGCTACCACGCTCGCCGAAGGTGCGCCGCTGGAACCCGCGCAGCGCGCGCTGCTTAGCGAGCGCTTCAAGGGCGATCGCGAGATGTCCGCCCTGCTCGACCGGCCGAACAGCAGCGCGGCCCTGCTCGCCGCGCTGATCGATCGGCACGGCACCGGCCGCGCCATGTTCCGTAACCGCCGCGCCGGTATCGGCGGGTTCCCGCGCCGCGTGCCCGAGGTACTCGAGATCGATCCGGGCACGCTGGCCCCAGGCCGCCGCGACGCGCTTCTTGCGGAATTCCGTTCGGATATCCAGCAGCCGCCGGCACCGCTGGAAGTCGACTACTCCGACGACCCGCGCATCACGGAGCTGATTGGCCTGCTCGACGCCCATCCGAACGACAAGTTCCTGCTGCTCTGCCGTAGCCAGGGCAAGGTCATGGCCATCGAAGATGCGCTGCGCACTCGTAGCGGCGTCGGCGTGGCCCGCTTTCACGAGGGCCTTGGCATCGTGCAGCGTGACCGCAACGCGGCGTTCTTCGCCCAGCCGGACGGCGCGCGCCTGCTCATCTGTTCGGAAATCGGTTCCGAAGGCCGCAACTTCCAGTTCGCGCACCGCCTGGTCATGTGGGATCTGCCGCTCGATCCGGACCTGCTGGAGCAGCGCATCGGCCGCCTCGACCGCATTGGCCAGAAGCACGACATCGTGATCCACGTTCCCGTGGTCTCGGAAAGCGCGCAGCACATCCTCGCCCGCTGGTACGACGAAGGCCTGGATGCGTTCCGCACCAGCCCGGCCGATGGCCGCGAGTTGCTGCGCCGCTTTGGCCCGCTGCTTTCGTCGCTGGCCGATGAGCACGCCCGCGAAGACGACAACCGCGACCAGGAACTCGATGCGCTCATCGCCGAGACGCGCGGCGCGCACGAAGAACTCTCGGCGCTGATCCACTCAGGCCGCGATCACCTGCTTGAACTGGCCGCCAGCCGCGATCCGCATGCCGATGAGCTGGCCAGCAGCTTCGCCCGCGACGACAACGATCCGTCGCGCGATGCCTTTATCCAGCGCCTGTTCGAGATGTACGGCGTGCACGCCGAAGAGCTGGCGAAAGACATCACCCTGCTCGATCCGCAGTACCTCTCGACCGATGGCCTGCCCGGCTTCGCCGATGGTCCGCTCTCGGTGACGTTCTCGCGTGAAACCGCATTGGCCCGCGAAGACCTGCCGCTGCTCCGCCTTGACCACCCGATGGTGCTGGCCGCCGTGGACCTCCTGGTTTCGGGCGAAACGGGCAATGCCGCGTTCCTCGTCGACGATAACCTGCCAGTACGCACCGCCCTGCTCCAGTCGGTGTACGTGCTGGAAGTGGTCGCCGATCGCAAGCTGGATGCCGGCCGGTTCCTGCCGACCACGCCGCTGATGATCGCGGTGGATACCAAGCTCACCGAGCGCCCGAACTTCCGCCCCAGCGACCTGGCCCTGCGCCGCGCGGCCGATCGCAATATCGATGTGGCCCGCTACCGCAAATTCCTGTCGAAGCTGGTGCCCCCGATGCTCGAGCACGCGAAGGACCTGGCCGAAGGCCGTGCCGAGGTGCTGAAGATCGAGGCGGTGGAGATGGCGACGGAAGTGCTGGATGGCGAGTTCAGCCGCCTGCTGGCCCTGCGCGGGGTCAACCCGTCGATCACGGAAGCCGAGATCCAGGCCGTGGCCGCCGAACGCAGCGCCCTGCTCGATGCCCTGCCCGAGGCGCGCCTGCGCCTGGATGCGGTGCGCTTCGTGGTGAGCCCGGATTTCCTGGCGCTGCGCTAAGCCGCTTAGTAACCGGGGCGTGGTGGCCTGACGCCCCACGCCCACAGCAGTGCCAGGCCGGCCACCAGGCCGCCCAGGTGGGCAAAGTGCGCGATACCCGCCAGTGTGCCGGTGACGCCGAAGAACAGTTCGGCGGCGCCGTACAGCGTGACGAAAAGCCACGCGGGAATACCCACCGGGATGGGGATAAGCATGAGCTTCTCCCGCGGGAACAGCACGGCGAACGCCGCCAGCAAGCCAAAGATGGCACCCGACGCACCCACCGTCGGGTACATCTTGTCCGGCTGGAAGAAGTACAGCACCGCCAGCTGCGCCACACCCGCCGCCACCAGGCATACGAAGTAGTAGATGGTGAAGCGGCGCGCGCCCATCACGCGCTCCAGCAGGCCACCGAACATGTACAGCGCGTACATGTTCAGCACGATGTGCATGACGCCGCCATGCAGGAACGCGTACGTCACCAGCTGCCAGGGCCGGAAGCCCAGCCCCAGCACGTTGCCACCCACGTTCACCGCCATATCGTGGCCAATGGGCCACAACGCGAGCCACTGCGTGACCGCCAGCGTGTTGTCATCGTTGAGCAGTTGCTGCAACGCGAACAGCACGATATTGGCGATGAGCAGGTTGCGGGTAACCGGTGGCAAGCGCGGGGACATGGAGGCTCCGAAGGGTAATGCTGGATCAGACCGACAACGGGGTCGGCTGCAGGATTTCGATCCAGTATTCGTCCGGGTCGCGGATAAACGCAATGTGGCGCATGCGGCCGTCGGTCAGGCGCTTCTGGAACGTGACGCCCAGGGCCTCGAAACGGGCGCAGGCGGCGTTCACATCGGGCACGCTCACGCACAGGTGGCCAAAGCCGCGCGGCTCGGTGTTGCCGTTGTGGTACGGGGTTTCCGCCTCGAGTTCGGTACCGTGGTTATGGGTAAGCTCCAGCACGCCCGGCTGGCTGAGCACCCAGCGCTTGCGCTCTTCGTCGTCATCGGGGATGACCGAGCGATCGCCGACGAGCACAAGGTAGACGATGGTGAACTTCGCCTCCTCGAACACGTTCTTGTACACGGGCGTGAAGCCGAGCACGCGCGTGTAGAAATCCAGCGATACATCGAGATCGCGCACGCGGATCATGGTGTGGTTGAAGACGTACCGGCGCGTGGCGATATCCGGCGTAGCGGTGACACCCGGCAACGAGGTCAGGTCAGAAAGGGGCATGGGGATAGGCTCCTTGGGGGGACAATCTCCAAGGGTGGCCGCACCGCCCGCCCAATTCAAGCGCGACAAACCGCCGCTACACAAATAAGGCGAACACCTACACCGCCGCGCGGGCGCCGCCTTCACGGGCAACCCCGATACCGTAGGTCGGCGCATTCCCCTACCCGCGCTGTCGACCGGGCCTGACTGCGTCCATTCCTGTGCCAAACGACGATGACCCGACATCTTCGACCGTCACACGGAGGGACGTACAACTATGCTCGGCAGAAACATTCCCAAGCCACGATCCAGGTGGCGTCGGGTCATACAAATCATCTTCGTCGTCGCGCTCAGCATCGCGGCGTTTGCCGTTCTGGCACAGAACGGCAAACGCTCACCACGATTCGGCTGTGCAGAATGCGGTACGCCCAATGGAGGGGCGTTTCGCGATGACAGCGGGCACCCGTGGTGCCCGGAGTGCTTTGAGAAAACGTACGGCAAGGGCGTCTGGAACGAATCGATGGGGGCTTGGACTCCACGGGCCGGGACCTCAGGCGGCTCGGCAGGCGGCGGGTGGCGGTCCGGAGGCGGTGGTGGGGGCGGTTCGCCCGCAGGCGGGTGTGATGCTTCCTGCCACGGAGGCGGAGCTGGCCGAGGTCGGCGAGATACGACATACCTGAGGAAACCAAAGCAAATGCCGAACGATCCCGTACATATTCTCTCGTCGGCAACGACGGGTGGTCGAATCAACCCTCACGGAGGTCAGGAGCTGGCCTTGATGCTCGAAGGGATTAAGCCCTTCGCCATGTTCGGGCAAACCGACGACATGGCCCGCGATGAGGTGGGCGACGAAGAGTTTGCGACCTTCGTAGAGCGGGGGCAGCTCGTCTATGAAGGAATTCACTATCCCGATGAAAGCTATACACGGCATTATTACGCGTTGCCGACCGAAACGTGGCGCATCAAGGCAATGCACGCTCTCAAGAGTGAGGATGCCGATCTGAAGTTCCCATCGTTTACCCTCGACGACTACTACCGAATGGTCGGCTTCCTACTCGGTTACAGCAAAGCCGACGTCGAGACGTTCATAGAGTCGTCGCGGGCGCGCCGCGAGCGGATGGCCCACCGACAGTAAAAAGATAGAACAGCTCGCCACTTTAGGCGGGCTGTTTCTGCGTGATACCGAGCAGCCCTAGCACAACAGCCAAGGCCGCGTATGACCCGACAAACTGCCACACCAGCGATCGCGACATGGGATCGAGCAGCCACGGCAGGTAGACGGCACCAATGGGCTGTACCGAGTGGATGATGCCGAAGGCGGTGAGCACGCCGCCCAGGGCAACGATACCGGCCGCCTTGCGCACGTGGCCGTCGATCATCGCCACGACGAAGCTGGCCCACACCATGGATGTGATGATGAAGCCGTTGCCGAGGATCACGATCGTGGCCATGGCGGAGACACCGTGCGAGCCATCGGCGTACAACGCCGCGAAGTGCGCCGGATCGACAATGGAGGGATCGCCCAGCTTGATCGCGACCATGCGTGCAATGGCCGGGAAGAAGCTGAATACCACGGCCGCCGCGTAGCGCAGCGGTACCGCCTCGAACGCCTGCACGGTGATGCCGATGGCGACGAAGACGAGGATGGGCGCCAGCACGGCGACCGGCAGCAGCTCGACCAGGTTGGAGAGGTAGCCGAAGATGCCACCCAGGCCGATGATGAGGCCCGTGACCAACGTGTAGCCCGTCCGTGCGCCCATCGCCTTGTAGGCGGGCTGGCCGATGTAGGGCGTGGTCTGGGCCACGCCGCCGCAGATGCCTGCCACCAGGGTGGCGAGCGCCTCGACCAGCAGGATGTCGCGGGTGGGGTAGTCATCCCCCGCGGCGCGTGCACTCTCGGTCACATTGATGCCGCCCACGACCATGAGCAAGCCAAACGGCAGAATCAACGGCAGGTACGGCACCGTGGCGGGCAGCCCATCGATAAAGCCCAGGGATGGCCACGGGAAGCCAAGCCGCCACTCCCACGCGGCCGGCGCGTGATAGCCGGTGCCGAGCAAGCCCAGCGGGCCGAGCGAGTAATACAGCACCACCGCCACGACGCCCGCAGCAAGCACGCCCGGCGTGCCGAACGGCAGGCGCCGCTTCGCCACCAGGGCGTAAAGCACGATGCCCAGCCCGGCGAAGCCCACCACGGGCACACGCAGGATCTCGACCAGCGGCAGGAAGCCCATCAGCACCAGCGCGATGCCGGCGATGGAACCGAGCAACCCGGCCCGCGGCACGTTGCGCTGCACCCAGGCGCCGAAGAACGAAAGCACGAACTTCAGTACGCCCATCACGACCAGCGAGGCCATGCCCAGTCGCCAGGTGGCCTCGCCTGCCGCCGCGGGGTCCATGCCGCCGGCGCGGTAGCCCGAGAACGCGGGGCCGAGCACCAGCAAGGCCATGGCGATGCTGGTGGGCGCATCAAGGCCCAGGGGCATCGCGGTGATATCCGCCCTGCCCGTCCGGGCGGCCAGCCGCCTGGCCATCCATGTGTAGGCCAGGTTGCCCAATAACACGCCCAGCGCGGTGCCGGGGAACATGCGCCGGTAGACGATATCGGCGGGCATGCCGAAGATGCCGATCAGCGCCGTGGCAAGGAACGCCAGGATCGACAGGTTATCGACGACGAGGCCGAGGACACCGTTGAGGTCACCACCCCCGAAGGCGCGGCGGCGGGCGGGAATGGCGGGCGCGGCCATCAGAACGACACGTCCGCGGGCTGGGTGACGCGCAGCACCGACTGATCGCCGGTTTTCGCCTTCCATGCCACGCGGATTGCCTCGACATCAGCCCGGTGCGCCGGGGTATCGGGGTAAAGCAACAGCAGCAGCTTCGAACGCAGGCGCTCCGGCTGGGCCTGGCCCTTGCCCTGCCACTGGCCGTATACATCCACCACGGAGAGGCCATCGGGGAAGCGTGAGGTCACTTCGCGGTCCAGGAACGCACGCCAGCCGGCCTCATCGACGCCCCCGTTCGTCCCCTCGAGCCCCAGCCCGAAGTACAGCTCGGTACGCACCCAGCCCGTCGCGCTGCCCGGGTGGGCTGCATCGCCGGCCAGGGTAGCGGAGGTGCCGGTGCCAGCCGGCGCGTGGGAAGGCGGCGTAGCGCAGCCAGCGAGGAAGAGCGAGGCGACGAAGGCAAGCCCTGCGAGCGTTTTCATGCGGTTTCCGGAAGGTATGTGGTTATGGACGTCCATACGGCCAGACGTCCGTGCTATTGACACAGCCTACACTGCGATGCAACAAATGTCGCATTCTCCGTACGTTCCTACGGAGCCAGGGCAACCGATGACACGCACCCCTTCCCTGCAGCATGCCATGCCGGGCTGCTTTGCGGCTTGCGGGCGATGTCGCGGCGGCCGCGTGGCTCACCGCTAAAACCCCACCGTTCGTTTCCGCCCCGCGCCACCCGCCCCGCTGGCGGGCGCCCGCGCACGCGCCTCCTTTCCAGGATCCAGCATGCACCGTTCCCGTCTTTCCTTTGCCATCACGGCCGTCCTTGCCGCCGCGGTAGCCCCGCTTGCCAGCGCCCAGCAGGCCGACAAGCCGGCCGCCACCACGCTCGACCAGGTGATTGTCACCGGCACCCACGCTCGCGACCGCACCGTGCTGGATTCGCCCGTGCCGATCGATGTACTCACGCCCGAGGACCTGCGCTCCGCAGGTGCCGTCAACGGCGAACTGGGCCAGGCCCTGGCCACGCTGCTGCCCTCGTTCAACTTCCCGCGGCAATCGAACTCCGGCGGCTCTGACCATGTACGCGCAGCCCAGCTGCGCGGCATGAGCCCGGACCAGGTACTGGTCCTGGTGAACGGCAAGCGGTTCCACACTTCGGCGCTGGTGAACACGGATACGAAGATCGGCCGCGGCACCACGCCCGTGGATTTCAACGCGATCCCGATCAGCGCGATCAAGCGCATCGAAGTGCTACGTGATGGCGCGGGGGCGCAGTACGGCTCCGATGCCATCGCTGGCGTGGTCAACATCATCCTGGATGATGCGCCCGAAGGCGGCGAGGTAAATGCCACCTATGGCGCGTATCATACGAACTTCCGCCCCGGTAACCGCGAGATCACCGATGGCCAGAGCGGCTACGTGAGCGCCAAGGCTGGCACCAAGCTGGGCACGGACGGGTTCTTCCGCGCCGGTATCGAGGGTAACAACCGCGAGCCGACCAACCGCGCCGGCCCGGACCAGATCCCTTCATGGGAGAACCCCTCCGCCGCCAACCTCGCGCTACAGGGCAAGCGCAACTACGCCGCTGGGGATCCCCGCAACGAGAACTACAGCGGCTGGTTCAACAGTGAGCTGGGGTTGGGCGATACCGTGCGCGGCTACGCCTTCGGCACCTATACCCGGCGCCGCACGGTAGGCGACAACTACTTCCGCTACCCCGATAGCGACGCCAACGTTCCGTCGATCTATCCGGAGGGCTACCGGCCGGCATCGCTCGGCTACAACACCGATATCAACCTGACCGCCGGTGCGCGTGGCCGTGCGGGGGAATGGGATATCGACGCCAGCCTGACGTGGGGCCGCAATACGTTTGATTACGACCTGCGCGACTCGGTGAATGTCTCGCTGGGCGATGCCAGCCCCACGCATTTCGATGTGGGTAAATACGAGAACTCACAGGGTACCGCCAACCTGGATCTCACCCGCACGGTGGGCGTGGGTAGCCAGCTGTTCACCCTGGCCACTGGCGCGGAGTTCCGCCACGAAGGCTTCCAGACGTTTGCCGGCGACCCGGCGTCGTATGCCGTCGGCCCGATCGTGGGCGCTCCCACCGGCGCGCAGGCCGGCGGTGGCCTGACACCCCAGGATACGGCCGACCTGCACCGGAATGTCGCCGCCACGTATATCGACTTTTCCGGGGACGTGAGCGAGCAGCTCTTCGCCGATGCCGCGGCACGTTACGAGCACTACAACGATTTCGGTGGCGCCTGGACCGGCAAACTGAGTGGCCGCTACGCGTTGAACGATGCGATCGCCTTGCGCGGTGCGGTTTCCAACAACCTCCGGGCACCCTCGCTCAGCCAGATCGGCTTCGAATCCACGTCGACGGGCTACGGTGCCAACGGCGAGCTCGTGCAGGGCCGCGTGTTATCGGTGAACAACCCGATCGCGCGCGGGCTGGGTGCCACCGACCTCAAGGCGGAAAAGTCGCGAAATTTCAGCCTGGGGCTCACGGCACGCGCTGGGGATCGTTTCGATGCCTCGCTCGACATCTTCCGCATTGATGTCGACCACCGCGTGACGCTCTCGGAAACCATCGCCCCCGACGGGCTGGAGGACCTGATCGCCGCGCGCTTCGGCGTCCAGGGCGTACAGAGCGTGGCGTTCTTCACTAACGCGGTGGATACGCGTACGCGTGGCGCTGAGCTAGTGACCAATTACCGGCAGCCAGCGTACGGCGGCAACCTCGTGCTGACGGCCACGTACAGCTATAACCGCACATCGATCCGCAAGGTGCGTGATACGCCCGCCGCCCTCGCCGAGCTTGGCGCGGATGCCGTGCTATTCGGCGTGGAAGAGCGCAATACGCTGACCGATGCCGCGCCGCGGCAGCGCGGCTCATTCACCGCACGCTGGGATAATGCGCGCTGGTCGCTGCTAGGACGCGCCACGCGCCAGGGTGCCACCACCCGCGTCTTCGATTTCGGGGATGGGTTCGTGCCCAAACAGACCTACGGTGCGCGCTGGCAGATCGACGCCGAAGCCGAATGGCACGCGACCGAACGCCTGTCGATCGCCCTGGGCGGCCAGAACATCACCGACCAGTACCCCAAGCGTTCGGTCCCCGACATCGCCTATGCAGGCAACTTTCCCTACGATGTCATTTCGCCGATCGGGAGCAATGGTGCGTACTGGTATGGGCGGTTGCGTTATGCGTGGTAACCGCGCCGCGCTCAGAATGTCCAGCTCAATGTGAGGCTGGGGCCGCTAAGGCGAACATCGCGCAGGAACGCATCGCTACCGTGCTCGTGGTATTCCACGTCGCGATAGTTCAGCGCGATATCGCCCCAGTGGAACGCGTAGCCGATGCCCGCCACGTATTGCTGGGTTCGGTCCGAGCTTCCCGTGCCGCTATCGAAGTAGTACGGGATGAAGACCGCGTGGCTCGGGAATGGCGTCCACCGGCCGCGCACGCCGATGATGCCGTCGGTGACGTGGGTCTGCCGGTTCAGGTGGCCGCTATCCTCGATGCCAAAGCGGCCACCGGTACCTTCAATACCGAAGTTCCAGCCCACGTTGCCCTTCAGCCACAGGTAACGCGCGCCCAACAACAGATCCACGAAGCCCTGGCTGCTGTGCCCGAGGGTGTAGACACCGGCAAGGGTCGCGAGGCCACCCTTCGCGTTCCAGCGGGTATCGAGGTGCGCGTCCGCGCCGATCCAGCGGCCGCCGACCTGGGCGACGCGCCCGTCTTCGTCGGAAAACTTCACCCAATCAAGATCGGCGTAGACACCCCAGCGCCCCTTGCGCACGGTCACGTCCATCATGAAGGCGCCACTCAGTTTGCTCAGCAACCCGCTATCCGAGCGATTGGTGAAGATCGTGCCATTGGGTAGTCGGTAACGCATGGTGGCCGAAATACCCGGTAGCCAGCCATACACGGAGAGCGACGTATGCCAGGCACCATCCCACGGATCGGCATCCGATGCGTGGCTGGCCAAGGGAACGGCCAGGACCGCCGCACACGCGGTTACCAACACACGGCGGAAGCGCAGGCGCATGGTCATGGGCACACTCCTGGCAGCTGCCGGGTGTCATGGGGACGTGTGCATTCTCCCGACCCCAAGGGCAATGCACAGCGCACTTCTGCCGAGGCGTTGCCCGGGGAAACTACCTAAGCCAGCGGCATGGCACCCAGTACAACTACGCAGGTACGCGCGCGTACCCTTTCGCTTCGGCCACACCCGGCTCCGCCCTAGCCTTGGGTGTCCACGTGATCCCCGCGTACGCAGAGGAACGCCCGCCATGGCGCAGCAATCATCCGATGGCACATCACCCGCGACCGACCCGCATGCCGGCGAACCCCTTTCGAACATCTACGCGCGCGGCCGCACCCACATGGCCAACGAACGCACGCACCTGGCCTACCTTCGCACAACCGTTTCGCTGATCGGCTTTGGCATCACCATCAACCGCTTCAGTACCTACCTCATCCAGAACGACCAGGCACCCAAGGGCGGCCGCGTCATGCTCCACGATGCCGGTAACGCCGGGTATGGCATGGTCATCCTGGGCCTGGCCCTGCTGGTGTGGTCGTTGTTGCGCTACTGGCACGTGAGCCTGGAGATCGAACGTGGCCATATCAAGCCACGCCATCGCGCCACGAGCCTGTTCACGATCGGCCTGCTGCTCATGGGTGGCCTCACTGCACTGTGGCTCTTCTCCGATGCGAAGTAGGTAGAAGTACCCAGCCCTTCCGGGAGCGAATTACGATTGTTCAACGGTATTGGCGCGCGCCAGCATGAGCCTCCCCAAAAGGCTCATCGACCCCTGGAGCGTGCCGTGGCTGAGAAGAAAGCGAAAGCGAAGAACGGTGATAAGCCGAACATCCTCGTCATCTTTGGTGATGACATTGGCATTCCGCAGATCAGCGCCTACACGCGCGGGCTGATGGGGTACCAGACGCCCAATATCGACCGCATCGCCAACGAAGGCGCGCTGTTTACCGATTCGTACGGCCAGCAGAGCTGCACGGCTGGGCGCGCATCGTTCATCCTGGGCCAGGAGCCGTTCCGCACCGGCCTCCTTACGATCGGCATGCCCGGCGATCCCCACGGCATCGCCGAGTGGATGCCAACCATCGCCGATGTCATGAAGACAGCCGGCTACGCCACCGGCCAGTTCGGCAAGAACCACCTCGGCGACCAGGACCAGCACCTGCCGACCAACCATGGCTTCGATGAGTTCTTCGGGAACCTCTACCACCTGAATGCCGAGGAAGAACCGGAAGGTTACTTCTATCCCAAGGATCCGCAGTTCAAGAAGAAATTCGGCCCGCGCGGCGTCATCCATTCAAAGGCGGGTGGGAAGATCGAAGACACCGGCCCGCTGAACAAGGCGCGCATGCCGACCGTCGACGAAGAGTTCCTGAAGGCCGCCAAGGGTTTCATCGAGACGAGCGTGAAGGGTGATACGCCGTTCTTTGTCTGGTTCAACACGACGCGCATGCACATCTTCACCCACCTGAAGAAGGAATCGGTGGGCAGGACGGGCATGGGCCTGCATGCCGATGGCATGGCAGAGCACGATGGGCATGTCGGCGAACTGCTTGACCTGCTCGACAAGCTCGATATCGCCGAGAACACCATTGTGCTCTACACCACGGATAACGGCGCCGAAATCGCCATGTGGCCCGACGGCGCCATGACGCCGTTCCGCGGCGAGAAGGGCACGACGTGGGAAGGGGGCATGCGTATCCCGATGATGGTGCGCTGGCCCGGGGTCATCAAACCCGGAACGGCCTACAACGACGTTATCTCGCTCATCGACTGGTTCCCCACGCTGTGTGCGGCGGCGGGCGTCGATGATGTGGTCGGCAAGATGAAGAAAGGTTTCAAGGCCGGCAGCAAGACGTTCAAGGTGCATCTGGACGGCTACGACTTCGGGCCTTATTTCCGTGGCGACGAGAAGAAGGGGCCACGCCACGCGCTCTACTACTTCGACCAGGGCGGCAACCTCAATGCGGTCCGCTACGACGACTGGAAGGTGAGCTTCGCCGTTGCCAGCCACGGCAACATCGCCACGGCCAAGCGCGAAACCCCATCGTGGGCATTGATCACCAACCTGCGCATGGATCCGTACGAACGCGGGATGGAAGAAGGCGGCAAGGCCCTGGAGTTCTTCGGACAGCAGATGTGGTTGCTGGTGCCGATCCAGACCCAGATCAAGCAGTTCTTCTCCGACTTTGCAGATTACCCATATCAGTCGGGCTCGTCGCTGAACCCCAGCGGCATCAATTACGGCCTGCTGCAGAAGGAAGCCGCGCTGAAGCGGCTGAAAGACCTCGAAACCATGAAGACCAACTGACGGGCGGACGACCACGCGCGTATGTTCCGGCCACCTGCCCTTCCCATGCGCCTGGCCTGCGCCGTGGCGATCGCATCGATCGCCACGGCGTGCGGTATCCGCCAGGCCGTGTATGTACCGCAGGGCTACCAGGAGGTGGTCGAGGACGGCTCCTATTTCCATGATGAATCAGGCGTTACGGTGCGACTCCCCGTGCTCGTGGTGAACAAGAGTGACATCACCCTGCATCCATCGATCACGATTGAACCGCACGACCACGAAGTGCACGTGGCATCGGCACGGTGGCGATTGAACGGCCGGGACATCGCACCCGTCGCTGACGTGGACAACGGCAAGGTGATCGATGCGCGCGAGCCGCTGGATCTGCACTGGAACATCCAGGCCATGGGAAAGGCAGTAAAGGTGCTCGGTGATGCCTCTTCGATCCTGCTTTCCCTGCGGGTCGATGGCCAGCCACGAGAGATCGAGATAGACCTGAAACGGCGCGACCACTTCTAGGCAAGACGGAGCCGACCATGATGCCCGGAAGACTGCTTTTCCTTACCAGCATCCTGTTACCCGTTGCTGCCTTGGCGCAAGCGGCGCCACCGGGTGGTGATGCGGCGGATCTCGCGCAGAAGCTTTCCAATCCGGTCGCCTCGCTGATCAGCGTCCCCTTCCAGTTCAACTACGACCAGGGACTGGGCCCGGGGCAGGATGGCCACCGGCTCAGCATGAACCTGCAGCCGGTGGTGCCCGTCCCCATCAGTGACGACTGGAACATGATTTCGCGAACCATCCTTCC
>Ga0157369_10003684_pt1 | contig 18212 bp, 23 predicted proteins | sample C25metaG_FD_113461 | JGI IMG/M metagenome (GOLD analysis project Ga0157369, IMG submission 113461) | Corn rhizosphere microbial communities from Kellogg Biological Station, Michigan, USA - C2-5 metaG | ecosystem: Host-associated > Plants > Roots > Rhizosphere > Soil | place: USA: Michigan... | reverse complement strand
GGACGCAGGCGCTTGGCCTTGGTCTCGGTCGTCTTGATCGACTTGTGGGTGAACAGGGCCGCGGCCAGGTTCGCGAGCATCAGGCGCTCGTGGGCCGGGCCGCCTCCGAGACGGGGTCCCTTAGTGGGTGTAGGCATTTTCGCTATTCTCCAGTATCAAAAATCGAAAGGCAGTCGGGCGGGGCGCCCTTAGACCGTCTCGTCGTCGTAGCCGCTGTAGAAGTGCGCCCCGTCGAAGCCGGGAACAGAGTCCTTCAGCGACAGGCCGAGCTCGACCAGCTTGTCCTTGACCTCATCCACCGACTTCTGTCCGAAGTTGCGGATGTTCATCAGCTGCGTCTCCGAGAGGGCGACGAGCTCGCTGACGTTGTTGATGCCCTCGCGCTTGAGGCAGTTGTACGAGCGCACGGACAGGTCGAGGTCTTCGATCGGCACAGCGAGTTCGCTCGAGAGAACGGCGTCGACCGGGGCGGGCCCGATCTCGATGCCCTCGGCGGCGGTGTTCAGCTCGCGGGCGAGGCCGAACAGCTCGGTGAGCGTGCGACCAGCGGATGCCATGGCGTCGCGCGGCGTGATCGCGGACTTGGTCTCGACGTCGACAACCAGGCGGTCGAAGTCGGTGCGCTCACCGGCGCGGGTGGCCTCGACGCGGTAGGTGACCTTGAGCACGGGAGAGTAGATCGAGTCGATCGGGATCTGCCCGGCCTCGGCGTACTCGGCCCGGTTCTGGGTGGCCGAGACGTAGCCGCGGCCACGCTCGATGGTGAGCTCGAGCTCGAACTTGGCCGTGTCGTTCAGGGTCGCGATGACCAGCTCGGGGTTGTGCACCTCGACGCCGGCGGGCGCCGAGATGTCGGCGGCCGTGACCTGGCCGGCACCCTGCTTGCGCAGGTACGCGGTGATCGGCTCATCGTGCTCACTGGAGACGACGAGACCCTTGATGTTCAGGATGATCTCGGTGACGTCTTCCTTCACACCGGGAACGGTGGAGAACTCGTGCAGCACACCGTCGATGCGGATGCTGGTGACCGCCGCGCCGGGAATCGAGGAGAGCAGGGTGCGGCGAAGCGAGTTACCGAGCGTGTACCCGAAGCCGGGCTCGAGGGGCTCGATGACGAAGCGGGAACGGAACTCCGAAATGTTCTCTTCGGTGAGCGTTGGGCGCTGTGCAATAAGCACTATTGATTCCTTTCGGCAAAGTGTCCGCTATATGACACTCATGTGGCGAGGTATTGAGTTGTAATCGCGTGCGAGCGGCGACGGTCGCAAAAGCGCCCGTCGCCACTCGTGGAGCGGAAAGTGCCTGAACTAAACGCGGCGACGCTTCGGGGGGCGGCATCCGTTGTGCGCCTGGGGCGTCACGTCGTTGATCGAGCCGACCTCGAGGCCAGCGGCCTGGAGCGAACGGATCGCCGTCTCGCGTCCCGAGCCCGGTCCCTTGACGAAGACGTCGACCTTCTTCATGCCGTGCTCCTGCGCCTGGCGGGCGGCCGACTCGGCGGCCAGCTGAGCGGCGAACGGGGTCGACTTGCGCGAACCCTTGAAGCCGACGCCACCCGAGGAGGCCCAGCTGATGACGGCACCGGTCGTGTCGGTGATCGACACGATCGTGTTGTTGAAGGTCGACTTGATGTGGGCCTGGCCCACAGCGACGTTCTTCTTTTCCTTCTTGCGCGGCTTCCGAACAGCCGACTTTGGTGTTGCCATGATTTCTCCTGAATCCTAAAGGCGAGGCAGCCAGGCGGGGCCTAGCGGGCCTTCTTCTTGCCGGCTACGGTGCGCTTCGGGCCCTTGCGGGTGCGAGCGTTGGTCTTGGTGCGCTGTCCGCGGACCGGGAGGCCCTTGCGGTGGCGGATGCCCTCGTAGCTGCCGATCTCGACCTTGCGGCGGATGTCAGCGGCGACCTCGCGGCGGAGGTCACCCTCAACCTTGAAGGTTCCTTCGATGTAGTCACGGAGCGCGACCAGCTGGTCGTCCGTGAGGTCCTTGACGCGGATGTTCCCGTCGATGGAGGTGTCGGCGAGGGTCTTGAGCGCCCTCGTACGGCCAACACCGTAGATGTAAGTCAGTGCAACTTCCACGCGCTTGTCGCGGGGAATGTCAACGCCGGCTAGACGTGCCATTGTGGCTTCTCCTGTAGATGAATGGAGGTCTGCAGCAATCCCGGTGCACCGGCCTCCAACCGATGGTGTCGCCCCGGAGGGTTCTTCGGATTGCTGTTCTTACTTTTCAGATTCGGGCAGTCTCGGCGAAGCCGAGAACGCCCTAGCCCTGGCGCTGCTTGTGACGCGGGTTGCTCTTGCAGATGACCATCACGTTGCCGTGGCGCCGGATGACGCGGCAGTGGTCGCAGATGGGCTTGACGCTGGGGTTGACCTTCATTGTGTTTCCTTGTGCTCGCTGTCTTCGTACCCCTGGGACACCGGGGGCCGTTACTTACAGCAGCCGTTACTTGTAGCGGTAGACGATCCGGCCACGGGTCAGGTCGTAGGGGCTCAGCTCCACGATCACACGGTCCTCGGGGAGGATCCGGATGTAGTGCTGGCGCATCTTGCCCGAGATGTGGGCAAGCACTTTGTGGCCGTTGCTGAGCTCAACGCGAAACATCGCGTTGGGAAGAGCTTCGACTACCGCGCCCTCGATTTCGATGACACCGTCTTTTTTGGCCATACACTCACTGTCGCTATAGGTAATTGGTTGCTGGTCATGCGGGGATTTGTGGCGAAACCGGCCGACGTTCAACGCGCGTACCAGACACCAAGGGTCAATCCTATGCTATGTCGTTGCCTTTTGGCAATGTGCCCCTATAATCCGTCGTCAGGCACGTTCCAGACCTTGACGATCGACCAGGCGACCGCGGCGATCGGCACGGCGAGCACCGCCCCGGCGATCCCGCCGAGGATCGTTCCGGCGGTGAGCGCCACCAGGATAACGAGTGGATGCAACTTCAGCGACTGCGACATCACGATCGGCTGCAGGAGGTCGCCCTCAAGCTGGTTGACCGCCACGACGATGGCCACGACGATGAGCGCCACCACGGGGCCGTTGGTGACGAGGGCAACGAGGGCGGCGACGACCCCGGCCAGGGTCGCCCCGATCAGCGGGATGAACGCGGTCAGGAACACGAAGACGGTGAGCGGGAGCGCCAAGGGGATCTGCAGGATGAACAGGCCAAGGCCGATCGCGACGGCGTCGACGAGGGCGACGATGGCCGTGCCCCGCACGTAGCCGCCGAGAACCGCGAGCGACGTGTGGCCGATCCGCACCCCGCGCTGCCGCCTGGCGCCGTGGAACGGCCGGAGGAAGAACGACCAGATCTCCCTGCCGTCCTTCAGGAAGAAGAACAGGATCACCACAGTGAGCAGGATGCCCGTGATCAGCTGCGTGGCAATGGACAGCCCGGCGAGAGCGCCGGTGCCGAACTGCGTGCTGGTGATGAAGTCGCCGATGCTCTGCTGCACCTGCTGAATCTGGGCGGCGTCGATCGGGATGTTGGCCTTCAGGAGATAGTTCTGCAGTTCGCCGAGTCCGTCGCCGGCCGCCTTCGCGAGCTCCTGCCACTGGTTCTGCACGGTGACGACCAGGAGCGTGACCACACCGCCGAGAACGACGATCCCGACCAGGAACGTGATCCAGGTGGCGAGAATCGACGGGAGGCCGTGGCGGCGCATCCAGTTCACCGCGGGCGAGAGCGCCGCCGCGAGGATGAGCGCGATCAGCAGCGGGATCACCACCAGTTTCAGCTGCACAAGCCCGTAGACCAGCGCTGAAGCGAGGATGACGATGAGCAGGATCTGGCCGCTTCGGATTCCAAGGCGCCCGAGCCGGTCAGTCATCAGCGCCGTGAGGGACGGCCGTTCGTCGTCTGCCATTCCCCCACCGTAGCCAGATTCGGGTTCTGCAAGAAGTTGCGCCGGTCAGAGCGGCGTGGCCGCGACCACCTCGACGAGGTCGGCGAACAGCGGATGCCCCGAGTCGATTCCGCAGACCTGGGTGACGAATTCCTCGGGCACCAGGCTCCCGCGCAGCTGTTTCAGTGTCACGCTCTCGTCGTCGGCCGGCACATCGAATTGCAGCACCGCGGCGATGGCGGACAACAACGCGACCGGCAGGGTGCCCGCCTCGGCGAGCTCCGCGGCAGGCTTCACGAAGCGCTCCTGCCGGCTGAGCTTCCGAAGCGGGGCGCGCCCCACCCGTTCCACGGTGTCGGGAAGCGCCGGGTTCGCGAACCGGGAGAGGATCTTCTCCCGGTAGGCACGCTGCGCGTCGGCATCGAGCCCGTGCTTGTCGACGAGGAGCATCGAGGTCTCCTCAAGCACCCGCCTGGCCGCCGCCTCCACCTCAGGGAGCGCGAGCGCCTCGGCGATCGTGCGCGCGCCGGCGAGGAACCCGAAGTAGGCGATCGTCGCATGCCCGGTGTTCACGGTGAAGAGCTTGCGCTCGATGTAGGGCGCGAGGTCGTCGACGAAGGTGGCCCCCGGTATCTGAGGCGGCTCGCCCGGGAAGCCTGACTTCTCGATGACCCACTCGTAGAACGTCTCGACCGTCACGTCGATGCCCCCGCCCTCGGGTTGCCCCGGCACGATGCGGTCGACGGCGGTGTTTGCGAAGACGACGCGGTCGAGCAGCGCCGCGCGCTCGGCATCCGGCACCTGCGCCCACACATACTCGGCGAGCTGGTCGGTGGCGTTGATGGCGTTCTCGCATGCCATCACCAGCAGCGGATGCCGGTCGGCGTCACGACGCCGGATGCCGTCGGCGATCGCCGGGGCCACGAATTTCAGCACGGTGGGACCCACCGCGGTGGTCACCACGTCGGCCGACGCGATCTCGGCGACGAGCCCCTCCGGGTCGTCTGCGCTGTTCACTGCGCGGAAGTGGTCCACCACCGTCGTGGTGGACTCCTCCCCCACCTCATGGACCTCGTAGCTGTCGGCGGCGTTCAGCGCGTCGATGAGAGCGGCGTTCACGTCGGCGAAGACGACCTCGTACCCGGCCTCGTGCAGCAGGAGCCCGACGAATCCGCGACCGATATTGCCGGCGCCGAAGTGAACGGCTTTCATTCTGCGTTGACCTCCTCGAGAAGCGCGAAGATCCCGTCGGCGTCGCCGGCCTCGATGAGCTTCTCCACCTCGTCTTCGTCGGAGAACACGACGGCGATCTTCGACAGGATTTCGAGGTGCTCATTGTTCTGGCCCGCGATGCCCACCACGAAACGCACCGGCTCGCCGTTCCAGTCGATGGGCTCCGGGTAGCGCACGAGTGAGAGCGCCGACCGCTTGATGAGTTCCTTCGCCTCGTTGGTGCCGTGCGGGATGGCAAGGAAGTTGCCCATGTAGGTGGACACGGACTCCTCCCGCTCCAGCATCGAGGCGATGTACTCCTCACTGACGGCGCCGGAGCCGACCAAGAGCCGCCCCGCTTCCCGGATTGCGTCGTCACGGGTCGTGGCAGCGCCTCGCGCGATCACGTTCTCACGCCGCAGGATCTCCTCGGTCATCGCTCCACTCCTTCCGCCGCCTGGTTCTGCAGCAGCTGCACTACCTCGTCGTACTTGGGACTGTTCATGAAGTTGTCGACCGAGACATGCACGGAGTTCGGTGACATGCCCTCGGCCCGGGCGGTGAGGTCGCGGTGCGTGATCACCAGGTCGGCGGTGCCGTCGAGGTTCGCGATGGACTTGTTGGTCACCGTCACCCCCTCGATGCCGGCCTTCTTGATCTTGTTGCGGAGCACCGAAGCGCCCATGGCGCTCGAACCCATTCCGGCGTCACACGCGAACACGATGTCGCTGAAGTGGCGGCCGTCGGCGGCCGCAGCGTGCGTTGCACCCGCAGCGGCGGCATCCGTCACCCCGGCAGCCGTGCCGGCGCCGGCCAGCCCGCCGAGCACCGAGCTGGACTTGCCCTTGTTGGCCTCGGTCGCGGCGACAGCGGCGCTGAGGTCGCCGGCGTTCTCGTTGGCGAGGTCGCGCTTGCGGCTGGCGCGCAGGATCACGGCGGAGATCAGGAACGAGACGAGCGCCGCTCCGATGACCGAGAGGATGACGCCGATGTAGCTGTCGGGCGCAGTCTGGATCAGCACCGCGAAGATGCTGCCCGGGGAGGCCGGCGCGCGGAGGCCGGTCTGGAAGGCCACGTTGATCGCGACGCCGGTCATGCCGCCGCCGATCGCCGCGAGCACGAGCAGCGGCTTCATCAGCACGTACGGGAAGTAGATCTCGTGGATGCCACCGAAGAACTGGATGATGATGGCGCCGGGGGCGCTGGCCTTGGCGATGCCGATGCCGAAGAACATGAAGGCGAGCAGGATGCCGAGGCCGGGGCCGGGGTTGGCCTCCAGCAGGAACAGCAGCGACTTGCCGTTCTCCTCCACCTGCTGCACGCCGAGCGGGGTGAGCACGCCGTGGTTGATGGCGTTGTTGAGGAACAGGATCTTGCCCGGCTCGATGAAGATCGAGGCCAGCGGGAGCAGGTGGTTGGCGATGAGCCAGTCGACGACGGTCTCAAGGAAGGTGCTGAGCGCGGTGACGATCGGTGCGATTCCGAAGAACGCGCCGAGCGCGAGCAGGGCGCCCAGGATGCCGGAGGAGAAATTGTCGACCAGCATCTCGAAGCCGGGCCGGATCTTGCCGGCCCACAGGCTGTCGAGCTTCTTCAGCAGCCACGCCGAGATGGGGCCGACGATCATGGCGCCGATGAACATCGGGATGGTGCTTCCGACGATCACACCCATCGTCGCGATCGTGGCGATCACGCCGCCGCGGGTGTCGTAGACCATGCGGCCGCCGGTGTTGGCGATGAGAAGCGGCAGCAGATAGGTGATCATCGGGCCGACCAGGCCGACGTACTGGGGGAAGGTGGTGCCGTCGGGCGCCTGGGCGAGGGCCGTGGCGGCGCCGCTCCAGCCGATCTGGTCGGCGTTGCCGAAGCCACCGAGGATGCCGTTGGGCAGCCAGCCCGTGGCGATGAAGAACGCGGTGATCAGGCCCCAGGCGATGAACGCCGCGATGTTGGGCATGACCATGCCGCTCAGGAAGGTGCCGAACCGTTGCACGTGCACGCGTGCGCCGGCTCGAGGTGCGGCTGACGTCGTCGTCATTTCAGTGCCTTTCATTCGTGTGATTGCGTTGCAGGGGTGGCGGCTGCAGCGGCGGCTGCAGCCCGGGCGGATGCCGCGCCGTCGGCCGCGAGAGCGGCTGCGGCGAGGTCACGGGCTTGGGGAAGGGTGAATCGGGCGAGGCTTTCGCGCACGTCGGCGAGGGCAGAGGGCGACATCGACAGGCTGGTCGCACCGAGGCCGACGAGCACGACGGCCAGCAGCGGATCCGCGGCAGCCTCCCCGCAGATCCCCACCGGTTTGCCGAGGGCCTGCCCGGCCGCGCCGACCTCCTGCACCAGGCGGAGCACGGCCGGGTGCCAGGGATCCTGGAGCGCGGCGACGGAGCCGAGCATGCGGTCTGCGGCGAGGGTGTACTGGGTGAGGTCGTTCGTGCCGATGGAGGCGAAGTCGGCGACCTGGAGGGCCTTGTCGGCCAGGAGTGCCAGCGCGGGCACCTCCACCATGACGCCGGCCGTCTTCAGCCCGAGCTCGTGGGCGAGGGCGGTGAAGTATGCGGTCTCCTCGACGGTGGCCACCATGGGGGCCATCACCCAGACCTCCGCGTCGGTCTCGGCCTCGGCGGCGGCGAGCGCCGTCAGTTGGTCGCGCAGGATGTTCTCGGCGGCGCGCAGGGCGCGAAGGCCCCGGAGGCCGAGCGCAGGGTTCTCCTCGGGGGCGTCGTTCAGGAAGGCCAGCGGCTTGTCCGCTCCGGCGTCGAGGGCGCGAACCACCACCTTCTTGCCGGGGAACTCGCGAAGCATGCGGGTGTATTCCGCCTGCTGCTCGGCGACAGTGGGGGCGGTGGCGGAGCCGAGGAAGAGGAACTCCGTGCGGAAGAGTCCGACGCCTTCCGCCCCGAGCTCCACCGCGCGGGCGGCACCGTCGGCGTTCCCGAGGTTCGCGAGCAGGGGCACCGCCGTGCCGTCCGCGAGCGCCCCGGGCGCCAGCGGTGCGGCGGCGCGAGCAGCGCGCTGGCTGATGCGATCCGTCGCCGACTGTTTCTCGGCATCCGTCGGCGCGCTGATGACGACGCCGGCAGCGGCGTCGACGATCACTTCGTCGCCCTCGCGCAGCCCGGCGGCCCCGGACACGCCGACCACGGCGACGATCGACTTCTCGCGGGCGAGGATCGCGGTGTGGGAGGTGGGCCCGCCCTCCATGGTGATGAGGCCGAGCACCTGGCTGAGGTCGAGGAGCGCGGTGTCGGCGGGCGCGAGATCGCGGGCCACGAGGATGAACGGGTGGCCCGGGTTCGGCACGCCGGGCGCCGGGCGCCCCTGCAGCTGGGCGACCACCCGTTGGGAGACGTCGTCGAGGTCGGTGGCCCGTTCGGCCATGTAGCCGCCGAGCTCACGGAGCATGTCACGGAAGGCGGCGAACGCCTCGTGGGTGGCGCGTTCGGCGGTCTTGCCCTCGGCCAGGCGAGCGGTGAGGTCGTCGCGGAGGGTGGGGTCCTCGGCCATCATGGCCTGCGCCTCGAGCACGTCTTGCGCGTCGCCGCCCGCGGCCGCACCGCGGCTGTTGAGCTCCGCCGCCACTGCAGCCAGCGCCGCGTCGGCCCGGGCGCCCTCCTCCTCGGCGCTCAGCACGCTCGGGGTCGCCGGCGGTTCCGGCAGGGGCTCCTCCATGCGAACGACGGTGCCGACGGCAACGCCCTGGCCGATTCCAATTCCACGCAGTTCCATCACAGCTCCTTAGCACGTGCAGGGGCGAGCGAGGGACGTCTCCGGTCGGTGCTGCCGCTACGCGTCGTGGTCGGTGACGAGCAACGCGACGAGCTCGTCGAGCACATCTTCTGCGTTGTCGCCGTCGACGGACAGCGTGACATCGTCACCGTGATTGATGCCCAGTGAGATGACACCGAGAATGCTCGCCGCGTTGACGGCTTTGCCCCCGACTTTCGCGATCTGCACTGACGCGCCTGATGCGGCAGCGGCCTGGGTGAACAATTTCGCCGGCCGCGCGTGCAACCCGTGGGTCGACCCGATTCGTACCGTTCGTTCAACCATTGGCTGGCCTTCCCCTCCGGACGTCCGTTCTCAGTCACACCATAGCGGGAAGCCTCCGGGCCGCCTACGGGGCCGATGGGCTCTGCCGCGGGCGCGGTCATGACCGGGCTCCCGCGGCGCCGAGCGCCAGGCTGAGCGCCACCTGCCCGTCGCGTTCCGTGAAGATCGACTCCGGCAACAGGGCGGCCGCGACGCCGGCGGCGCTGGCACGCGCGCGGATGTCGTCGAAGCGGGCAGCCAGGTGCGGCCCGACGAGCAGCACGTCGACTCCGGTGAATCCGGCGGGGAGGTCAGCTTCACTCCCCGCCGAAATCTCGGCGACCACGCCTTGCTCGGCGGCCGAGCGCCGCAGCCGGTGGGCCACGAAGGTGCTCGACGCGCCAGCGCCGCAGACCACCATGATCCTCATCGACACGCCTTTCGTGGTTCGCCAAAAGCTCTCACCAGAATCTTGGCGGGCGGCCGCCGGCCGGGCCACCAGAGTGTCTTCCGCACCCCCGGAAGCGAAGCTGGACGCGTGCACCCGGCCTCGACAGGCATCCGCTGCGAGGGCAGAGTGAGAACATGAGCGAACTCCTGAGCGCTGGCCAGACGGCGTCGCAGCTTTCCGGCACCGCCTTCACGCACGGCGACGGCGTGCTGCAGGCCGGCTACACGACCGGCGATTTCAGCAGCGCGGTGCGGCTGCTCGACCGGGTCGCCGCGGCAGCGGATGCGATGAATCACCACCCCGACGTCACCGTCGGCTACGGCTCGATCGGTTTCACCCTCAGCTCCCATGACGCCGGCGGGGTGACGAGCCGCGACGTCGAGCTGGCCCGGCGCATCCAGCAGCTCGCCGACGAGGCGGGCGCTGCGCCCCGGTAGCGGGTCGGGGCGCGCGCTCGCCGAGCCCGTCTGTTCCAGACGAGACCGCCCGGCGTGCCGGGCGCGGTCGACCGTAGGGGGCGGTCTCAGCGCTTCACCTCCTCGTGCGGGTCGCCCTCGTGACAACCGGTCCCGTGCCCGTTCGACGGAGAATCTGCTCGAAACCGGGCCAGGAAGCCCTGAACACACCCCCGATCGCCGAGTTCTCCGTCGAATGGGAGGGGCGGAGGGATGGTTGACTACTGGGTGATGGCAGAGCGCGATGAGTGACAACCAGGCACGGATGCTGGACTACCTGCGGCAGGCCGGCGGCTGGGTGACCGCCGCGGAGCTGTCCGGCCATCTCGGTGTGAGCGCGCGCAGCGTGCGCAGCTACGTGACGCGCGTGAAGCAGGCGGCGCATCCGCTCGACATCATCGACTCGGGACCCGACGGCTACCAGCTGAAGCGTGAGGCGTACGCGGAGTACCAGAGCCGCGTCGCGAGCGCGCCGGCCGACGCCGGTACCCCGCAGGACCGGCTGTACCAGCTGGTGCGCCGGCTCACCGACGACCCGGAGGGGCTCGACGTCTTCGATCTCGCGGCAGCACTGTTCGTGAGCGATTCCACCCTTGAGGCCGACCTCGCCAAGGTGCGCTCGCTGCTGCCGGGAACCGACCTCACGCTCACCCGGCGCGGGGCGACCGTCACCCTCGAGGGCCCGGAGGCGGGGCGCCGGCGGCTGCTGAGCCGCATGTTCCGCGACGAGAGCGCGCGCGGGATTCTGCAACTCGAGACGATCCAACGCGAGTTCCTCTCCGAGAGCCTGGGCGCCTTCAAGACCGACCTCATCGCGATGCTCGACGCGCGCGGGTACTTCGTGAACGAGTACGGGACCGACGCGGTGCTGCTTCACCTCGCAATCGCGGTCGACCGGGTGCGCAAGCGTCTGGCCGAACCGGGGGCCGCACCCGTGGCATCCGTCGCGTCGCCGGCAGACGACAGCGACCTCGTCGCACCTCTCGCCGCCCTCATCACGGCGCATTTCGGGGTTGAGCTCGGCGCCGACGACGTCGAATACCTCGCGCTGCTGCTCACCACCCGCGTGATCACGCCGGGTCACGACCAGCCGGCCACCCTGGTCAACGGATACGTGCGGGCCGACGACCTGGACATCGTGCGTCGCATCGTTGCGCGCGCCAGCGAGGAGTACCTGGTCGATCTGTCGGATGAGGGTTTCACCACCCGGCTCACCCTGCACGTGCGCAACCTGATCAACCGCGCGCGCGACGCCTCGTACTCCCGCAACCCACTGGCCCGATCCATCAAGGCGTCGTACCCGATGATCTACGAACTCGCGGTGTACATCGCCAGCGAGCTGCAGCGGCAGGAGCGGATCGAGGTGAGCGACGACGAGATCGCCTACATCGCCATGCACGTGGGTGCGCATCTGGAGCAGCAGTCGCTCCGCATCGAGCTCGTCAGTTGCGCCATCGTCTGCCCGAACTACTACGACATGCACGTGCTGCTGCGTGAGCGCATCGAGCGCACACTGGGTGACGACCTCGAGATCGTGACCGTGGTCACCCGCAGCGACGTGGACTGGGGCGCTCTGCACGCCGACCTCGTGCTGACCACGATCGACCCGGGCCTCCACGCCGACGGCGTCATCGTGATCCAGCCGTTTCTCACGGAGGGCGATGTCGACCGCATTCGGCAGGCAGCGAGCCGGGTGCGCCGGCTCCGGCGACGGGCGCAGATCAAGGACGAACTCCTGCAGTTCTTCGACGCGTCACTGTTCCTCCGCAACTTCTACGCCCGCGACGAAGAGGCGATGATCCGGGCGCTCGGTGAACGCATGGTGGGGCAGGGCATCATCGACGACGCCTACGTCGGGGCTGCGATCGAACGCGAGCGGATGTCGTCGACCGCCTTCACCGACAATCTGGCCGTTCCGCACGCCATGGCGATGACCGCGCGGCGCACCTCCATCGCGATCGTCATCAACGACGCGCCCATGGACTGGGGCGGCAACCGGGTGAACGTCGTGGCGTTCATCGCGTTCAGCGCGGCGGGGCGGGCGAGCTTCCAGGCGGTGTTCGACCAGTTCGTGGAGGTCTTCGCCGACCGCGCGGAGGTGCAGCGGCTGATCAAGCGCTCCCTCGATTTCGCTTCCTTCATTGAGGAACTCGTGCACATGATGGAGCAGTAGCCACCGAGGGAGGGCGGCGATGAACAGGACGCCGTACGCCGACCGCGGCGATGCCGGCCGGGTCCTGGCCCGGGCCCTGCACAGCTACCGGCGAGCACCCGGCCTTGTCGTGCTCGCCCTGCCGCGGGGTGGAGTGCCGGTCGCCGCGGTGGTCGCCGATGAGCTGGGCTGCCCCCTCGACATCCTCGCCGTGCGCAAGGTGGGGATGCCCGACCAACCGGAGCTGGCGATGGGCGCGATCGCGTCGGTGACGGAGGCCGTTGAGACGGTGACGAACGAGGAGGTGCTGCGGCAGCTGCGCCGGCGCGGCCGGGATGTGTCGGGCTTCGACGACGTCGTTGCGCGCGAGATGGTGGAGCTGCGGCGTCGCCAGCAGGCGTACCGGGCCGGACGACCGGCACCCGAGCTCGCCGGGCGCACCGTCATCCTCGTCGACGACGGGCTGGCGACGGGAGCGACGATGCGCGCGGCGGTGCGGGCTGCTCGTCGCGAGAAGCCGCGTCGTGTCGTCGTGGCGGCACCGGTCGCACTCGGCGACACCGCGTCTGAGCTCGCCCGGGTGGCCGACGGTGTCGTCTGCCCGTGGGTGGCGCCGCACCTCAACGCCGTGGGTCAGGCGTACGAGAGATTCGACCAGACGACGGATGCCGAGGTGCGCCGCATTCTCGACGCCGCCTGGCGGTCATCCGGTTAGCCGGTCTCCATGACCAGGTCGGCCGGGCCGGGTCAGGAGCGCACGAGCCGTGCGATGGCAGCGGATGCCTCGGCGATCTTCTCGTCGGCGACGACGCCGCCCTCCGCCGCGGCCTGCGCGACGCAGTGCCCGAGGTGGTCATCAAGGAGCGCGAGGGCCACGGTCTCGAGGGCCTTGGTGGCCGCGGACACTTGGGTGAGGACATCGATGCAGTACGTGTCCTCCTCGACCATGCGCTGGATGCCGCGCACCTGCCCCTCGGCGCGGCGCAGCCGCTTCAGGATCGCTTCCTTGTTGTCGATGTAACCGACCATGACGTTCCCTTTCGCTGCCGGAGGCCGTGATCCTTACCCCCTCGGGGTATCCTACGTACCGCCTGCGGCTGCCCACAAGCCCGCGCCACCCCCGCGGGTGCGGGCATTCTGCCGCCCGGCGGCTCGCGAGGCGGCGGAAAGCCCGCACTCGGCGCATCCGCTCTAGCACTCGGTCGCGCGCTCGCCCACGCGCTCGAGCGTTCGGGGCGGCTACGGGATCGGAACGGGCGTGATCCCGAGGGGCGCGAGGCCCGACGCTCCGCCGTCCTCGGCGGTCAGCACCCAGATGCCATCCTTGTGCACGGCGACGCTGTGCTCCCAGTGGGCAGCGGCGCGACCGTCGCTGGTCGCCACGGTCCAGCCGTCGTCGCGCACGTACGTCTCGATGTCACCGAGCACGACCATGGGCTCGATCGCGACGACGAGGCCCGGCTTGACATCGGGCCCTTTCTGCCGCACCCGGTAGTTGAACACGGGCGGGTCCTCGTGCATCGATCGACCGATGCCGTGGCCGACATAGTCGGTCAGGATGCCGTAGTCTCCCCGGTCCTCGATGTACCCCTCGATCGCCTCGCCCACTTCGTTGAGGTGCCGGGCGGTTGCCAGGCGGGCGATGCCATGCCACAGCGATTGTTCGGTGACATCGGACAGCGTCTGACGCTCGACGACGAGTTCGGGCCGCGACGGGTCGGGCACCACGACGGAGAACGCGGCGTCCCCGTTCCAGCCGCCGAGGATCGCTCCGCTGTCGATCGAGACGATGTCGCCGGGCTCGAGAACGCGAGCCGACGGGATTCCGTGCACCACATCGTCGTTCACCGACGCGCAGACGGTGTGCCGGTACCCGGGCTCCAGCTTGAAGTTAGGCGATCCGCCGCGCTCGACAATGGCGCGCTCGGCGGCGGCGTCGAGCTCCAGCGTGGTGGCGCCCACGCGCACAGCCGCGCGTGCCGCGTCGAGCGATGCGGCTGTGGCCAGGCCGGGTGCGACCATGAGGCGCAACTGGGCCGGCGATTTGTAGATGGAACGCCGCAGGCTCATCAGTCCGCCGCGATTCCCCGCTCGATGAGCGCGGCACGGATGCGCTCGCTCACCTCGTCGACGCTGCCCAAGCCGTTCACCGACACCACCAGTCCACGCTGCTCGTAAGCGGCGACGACCGGAGCGGTCTGCTCTTCGTACAGCTCGAGGCGGTGCCGGATGACGTCTTCCGTGTCGTCGACGCGGCCCTGCTCAGCAGCGCGCAGCAGGAGACGCTTCACGACCTCGTCGTGGTCGGCCGTCAGCTGCACGACGGCGTCGAGCCGCTCACCGGTCTCGGCGAGGATGCGATCGAGCTCGGCGACCTGATCTGCGGTGCGCGGGTACCCGTCGAGGAGGAAACCCTGAGAGGCGTCCTCCTGCTGCAGCCGGTCGCGCACGATCGCGTTGGTCAGCTCATCGGGCACGTACGAGCCCTGCGACACGATCGCCTGAACCTGCAGTCCAAGCTCCGTGCCCTCCTTGATGTTCGCACGGAACATGTCGCCGGTTGAGATGGCGGGGATGCCGAGGCGTGCGGCGAGCACCGCAGCCTGAGTGCCCTTCCCGGCTCCGGGCGCTCCGACGATGAGCAGTCGAGCGCCGCGACCCGAGGGGACCTCGAGCCGCCCTTCCGCTCCCCCGGTCATCGCAGCAGGCCCTCGTAGTGGCGCTGCTGGAGCTGCGAGTCGATCTGCTTCACCGTCTCAAGGCCGACACCCACGACGATCAGGATGCTCGCACCACCGAACGGGAAGTTCTGGTTGGCCCCGATCGCGACGAAAGCGATGAGCGGGATCAGCGCGATCAAGCCCAGGTAGATCGAGCCCGGCAGGGTCACGCGGGTCAGCACGAAGTCCAGGTACTCGGCGGTGGGTCGTCCGGCGCGGATGCCCGGGATGAACCCGCCGTACTTCTTCATGTTGTCCGCGACCTCTTCGGGGTTGAAGGTGATCGCGACATAGAAGTAGGTGAAGCCGACGATGAGCAGGAAGTACATGATCATGTAGAGCGGGTGGTCGCCCTTCACGAGGTAGTTGTTGATCCACGTCACCCAGGCTGCCGGCTGCTGTCCGGCCGCGGGCTGGTTGAACTGCGCGATCAGCGCGGGCAGGTACAGCAGCGACGACGCGAAGATGATCGGGATGACGCCGGCCATGTTGACCTTGATCGGGATGTACGTGTTGTTGCCGCCGTAGGTGCGCCGGCCGACCATCCGTTTGGCGTACTGAACCGGCACCCGGCGTTGGGACTGCTCCACGAAGACAACGGCCGCGACGATGAGCAGACCGATCGCGAGCACGACGAGCAGGAGGTCGAAGCCCTTCTGCTGCGCGATCGAGAACAGGGAGTCGGGGAAGCGCGCCGCAATGGACGCGAAGATGAGCAGCGACATGCCGTTGCCGATGCCGCGCTCGGTGACCATCTCACCCATCCACATGATGACGCCGGTGCCGGCCGTCATGGTGATGACCATCAGGATGATGGCGTACCAGGCGTCGTTGGTGAGCAACTGCGAGCACTCGGAGCCGCCGGAGGTTCCGAAGAGTGCGCCGCTGCGGGCCACGGTGATCAGGGTGGTGGACTGCAGCACGCCGAGCGCGATGGTGAGGTACCGCGTGTACTGCGTCAGCTTGCCCTGGCCGGTCTGACCCTCCTTGTAGAGGGTTTCGAAGTGCGGGATGACCACGCGCAGCAGCTGCACGATGATCGACGCCGTGATGTACGGCATGATCCCGAGCGCGAAGATGGACAGCTGCAGCAGTGCTCCACCGCTGAACAGGTTGACCAGCTGGTAGAGGCCGCTTGCGTCCTGGTTCGCCGCCAGACACGCCTGCACGTTCCCGAAGTCCACGAAGGGGGTGGGGATGAACGAGCCGAGGCGGTACAGGGCGATGACGCCCAGCGTGAACCCGATCTTCCGGCGAAGATCAGGCGTGCGGAAGATCCGCGCAATGGCGCTAAACAAAAGGCCTCCAGTTAAATGACGTCGGTCGAGCTTGTCGGGATCTCACCAACGATTCCTCGATTGGCGGCCCCGCAAGCTCGACCGACGTTGTACGGACTTACTTGACAGACCCACCCGCGGCGACGATCTTCTGCTCAGCAGAGCTGGAGACCTTGTCGACTGCAACGTTCAGCTTAACCGTAATCTCGCCATTCCCGAGAACCTTGACCTTCTCGTTGTTGCGCACCGCACCCTTGGCGACCAGATCGGCGACGGTGACGTCGCCTCCGGCCGGGTACAGCTCGGCCAGGCGGTCCAGGTTCACGACCTGGTACTCAACCCGGAACGGGTTCTTGAAACCACGCAGCTTCGGGGTGCGCATGTGCAGCGGCATCTGGCCACCCTCGAACCCGAGACGCACCTTGTAGCGCGCCTTGGTGCCCTTGGTGCCACGACCCGCGGTCTTACCCTTGGATCCCTCACCGCGGCCAACGCGGGTCTTCGCCGTCTTCGATCCGGGAGCCGGGCGAAGGTGGTGCACCTTCAGCACGTGCTCGCGGGCCTCGGTCGGCTCCTGGGCGTCAGCCTTTGCCGGGGCAGCCTTGGCTGCAGCGGTCTTGGCCGGGGCCTTGTCCGCAGCGGCCTTGGCCGGAGCCTTGGTCGCAGCAGCCTTGGCCGGGGCCTTGTCGGCCGTCGTCGTGACGGCTTCCTTCTCGTCAGCCATTAGTCAATCTCCTCGACCTTCACCAAGTGAGCAACGGTCTTGACGTAGCCGCGGTTCTGCGAGTTGTCCTCGCGAACGACGACGTCGCCAATGCGCTTGAGCCCCAGGCTGCGAAGCGTGTCGCGCTGGTTCTGCTTCTCACTAATTTTGGACTTGATCTGTGTCACCTTGAGGCGCGCGGCCATCAGGCACCTGCCTTTGCTGTCGCAGCAGCGGATGCTGCCGCTGCTTCGGCACGCAGGAAACGGGCCGGAGCCACGGCCTCGTAGTCGAGGCCACGACGTGCGGCGACGGCACGCGGCTCTTCGAGCTGGTGCAGTGCCTCGACCGTGGCGTGCACGATGTTGATTGTGTTCGACGAGCCGAGCGACTTGCTCAGCACGTCGTGGATGCCGGCGCACTCCAGCACGGCGCGCACCGGACCGCCGGCGATAACACCGGTACCGGCAGCAGCCGGGCGAAGGAGGACGACGCCCGCAGCGGCCTCACCCTGCACGGGGTGCGGGATGGTCAGGCCGACGCGAGGCACGCGGAAGAAGTTCTTCTTCGCCTCCTCGACACCCTTGGAGATCGCCGTGGGAACCTCGCGGGCCTTGCCGTAGCCGACACCGACGAGTCCGTTGCCGTCGCCGACGACCACGAGTGCGGTGAAGCTGAAGCGACGACCGCCCTTGACGACCTTGGAGACGCGGTTGATGGTGACGACGCGCTCCAGGAACTGGCTCTTGTCGGCATCGCGGCTACCACGGTCACGGTTGGGGTTGCGCTCACGGCCACCACGACGCGCCTCGCGGGGCTCGTTCTGCGGGGGTGCCGTCGAAGCGGCAGTTTCCACGGGCGTTTCAGTGACAGCTGCCACCTCTTGCTCCTTGTTATTCGTTTCTGTGCTCACAGGTTGAGTCCACCCTCTCGAGCTCCCTCGGCGATAGCAGCGACGCGACCGGCGTACTTGCTACCTCCACGGTCAAATACGACTGCCTCGATGCCGGCAGCCTTTGCGCGCTCGGCGACGAGCTCGCCGACCTTGTGCGCCTTGGCGGTCTTGTCGCCATCGAAGGTGCGCATGTCGGGCTCGAGGGTCGATGCCGACGCGAGGGTGTGACCCTTGGCGTCGTCGACGACCTGCACGAACACGTGGCGGGCCGAGCGGGTGACGACCAGGCGCGGACGAGCCGCGGTGCCCACGACCTTCTTGCGAAGACGGGTGTGCCGGCGCGCGCGGGCAGCCGACTTGCTCTTGCCTCTAGTTCCGAGACCCATGGTTACTTACCACTCTTTCCGGCCTTGCGGCGAACATTCTCGCCGGCGTAACGCACACCCTTGCCCTTGTACGGCTCAGGCTTGC
>Ga0157369_10003682_pt1 | contig 18215 bp, 19 predicted proteins | sample C25metaG_FD_113461 | JGI IMG/M metagenome (GOLD analysis project Ga0157369, IMG submission 113461) | Corn rhizosphere microbial communities from Kellogg Biological Station, Michigan, USA - C2-5 metaG | ecosystem: Host-associated > Plants > Roots > Rhizosphere > Soil | place: USA: Michigan... | reverse complement strand
GCGCCGCGGCTGTCGTTCTTCTGGGCGATCGGCATGAACTTCTTCATGGAAGTCGCCAAGATGCGCGCGGCGCGGCTGCTCTGGGCGAAGCTGTTAAAACCGTTCAATCCGAAGGACCCGCGCTCGCTGTCGCTGCGCACCCATTGCCAGACCTCCGGCTGGTCGCTGACCGCGCAGGATGTCTTCAACAACGTTGCGCGCACCACCATCGAGGCGATGGCGGCAACCCAGGGCCACACCCAATCGCTGCACACCAACGCGTTGGATGAAGCGCTGGCGCTGCCCACCGACTTCTCCGCGCGCATCGCCCGCAATACGCAGCTCTTCCTGCAGCAGGAGAGCGGCACGACAAGGATCATCGATCCCTGGGGCGGCTCCTATTATGTCGAGCGCCTGACCCGCGATCTCGCCGCCAAGGCCTGGGGTCATATCCAGGAAGTGGAAGAATTGGGCGGCATGGCCAAGGCGATCGAGGCCGGCGTGCCGAAACTTCGTATCGAAGAAGCCTCCGCCAAGACCCAGGCGCGCATCGATGCCGGCAAACAGGCGGTGATTGGCGTCAACAAGTACAAGCCGACCGACGAAGCGCCGATCGAGATCCTGAAAGTGGAAAATTCCACCGTGCGGCGGTTGCAGATCGACAAGCTGAAGCGGCTGCGCACCGAGCGCAACCAGAAGGATGTCGACGCTGCGCTCGCCGCGCTGACCCGCGCGGCTGAAGGCAACGGTAATCTCCTGGCGCTTGCCATCGACGCGGCGCGCGCCAAGGCAACCGTCGGCGAAATTTCCGACGCGATGGAAAAAGTGTTCGGCCGCCACCGCGCCGAGATCAAATCCATCACCGGCGTCTACAAGCGGGAGGCGTCCGCGATGTCCAACAAGGTCCAGAAAGTGCAGGAGCTGATCGATGCCTTCGAGGAGGCCGAAGGCCGACGCCCGCGCATCCTCGTCGCCAAGATCGGCCAGGACGGCCACGATCGCGGCCAAAAGGTGATCGCATCGGCCTTTGCCGATGTCGGCTTCGACGTCGATATCGGGCCGCTGTTTGCCACCGCCGACGAAGCCGCGCGGCAGGCCGTCGAGAACGACGTGCATATCCTCGGCGTCTCCTCGCTCGCGGCCGCCCACCTCACCGCCGTGCCTGAATTGAAGGCCGCGCTGAAGAAGCAGGGCCGCGAGGACATCATGATCATCGTCGGCGGCGTGGTGCCGCCGCAGGATTATGACGCGCTCTACAAGGCCGGCGCGGAAGCGATCTACCCGCCCGGCACCGTGATCTCGGACGCCGCCGAAGAGCTGATCCGCAAGCTCAACGCCCGACTTGGCCATAGCGAGGCGGCGGAGTAAACCTTCACGAAGACCTGCTAACGCTCCGGATTGAACCCGGAGCGTGATGTGCTGCGACCAATGCCGACGCTAACATTGGTCCACATGGAGAAACGCGCGGCGTTCAGCCAGGGTTCAGCGTAACCTGTAGTGAATCCGCGCGCAGGAAAATGGGAATGCAGGGTCAAGCGAACATGAAACGGATTGGAACGACACGGCGCGCCGCCATCGCAATCGGGCTCCTGGCTGCGATAGCCCAGTGGTCACCATCGCTGGCCGATGATCCCAAGCCAGACGCTGCGATCAAGAACAAGTCGATCGAGGCGAACGTCTTCCTCGACGACAAGATCGAGGCAGATCCGGGGCTTTCAGCCTATTGCCTTGCCGACGGCAAGAAATGGCTCGACAAGAATGCCGCCGATGCCGCCAAGGAAATGAAGCAGGACCCGCAATTCTTCAAGGACGGCGGCTGGTCGTTCGAGCGCAAATATAGCGTCCGCTCGGTGATCGCCGACCGCTATGTCAGCATCGTCCGCGACGATTACATGGACACCCACGGCGCGCATCCCAACACCGACGTCAACACCATCCTGTGGGACAAGGCCGAGAACAAGCCCATCAGCATCCGCCCCTTCTTCACCGAGACCGCGGACAGCGGCCCGACCATGACCGCGATGCAGAAGGCGATCATCGCTTCCCTCAAGATCGAAAAGAAGAAACGCGATTCCAGCGAGACGGCGACGGCCGAATGGTTCAAGGGCGTCGAGCCGAAACTGCTCAAGATCGGCGCGGTAACGCTGGCGCCCTCGACCGAAGCCGGCAAGAGCTCCGGCCTCACCTTCCACTATCCGCCCTATGCGGTAGGCCCCTATGTCGAGGGCCAGTACGTCGCCTTCGTGCCATGGGAGACGCTCAAGCCGCATCTGACGGCGGAAGGCCAGCGCATCTTCGCCGGAGCGCGCCCGAAGGGCGATGCGGAAGATCAGCAATAATCAAAGGCGTTTTTCGAATCCGAAATGATGGGGATACAAGGCCGGGAAGCCTCTCGCCTGCATCGCGCAGGCGTTGTACACCAAGCCATGTCCCCTTCTAAGGCTCCCGACATCAAGTCCCTCGTTAAGGAACTCCGCAGCGGTAGCCGCGCGGCCCTCGCGCGCGCCATTACGCTCATCGAGAGCCGACGTGCCGATCACCAGGCTTCCGCGCGCGAGCTGGTGCAGGCGTTGCTGCCGGCGACCGGCAAGGCGATCCGCGTCGGGATCACGGGCTCGCCTGGTGTCGGCAAGTCGACCACCATCGACGCACTCGGCATGTACCTGATCAGCCGCGGCCACCAGGTCGCGGTGCTCGCGGTCGATCCCTCCTCGGCCCGCACCGGTGGATCGATCCTCGGCGACAAGACGCGGATGGCGCGGCTTGCAGCTTCCGACCAGGCCTATATCCGCCCCTCGCCCTCGTCCGGGACGCTCGGCGGGGTCGCCGCGAAAACGCGCGAGGCCATGCTGCTGTGCGAGGCAGCAGGCTTCGACGTGATCCTGGTCGAAACCGTCGGCATCGGCCAGTCCGAGACTGCGGTCGCCGACATGACCGACTTCTTCCTGGCGCTGATGCTGCCCGGCGCCGGCGACGAGCTGCAAGGCATCAAGAAGGGCCTCGTCGAGCTCGCCGACATGATCGCGATCAACAAGGCCGATGGCGACAATCTCAAGCGCGCCCAGCGCGCCGCCGCCGACTATCGCAGCGCGCTGCATATCCTGAGCCCCCGCTCGGAGCACTGGCATCCGCCGGTGGAGACTTATTCGGCGCTGACCGGCGACGGCATCGCCAAGCTCTGGCAGAAAATTCTCGATCATCGCACCGCGATGAGCGCGTCGGGCGATTTCGCGGCACGGCGGCGCGATCAGCAGGTGAAGTGGATGTGGTCGATGCTGGAGCAGCGGATGCTGGGGCGGCTGCGCGCCGATGTCTCCACCCGCGCGAAAGTCAAGAAGATCGAGATCGACGTTGCCGACGGCCGCCTCACGCCGGCGGTCGCCGCCGAGCAGATGCTGGGGCTGCTCTGATGGGCGGCAAGCTGCGCATTCTCGTCACCGGCTTCGGACCGTATCCCGGCGCACCCTACAATCCGACCATGCCGCTGGTCGGGCGGCTGATGCAGCTCCGCCGTCCCGCCTTCGACGATGTCGCGCTCTCCGGCCACATCTTTCACGTCACCTACGCCACCGTCGATCGCGAATTGCCGCAGCTTCTGACCAAGCGGCGCCCGCACGCGCTCCTGATGTTCGGCCTGGCGCAACGGACGCCGTATCTGCGCGTCGAGACGCGGGCCCGTAACGCGGTCACGACCATCTGGCCCGACGCCGACGGCACGCGCGTGCGCAAGGGATCGATCGCACACGACGGCGATGCCCTGACGTTCGGCCCGCACACCGCAAAACTCCTGCGCGCGGCACTGGCAACCGGCATCGATGCGCGCGCCTCGCGCGATGCCGGCAGCTATCTCTGCAATTATCTGAGCTGGCGCGCGATCGAGACGACGCAGCGGAATGACGGCCCGCGCCTCGCGGCCTTCATCCATGTGCCCCTACTCGCGCGCAATGGCGCGGCAAGGCCCGGCCGCATCACGCTGGAAGGACTCGTCGATGCCGGCGAAGCCATGCTCGCGGAACTCATCAGATTGACGCGCAGCGCGGTGCGCGAGGCCGCCTGATCCTGACCGGCTGTTAACCCTACCCCCAACAATCGCCGTCTACGCGGCTGGCTTCCGCCGTGCGGCAGCGCATTTCTGGGGTACTTCCTTTCATCGCGAATTTTTTTGCGGAAAGACGGTCATGGACCTCAATCGCCGCCATCTCATCGGCGCCTCCGCAATCGGCGTTGCCGGCGCGCTCGCCGCCTCGCCTGAAGCCGCGCGGGCCGCGCAGCTCACCTCCGCGCTCGGACGCGATGCCACGCAATATGGCGTCCGCCCCGGCAGTCCCGACGACCAGACGCGAGCCCTGCAACGCGCGATCGACGAAGCCGCGCGCGCCGCCGTGCCGCTGGCACTGCCACCCGGCGTCTATCGCACCGGCGCGTTGAATCTCGCCACCGGCACGCAGCTGATCGGCGTGCGCGGCGCGACCAAGTTTGTCTTTACCGGCGGCGGCGCGATGCTCTTGGGCCAAGGCGCCGGCCATGTGACGCTGAGCGGCGTCACGCTCGATGGCGGCAACCTTCCCCTGCCTGCACGGCATGGGCTGATCTATTGCCTCGGCGGCCGCGACATCCGCGTCACCGATTGCGAGATATTGAATAGCGGCAGCAACGGCATCTGGATCGAGCAGGTCGCAGGCGACATCTCGGGCAACATCATCACGGGCATCGCCGGCACGGCGATCGTGTCGTTCGATGCGCAAGGGCTCATCGTCTCGCGCAATACCATCACCGGCACGAACGATAACGGGATCGAGATCCTGCGCACCGCGATCGGCGACGACGGCACGCTGGTGGCGGACAACCGCATCGAGGACATCAAGGCCGGGCCCGGCGGCTCCGGACAATACGGCAACGCCATCAACGCGTTCCGTGCCGGCAATGTGATCGTACGCAACAACCGTATCAGGAATTGCGACTATTCGGCGGTGCGCGGCAATTCGGCCTCCAACATCCAGATCACCGGCAACAGCGTCACCGATGTCCGCGAGGTCGCGCTCTATTCGGAATTCTCCTTCGAGGGCGCGGTGATCGCGAGCAACACCGTGGATGGTGCGGCGTTTGGCGTGTCCGTCTGCAATTTCAACGAGGGCGGACGCATTGCCGTCGTCCAGGGCAACATCATCCGCAACCTCATTCCGAAGCGCCCGATCGGGACCGCGCCGGATGATGCCGCCGGCATCGGCATCTATGTCGAAGCCGACACTTCCGTGACCGGCAATGTGATCGAGAACGCGCCTTCCTTCGGCATCGTCGCGGGCTGGGGCAAATATCTGCGCGATGTCGCGATCACGGGCAATGTGATCCGCAAGACCTTCGCAGGTATCGGCGTGTCGGTGGCGGCGGGGGCCGGCACCGTGCTCGTCAACAACAACCTGATCTCCGAGACGCCGCGTGGCGCGGTGGTGGGCCACGATCATGGCCAACCGGTCACGGCCGACCTGTCGGCCGAGGGCGCCCAGCGTTTTGCGCAGGTGATGATCGGCGGCAATGCAGTGAGGCGTTAGCGTCTCAGAGCGTGTTGCGCAGCAACGGATAGCGCCGCTCGATCGCCGCCGGGTCCAGCGCTTGCTCTTCAGGCACATCCAGCGCCCGTTCCAGCGCGAGGAAATCGATCGCGGGCGCGGCAGAAGCTTCCGCGAGCACGGGCATCTCGATCGGCTCGGACGCGATCACCGGTGCCGGAGCGGCCGGACGCCAGCGCTGCGACGCCGGGGCAGACGGCAAGGTCACGCGAATGACGGGCTCTGCCAGAACTTTCGGCGCCGACAATCCGCGCCAGGTTTCGACGGCAACCTTGGCTTCCCTGATGTTCTCGAGAAAGGCGCGCTCGCCGTAATAGCGCCGCCAGCGACCGCTTTCGAATAATTCAGTGAGATGTTCGAGACGTTGCTCGGCCAGCTGCCGCCAGCGACCGAGGACGTCGGCGCGGCACGCCGCGTCGTTGCGATGTGTCATGAACCAGCCCGCAGGGAGAGAAAAAAAGACGCGAGGACTGACGCAACGAATCAAAAACATGTGACGAGAATATTTTGTGGAAAAGTTTTGGCTTGTCCAGCGAGCATTACTACTTTCGCGCGAAGTCCGTAGTTGCCCGGATTCTCCCCTACCCTTCGCGCGGCGCGGCTGAAAGCGGAAACGCGAGGCCGAAAACGGAAGACCCGTCCGGGGGGACAACCGGACGGGTCAAGCCATATGGGCGCTTGGGGTGGATGGGCGCTCGCGCCGGATATAGCCGTGGGGAGGGGATTTCCGCTCCCACATGAATTGGTCGCCAGAGGCGTGCCGGGCGTTCAAAGCCGCGGCCAACTTTTTTAACCTCTTGGGAAGCACCTTCAGCCTGCGAAAATTTATCGGCCGCTGGCCGGTTTCTCCGTCGCAACGGTGGAGACCTGCGGCTCCAGCGCGTGAACCGCCGGGATTTGGCGCTGTTCTGGCGCGTTTTCAGTGGGCTTTTCCGGTGCCGGTGCTGACGTGCCGGCGACCGGGGCCGACGCCGCACCGATCACGGCTTCGATAGCGGCGAACGCATCCGCCTCGCCCGCGCCAAACAGATCATCACGTCCTGGTGAACCGAGATCGCGCGCCGTCTTCATCAACAAGGTGCGCAATTCATCTGCCTTCAACGCCGGATTGCGCTCGATCATCAGCGCGGCAAGTCCGCTGACATAAGCGGCGGAGAACGACGTACCTGAAGTCATCTGATATTTGCCGTCCGGCGCCGGCAGGAACACGTCGACGCCGGGGGCGGCGACCGCGATATAGCCGCCGCGATTGGACGCGGTGAACAGATGGTCCTGCGCGTCGGTCGCACTCACTGCGATCACATTGGCATTGGCGGCGGGATAAAGCGGCGGCGACTTCGCACCGGCATTGCCGGCCGCCGCCACCATGACGATGCCCCTCTTCGCCACCGTATCGACACTGCGCTCGATCAGCGCGTCCTTCGGGCCGGCAAAGCTCATATTGACGACCTGCGCGCCGTGGCCCACCGCGTAATCGAGCGCCTTCAGGATGACGTAGGAATTGCTCTGCGCGCCTTTCGACGCCGTGCCGAAGGCGCGGATCGCCATGATGCCGGCGGAAGGCGCACTGCCCATCAGCCGCGTGTGGGCCACGATTGCCCCCGCAATGCCGGTGCCGTGGACATGCGGCCCCTCGCTGCTGCCGAGCGCATCGAAGCTATCGACGATCGAGCCAGCAAGCTCCGGATGCTTGACGTCGATCTGGGAGTCGATCACGGCGACCTTGACGCCAGTGCCATGCGCCAGCTTGTGCGCTTCAGGCAGCCGCATTTTCGCCAGCGCATATTGCAGCGGATCGCCTTCGCCCAGCGCGGCCGGCTTCTGCTCCTGAAGGAGATAGCGGAAGTTCGGCTGCACCGAGTGCACGCTCGCTTCCCTCGCAAACTCGCGGCTGACGACGTCCACCGAGCGGCGGTCGGTGATGCGGAACAGGCCGATGGTCGCCCCGATCAAGGGAAAATTCTGCGACTGAACGCGCCGCAGCCCGTGACGACGTGCCATTTCGTCGGCCTGTGCGTCGGACACCGCACCATCGATCTCGGCGACCATCTCGTTGGCGATCGTGTTGACATCGAGCGCGGTCTGGACCTGACGCGGACCGCCGCCTCGTCCCTTGCGGGCCTGACTGCCGCTGCCCTTGCCATTGGATGCGGCGAAAAGGTCGGCGCATTCGCCGTCCCTGTCGCGCGCGGCGCCGCCGCAGGCCGGATAGAGGTTCGGCGAGGTGTGCATGTATGGATAGTGCGGACGAACCGCGAGCTGCCCCGTCAGGCTCGGCGTGCGAACAACGGGGTTGACGCGGCCAACGCCCGTCACCGCGCGGCCTGCGATCCCGACGCCGACGGGCGGGCCGGGCATGCGGGCTCCGATGTTGATGCTGGGCGAGCGCATGATGCTCTGCGCACTCGCTGCGGAGGCTGCGATCAGCGCAATCCCGCCTATTGCCCACGCCGCGCGGCGCATCATCATCCGCCAGTCAGCACCGTCATGGGGCATGGGCACCTCGCACTTCGCAGAAACGCGGCGCAACAGCCTTAGTGCGCCGCCACCGCGAGATTGACGATCTTCTCGTCCTGCAGCTTCCGGATCAGCGCCTTCGCATCTTCCTGGCTCATCGCGCGGTCGCCGAACTGCAGGCGGAACAGGCCGCCTTTGGCGTCGATGATCGAGGCCTGATAATCGCTGAGCAGCGCCATGATGTCGGAAATCCTGGTGTCCGGCGCGAAGCGCACCAGCGCCTGCGGCGGGCCGGCGTCATTCCCCGAGAGCGTTCGCGTGACCGGCTCGTTCATGCTGAGCGAGGCGGTCTGGAAAGTCGAGCCCTGCTGGTTGTTGATCAGCACCGCGCCGATCACCCCGGCCTGCAGCATCAGCGCCAGCGCGCCAAGGCTCGCCGACCACGCAAGCGTGCGCGGCGAGAGGCTAGCGAAAAAACCCGAAACCCTCGTCGACAGGCGCGACCAGGCCGACGGCCGCCGCGCCGGCTCGGCATCGATCGCGGCAAACAGCTTCTGCATGGCACGCGCCGACGGCGCGCCCAAGGTCTCGTTCAGGCTGATGGTCTCGGCATATTCCTCGCGGATGACGGCGTACTGCCTGGCAAGCTCGGGATCGCGGGCGAGTGCTTCCTCGACACGGCGCGCGTCGCGCGCACTCAACGTACCTGCGGCATGCCAGGGAAGCAGCGCCTCGATCTCGCCGGGCTCTTGTTCCAGCATTCTTTTGCTCAATGCCATCATGGCCAGCCTCGTTCCACGCCGGCTGCCCGCAGCAGATCGGCCAATTTCTTGCGCGCATAGAACAAGCGCGTCTTTACCGTGTTCTCCGGGATCCCCACGATCTCGGCTACCTCCTCCACGGATTTCTCGTGGTAGTAGACAAGATCGACGATCTCCCGGTGTTCCGCCGACAATGCCGTAAGGCACTTACGCAACGCGTCACCGGTATCCTTTTTTGTGGCCGCCACTTCGGGATCGTCTGACGTATCCTCAATCGCGTTGGCGGCCTCATCCTCCAGTTCAGCGTCCTTCCGGCGCCTGAGCGCCGAGAGAGCCTTGAACCGCGTAATCGCCAGGAGCCAGGTGGAGACGGCGGAACGGCCTTCGAACTTGCCGGCCTGACGCCACACATCGAGAAAAACCTCGCTGATGAGGTCTTCCGCGATCTGCTCGTCCCGAACGAGCCGAAGCCCGAAGCGAAACACCCTGACATGGTGCCGTCCGTACAGCACCTGCATGGCGAGCCGGTCGCCTTGCGCGATCCTGCCGATCAGGACTTCGTCCGTTGCGGATGTCGCGCTCAATGGCCGTCTCGCAGGGTTGGTCGGATGGGATGGGCGGGCGGTTCGAATGCGACGGCAAGATTCTTTAGGCTACCCCTATCAGCTGCGCGCATATGTGATCCGCCGCACACATGCGGGAATTTGACCTGTTTTCGGGAAATACACTGAAAAATTGGTATCATATTACTTGCTAGCTTTCACTTGGCAGCCGATCCGGCCGCAACATATCGAAGGCAAGCTTCGCGTGACAGTAGTTGTACGGGACTTTCGGAGAAAGCGCCTCCCCAGGCGTCCGTTTGCGCCGCCCTTCCCGGCCGATTCCCATTGCCAATCAAGGACTACGATCACCCCGGCAGCAAGCCGGATCCGGGTTCCAAAAGATACCAAACCTAAAGGCTTTACCACGTAGATTTTTGCCGCAGGCTTCCATCCGCAGCGAGACAATGGGCAGCGTAGCGCCGTCCTTCCTGGACCCGACCACGGCCGAAATGTTCCACGAGGGGCGCGCGCTGGTTTCCAGCCCGATCACCCGCGAGGGAATGGCGCGCCGTGTGCGGCATCGCCGCCAGATGCATCTGATCCAGGCTTTCAGCTACTCCCTCGGCGCCCTCGATCTGTTGCTCTACACCTACGCCGGAACGGTCCCGTTCAGCGTTCCGTCCGCCTTCTGGGTGAGCGGGCTGATGCTGATCGGCATCTTCGCCGTGCTGTCGGAAAGCGGCTTCAACGACCGCTTCGACGATCACTATCTCACCGTTTTCCAGGTCAGCGGCCACCTCGCCCTTCAGCTCGGCTTTCTCGTTGCCGTGCCGAAAATCGGCTTCGCCTTCATCAGCGTCCTGTTCCTCATCTTCGCCTTCGGTGCGCTGCGGATGACGTCCCGGCAAGCGGCCGCCACCTGGTTGTTGGTGACGGCAGGCCTGGTCGCGGTATTCCTGTTCTCCGACCTTCCGCTCGGTCTGCCGCTCACCAGCAGGCTCGAGCGCATCGCCGGGATGCTGTGCGTCGTCCTCGTCATCGGACAGTGCGCGTTCCTCGGATTGTTCGGTTCTACGCTGCGAAAGACCCTTTATCGGCGCAGCGTCGAGCTGAAGGAAGCCTATCGCCGCATCGAGGAGCTTGCCGAGCTCGACGAGCTCACCGGCTCGTTCAACCGCCGCTGCATCATGCGCACGCTGGAGGAGGAAATCGCCCGCGGCCAGCGCGGCGGCACGCCCTGCTCGATCGCATTGATCGACCTTGACTGGTTCAAGCGCATCAACGACGCCTACGGCCATCCGACCGGCGACGAAGTGCTCCGCACCTTCGCCATCACCTCCTTTGCCAATATCCGCACCATGGACCGCCTCGGCCGTTATGGCGGCGAGGAATTTCTGCTGGTACTGCCCGGCACCGGCGAAGACGCGGCATTTCGCATGCTCGACCGGCTGCGCGCGATCATCGCAGACCTCGACTGGAGCGCATTTTCTCCGGGCATGCGGGTGACGATTTCCGCCGGCGTCGCGACGCTGCGCCAGAACGAGACCTCCGACAATTTTCTCGCCCGCGCCGACGGCGCGCTTTACGTCTCCAAGGCGAGTGGACGCAACCGCATCACCAGTGCCTAGACTAGGCCCGAAAGCCATTTATGTCTCCGAAGGCAAAGAAAATGCCTCCGGCCCAACGCTCCAGGACAGAGACCATGAGTTCGAAAGCTTCCCCCGCCCCCGAGAGCCTGCTCGACGAGCTGCAATCGACGCTCGCGCACGGCACCGTGGCACGCCGCGTCGAGACGCTGCGGCGCGTCACCGACCTCTTCGTCAACGGCGCGGTGGATTATTCCGACGAGCAGATCGCGCTGTTCGACGATGTGTTCCAGTGCCTGATCCGGCACATCGAGGTCTCCGCCAGGGCGCTGCTTTCCAACCGCCTCGCGCCGATCGACACCGCGCCGCCGCAGACCGTGCGCACGCTCGCCTTCGACGATGTCATCGAGGTCGCAGGCCCCGTTCTGACGCAATCGATGCGGCTCGACGACGAAACGCTGATCGAAACCGCGCGCAGCAAGAGCCAGGCGCATTTGATGGCGATCTCCAAGCGCAAGGTGCTCTCCGACGCCGTCACCGATGTGCTGGTGCTGCGCGGCAATGACGAGGTCGTGCACTCGACCCTCAGCAATCCAGGCGCGGAATTTTCCGAGCGCTGCTTCACGCGCCTCGTCAACCGCGCCGAAGGCGACGACGAGCTCGCCACCTGCCTCGGCGTGCGCCCGGCGATCCCGCGGCATCTCTATCTGAAGCTGCTCGCGAAGGCGTCCGAGACCGTGCGCCAGCGGCTCGAAGCCGCCAATCCGAAGCAGGCGGCCGAGGTCCCGACCGCGGTGCGCGAGGCGACGCGGCGGGCGCGCTCGTCGAAATCGGCCATGTCGCAGCAGACCGCGATCGCGCATGCCCTGGTCAAATCGCTGTTCGACGACGGACGGCTCGACGAGCACCAGGTGGCGCAGTTCGCCGAGGCCGGCAAGTTCGACGAGGCCAATGCGGCGATCGCAGCCCTTGCCAACGTGCCGGTGACGATCGCCGAGGACATGATGGTGGAGTCGCGCGCCGAGGGCGTGATGATCCTGTGCAAGGTCTCGGGCATGTCGTGGTCGGCGGTGAGATCGATCATCAATATGCGCGACGAGCTTTCCGGTGGCGAGCCGACCGATACCAACGCCTGCCGGGATACCTATGAGCGCCTGCGCCCCTCCACCGCGCAACAGGTGCTGCGCTTCCACCGCATGCAGCAGACCTCCTCCCCGCCGACCGCGCCTGCGGCGTGAGTTGCCCAAGTTCTGCGTCTGACGCCTATTCAGCCGCCGCGGCTACACTCGATGTCCGGGGACGCACCCGCAGTGCCAGCAGCGCAATCAACGCGGCGAGGCTGAGGCCTGCCGACACCACGACCACCAGGCGGCCCATCGGCTCGATCAGGAGGCCAAAACCCAGCGGCGCCAGCGCCTGGCAGATGCGCGACGGCGCGCCGATCAGGCCAAGCCGGTAGGCGTAGTTTTCCGATCCGAAGATCGCGAGCGGCAACGTGCCGCGCGCAATCGTCAGGATGCCGTTGCCCGCACCGTGCAGCAAGGCGAAGGCAGCCGCGGCACCCCCGCCGAAAACTCCGATCACGCACGCGCCGATCGGATGCGTGATACAGGCGAGCCGCGTCGAGACGATCGGATGAACCCGCTTGAGCAGGCTTGCCTCCAGCAACCGCGCTCCGACCTGCGCTGGTCCGATCATCATGCCGGCAAAAATCGCCTGCGCCGGCGTCGCTCCGAAAACCTCCACGATACGCGGCAGATGCGCAGCCATCGCCGAGGTCACGGTCCATGCCGCGGCGAAAGCGAACGACAACAGCACCATCGTCCGATCGATCGGGATGTGCGGCTTTGCGACCGGTCCTTCGACGACCTGTACCGGTTCCGCACGCGGCAGCAACAGATTGAGCGGCAAGCCGAGCACGATATGCGCGAGCGCCCAGGCATAGCAGGTGTCGCGCCATCCGATCGTCTCGAGGCCGAGCGAGCTCAAGGGCCAGGCCACCGTGCTCGCAAAGCCCGCGATCAGGGTGATGCCGGTGATCGCGCCGCGCGCGTCCTTGCCATAGATGCGTCCGAGCGCGCCGAAAGCAGCATCATAGAGGCCAAGCCCCATGCCGACGCCGAGCAGCAGCCACGCCGCCGACATCGCCCATACGGACGTCGACGCACCAAGGAGAGCCAGCCCGCCGGCGAGCACGAGATTTGAGACGCAGAGGACCTGCCGGCCACCGACGCGGTCAATCTGGCGGCCGACACGCGGACCGAGCAGCCCGGAAATCACCAGCGAAGCCGAGAACGCCGCGAAGAACCAGTTGCTCGAGATCCCGAGATCGTGCGCGATCGGATCGGCGAGAATGGCCGGCAGATAGTAGCTCGATCCCCATGCCAGCGTCTGGGCTGTGCCGAGCGCCAGCACGACAGGTAACGAACCGCCTCTCATCAATGGTCCCCCCAACAATCTTGACGTTTCTATATCATTTCTATATTCGTTGAAATATGGAAAAGACAGACGCTGTCACGGCGCTATCGGCGCTTGCGCAGGACAATCGCCTGGATGTGTTCCGCCTGCTGGTGCAGGCCGGCCCCGAAGGCATGCCGGCAGGCGCTGTGGCCGAAGCGCTCGATCTCGCGCCCAACACCCTCACCTTTCACTTTGACCGGCTACGCGTGGCCGGTCTCGTCAACGTACGGCGCGAAGGCCGCTCGATGATCTACGCCGCTCAATATGAGACAATGAACGATCTTCTCGGCTTTCTAACAGAAAACTGTTGCGGCGGCGTTTTCTGCGCGCCGGTCGCCTGCAAACCCGCGCGCAAGCGCGCCAAAGTCACCGCCTGATAAGGATACGCCATGAAGCGCCTTCATGTTCACGTTTCCGTCGAGGATATTTCGCATTCCGTCGGCTTCTATTCGGCGCTGTTTGCCGCGCAGCCGACGGTCGTGAAATCCGACTATGCGAAATGGATGCTGGAGGATCCGCGGGTCAATTTCGCCATCTCCACCCGCGGCCGCGAGCCGGGGCTCGATCATCTTGGCATCCAGGTCGAGAACACCGACGAGCTGCACGAGGTCTATGCGCGACTGCGCGAAGCGGGCGGCAATATCATCGAACAGGGCGAGACCACCTGCTGCTATGCCAAGTCGGAAAAGTCGTGGATCGACGATCCCGCCGGCATCGCCTGGGAGACCTTCCACACGACAGGCGAAAGCACGGTCTATGGCGATGGCAGCGGCGAGAACCAGGCGCGCATCGCGCATGAGAAACAGAGCGCCTGTTGCGCGCCCTCACCCGCCGCTAAAACCACCGCCTGCCGTTGAGCGTGAACCATGCCCATGGACGTGATCATCTACCATAACCCCGCCTGCGGGACGTCCCGCAACACGCTTGCCATGATCCGCAATGCCGGGATCGAGCCGCATGTCGTCGAATATCTGAAGACGCCGCCGTCGCGGGCACTGCTCAAGCAGTTGATCGCGCGGATGGGCATTTCCGTGCGCGAGCTGCTCCGTGAGAAAGAAACGCCATTTGCGGAATCGGGGCTTGGCAATCCGAAGCTCAGCGACGACGAGTTGCTGGATGCGATAGTGGCGCATCCGATCCTCATGCAACGTCCGATCGTGGTGACGCCGAACGGCGTGCGGCTGTGTCGGCCCTCCGAGCAGGTGATGGAGCTACTGCCGCCGCAGCGCGGCGCGTTCACGAAGGAGGACGGGGAGCGCGTCGCCGATCCGCGAAATCCGGCGACGGCCTGATGCCGTCACTCGGCCAGCGCCTCGTCGCCGAATGGCTCGGCACCGCCTTTCTGCTCGCCGCGGTGGTCGGCTCGGGAATCATGGCGCAGAAGCTTGCAGGCGGCAACGTCGCGCTGGCCCTGCTTTGCAACACCATTCCGACCGGCGCGATCCTGGTCGTGCTGATCCTGATTTTCGGCCCGCTCTCCGGCGCGCATCTCAATCCTGCCGTGACGCTGGCGTTTGCCTGCCGCGATGAATTGCCATGGACGATCGCCGGCCTCTACGTTGCCGTGCAAATTGCGGGCGGGATTGCCGGCGTGTGGGTAGCTCATCTCATGTTCGAACTGCCACTTTGGCAATCCTCGCTCACGGTGCGAACGGGCACCGGGCAATGGTTCGCCGAGGGCGTCGCCACCTTCGGCCTGCTGCTCACCATCTTCGGCTGCATTTCCCGCGCGCCCAGCGCGGTGCCCTACGCGGTCGGCCTCTACATCACCTCCGCCTATTGGTTCACCGCCTCGACCTCGTTTGCCAATCCCGCGGTGACCATTGCGCGCTCGCTCTCGGACACCTTTGCCGGAATCGCACCCGGCAATGTTCCGCCTTTCATTGCCGCCCAATTGGCTGGTGCGGCGTTGGCGGTGGTGCTGTCGCGTTGGCTCTGGCTAAAGCCAATCCTGCGGCCCTAAATCGCGACGACGAAGCCTTGAACATATTGCGTTTGGCGGTTTTATAGAGAGTCGGAAGGAGGCATCCGATGGCCGATCCCTGCTGCGAGCGTGAGACATCGCACTGCTGCGAACCCCCGGCTCTCGTTCTGCCACCCCGCTCGCGCGAGGCTGCTCCGAAGTCAAACGTGCCATCTGCCTCCTGCTGTTGCGGCGGCGTGCCTGTCTTCGACGGCATGAACCGGCGATATAGGCGTATCCTCTGGACCGTGATCGGCATCAACGGCGCCATGTTCCTGACGGAGATGATTGCTGGCCAGCTTGCCGGCTCACAGGCCCTGAAAGCCGACGCGCTGGATTTCCTGGCTGACACAGTCACCTACGGCCTGAGCCTGGCCGTGATTGGTGCAAGCCTGCGGCGGCGCGCTTCGGCGGCGCTTCTGAAAGGATTGTCGCTGAGCGCGATGGCGCTCTGGGTATTTGGCTCGACCGTCTACCACACGCTGGTGCTTGGTCTGCCGAAAGCCGAGGTCATGGGCCTGATCGGCGTGATGGCGCTCGCCGCCAATCTGGGATCGGTCCTGCTCCTGCTTCCTTACAAGGACGGCGACGCCAACGTCCGTTCGGTCTGGCTGTGTTCCCGCAACGACGCCATCGGCAACGTCATCGTGATGATCGCAGCCCTCGCTGTCTGGGGCACCGCAACGGCGTGGCCGGACCTCCTGGTCGCCGCCGTGATGGCTGGAATCTTCCTGACGTCCTCGGTCCAGATCCTCAGGCAGGCTTGGGCCGAGTACAACAGCGATGCGGGCCATGCTCAGCCAGAAGCCACATAGCAGCCGAGCGCACGGCTGCCTGACCTTCAATACCTCAACACCTTTGATCCGATCAGCGCGCCAAGCGCGGTGATGAGCGCGGTTCCGATCGAGTACCAGGTCGCAACGAACAGCGGCGAGTCGTCGGTGCAGTGTGAGGCGTAGAGCGTCGCGGCAAGGCCCGCCGACAACAGGCCCGCCATGGCGCCGGCGACCGCGGGCCGGGCCGGCGCGCCATGGCGCAGGCCGAGGAGCGAGGCCGCGAGCAGCGGCAGCGACATCAAAGGCACCGCCGTCATGCATATTTTCGAGTTATGGCCGACGAGCCGCGTCATCATCGGCAGGCGTTGCGGCATCATCATCTCGCCGGAGATGCCGGCGACCAGAAGACCGGCCGGGATCGCCAGGAGCCAGACAAAGCCGCGCAGCGACGCCTCGGGGCGCGCCAAATGCAGGCTGATGGTGATCGCGGCAGAGGCGAGCGCCAGCGTGACTGCGAATTTCAAATCGAAGAACGGATTATGCATCGCGGTCATCACGTCGGGCCGCACCCCGAGCTCGGCGACGAACATCAGGATCGACACGGGAGCGGCCGCCAGCAGCGCCAGCGCCAGCACCACGCTCACCGGGCGCGCGCGATGCGTATTGTCGGCGGCAAGGGTCTTGATGAGCTGATCGGTATCCATTCTCACTGTTCCCTCAGCTTCGCGGTGAGGCTGGCGAGGCCCCGGTGCAGCGCGACCCGCACCGCGCCCTCGCTCATGGAAAACTTCTTCGCGGTATCCTTGATCGAGGCACTCTCGACCGCGATCGATTGCAGCACCTCGCGCTGGCGCGCCGGCAGCGTCTTGAGCTGGGCGGCAACTTCGCCGGGTGAGGCCGTCTGTTCGGCCGGCTGATCGGCCAGCGTCTCGGAGAAATCGTCGATATTGACGAAGACGCGTTTGCCGCGGCGACGCAGCGCATCGATCAGCTTGTTGCGCGCGATTGCGAACAGCCAGGGCGCGAACGGCGCATTGGCGTCCCAGGTATGCCGCTTCAAATGCACCGCCAGCAGAATGTCCTGCACGATATCCTCGGCTTGATCGACGCCTTGACCAGCGCGCGCAAGGCCACGCCGCGCGGCTGCACGCAGGACCGGCGTGATCGCCTTCAGCAGCCGATGATATGCCGCGCTGTCTCCGGACATGGCCGACCGCATCAGGCCGGTCCACTCGTCTTCACGCTCGCGCACGCACGCTCCCAGATTTCAATTCGATCGATCTATCAATTTGTTACCCATCAAACTTCTAATCACGAAGTCGTGATCGAAGCCGGCCTGAACTCGCGCGAAACGCCCCTTTGGGATGCCGCGCCTGCGCATTTCACCGTTGTTGCGGGCTCATAGCATCGAATGGCGCGGGTCGCATGGCCGCGTTGATTCCAAACCGAATTTGAGTGTGCCACTTCGGCTCGTTTTTCAAAACGAATCAGTCGTCGCCAAGTTTTCGCCCGTTGTAGGCCAAAGATTCCCTTTTTCTGCCCCGCTGTCGTCACGCCGCAGGGTCTCTGTCGCCTCTGGGACAGGACTGGCACACTTGGGGAGATTGCCAACATGACGAACAAAGCTACCGGGCGCGCCGCCTTGATTCTCGCCATTGGTCTTCTGGCGGGTTTTGCGGGGCCGTCCTGGGCCGCCGATCCGCAGACCGAAGCAACGAGCGTGACTGCGCCGGCTGATACGCAAGGAGCACCCGCCGCTCCGGCCGCTCCGAGCGACGGGCTCAGCGCCAGCGATCGCGCGGCGCAGCCGGACGATATGAAGACGCCGGTTATCGTGACCCAGCAGAGCCAGCCGGAAACACCGGCAGTGCGCGCGAGCCCGGTCGTCGCCGGCAGCCAGAACGCCACCTGGGACGAAACCTCGCTGATCGGCAAGATATTCATCGGCTTCGGCGCCCTGCTGACGGTGGCTTCCGCCGCGCGCATGTTCATGGCTTGACCTTTATCCCCTCATCCTTGTATGGGGATTGAGTTGTCAAGAGGGCGTCGGTTGTTGGGGGGCGGTCTTGGGCGCTGAGGCGAGGCGCGGTCAAGGCTGGCCGCAGGCCACCGCCGGAGGCGGCG
>Ga0157369_10003680_pt1 | contig 18219 bp, 13 predicted proteins | sample C25metaG_FD_113461 | JGI IMG/M metagenome (GOLD analysis project Ga0157369, IMG submission 113461) | Corn rhizosphere microbial communities from Kellogg Biological Station, Michigan, USA - C2-5 metaG | ecosystem: Host-associated > Plants > Roots > Rhizosphere > Soil | place: USA: Michigan... | reverse complement strand
GACAACGCGTTCCGTTTCCGAAGCTGAAGCAAGCGGTCATCAGCCAGAGGAGCAAGTGGCGTGCCGACCACGTGATCATTGAGCGCTCGAGCAATGGTCTTCCCTTGGTTCAGCAGCTCACCGCTGAGGGGCCGTTTCGCCCATGGGCATGGCCCCCGAGGGGCATTCGTCAGCTGGACAAAGCCGAGCGCCTGCTCGCACAGACCGGGCAGATCGAGGAGGGTCGAGTCTGGCTGCCTAATGAGCTTGACGGGCTCGACTGCTTTGTATCCGAGCTGCGCGCATTTCCGAACGGGCGCTACGACGACCAAGTGGATTCGCTCACGCAGGTGTTGGAGTTTCTCTTCTGGCGCTGGAAGACTCTCGCCGAGCAACGGAATTCGCAAGGACGTCTGAAAGAGCATGTTCGTGGCAAGCGGCCGCCGCTCCCGCCGCTGCCGGAGTGGATCACTTAGCACCGACCGCCTCTCTGCCAGCTTTAGTGACCTCGGGCAAAAGCACGGAAATGTCATGAAACATGAACGGCTGCATGTGGCCGATAGACGACGATCCGCATTTGGCCGCGTGGCCAGAGAAAGCTGACGGTCCGCAACTCCAGGCCCCACCGTTGCACGTGCCTCCCGCGGACTGGCTGAACGCCACGGATGGCCAGTGGCAGCGTTGTGCACCGCTTCGGATATTGCGCTTGGTGAGGGCCCAGTGAGCCGATAACACCGCAAGCCAAGGAGGGAGTAATGAGTCTGCTAGAGAAAGTGACGCGGCTGAATGACGCTGCCGAAGCGGCTGGGGTGCGCGTGGTCACGGATTTCGTCCTGCGCAACGAAAACGGCCTCGAAGCCGTGGTGCCGTATGACGCCGCGCTGGAATTGCTCTCCGCCCTCAAACCGCCAGTGCTTTACCTCGACCAGCGCATTCTTGATCGAAACGCTCTCGTGGCTCAGTATCTGGAGGAGCTGGGTATCGATGAGGAAGACGACTTGGCGGCCGAAGTCATCAAAGCGGCCAGTGCCCTTCGCCAGTATGAAGGCCAGCTCGGAGAGTTCGACGCCCACTTCGTCGTGGGCTCTGTGCTGCATACCACAGGCGGGTCGGCGGAGTGGCTGGAAGCCTTCGAAAGTGCTGCCGGACAGATAAGGGCCTCAGCGGACGAGAAGCGTTCGATCGAGCGAAGCCAACTGGATCGTACTCAAAGCGAGAAGGTGGGGAAGCTCGCCCGCCGGTTGATGGCCGAGCCCGCGTTTACGCACGGCCGCGTCTCATACGCCAAGCGTCTAGAACTCGCGAGACACATGTTCCTCGACGAGGAGGAGGCGGTGCTCTGCGGTGTGGTGGACAAGGCGGAGCAATTACATTGGCTTACGGAATCGGGCTTCTTCGATCGATAAGTCACTGGTGTAAAGGTTTCGGGCTGGCGCAATCTGCAGCCACCGGCATGGTACACTTGGTTATTTGGGGGGCGTATGCGGCTCTTGCATACGAGTGACTGGCATCTCGGGCGGCAATTCCACGGGATGTCGCTCGAAGAAGACCACGATACGATTCTCGCTCAAATCGAGCAGGCGATCGCCGAACATCATCCGGACCTGCTGATCATCGCCGGTGACATTTTCGATCGCACCAGTCCGCCACAGAGTGCATTGGTGCGGTTCGGAAATTTCATCCGCCGGGTAACGGATGGAAGCGATCTCTCAGTCGCCATGATTGCAGGTAATCACGACTCTGCCGCGCAGATCGGCATGATGGGGGTCTTGCCGAGCGGCGGCCGATCGCTCGTACGCGGCCCGATCGATCGCGACGAGCTGCCGCTCGTACTTCAAGACGAGCACGGCGACGTGGCGATCTCGGCGTTACCGTTCAGCTACGAGTACGCCGCTCGTTCCTGTTTCGAAGATGACGGAATCGCCTGCCCGGCGGACGTCCTTCGCGCTCAGATCGAGAGCGCGCGCCGGCGTGTCCCTGACGGCGCGCGATGGATCATGATTGCTCACGCTTTCGTCCAAGGGGCCTCGACCAGCGAAAGCGAACGATCGCTGTCCCGCACGGTCGGTGGAATTGAAACCGTGCCAGCCTCGATTTTCGACGGAGCGCACTACGTCGCTCTAGGACATCTCCATCGTCCGCAGACGGCCGGCGCGCCGCACATTCGCTTTTCCGGTGCGCCCCTTGCCTTCGGCCTGGATGAAGAAGGCGACCAGAAATCGCTTACTCTTGTTGATCTGAATGCCGACGGCTCGGTCGATATCGCGCTGGTTCCACTCAAGCCGCGCCGCGGGATACGCACGATCCGCGGCAAACTTGCCGAGCTCATTGCCCTTGAGGCGGTGTGTGACGATTTCACCGGCGTCGTGCTTACGGACGAAGCGCCACAGATCGATCCGATGAGGCGCATCCGGGAAAAATACCCCAACGCGGTACATCTCCGATATGAACGGCAGCGCCAGGATATCGCACGCGCCATCGCGGCCGGCCAGTCGGCGCTTAATGATCCGAAGAAGCTTGTTTCCGATTTCGTGGCGTTCGTTCGCGATGCCGATCTCACTGCCCCAGAAGGTGCCGTACTCGACGGCGCGCTAGCCGAGATCAGAGAAGAGGCCGAAGCCAAATGAGGCCTATCAAGCTCAGAATGACGGCCTTCGGACCCTATGCCGGGACCGAGATCGTCGATTTCCGTGAGGCAACCGATGCGGGGCTTTTTGGCATCTATGGTCCGACTGGCGCCGGCAAATCGTCAATCTTCACCGCGATAACCTTTGCGCTGTTCGGCGAGGCGGCCAAGAAGGAACAGCCCACGATTTCACTGCGGTCAGACCACGCGCCCGTGAATCTGCTGACCGAGACCGCATTCCTCTTTGAGCTGGCCGGAAAGCGCTACCTGGTTCGCCGCGAGCCCGATCAAACCCGTCCCAAAGTGCGGGGCGAAGGCGAAACCAGCCAGTCGCACGCAGCATGGTTCTTTGACGTATCCGACATCGACGTGGACGCCGTCGATATGGACGGCTGTGGTACCGTGCTCGCCGAGAAAAAGGTCTCGCAGGTCGCAGAGCAAATCCAGACCTTGCTTGGCTACGGCGCCGAACAGTTTCGGCAGATCGTGTTGCTGCCGCAGGGGCGGTTCGAACGCTTCCTGACGTCCAACAGCAGTGAGCGTCTGACAATCCTGCGCGAGCTTTTCGACGTGACGCTCTTCCGGTCGCTCACCGAAAAACTCAAAGAAGACGCCACCAAAGCCATGCGGGCCGTTTCACAGGGCTTCGAGGTTCACGGCCAACGATTGCGCGCCGAGGGCTTCGCGAGTTCGGACGAATTGCAAAGCGGAATCGAGGAACGCGAAACGCAAGCCACGCGGCTTTCCGCCGACGCTGCCGCGAAAGACCAAGATCATCTCGCCGCCCAGCGGACGCTGTCCGCCGGTGACGCGATCGAAGAACGGTTTTGCGCCAGCGAGCGTGCCCAAGCGAAGTTGGCAGAGCTTCGAGCAGATTCGGGAAGGATCGACGCGCAGCGTCAGCTGCGTGACAGGGCGCTGCTCGCGCAGAAGGCGAGCGATATCCACGCAGCAATCGGCGCAGCCGAGCTGGCTCTTGGAAGGGCCATTGAACGAGAAGAGCAGGCGATCGAGTCGGCTTCTATTGCTTCCGCTCAATTGGAGGCAGCGGATGAAGCACTGAAGCAGGAGAGGGCGCGCGGGCCCGGGATTCAGGAAGTGCGGCGCGAGATCGATCGCCTGGACAGCTATCGGCAGGCGCTAGCGAACGCCGAAGATCTCAAGGACCGGCATCAATCCGCGGCTCAAGCGTTAACCAAGGCTGAGGCGGCCCAGCGCGAGGCGGCGAACGATGAGGCCGAGACGGCCCGGCGGCAGGAGACGGCCGAGGCGAGCCTGACGCAGGGGCGCAAAGTCGAGCTCCAGTTCACGCGGCTAACTTCTGAACGGAGCGCCATTGCCGGCCGGCTTAGGGAGGCGGAGGTCCATCACGCTGCTGTCGAGGAAGTCCAAACCGCTGCGGACCACTTGGATGCGTGCGAAGAAGAGCATTCGGACGCAGAGAACGCCGTCTTGGTAGCGCAGGGTCTTGCTGGGGCTGCGGAAGCAGCATTTATTGGGGCTCAGGCAAGTGTGCTTGCGCGGCATCTCATCGACGGCAGTCCTTGTCCTGTATGTGGTGCTGAAGAGCACCCGGCTCCCGCGCAAGCGGTCGCGGATCCGCACTTACTCGAAAGTGAGTTGGAGCAAGCTCGTCTCTCGCTTGCCGAGGCCACCGATCGTAGGCAGCAATCGTACGGCAGCCGCGAAACGGCGCGTGAGGTGCTGGAGGAGCGGCGCCGGCGTCTCGCCCCGTTGAAGCAGTCCACGGAATCCGTCGAGACCCTCAAGGAGAAACTCGCCGACATCGACGGCGATATTGGGGCTTTGGGAGCACTTTCCGACCTCCAAGAACTCGAATTGGCACTGGAAGCGCTCAAGGAAGATCTGGAGGGAGCGCGAGAGGTAGCGGCGAACGCGGCCGCTACGCTCCACGGTGCCAGGACCGATGAGGCCGTAGCGAAACGATCCTATGAGGATCACATCGCTGGAGTGCCAGAGCACTATCGCGATGGCGCAGCTGTTCAGAAAGCGATCGAGCAGCGCAGCGCGCTGGTCGAGGCGCATACGGAAGCGCTCGCCGAAGGGGAGCAACGCTTCGCGGCGGCAACATCCGCCGGTGCAGGGGCGGAAGCAGACGTCCGGAACGCCGAGGCCAATGTCGAGAGCGCGGACCGCGCCGTAGCGGCCGCCCGCGAGCGATTTGCAGCTCGCCTTTTGGAGATTGGTCTGTCGGAAGATCAGTTCGCGGAATACGTTGGCGACGTGCCCGCCATCCAGGCATTGAGTGAGCAGGTTACCGCGCATGACAAGGCTGTGCACGAGGCCGAAGTCATCGCATCGACGGCCGCCGCGGCCGTTGCCGAAGTCGAGCGCCCAGACCTCGGCCTGTTGCGTTCTGCCCGTGACGCCGCCCAGCTGGCAGCGACCGAGGCGCAGCGGGCAGCCGCTGCCGCCGAGGCCAACCTCCATCAGTTGCTTCGCTTGCAGAGAGAGCTGGCGGACAAGTTGGCGGCACTGCAAAAGCTGGAAGAAGAAACCGGCCCGCTGCGCGCCCTGGCCGAGGCCTGCAGCGGTCAAAACGAGATGAGCACGACGCTTGAGACGTTTGCTATCGGCGCGATGTTCGATGAGGTGCTCGAGGCCGCAAATCTGCGCCTCGAGCCTATGAGTTCCGGACGGTATCTTCTCGAACGTGATACTGAATCGAGCGGTGGCCGTTCGAAGCGCGGCCTTGATGTGCTCGTCCATGACATCCAGACCGGAAGGGCGCGAGATCTGAGCACGTTGTCGGGCGGTGAAACCTTCATCGCCGCGTTATCCCTCGCGCTTGGATTGTCCGATGTTGTCGAGGCGAGCCATGGCGGTATCCGACTCGACACTATCTTTGTCGACGAAGGCTTTGGCAGCCTCGACACTGAGAATGACCGGGGCACGCTCGACCTCGTGCTACAGGTGCTGCAGGACATCGTCGGGAAGCGCAAAGCGGTTGGCCTGATTTCGCATGTCGGGCTGGTTCAGCAGGCGGTACCGAACGGCTTCACCGTCATCAAAGGGGTAGGCGGCAGCACCATCGAGGCGCGGATAGCTTGAATTGTTTCATGTGAACGCGCGTATCGCGCTGGCGGAAGCCGGCTTGAAAGATGGGCGGCGACCCAGCGCGAAATTCCCTTCCCACTCGACCTCATCCAACCGACCAATCCGACGTCAAGCCTTTGCCGCGGGCGCGGGTGCGGCAGCAGCGCCCCCAGCCGCCGCGAGCGGCTTGAACGCAAACTGGGTTTCGCAATTGTCGTGCGCGCAAACCGGTTTGTTGAGCCCGAACGGCCGCTGATATCTGGTGCGGCCGCAAACGCATTCAAACTGGCCACGGAATGCCTTGAACTCGTCCCAGCGCGTCTTCTCGTCGCCGATCGAGCCGTCTCCATAAGGCGCGTCCTGAAAATGACTGCCGAAATTCTCGATGTCACCCTTCACCAAGCTGGCGATGAAGCGGTTGTTGACGCCGGGCACGTCGGCCGGTGTTAGCTTGATGTCGTTGAGGAAACCGCCGATCGCAGAGGCCAGCTCGGATCGTTCGTAGGAATAAACCCTTTCGAGCGGGCGGATGCGCACATTGACCCCGAACCCCCGGGCAATGCCGAGCAGCCATTCCTCCTCGGCCTGCCGCATCTCGTTGGCGGCGGACTCACCCTTGGCCCAGCGGTCGGCAATCATCTCGTCGGTCACCTTGTGGTCGGCGAAGCGTGGCCCGAATGCCGGGTCCAGCCCGATGATGCGCGTGAACTGCCAGTCCTTGGCCGCGAGCTGGTCCTTCAGATGATTGAAGAACCGCTCGTCATGGGTGACCAGGATGATCTGGCAGTCGGTGAACATCTTGGCGAGCAGCGCACCGATCGCGCGGCGATGGTCAGCGTCATAGGACGTGACGACGTCGTCGAGCGCGATCATCGGCGCGGCGCCATTGAACTTCTTGATCGCGGCGAGGCGCAACGCCAGTGCCACCGAATGGATCTGGGAATCGCTCAGATAGCCACCCGGTGCGACGCCCTGACGATTTTCGGCGAAGTCGATCACCAGCTGCATGCGCTGCTGATTGGTGTCGTCCTCGCCGGGCAGTTCGAGCCGGATCGGCTTGGCGTCGTCGCCCTGGATCTCCTTATAGATGTCGTTCATCGGCGCCTGTAGTGTGTCGAGAAGCGCCTGGACCTTTTCGCGGATTTTGCCCGAAACGAGCGTGGCCTGGGTATCGAGCGCATCGTGCAGCGCGGTCAGCTCTTCGGTGGTGCGTGTCGCCAGCGCCACGTCCGTCTGGAGTTTCAGCAGCCGGTCCATGCTTGCCTTCGCCTTGACCCAAGTATGCTCGCCCTGCTTCTCCTCGATGTCGGCGATCTCCTGATCGAGACCGACGAGACGCGCCTCCAGCTCGGCTGTAATCGCGGCGGAATCGGGCACTACGGAGGCCGGCCATCCGGCAATCTCAGCCTGATAGGTAACAAGCGCCGCTCTGAAGCCGTCGGGGTCTTCCTCGGACAGATGATCGATCATCCCGGGAAGCCGCGCCACGAGCCGATAGTGCGCCTGAGTGGCGGCGGTGTCGGCATCGTCCAGTGCGGTCTTGGCGTCGTTATAGCTCTGCAGATCCTCGAGATGGGTTTTCAGGAGATCGCGGATCGCGGGCACGCTTCCAGCAACGGTATCCCCGATTGCCGTCGCGCAGACCGGACACTCTTCCGGCGCAGACGTACCCTCGGCGAACAGCTCTTGGGCTTCCTTCCATACCGATCGGAAGACCGTGTTCGCCGCCTTGTCGCGCTCATTGGCCTCGGTGGCCGTGGCATCGGCCAGCACGGACAGCGCGTTGTCGAACGCAGCGATGGCGCCCGAGTATTCAGGGTCACCGCCGTCCTCTGGGACGGTCTTCTGCCAAAGGGCCGTGACCGAATTGCGGATCTGCCTGAGCCCGGCGAGCCCGACTCGCTTCTCCTCGGCCTCGACGCGTTTGCCGACCTCGAGATAGCCGTCGTCCGTGGCGTCGAGCTCCGCCAGTGTCAAACCGGGATCGAGCGGGGCGATGACGTTCGTGTTGATGAAATGGAGCACGGCGGCGTCGTCCCACGCCTGGACGGTCTGGGCGGTTTCGGTCCGCAGCAGCCCGGCCAGGCGAACCTGTTCGATCGTGCTCTCGGCGGCGGCCTTGATCTCCCTGCGAAGCAGCCGGAGGTTCTTCTGCACCTCGACCAGCGCCGAGAGCTGTAGCCAGCTCACCACATCGCTGTAACGGGTCTCCGCCTTCTGCTCCTCGACGAACGTGCGCAGCGTATAGCCGCGGATGATCGGCGCGACGACGAACCCGGCCTTCATCGCGGTCGCCGCTGCATGGATCGGGCGCGGATTGCCGACGGCCGTGCGGCTCCCCTCGCTTATGACCTTGCCGGTGATGGTGGTGAATTTGACCGCCGGCGCGATGCCTGCCGCCTGTGCGCCATTATGAGCCAGAGCGGACGGTCCGGCTTGGTTGTTCAGTGTGCGCTGCCCGAGCCGTTCGAGTGTGCCATGCTCGGAAAAGAGGAATTCGAGCGCGTCGATCACACTCGACTTGCCAAGGCCGTTTGGCGCGAAGATCGCGAGGCTCGGCTTCTTGCTGAAGTCGAACGTTTTGGGCTGGAGATAGGCGCGAAAGCCTTCGAGCGTCAGCGAGTGGAACAGCGTCGGATCAGCCATCGGCGTGCTCTTCGGCCGGCGCCGCGCGCTTGGCGGCGAGCGCCAGGATCGCCGCCTTGGCATTGACGATGACATCAGCATGCGGCGTGACCGTCAGCAGATGATCTGACAGGATCGCGGCCAGATCGACGTCGACATCATCCGATGTCTTGAGCGCCGCGCAGACGCCGGTCAGAAACGCCTCGGGCGTTTCCACCAAATCCTCCTCCGGCGCCGCGACTGCCGCGAGCATATCGAGCGCCACCGCGTCCTCGGGAACTGCTGCGTTGTCCTCGTCCACCAGGCCCCTCCTATTCACCCGCGATTCGGACGACACCGCCGCGCCGTCCATGCATGTCGGCTGAGACTAGCCAAGTTGAGCCGAGTCGAAAACGATCGAATGGTGGAATCAACCGGGATCGGATGGAATATCAGCACGCTAGCGGCGGCTGCGCGCCGCTAACGCGGACAGTCCGCTTACAGGCTGCCGTAGCTCGTGTCTGAACAACAGCTATTGGCGCAAAGCAGGCCCTTCCGCTCATGACAATTGTACGGTTTAGTCACGAAGGGCGGGAAAAACGCAAGTTCCTCCCGCCCGAACGAGGCCTATTCAGCGAACCAAGCCTCAACGTCGCTCGGTCCGAGATCAAACCGACTGCCGGCGATGACGCAGTTGTTTTGGTCAACGATCATATAGCCGCCGGAATTGTCAACCGAACGCCAGCGCCAGCGACTCCGGCGCAAGCTGTAACCGTTCTTGCGGGCAAGCCGCCGCAACCGACTATCAGTGGCCGGCGTAATCTCTTCAATCATCGCATTCCCTTCCAATCTGAAGGGCGGGCCGCATCCTGATCTCGCTCATGCGTCCCTTGACCCTCTTGGGCCGTGCCTTGCCGCGCGCCTGCATATCGCAGTGCGCCCGTGTCCGCGATCAGGTCGACCGAGCGCGACGCGCACATGCCAGAACTGGACCTTGGTGCCAAGTCTATAGGGCTTTTTGCGGGCCCAACTTCGCCAGGCGGTTTTGGGTCGAAAACAGAAATCAACTACCCATGAGATTTTCGCAGTTTTCACGAAAGCGGCAGCGACACGCTCGCCGGAGTGAACCGGGAAATCGTCGTCATTTCTGTTGACCAGGGGGCGGCCGCCCAGAACCTGATGATCAGCAGCGCCGGCGCAGCAGCACCTCCGCGGCCGCGGCCAGACGACGGATGTCATCGCCGGCATTCTCCAAGGCAGCAAATCGCGCGCGGATAGCATCAGCACTGCGAGGAAAGCATGTGACGGCCGCGTCCACCTCGTCCTCCATGATGGCGCCGATGGCCACCGAAAGGGCGGCAAGTGTTTCGGTGAAACTGTCCGTTCGCGCCATGGCGTTGCCTCCGGTGGACACCAAGGCTCGTCCCGGCACGGAAGTCGAGCCCGAACAGTGGGCAAGGCCCAAGTCTCAGTCGAGTAGGCGGCCCGGCGCTACACCCAGCGGCTTTGCGAGCTTTTCGATCATGGTCGCGGTAGCGTTGCGTTTGGCGCGCTCGATGTCGCTCACATAGGTCCGGTGAATCTCGGATTCGAACGCCAAACGTTCCTGAGACCAGCCCTTCTCATTTCGGAGACGGCGCACGTTGCGGCCAAGACGCTCAAGGATCGTCACCAGCCAAGAGAGCCACCTCTGCAGGCTATCGATCTACAGACTATGAGTGACAATTGCAGTTGACTGGCGTGGGGCCCGAGCCATGGTGCTTGTCACTTATGGTCTACAGGCATCTCCTCCAGGAGCTTCAGCAGAGCCGGTGCTCCCGATGACTCTGGTGCTGCTCGACGAGGAGGATTCTCCAGCGGTTATCGCGCGCGTTCCGCACGGCGAGGCAAAGCGCGAGCATCGCCTGCGCGACCTCATCTTCGCCAATCCCGAAATCCTGCCGGTTCAGGAGCTCGACCCGTCCATGGGACGGCTGATCGCGGTCACCCGCGAACTCAACGTTCCCGGTGTCGGCTTTGTCGATGTACTTCTGATTGACGACAAGGGGCGCCTGGTCATCGTCGAATGCAAGCTTTGGCGAAACCCGCAGGCCCGCCGCGAGGTAGTTGGACAGATTCTGGACTACGCGCGCGAGCTGGCACGCTTCAGCTACGATGATCTGCAGCGCGAAGTGTCGAGCTCGACAAAGCGCACCGGCAACGTCCTTTATGAGCTGGCGCGTGATGGCGGCAGTACCATAGAAGAATCGGAGTTCGTCGACCGCATTTCGCGCGACCTCAGGGCCGGGCGCTTCCTGCTCCTGATTGTCGGCGACGGAATTGCCGAAGGAACCCGCAGGATCGGCGAATATCTTCGTTCCCAGCCCGGTCTCGCTTTCGAGTTCGGACTCATCGAGCTCGCCGAATATCGGTTCTTCGACGTCAAGACAGCAAGCGAGCGATTGATTATGCATCCGCGCCTGCTGGCGAGAACCACCGTGATCGAGCGCGCCGTCATTCGAAACGAAGCGCCCGGAACAGTCATCGAGGAGGTTCGCGAGGCTTCAGCCGCGGCTCCTGTCAGGCCAGCCAACGAGTTCCAGCAGAGCTGGCGAAGCTTCGCCGCCAGGCTGATTTCCACAATCCGGTTTGACGATCCTGGCCAGGCGCCACCGCGGCCGGGTGGCCTCGGTTGGATGCGGGTTCCGCTTCCGGGCCCCTCCCCTCTGGTTCTGTGGCGCGCCAGCAGCTCCGGCACGATCGGGGCCCAGATCCATTTCACCGGAGCCGACGGGCTCGGCATGTTCGAAGCGCTCGCTGCCGATCGGGAGCAGATCGCCCGCGAATTTGCTGATTCGGATCTCCCCGAACCGGAATGGAAGTCGGAGAGCGACGACGCCTATGTTTCTGTGACTCTGGCCTCACCCCTGCCATGGACGGAAGTGGTGGAAGACGAGCAGATCGAGAAGCTCGGAGCGCTCGCCAACCGCTTCGTGAACAGCTTCCGGCCGCGGCTCCTGCAGATGACGGGTGAAGATCGATGAGCTTTTTCGCAACGCAGGTTTGCTGAGATGCGCGCGATCTCTACGGTCAGCGACCTCACCGACTTCGGTCGTACCCGGCTGTCGACCAACTTCTTCATGCGCGACTTTTTGTATTCGGAGATCGCTGCCACCCATCGTCTCGCGAACATTCCAACGAACCCCGAACGCGCTATCGCTGCAGGAAAGCAGCTGTGCGAGGAGCTTCTGGAGCCATTGCAGCAGGTCTTCGGACGGATCGCGATCCGGTCCGCCTATCGCTCAGCTGAAGTGAATGATCTCGGCAATCGCATGATGCGCGACGGCAAGCGGGCGTACAATTGTGCGTCGAATGAGGCGAACGCCGCCGGTCACATCTGGGATCTCACCGACAAAGATGGCTGCATGGGCGCGACCGCCTGCATCGTCGTCCCGTGGTTCTGGGACCGGTTCCGAGAACCGGGCGACTGGCAAAAGCTCGCCTGGTGGATCCACGACAACCTGCCCTACTCCGACCTCTGTTTCTACAAGACCTATTGGGCCTTCAACATCAGCTGGCACGAACGTCCCAAGCGGGTGATCTCAAGCTATGTCGCTCCGCTCGGTTGCCTCACCAAACCGGGCAAGCCCAATCACACCGGCTCGCACGAAGAGATCTGGGCGCCGATCGCGGCGGCGCTCAACCAGCGCGGCGGCTGATCACCGCACATCAAAACCGGTCCGGCTTCGCTGACGATCACCTTCGCCCGGGACGCGATAGCGTTTCTCAGCAGGAGTGAGCGTCGAACCCAAGCCGTGATCGCTGCTCATCCCAGTTGCTCGGAAGCTCTGAATCGGTGAGTTGCTTCAGCGTCAGCCAGGGCGGCTGCTTGCCGGTGACAATTGCGCGCTGGATGTCCGGAGCAAGGAAAGCCAATGACGCAATCCTGCGGAGATAAGGATCGGGAAGGCCCCTCGCCTCGTTCAAATCGGATTTGCCGGCCGCAGGAGCGATCCCGTGCCGGGCCAGTTCGCGATGCGCCCGCTTGAGCGCAGCGATCAGGTGCCGGTCGAAATACGCCCTCTGCACCCGTGCAGCCGGCGCGAGGGTGGTCTTCCCTTTCCGCGGCTCCATGCACGCAGCGAACTCAAGACGAAGGACGTGATCACCAACGACCTCGACCTTGGTTTCCGCAACGTCAGCATTCAGAGGCGACCAGCCGGCGCGACGAGCGATCTGCAGCACCAGCGAGCGCCTGCTCACTTCGACCTTGCGCAACAGTGGAAGCAACTCAGGCCAGCTCGCCGCCGGCTGATTCAGAACCCCCCGAAATCGGTCGAGCACCAGCTCCTCAACAAGCGCCGCGGAGACTCTCGACACGTAGCCCGACGAGGAATCCTGACTGCGCTTGTCGCCGCTCGAGACATAGTAGCGGTATTTTGCCCCAAAGCGTCCGTAGCCGTGTGATGGACTCATTCGGTGACCAGCCGCATCGAAGATCAGGCCCCGCAACGGCGCGGCAGTGGACTGACGTTCGGATCGTTGAACGGTGTTGGAGGCCAGCTGCTTCTGGACCCGTTCAAACAGATCAGGATCGACGATTCCGTCGTGCTCACCCGGAAAGCTTTGCTGCTTGTGGACGATTTCGCCGACGTAGATGCGGTTGCGAAGCAGGTGGAACAATGCGCCACGGCTGAAGGGCACGCCGCCTGTGATCCTCCCGTCGGCGAAGCGCCGGACCTTCGAATGAATGCCCTGCTCCCGCAGCTCGTCACACAGGGTCCCTACGGACTTGAGCTCCAGATAGCGCACAAAGATGTGCCGGACGGTTTCCGCCTCATCGGGCACGACGACGAGCCTGCGGTCGTTCACCTCGTAGCCGAGCGGGAGTAGGCCGCCCATCCACATGCCCCGTGCCTTCGACGCGGCAATCTTGTCGCGGATTCTCTCGCCCGTCACCTCGCGCTCGAACTGCGCGAACGAAAGCAGCACGTTCAAGGTAAGTCTGCCCATCGAGCTCGTGGTGTTGAACGCCTGCGTGACCGAGACAAACGAGACTCCATGGGCGTCGAACAGCTCGACCATCTTGGCAAAATCAGCCAGTGCTCGGCTCAGCCTGTCGACCTTGTAGACGACAACGACGTCGACGCGCCCGGCTGCTATGTCGGCGAGCAGTCGCTGCAGCGCGGGACGATTGGTGTTCCCGCCGGAATATCCGCCATCGTCATAGTGCTCTGGCAGCGCCCTCCAGCCTTCGCTCTTCTGCGAGGCAATATATGCTTCGCAGGCCTCACGCTGAGCATCGAGGCTATTGAACGATTGCTCGAGCCCCTCTTCCGAACTCTTTCGGGTGTAGATTGCACACCGGAGCCTGGTCACGGCTGCGCCTCCCGAAGCCCGAAGAAGCGGGGACCGTTCCAGCGGGTGCCGGTGATCGCTCGGGCGATTTCCGAAAGGCTCTTCCAGCACTTTCCATCATACAGAAACCCGTCGCCCGTCGCTTCGATCTGATGGGTGACGCCGCGCCACTCGCGCGTGATCACGGCGCCCGGCGCAACAAGCGGCTCGCGCGGCGGCCGCTCATCACGAAGCAGCCTGCGGGTCTCTTCATCGAGACCGCCGAACCGTTCGGCCTGGACACGCCAGGCGAGCAGGTGGCGAAGCAGAGTCTTCGAGCGAAGCCGAGGCGGCGCTCCGTAGCGCCGCCTCCATTCCTCACGCAGACCGCCAAGGTCGGCGCTCTCGAGACTGGTCAACAACGGCTCGAGGTTCACTGGCTAGCCTCATCGGCAATGCGGTAGCTGCGGCCTTGTTCGGTCTTTTCAGAAGCGACAACGAAGCCTTTCTTCTTGAGCGCGCCAGCCATGAAGCCGCGCACCGAATGTTTCTGCCAGCCCGTAGCCGCCATCATCTCGCCGAGTGTTGCACCGCCTTCGCGCTTCAGAAGCGCGATGATGGCGGCCGATTTCGACGCGGTCTTTGGCGCGGCAGGCACCTTGAGGGTTTTGCTGGTGGTCATCTGGGTTCTCCTTGATGCGGCGGATTGCCGCACCACCCAGAGCCCCGACTGGCAGCGCCAGCGGGGCAGCTTAACCGGGCAGTCTCGTCCGATTCAGCAACAGCACCAACGCTCTGTTCGAAGCGCTAGTCCAGTAGAATTGAGCCAGAAATTTCGAGACCAGCGGGAGAAATGTCTATTAGAAACTCCGGATGCGATTCCTTTCGGATGGACCGGTGATTCCTTCTCATCTGCTGACACAGCGGAACGAGGGAAATGTCATTTTCTTTTGTGGAGCGGGGATTTCCCGTCGCGCTGGACTTCCCGATTTCTCGGGTCTTACGCGCAGGGTTGCCGAGAAGTTGCGCCCCCAAAGAAAGACGCTCGATGTCATTGAACGCGGAGGGAGCCCAGATCGGATTTTCCGCCTTCTGGTTAAGGAATTTGGTCAGGCCGACGTTGATCGGGAGATTTTCTCGGCGCTCAAGCTTAGGCGAAAGCCCGATCTGTCGTGCCACCGGACCATTATCGATCTGTCCAAGGACGCGGATGGACGACCTCAGCTAGTCACCACCAATTTTGACCTGCTCTTCGAAGCTGTGGAAAAGCGAATTCCACGAGTCGTCCCTCCGGCCCTACCCGATCTCTCACTAGGACAATCTATAAACGGATTGGTTTACCTGCACGGGCGTCTTCGCGAGCCGGCCGTCGGAGTCGTGGCCGGCTATATAATCAGCAGCGCAGATTTTGGCCGGGCGTATTTGTCCGAAGGTTGGGCGACACGCTTCGTGAAGGCTCTCCGCGAGCAATACACGATCGTATTGCTGGGCTATCGAGCAGAAGATCCGCCCATGCGCTATTTGCTGGAGGGTCTGAATTCGGCTGATGGCGTGAGTTATAATTCGCCGATTTACGCTTTCACAGAAGGCGATGAGGGGGAAGCGGAAGAAGAGTGGCAAGACCGAGGCGTAACGCCAATCTGCTATCCAAAAACTGATGATCATACAGCGTTGTGGGATACGCTTGAGGCTTGGGCGGAAGCAGTACGAAGCCCCGAAGCGTGGACCGAACAGGTTATTCGGATCGCGCAAGAGCGGCCAACTGAGGTCACGCCGCATGAGCGTGGGCAAGTCGTGGAGTTGGTGAGCAGCAAGCAGGGAGCAAAGCGATTCGCCGACGCAGACCCTGCGCCATCAGCCGAGTGGATGTGCGTCTTCGATCCAAACGTTCGGTATGCCGAGCCGCAAAGGCGGTTATGGAACGATGAAACCGAGATTGATCCACTCGATCTGTATGGTTTGGACGACGATCCACCTCGGCCACCTCAAGAAGGCAACAAGCAGCATATTATCCCCGGCTTCAATCCCCTGAACTGGAAACACGGAGATGCGAGTTTTCCGGAGCGGACCGGATTGAGAGGATGGAATTCGCAATGGACAAATCCGCTCCCCGAGCGCCTCCACCACATCGCTAGGTGGTTCGGGCGTGTCATCCACGAGCCGGTCGCCATTTGGTGGGCGTCGGGGTGGAAGCAGCTTAATCCAAATATGCTTTGGTTCGTCGCCAGACGACTAGACCGAGGAGACGCCGACTTGCCGGAGCAAGCGGTGACCTTCTGGAGGCTTTATCTTGAAAGCAACGACCGGGGAGGAATCCTTGAGAGAGATTATGGGTGGTTTGATTTTCGATCAAGGATCCGTGCCGAAGGCTGGTCAAATGCATCGTTGAGGTTCTTTGAACGCGTTTCTCGGCCACAGGTCGAGTTCAGTCGGCACAGTTTCGGGCAAGGCTATCCGATCGAACGAGAATGGGCTGCCATTCCGCTACGGCGAGTGGTTGATGCCAAGGTGGCGGTTCTTGATCGCCACAACGAAGAACTGGAAATTCCGCAAGAATATCTGCCGGACGTGGTTGCCATTATTCGCCGCAGCTTGCTGACTGCGACGGTCCTTCTCGAGGAGATAGGCACCGAGTGGTGGCAGATGCCCACGCTCCATCCAACGGGGGAAAGAGGTGAGTCCTTCCATGGCACAAAAACGCTCTACTTCCTGTGGTTCCGGGATCTGTTCGTGCGTCTTACCGAAACGGATCCGCAGGCGGCTGCACTTGAGGCAAAGCAATGGCCCGACAATGATAAATACTTCTTTGGGAAGCTCTCGATCTTTGCGTCGATGTACCCGCAGGCGCTGTCGATAGATTCGGTTGCCGCACTCTTTCTGTCCATCGACGAGGAAATCTTCTGGGATCCGCATTGCCAAAGGGAGCTGCTTTTCACTCTCAGAGCACGTTGGGCAGAATTCAAGAACAGCCAGCGACGTGCGATTGAGCGAAGAATCACGAAGGGTCCGCCCAGATGGCCGTCTGAAAGGGTGTCTGATTTTCGCCGCCGGAGGGCCATATATTCGGCGGAGCGCCTGAGTTGGCTGGAATTGAACGGATGTCCGCTGACGCCGGTCACGATTAGACGATTAATGACCTTAAAGGGCGTCGATCCAGATTGGACCGACGATTGGGCTCGGAGAGCGGACCGCTCTCTCGATTCACGTGGCGGATGGGTCGAGCGAGTTACCGAAACTCGTGGAATCGAGGCTGTGCCTTTGGGCGAAGTTCTCAATGCTGCGCGAGAGAAGACCGAGCGGCATCATGGAGAATTGCGTGAGTTCCACCCCTTTGAGGGACTGGTCGCATCGCAGCCCTTCCGTGCTCTGGCTGCGCTTCGTTTCGGCCTAAGAAAAGGCAACGTCCCAACAGATTTTTGGCAGGCGCTGTTATCTAGCTGGCCCGACGAGACGTCACTTAGATTGCGATGGCTTCTTGCTCACACGATCGCACGTCTTTCGTCGGACACGTTCGCCGCGCTGAGATTCTACGTTCCAAGATGGCTTCAGAAACATCTCGCGGCGTTGGCAGAAGCGGATCGCACTCGTGCGCTGACCATCTTTGACCAAATCGCCAGCGCTTACGTCGCTGCTGATCCTGAGCTCACAGAAAGCGGCATGGGGCAGACTACGATTGGGGGGGTAATTCAAGATCGGTCTGAAGTCTCCATCAACAAAGCGATAAATAGCCCAATTGGTCAGTTGGCCGAAGCTCTTTGGGGTCTCATGCCGAACGAAGCGACGGAACAAGGTCCTATGCCCATTGGGTTAGGCGAACGCTTCGAGCTTTTGTTTGGTGCGAATGGTCCAGGCGGCGGCCACGCGGCTTGCGTAGTGGCTCGACACTTCCCTTGGCTCGATCACTGGTTTCCGGAATGGTCTAACGGTGTTTTGCGACCAATGTTCGCGATCGATCATCCGCTTTCCGAGGCTGTGTGGCACGGCTTCGCGATGGTCGACCGATGGCCTTCGATGGCCACGCTACATAACCTTTGCCCGTCTCTACTTGCAGTTCTGAGGGGAGAAGCAGGCTGGAAGCTGGACGAATCTGAAAGGCAGCATTTGATCCATAAAATGGTGGTTCTTACGAGGCCGAAAAAGGGCGTCGCGCCAGTCATCCAATTTGCGCAAGCACAAGAGGTTCTAATCGCTCTCGACGATAAGGGACGAGCTGATGCACTCTGGACACTTGGAAATATCGCCTCGGAACAGAATACGTGGAAGTCGTTCGTAAAGCCCTTCATCGAACTGGCTTGGCCACGTCAGGTGAGGTTCCGGACCGAAAGTGCGTCTCGTAGCTTCGCGCATTTGATCGAGCGCACGGGTGAGAACTTCCCGGATGCTGTTCGGACTATCGTGGGTCTGCTCCGACCTGTGCCACATCTGGATATGATGACCTTTCGATTGTCGAAAGAACCGGAGGAAGGTACCAACGATTTTGCTCAGCGATTTCCGGGTGAAACGCTTCTTCTTCTCGATGCCCTGGTTGCAGATGACAGATCGCAAATGCCCTATGAGCTTGCAAAGGTCTTGGAGATCGTTGCGGAGGCTGATCCGAAGTTGCGTAGACGTAAAGAATGGAGACGCTTGTCGGACTT
>Ga0157369_10003679_pt1 | contig 18219 bp, 20 predicted proteins | sample C25metaG_FD_113461 | JGI IMG/M metagenome (GOLD analysis project Ga0157369, IMG submission 113461) | Corn rhizosphere microbial communities from Kellogg Biological Station, Michigan, USA - C2-5 metaG | ecosystem: Host-associated > Plants > Roots > Rhizosphere > Soil | place: USA: Michigan... | reverse complement strand
GCGCCTGGTGCCGCCGATCCAGATGTCGCTGGAATACGCGGTGGAATTCATCGCCGACGACGAGCTGGTGGAAGTCACGCCGAAGAGCATCCGCCTGCGCAAGCGTCACCTGAAGGAACACGAACGCAAGCGCGCATCGCGCGAAGAAGCGGTCTGATCGCTAGGCGATCTGCCAGAAAAACGCCCCGAGGTTTCGGGGCGTTTTTTTTTGCTCGGCGATAACGCTGGTGCTATGCCTCAACGCGCGCGAACGCTTGCGTCAGATCATCGATCAGGTCTTGCGGGTCTTCCAGTCCGATGTGCAGGCGCACGATCGGGCCGGCTGCAGACCAATCCGTGCAGGTGCGCGTGCCCGCCACGTTGCTGACTGTCGCAAGGCTCTCGAAGCCGCCCCATGATGCGCCGATGCCAAACAGCGCGAGGGCATCGACGAAGCGCCCGGCGGTTTGCAGATCGGCTTGGGCAAATTCGAACGAGACCAGTCCGTTGGTACCGGTGCAATCGCGTTGCCAGAGGGCGTGGCCGGGGTCGTCGGGAAGAGCGGGGCAGAAGACCCGTGCGACTTCCGGCCGTGCTAGCAGCCAGCGCGCAATCTCCAGCGCGTGGCGTTCGTGCATGGCGAGGCGCGCGGCCAGCGTGCGCGTGCCGCGCAGCACGAGATAGGCATCGTCAGGGCTGACCGCCACGCCTTGGGCGTCGCACATCGTAGCGAGCGTTTGCCAGCACGCCTGTGTGGTGGTCACCGTGCCCATCATCACGTCGGAGTGGCCGCTCAGGTACTTGGTCGCCGCCATGATCGACACGTCGGCGCCCAGTGTGAGTGGGCGGTATTGCAGACCGGAGCCCCACGTGTTGTCGGCGACGACCAGCGCCCCATGGCGATGCGCAATCTCAGCGAGCGCGGGCAGATCGCACATCTCATAGACGAGCGAGCCCGGGCATTCCACGTAGACGAGCTTGGTCGTCGGTTTGAGCTGCTGTGCGACATCGCTGCCGTCGGCGTAGAAATACGTCACCTCCACGCCCCACGGGCGCAGGAACGTATCGACGAAATGACGCAGCGGCGGGTAGACGCAATCGGCAATCAATACGTGATCACCTGGGCGCGCGAAGGCCAGGAAAACCATCGAGATGGCGGCCAGGCCAGTCGGGAATAGCCGCGTGCGATAGCCGCCTTCGAGTTGCGCGACAACATCTTCCAGCGCAAAGCCCGTGGGGTTGCCGCGCGCGCCGTAGGTAAACATGCGTTCGGTGCCGCGACGGCGGCGCGCGTCGTTCATCTCGCCCATCGAATCGAACAGCACGGTGGAGGCGCGCACAACGGGCGGGTTGACGGCTCGGCCGCCTTCAAAAACTGGCGAGGTGCCGCCCTTGACGAGGCGAGTCGCGAGTCGGGTTGCCAGTGGTGGCTCGATTTTCTGCGATGACATGGTGAGTGGGCCTCGAAGGTTGAGCGTCATGACTGCGCGGCGCCGGCGCCCACGCGGAAGGCGCCAAGTTCCTGCGCATCGAGTTGGGCGAGGAGGCCGGTTTCCCAGGCCAGGTATTGCCTGGCCGCAGCCTTGTTGCCGTCGTGCCGATCATGCACGAAGAAGAGATAGTCGATGCAATCGGCGTCGGGCGGTGCGCTGTCGGAAGCTTCGGTGGCGTAGCCGGCGGCAGTCCACGCGGCAATGCCGCCGGCTAGCAGTTTGAGACGCGATGCGGCCTGCGGCGCGTGTGCGGCCCAATCTGCTGCGGCGAGCTGTGCGATGCGCGGGTCGTCAGCGATCAGCACGGTATCGCGGTCAGCCGCCAGGGCAGGCAAGCGCGGACGAATGGCCCATGTGGCGCCCGGCACGTGGGCGCGGCGGAAGCCCATGCTGGGGCGCAAGTCGACCACTTGTGCGGTGCCGGCCGCGAGCGCGGTGGAGAGCGCTTGCGCACTGATTTCCGGTAACGGTTGCGGCAACAGGGTGGGGGCAATCGGCAGGCTCGCGTTGCTGTTCAATCCCTCGCGCAGCACATAGGCATCGTGGCCGAGTTGCCGCAGCCAGCTTGCAACAATTGGCGCGCGCACGCCGTCGGCATCGAAGAGCACGAGGCGGGCATGACGCACGCCGACGTATTGATCGGTTGCCTGGATCAACTGCCCGCCCGGCGCATGCTGCGCACCTGGCAGGCTGCCGCTGGCGAATTCCTCGGGGGTACGGACATCGCACAGGAAGACGCTGTGTTCGTCGTGTGCAACCCAACGTGCGAGCGTTTCTGCATCGACCTCTGGCACTGCAAAGCGGGCAGCGAGTTGCTGACTGGCCTCGCGCATGTCCTTGACGGTGGCGGGCGGCACGACGTCGGGATAACGGCGCGTGCTGCCGTGCTCCAGAGGCAGGTCTTCCAAGTACCAGCCTTGCGTTCCGTTCTCCAGTGCCATTACCGGGTTCGGGATGCCCAGGTTGATCAGCGTCTGAGCGCCGATGATGCTGCGTGTGCGGCCCGCACAGTTGACGACGATCGGCGTGGTTGCATCGGGGACAAGCTCGCGGATGCGCAGCCCCAGTTCGCCGTTCGGGCAGCAGATCGACGACGGGATCGTCATCTTCAGATATTCGCTGACGGGGCGGCCGTCGACGATGACGACGTCGTCGCCGCGTTCGCGCATGGCCGCAAGCTCGCGCGCCGTGACGCGTGGCGTGTGGTACGCCATCTCGACGAGTTCACCGAAGGTTTTGGACGGCACGTTGACGCCGGCAAACAGTGTGAAGCCCGCGTGTCTCCAGCCTTGTGCGCCGCCTTGCAGCACGTGCACATTGGTGTAGCCGATGGCGGTCAGTCGTTCGGCCGCGCGGTCGGCAACGCCATCGTTGTCGTCATAAACGACCACGCGCACGGCGCGGCGAGGCGCGAGCCGCGGGACATCGATCTCAAGACGGCTGTACGGCAGCGGGATGGCGTAGAAGAGGTGGGCTTCGCCGTACTGGCCGTCCTCGCGCACGTCGAACAGCGCGATCTCGGCGCCGTCGTGCAGCCACGCTTTCAAGGTCTGGGCGGTAACGAACGATGTCATATCGATGCGAAACGAATCAAAAGGGTGAGCGCGCCCCTCCGCGCACGCAGCGCGGATTACAGGCAACGCGATTCGGGTTGCGGCTAGGCGGTTAGCGGCGCGTCTTCACGCCGATGCCCATGGTCTGGTAGCGGCCGGTCGCCAGGTCGAACGTGATGCGCTCGGTCAGCGTTTCGAGTGCGCGTCCGTACATGTGCAGATGGCGGATGGGCGCCTCGCCCTTGATCTCAACCGCGTGGATGTCTTCGGCTGCCAGCGCGATGCCGGTACCGGGTTCGACGACGACGGTGTCGGTCATTTCCAGCGTGCCGACGCCGGGTGTGGCGCGGTCGTCGGTGCGGCGGTAGACGTAGTTGTATTCCGTGCCGTCCACGGCGGCGATGCAGGCCCACGTGGTGTGGTTGTGCGGCGTGATCTTCTTGCCCGGGCGCATGACGTTCAGGTACAGCGCGTAGGTCTGGTCGGCATCTTCGTGAATCAGGTAGCGGGCTTGCAGCTCGCCGTCGCTGGGAGGCGGGAAGTCGGTTTCCTGCCAGAACTCCGTGCGTGCGGCGAGTCCTTTGACCTGTTCGAGCACGTCCGCCAGTGCGGGGCGTGTTTCACCTTCGGGTGCAAGTGCGGCTTTCATGGCGGTAATCGCATCATTGACTGCCGCTTGGCGTTGGTGAGGAAGAGATGTGGACATGGATGGATTCTCCTGAGGTATTGGGGCGCCTTGCGTTGTATTACGTGGCGTTGTTGTCGTTGTCGTTGTCGGTGTCAGGCGACGAGTTCAGCTATGCGCGGGGCCGGCCGCAGGACGTCTTGCAGAAAGCGCTGCGCACGCGCGTGCTTCGGTCGGCTGAAGAACTGGTCAGGCGGCGAGTCCTCCAGCAACTCGCCCTGGTCCATGAACCAGACACGGCTCGACACATCGCGCGCGAAGCCCATTTCGTGGGTGACGATCATCATCGTGAGACCGTCGTCTGCCAGCTGGCGCATCACGTGCAGAACCTCTTGCACCATCTCGGGGTCGAGCGCGCTGGTCGGCTCATCAAACAGCATGAGCGGCGGCTTCATCGCCAGCGCCCGCGCAATTGCCACGCGCTGCTGCTGGCCGCCCGAGAGGTTCGCGGGCATCGCGTCGATCTTGTGGGCAAGGCCGACCTTGGCAAGCAGCGCTTCGGCTTGCGCCGTCGCTTCGTCGCGCGACAGACCGAGCACTTTGGTTGGCCCGAGGATCAGGTTCTGCCGCACCGACAGGTTCTGGAACAGGTTGAAATTCTGGAACACGAAGCCGATGCGCGCACGCAATTGGTTGACGCGTACATCGCGTGCATGGACATCGCGTCCTTCGAAGCGGATACATCCGCCGTGGATGGCTTCCAGCCGCGTGACCGTGCGGATCAGCGTGGATTTGCCCGAGCCCGAGGGGCCGCACACCACAACGACTTCACCGCGTTCGATGGTGGCATTGATGCCTTTGAGCGCGTGGTAGTCGTCGTAGTACTTGTCGACGTTTTCAAATGCCAGCATGGGATGTGGTCTCCGGCAAGGGATTGTTCCTAGGCGAGCCCTGCGCGATGGCGGGCAATGCGGCGCTCCAGCTGCCCCGCGAAGCGCGAGATGGCGAAGCACAGAACGAAGTAGAAGGCTGCCAGCACGAGGAAGGTCTCCAGTGGCTTGGTCAGCGTGATGGTGTTGACCTGCGCCGCCGAGTACGTCAGCTCCGGCACGCCAATCACATAGGCGAGCGACGTTGCCTTGATGATCGACACGAACTGGTTGACGATCGACGGCAGCATGTTGGTCAGCGCTTGCGGCAGCTGTACGTAGCGCATGCTCTGCAGCCAGGACAGGCCGTTCGAGCGCGCTGCTTCCATCTGCCCGCGCGGCAGGCCCTCGAGCCCGGCGCGCACGATCTGCGAGAGGAATGCGCTCTCGTAGACGATGATCGCGCAGACGGCCGTGGTGAACGCCGACACTTCTTTGCCCACCAGCAGCGGCACCGCAAAGTAGGCCCAGAAGATGATCATCAGCAGCGGAATGCCGCGCACCAGGCGAGACCAAACACCGGCAATACGACGCAGCCAGCGCCACGGGCTCACGTGCGCCAGGCCGATCAGCACTGCAATCGGAAACGACATCACCAGGCCCAGCACCGAAAGCACCAGTGTCACCGCCACGCCGCCCAGCGGCCCATTCGGCCACGACCCGACCAGAAACAACGCCAGATAGTCATGCAGGATTTCAAGCATGGCGTCAGACCCCCAGTGGCGTCGTGCGTCGCTTGGCAACGCGATACGACAGCGACATCAGCGCAAGCGTGCCGAGCAGATACAGCAGCGTGGCGATGAGGAACACATCAAACGTGCGGAAGGTGAGGTTGTCGATCTGCCGCGTGCGGTAGAGCAACTCGTGCACGCCGATGGCCATCGCCAGCGAGCTGTTCTTGAACAGCAACAGCGCCTGGTTGAGCAGTGCTGGCAGCGCCACACGAATCCCCTGCGGCAGGATCACGTAACGCAGCGCCTGCAGATGCGTCAGCCCGATTGACCACGCCGCCTCCTGCTGCGTATGCGGGATCGCACGCAGGCCGGAGCGCAGGTCTTCGGAGATGAACGCGCCCGAGTTCAGTGCCAGGGCAATCGCCGCGAAGAAGAACTCGGTGTTGCCGGCGTTGATCCATACCTTGAGCAAGTCCGGCAGCAACTGCGGGATGCCGAAATACCACACCAGGATCTGCACCAGCATCGGCACGTTGCGGTGGTATTCGACAACCACAATGACGAACGCCTTGAACACGCGCACCGGCAGCGCACGCAGCGTTGCCAGTGAAACGCCAACGGCGATGGCCAGCAGGCCCGAGACGACAAACAGACGCAACGTGGTCAGGATGCCGTCCCGCAGCAGGCGCAGGTAGCCGTCTTCGAGCAGGAACGAGAGATCGAACATGTCGGCCGCCTTGGGCTTACTGCGGCTTGATCGGTTCGACCTTGTAGTCGCGCGAGAACTTGTAGATCGACTTGGCGCCGAGCCACTTGTCGAAGCTCGTCTGCAGGCCGCTGGACTGGTCGTAATCCGCCAGCACCTTGTTGACGGCTGCCATGAGCGCGGGCTCGTTCTTGTTCATCACCACGCCCCAGCGTTCTTCATAGACGGGCGCCGTCAGCAGGCGATATTGCTGGCCGCCTTTCTGCGCTGCCTCGTTGGCAAAGCGCGCCAGCACGAGCTGCCCCGCCACCAGCCCGTCGACCTTGCCTTGCTGCAAAGCGAGATACGCAGACGAAATATCGTGGAAGGTCAGCAGACGCGAATCCGGCAGGCGCGTGACCGACACCGCTGCCGAGCTGGAACCTTCGGATGCGGCGATTTTCTTGTTGGCAAGCTGATCGAGCGTCTGGATGGGCGAATCAGCCCGCACCAGCACGCGGATTGGCGCAACGAAATATTGGTTGCTGAAATCCACTTGCGCGGCGCGCGCTGGCATCCACGCCACGGCAGCGGCCAGCACATCCACGCGATGTGTCTTCAGTTCAGGAATGCGTGCGTCGGTTGACAGCGCGCGGTGCTCCAGCTTGACGCCCAGCCCCTTGGCCAACGCGCTGCAGACATCCACGTCAAAGCCGACGATCTGCCGCGTGGCGGCGTCGGGAAAGGCGTAAGGCTCGCTGGCGTTCTGCGTGCCGCAGACCAGCGTGCCGCGCGATTTGATGTCGGTCAGAGCGTCGGCGTGCGCCACACCTGCCAGACCAAGCGTGCCCAAGGTCAGCGCCGCACCGGCTTGTGCCCATTTCCATACCCACATGGTGTTCCTCCTTTGTATGAAACCGATTCAGTGTCGGACCGCGATTCCCTCGCGGCTCGGGTGTCTGCCTGAACGTATTGTTCGTTCAGTGTTATTTGTGTTTCCGGCAGGTTATCGGCCAGAATTGCGCAGAACAATTTAATTCTTGGCTGGAATTGATTAGGGCTTCTGAAGTATCGGGATCGAAATGCGAAATCTGGACATCGATTTGCTGCGCACATTCGTAGCGATCGCACAGCACGAGACGTTTGCCGCAGCAGCGGCACGGGTGGGGCGCACGCAGTCTGCGGTCACGCAACAGATGCAGCGGCTGGAGGAGGAAATGGGCTGCGCGCTGTTCGAGAAGCGCGGCCGCCACAAGATGATGACGCCCGATGGCGTGCGGCTTGTCGCTTATGCGCACAAGATCCTGGCGCTCAACGACCAGGCTGTGCAGGTGATCCAGACGGGTGGGCCGATCGAGAAAATCCGCATCGGCTCACCGCATGACGTGGCCGATTCGATCCTGCCGAATCTGCTGCGGCGGTTGTCCAAGCTGTCGCCGGAATTGCAGATGGAAATCAACGTTGGACGCAGCCCGTTCCTGATGGACGCGTTGCGCGACAAGACGCTAGACCTGGCGATTTCTACGCGCTATGACGATGCGTTTCCCGGCATCAAGCTGCGCACGTCGCCGATGGTGTGGATCTGCGCGGAAGATTTCATCTTCAATCCCGCCGCGCCGGTGCCGCTGGTCATGGCCGACGAGTTGAGCCTGTTCCGCCAGCTGTCGATCGAGTGCCTGGATGCGCACCACATTCCGTGGCGCACGAGTTACCTGTCGCCCACGCTGACGGGCATCAAGGCTGCGATCAGCGCGGGGCTGGGCGTGACGGCGCGCACGACCGAATTGCTCGACGCCAACATGCGTGTGCTGACTGAAGCCGATGGCCTGCCGCGCCTGCCGGAAGTGGCGTTTTATCTGTACGTGCAGCCGACGTGCACCAGTGCCGTCCTGCGCGATCTGTTCGATTCCACCGATCGCGTCGCCACCCGCTTCGGGCCGCCGTTCATGTGAGCGGCATCGCCTCGGCCGTGACTGCAGCGCGCGGGCTGCGCCACTCCGGCGGTTTCCACAGGTAGCGAATGTCCCGGTCGCGGAACACGTCGGCCCACATGTCGCGCCATTCGTGGAATGTGAGGGTGATCGGGTTGTGTGTGTGGACCTGCCGCGTGATGCCGAAAACTGGTGCATCCTCCTCCGGTACGAAGCTGCCGAACATGCGATCCCAGATGGTCAGCACGCCGGCGTAGTTTCGGTCGATGTACTGCGGATTCTTCGCGTGGTGCACGCGATGCACCGACGGCGTATTCACATACTGGCCCAGCCAGCGCCAGAAGCCGGCGTAGCGCGAATCCAGCGCCCCAAGCCGCGTATGGACGAAAAACTGGAACGCCAGGTTCAGGCCCACGGCCAGGATCACCCAGTCCGGCGTAAAGCCGATCCACGCAAGCGGAATCCAGAACAGCCACATGCCGGAAATCGGATAGGTCAGGCTCTGGCGGAATGCCGTCGAAAAATTCATGCCTTCCGACGAATGGTGCGTCACATGCGAGGCCCACATCCAGCGCACGCGATGGCTGGCGCGGTGAAAGAAGTAGTACAGGAAATCCTGCAACAGCAGGAGCAGGGTGAATGACCACCACGTCTCGGGCACCGCGCGCAGGCCGTGGCTGTACGTCCATGCGTACACCGTCTTGATCATCAGCCACAGGAAGAACGCATCCGACGCCTGGTGCATGAGCGCGAGGCAGGCGTTTGAAACGGTGTCCTTGAAGCTGTAGACGGACCGGTCGCGCTTGCGCCAGTACCACGCCTCGGCGCCGATGGTCAGCAGGAAGACCGGCGCGAAGGCCAGCAGAATCAGGCCGGGGTCGAAACTCGACGCGCCCGGGGCGGCGTTGGCAGGGGTCATTGGATTGTTGTGATGTGTGTCGTCTCCAACCGGCAGGTATACGCCCAACACCCGCGCTGCGAAAGGGGCAGGCTAGAGCCCTTCCTCGCTTCAATACGCGGTCGTGTACAGTGCGTGCCGTTATTCCCACAACAACATCCGAGACATGCAATCCGCCGTTTCCAATGCGCCCCAGGCTGAAGTTCAACCCAACGTGATCGCCGAAGTACGCGGCGGCATCGGCTGGCTGACGCTGAACCGGCCGCAGGCGCTGAACGCGCTGTCGCTGGAGATGATCCGCGCAATGTCGCATGCGCTGCTGGCGTGGCAGCACGATCCGGAAGTCCACGCTGTCATCCTGCGCGGCGAGGGCGGCAAGGCCCTGTGTGCCGGCGGCGACATCCGCTTCTTCCACCGGGCCGCCACGGCCGGCGATCCGCAGCTCATCACCTTTTTCGCCGAGGAATACCGCCTTAACCACCTCATCTTCAGCTATGCCAAGCCCTACATCGCGCTGATGGACGGCGTGGTGATGGGCGGTGGCATGGGCATCTCGCAAGGCGCATCGCTGCGCGTGGTGACCGAGCGCACGAAGATGGCCATGCCCGAAACCAACATCGGCCTGTTCCCGGACGTGGGTGGTGGCGGGTTCCTGGCGCGCGTGCCGGGTCATGTGGGTGAATACCTGGGGGTGACCGGGCAGATGATCGAAGCGGCGGACGCGCTGTCGGTCGGCCTTGCCGATTGCCATGTCACCACCGAGGCGCTGGCGTCCATCGTCCAGCGTCTGCGCGACGGCACCTGGGGCAGCGCCGAGCAGATCGCCGCGTGCTTTACCGAAGCTGCATCGGCGCCCGATGATGCCAAGGCCATCATCGCGCCTCACCGAGAGGCGATCGATGCCTGCTTCAGCCAGGGCAGCGTGCAAGGCATCTTCGCGGATCTGGCCGGCAGCACGGATGCCGAATGGGCCGCGCAGACCGCGGCGCACATGGCCAAGCGCTCGCCGTTGATGATGGCGGTGACGCTGGAGCTGATCCGCCGCGGCCGCCACACCACGCTGGCCGATGAGCTGCGCCGCGAGCTGGACATGATGACGCACGTGTTTGCCCAAGGCGACGGTATCGAAGGCATTCGCGCACTCGCGGTCGACAAGGACCATGCGCCCAAGTGGAAGCACGCCAGCATCGACGCCGTGCGTGACGACGAAGTGGCCGCCTTCTTTGTTTCGCCTTGGCGCCGTGAGCAGCATCCGCTGCTGGGGCTGTCGGACTAGAACCGGTAAACTGCGCGCCTGGATGTTGAATCGTTGACTTGCTGTGACCACTGAACGCCCCACGCCGAACCCCCGCCGCTTGTCGGTGGCGCCCATGATGGATTGGACGGGGTAAAATTTGTTTTCTAGCAAATTCAAAGGGTTATAGTGATCTGTTGGTCTCTGTAGCCCTAACGTAGCACTCCCCGAAGTCTGCAACTTATCCATACGAGTGAGCTTGAGGTTACTCGCTGAGTGTTATATTCCCCTATATGGTTGCCGCCAATCCTGCCACCCAAGCTGTCGAAATCAGCGAAGAACTCGACGTGATAATTCGAGCGGGTGGGCCTTATGCCGATCCAAAGGAGTTCTCGTGGCGCAGCCTGAAGAGGCGTGCAGAGCGTGTGCGCAACGTCGATGCGGTCTATGGATGGGGGCTGTTGGCAATCCTGTACGCGATTGCCGGTGACGTAGAAGAGATGGAACGCTGCTTTCGTGCAGCAGACGCTCTTGCGCCCAACGACCGGATAATCACGAACAATTGGATCGTCATGCGGACAAATCTCGGACGCAATTCGGCTGCGTTGGACCTGGCGCTGAAGCATGCGACAGTTGAGTCGGGTTTTTTCAGTGAGAGGTTTGGACCGCTTGTGCGCGCAGGTGGGATTCATGCAGCGGCCGAACGTATCAAGCGCGCCAAGGAGATTGGATTGGATGTTCAAGGGCTTGGTTTTGCAGACCTACCGCAGGCCGCAAAGATTCTGGCCGAAGCGGGGGTCGAGGACCAAGCCATCGCGCGGCAGTTGGAGGTTGCTGGACGCCTATTGACAGAAACAGGTCAACTGCACGTTGGCGAGACCATTGTTGACGTGAACGATGAGCCAGGTGTGTATGTCGGGGTCACGTACATTTTGCGAGTCGGTATGTCGAATGAGGCGGTCTTCAATATGAACGTTGCCCTGGCAAATGCAGAGCAGGAAGCCGGTATCGTCCGCCATCCCGCGTTCGACGTTTCGTTTGCCGTAGCATGATGGTCAAGCCGTCCGAGTTGTTTGACTGCGCTGTGCGTATAGCTAAGCTGGATGGATCTGAGGCTGCGGGCAGGGCCGCAATCAGTCGAGGCTACTATGCGGCCTTCCACGCAGCGCGTAGTTATCACAATGCGCTTCCTTCACCGGGAAACATTCGTGGCGCATCAGGGGTGCACCAGCAACTGCTGAATCAGTTGCAGTTCCCGAACATCCCGCCTCAAGACCCAAAATTTGCGGTATCCGTAGCTATTTCAAAGACCCTGCGTCCAGCATGCAGCGCGCGAGTGGATGCGGACTATAAGCTTGAACTGCCCATCGAGTCGCCGCGTGTGGATGCAGCGATCGAGGCGTGCCGGCAAGTAATTAAGTTTGCTGTCGGCAAAGGTGCTTGATCCCTCCCCGGCGAACGGCACTACGCGCCGCAAAGCTGATCACATTCTTTGATTGCCGCGGCGCGCCGCTTGTCGATGTATCCGGCTAGGTCTTGAATGTGCACCCCTTTTGCGCTCTTCTGCGATCCCTCCATACGAACCAGTGGCAACGCAATATCGCCCGCACTGATCTTTCTAAGCAGCTTCTCTGGGGTCAGGTGGCAAAAGTAATCTCGCGCCACCAGTTCGACGGGCACCACGGCCATAGCGCCATACTGAGCGAGCAGCAGAAAGGTCGTATTCATATTTCGTCAAATCCTGTTACGCCCGCGCCATAGCGGGCATGCGCCACCTACGATGGCGCGATGTATCGATCAAATCTCTACCGTGAGTCGCTGCGCTGGTGGGCAACGGCTATCGTCATCGTCTGCGTTGGCGCCATGGGCGCTTGTGCGATGTATGTCTAGCGTCGGCGGGCAGTGCCCGAAACCCATTACTGCTTCGATGAAGGCGCGCGCCGCTTCCGCGTTGATCGCGTTGCCGTAGGCGCGCAAGCGTCCCACTCGCGCGGGAGCCCCATGAGCCAGCGGGAATGTGCCGGGTTCAACTGGCCGCCACTTTCCATCTCGGCAGAGGAGCCAGTCAGCATCTCGCCAGAGGCCGTTAGTCGGGCCGGCTGAGGTGGGTAGAGCGTCATCAACTGAGCCAGCGTCAGGCCGAATCCGTTGCCGTTCATTGCTTTCGCCCGGCAGCGTTGTCGACGTGCGGCGAGGGCTTCCGCGTTCGCGTGTCCAAATTCGTTCGCGCTCGGTGTCGGCCAGCCCGCGACGAGCGCGACCGTCTTTCGGCTGCTGTCGTTGTTGCCCGCCGCGCTGTTGCCGTTGCGCGCCGGTGTGCCCGCCATGGGTGTCGGCCAGCCCGCCAATGCTGTGCAGCCTGGGAGCCGGTCCGTCCCTTGTGATGGACCGCCTTTCGGCCCGTCCTGCTGGCACGGCGTTGGCCATCCCGCTAGCCATGTCTGGCGAGGAAGATCGCGCGGATTGGCTCCGTTCCCGCCGCTGTTCTTCAGGTCTCGAACTACGGGCGTGTGCCAGCCCGCAAGTATCGAAAAGTCGTTGAGATTTGATCCGTGACGGGTCGGCCCCATTGCCCGTTTCGCTTGTCCGCCGCCGCTGGCGTCCACTGCCTGCGGCGTGGGCCACCCAGTAGAGCCGGTCGCGGATGTGCGGCGCACCGATGCCCGCAGCCGGGAACGGCACCGCCCCGAAGGCGTACGCCAAGGCTTCCATGTCATCGTGTACAAGGTCGACCCAAGCGTCTGCGTCTTTGCCCGCAACCTGCTCTCCAAGAACGACTGGAGGGCGGCACTCTTTGATGAGGTGGTGCCACGCCGGCCAGAGGTGCCGCTCGTCATCAAACGCAAGTCCTTTGCCTGCCGTGCTGAAAGGTTGGCACGGGCAGGAACCGGTCCAAACAGGTCGATCGTCTGGCCAGCCGGCATGCCGCAGCGCGTACGACCAGACGCCGATGCCGGCAAAGAAATGGCATTGGGTGTATGGCTTGAGATCGCTGGGGTGTACATCCTGTATGTCTCGTTCATCTACGTCGCCTGGCGCGATATGGCCGGCGGCTATCAGGTTCCGCAACCACGTGGCTGCGTACTCGTCGATTTCGTTGTAGTAGGCGGTCAATTCTTCCCGCCCAGCCGCTGCGTGTGGGCGACGAGCAGCTGTTCGCGCGCATTTACTAAAGCCCGATAAGTGCGAGGGCCATGGCATCCGTGCTCAATGCACCATGTCAGTTCGGCCACCGTTTCTGGCTCATCCGTTCTCTGCCTGGCCTCCTCCTCGACCATTTTGTTGGCACCAACAGAATGGTCGGTAACAACCGGCTCAACGTTCGAAGCGGGGCTGCGCTCAATGGCGGACGCAACTTGCAGCAATGCAGTTCGGTATCGCCCCATCGTCTGGAACGTAGCGGCGAAGCCGTCATCGGCGATCAATCCGCGCAGCTTTGCGAGCTCCGCTGGCCCGGTCGCGTAATCGCACGCGGTTTCCTTTGGGGTTCCCAGGGCCAACATCACAACGCCCCCCGCTTCGGCCGAACAGCGCCGTTGATCTTCTGCATACCCATCCGCCGCCCACCGCGGCGCGCGGCCTCAATGACTTCCTGACACGAGCGGTGCGTTTTGACGGCGCTGTCGAGATCCCGTGCGCAGGGGATGCTGACGCTCTCCCACACGACGACGCCATTGACGCGCAGGCTGTAGCTGCAATGCAGCGAGCCGGGCAGGGGGCGGCGTTGCACGTCGTGCTTGCCGATGCGGAGGGTGGCGGGGGTACGGTTCACTATGCGATGCATGGTTGGTCTCCGTTGCGGCTGGTCAGTCGTCGAAGTCGCCTGCAGCCAGTTTCTTGAGGTCGACCCACACGCGGCGGGTCGTGCGAATGCGCGGATGGGTGCGGGCGTGCGCGGATGCCTCGATGGCGGTGCGGATAGGGCCAGCGGCGAGCGCTTGCGCATCCGTGCAGATGAGGCGGAGCTTGTTGCGCTCGGCGAGCACGGCCGCGTCCGCGATGGGGCGCGGCGGCATGTCAGGCCCCGAGCACCATTGCGGCATCGGGCGCGATGGCGCCGGCGAGGCCGAACGCGAAGAGCACTACGGCGAGGCCGAGGGCGGGGTGGTAGCTGAAGTAGCCGGACGCGAGGCGGTGGAGGGCGGAACGGTGCATCGTGTCCTCCTCATGCCTGGCGCTGGGCGACGGGCGTAGGCTCTGTCTCGGATGTTTCGTCGAGATGGAGGGCGTATGCGTGGAGCGCTAGGACTAGACCTAGGGCGGCTAAGTATGCGAAGACTCGCCGAAAGCAGGAAGAGGTATGCATTTGCGCTCCATGTAGTGATGGAGCAAGAGTACCTAGAGGTATATTTAAGAACAATACCTATTGGGCGAGCTTAGTGTAGAGATTTGTTACCTGAGCGCAGGGCGGGGCGTCGCACACCGGTTTCAATGCCTGAAAATGGGCACGCGGTTCGAGGCTTCGTATGCATTAACTTTGCTATCCATCAACAGCCGCGGGTGTCGAGGGTGCCGGTCACTCTTTGATAATGCCAAGATACGCATGTCCCGCTAGTGGGGGGAATACATTCGTCTTCGTGATGGCCTAGGATAATGACCCTTAGGCTGGCGATGATTCTGGAACGAGTGACGCTGATACTTGATTCTTGAACGTGGACGGGTCGGCCAAGAGGACAAATAGAAGACCGGAGGGGCTCGCGCAGCCATTTCACATGACTTTTCCAATTGAGCTGCCCTTCGCGGTAGAAAATGTCGTCGGTTTTGGGCAGAGGAAAATTGTTCTGCATCGCGGGATGACGGTGTTTCTTGGTCCTAATGGAGCGGGGAAGACCCAGCTGTTAAGAGGTATTAAGAATGCTCTCCACCCTCACGCTGGCGGCAAGCGAGTACGCTTTCTCTCTGCGGGGCGTATGGGAATTTTCGAGCAATTTCGATCTGACTATAACGGCTATTCCTTGCAGCAACCGCAGTACGACACCGCTAATTTCGGACCAAAGGGTGAATCGGCAAGGCGGCATGCCATGGAGTCGCTCAACGGGGATTTCTATGCATTGGCGGAACGGGTAGATATCCTCGTAAAGGTTCAGGAGCGACTTCGCAAGCTGTTTGGCCGAAATATCCTTGTGGAATGGGATGGCGGTATGCTGAAGCCCCAGTTCGCGCGGCTCGATGTCAATTCAAATCCATATATTTCGAGTCGTGAGGCATCTGGACTTCTGCACCTAGTTGGTCTGCTGGCTGCTCTGTATGACGATGAGGTCGGTGCACTCTGTATTGACGAGCCAGAGGTTTCCTTGCATCCGCAGTTGCAGGCCTTCTTGCTCGCTGAGATGCTGCGAGTTGCAGGCGCACCGGAGCCGGGAAGCAACAAAAAGTTGATCCTGATCGCGACCCATTCGACTGAGATGGTGCAGATTGCAAAGACTAGCGACTTGTTGTCTCTCGTCTTTTGCTACGACCGCGAGCTCCCACCTGTACAAATCGCTGCGGACGCAGGCGAACTCAAAGGAAGAAAGATCCAAGGTCTCGTTTCTCGTCTGGGGCAAGAGCACAAACTGTCACTGTTTGCACGCAGGCCTCTGTTAGTTGAGGGGCCGTCCGACACGATCATCTGCAGTGCGCTTGCGCGGAAAATGGATGCGAACTTGGAGGCTGCTGGATCGCAAATCTTGCCCGTAATCGGTAAAGGCCAGATTCCCGTTGTCGCAAAGCTGCTCCGTATGATGGGCAAGACTCCGACTGTTCTTGCTGATGCCGACGCTCTTACAGATAGTCTTGACGTGGCATCGAGCTTCATTGCTGATAATGCTGAAGCCGACGCGATGGCCGTTGATATGGGTGCCGCCTCGGCGCTTGCGTTAGCGAGGTCTATATACGCAGACTTTTGTTCGGTCGTGAACGACCATTGGGCCACAATGACGGCCTATGCTGAAAAGCACCCTTATTGGTTCAACCGCGATGCGAGCGAGGATGGAGACGTTATTAAACGCCGCGCCTTCTTCTCGACTTTATTCATCTTGGATGACGCAACGATTGCCGCGTTGGATCGAACTGGCGTCATTGGAAAAATCAAAAGCCGCCTTTCCAAACTACTGGAGCTGCTGGAAAGTTCAGGTTTCTTCGTTCTGCGCAAAGGGTCCATCGAGTCTTACTATGTGACAGCAGATCCCTTCACCAGCCAGGAAAAGCCTACAGCCGCAGCGGACGAGGCAGAGCACATTGATCAAGTGGAACCTTCGGCTGCGGCGGACATGTACGCTGACATCGTGCGTTGCATAAAATTCGCGGCAAACGCTCCCCCGATCCGTGAAGCGGAAGCGCTGCGCGATTTGCTCCTAGGGGCTGTCGCGCCGGCGTTCGCTAAGTTTAAGGACGGAGCCTCGGAGCAAGATATCGCAACTACCGCTCGCCAGATTCTCGGCGACCGGGGAAAATTGTTCGACATGACGCTAGTCGATGGAAAGCTACGTTTGGACCTCCGTAGTGACGTGCTGGACGTGAAGGGCTTCCCAATCCTCTTTGAAAAAACTGACGACTTAATCGCGAGACTTAACGCTGTGCTCGCGTGACATTGTGCTGGGCAGTGGGACGCTTCCCGAGTTCGACATATGTTCGCAGCGCCAAAGTTTGACGGCAGTCCAATGGAGTCGTCCGTTGTACGTAGGATTTCATGTGCCGACACATTCAATGGATGTGTCGGAGGCTATGCAATTCAGCGCGGTTTCGACTTCCCTGAGTGGTACATCAATCTCACACAGCATGTCTTCGGACAGAGCGCTGGCATTCGCCGCGAAGTACTCGGCTTCGTGGCCGGCGGGTGGCATCCACGCAGACACCTGAGCGCGAACATTACGAAAGAGCTGAATTGCGTTCAGCGTTTGAAGCTTGGTCGAAGGCGTCGCACGTCCCGGTTGGCGCACAAGTTCCCAGAGACAGTTTGCAACCGTCTCTATGTGCAGCTGCGTGATGCTGAGCAAAATAGCGGTCGTTTCCGGCGAGGCCCGCAATTGCTTGCTGAATGCGATACGAAGCATTTGCTCGCAGCGGTGATAGCGCGCAGTGGCATCGTTCCATTTTTGCTGCAGAGTAGCTTGCATAGTTTGGTCTAAGGCTCCCGGTTGATGGTGGAGGGGGTGTTGTGAACGGTTGCGCGCGTCGCGGGGCTGTGGCTCAGAGCCTTGCTCTTTCGCTCGCAGCTTGATCGCAAGGCGCAGCTGCATCGCGGCGTCCGCAGCATCATTCAATCGATGCCTGTAGAAACCCCCGACCACAAAAGCCGGTTTATGGGTCGGCGACGTCGGCTTGAGCACGAGCGCGACGCCGTCGTATGCGTCGCTCTGAACGTGCTCCAGCAACAGAGCCACCGCGCGATCGAGATCGCGTCGATACGCGGCAGCAAGACGTACGTCTTGTGCTTCGTTCTGAGGAGGTCTTCCAGGCGGTGTGCGCGTGCCTGGCTGAGGAAACGGAATGAGGATGCCCATTGTTGATTCGACTGACGGCCCGCGCGGGCAGTCATGTTGTTGGTGGGCGGCCAACAATAGAATGAGAATTCTCCTATTCGCATCCGTCTCAACAGGAAACAAAAAATCCCGCCGAAGCGGGATTTTCTAGCCGGCGCGCTTGCGCTGCGCCTTTGCCTTCGGAAGCGGAGGGTAGCCATAGTCAGATGGCTCGGCAACTTCTGCCGGTGCTTCCTCGAAGCGTTTTGCCTTCGGTCCATCTGAACGCGCTATGCGCGTCGCACCTTTGAGCTGCTTTTTCGCCGCAAGCACCGCTTCAAGAGTCGCAATTGCGGCTTCGATATCCCGTTCGGACAAGTCATTCAGTGCACTGATCGCCAGTGCGCCAAAGTCAGGCGCTGGCGGCGTCTCGTCCTCGGCATCGAGGGAGTGAGGTGGCAGGTGGAGCGCCTGCTCGATCTCTCGCGCGACGTCTTCGCCGATGCGCTTGCCGCCGGCTTTGCCTTCTTCGTACAGCATGCGCCCGACGTATGACGGCGCTTTGCCGATCGCTTGGGCGAGTTTGACGATCGAGCCCTCGAAGCGAGAGGCGCGAATCTGGTCTAGCCGCTGCCGACGTCGTTCGTACTTATCCATTCTTTACAAATTCCGGCCCTGTTTTTCGCGGAAACGCCCCGCCAAGGTATTGAGATAAAAAATACCCGTGGGTACCATCGCCGCATGGAAAACCTGCGGGCTTACTTAAACGCAATGTC
>Ga0157369_10003677_pt1 | contig 18221 bp, 20 predicted proteins | sample C25metaG_FD_113461 | JGI IMG/M metagenome (GOLD analysis project Ga0157369, IMG submission 113461) | Corn rhizosphere microbial communities from Kellogg Biological Station, Michigan, USA - C2-5 metaG | ecosystem: Host-associated > Plants > Roots > Rhizosphere > Soil | place: USA: Michigan... | reverse complement strand
TGGCCATCCGCAACGCCCAGGGCGTGCCCAAGGCCTGGATCAGCAAGCGCGTCGGCGGCGACCAGATCGACTATGCCGACGAGTCGCAGGAAGTGCGCCGCCTCTTCGCCGAGGCGCTCGCCAGGCACGGCCTCAAGCCGCGCATGGAGGAGGCCTACCAGAACGAGCTGGCGGACCTGCCGCCGAAGCACCAGGAGAAGGCCGCATAGGCGGCCGCTCCGGCCGCCGACGGGCGCCTGCGGGCGCCCGTTGTTTTTTCACCACTCCGGTTGCGTTATTTCTTGACGCAATAGCATCCCCTCAGTAACGTACGCGGGATTGCAAGGTGTAATGGAAATACGTTCCATATCAAGGAACAACGACAAGACCACCAGCCCGAGGGGATACAAGAATGCAGAAGAAGGCACTGGTTCTGGCACTGGGCGCGGCGCTCGCGATGAGCGGCGCGTACGCGCAGAAAGGCGGCGGCGAGAAGGGCGACAGCTGGGACGGGCCCGATTCCGTCGTCACGATGTACGGCAAGCTCTATCCCGAGATCAACTACCCGAAGGGCGAGGGCGCCACGGCGGCCGGCACGGTGGTCTGCAGCCTCTGCGCGGCACCCACGGGCACCAACAACATCATCTCGAGGACCGAGATGGAGTCGAGCAACAGCCGCGTCGGCTGGCGCGGCTACGAAAGGCTCGGGCGCGACCTCAAGGCGATCTTCCAGCTCGAGACCGCGTTCCACGTGGACTCGAACGACACGACGTTCGCCGATCGCGATTCCTTCATCGGCCTCTCGCACCGGTTGTGGGGCGACATCAAGCTGGGCCGCATGGACACGCCCTTCAAGTCCTACGGCGACGACGTCTCGTTCCTGGGCGTGAGCTCGGGCAACTTCACGTCCTCGAGCAACCTGCTGCGCAAGACCGGCTTCGGCAGCAGCTCCGCGTCGAGCTTCCACCTGCGCCGCACCAACGTGGTCCAGTACGAGTCGCCGACCTGGGCGGGTCTCCACGGCGCGGTGCAGTACTCGACCGACGAGGCCGACACCAACGGCAACAACAAGCGCCGCCCGCACGTATGGTCGGAGGCGATCGCCTGGGAAGGCGGCCCGTTCGAGGTGAGCCTCGCGCACGAGGAGCACTGGGACCTCTTCGGCGGCTCGCGCAACTCGCCGTCGTCGATCTCCAACTTCAGCGACACGAACGTGCAGTCGCTCGACAAGGCGACGCAGGCGATGGTCAAGTGGAAGCTCGGGAAGGTCCACCAGTTCGAGGCCGACTACATCTGGAAGGACTACGACGAGAACGCGACCGTCACCGGCCGCTTCAAGCACTACAAGAACACCGCGTACCAGTTGATCTGGGACGCGCGCTGGACGCCCCAATGGCGCACCGGCGTGCAGTGGATCCACTCCGACAAGGGCTCCTGCGCCCGCGTGAACGCCGTCTGCACCACCGACGGCCTCAAGGGCGACCAGTACCAGGCCGGCTTCTCGTACTACTTCTCGCGCCGCACGTTCCTGTTCGTCCAGGCCGCGTGGCTCAAGAACGATTACTCGGCCGTGTACAACAACGAAGCGCAGCAGGCGCCGAGCCGCGGCGAGGACATCACCATCTACGGCATCGGCATCAACCACAGCTTCTGATCGCAGGTTTTCGCCATGCGCAAGCGGGCGCCCTCGGGCGCCCGCTTCGTTTTGGTGCGCCCGCCTTGCGGGCCATTGCGCCCGCCTTCGCGAAACTTGCAATACGCAATGCAAACCCCCTCTGCGGCGCCTGCGCGCTCTGCTAAGGTTCGCGCAAGCTGTTCCAAAACAAACACATACGTTCCCGCATGCGGAACGATCAACCTGGAGGGGATGGAATGCAGAAGAAGCGGATCGCTCTGGCGATCGGAGCCGCGCTCGCAGTGACGGCGGCACAGGCGAAGGACGATTGGGACGGCCCGAACTCCGCCGTCACCATGTACGGCAAGGTCTATCCCGAGATCCTCTCGCCGAGCGGGAGCGGCGCGACGGACGCCGGTGCCACGGTCGCCACCATCACCAACGGGAAGCCGAGCGGCGAGAGCGGCATCATCAAGCGCGTCGAGATGGCCTCGAGCAACTCGCGCATCGGCTGGCGCGGCTACGAGAAGCTCGGCCACGACCTGAAGGCGATCTGGCAGCTCGAGACCGAGTTCCACATCGACTCGAACGATTCGGCCTTCGCGCAGCGCGATTCGTTCATCGGCCTCTCCGGGCGCCACTGGGGCGACGTCAAGCTCGGCCGCATGGACACGCCGTTCAAGAAGTACGGCGACCAGATCTCCTTCCTCGGCATCTCCAGCGGCAACTTCGTTTCGACGAGCAACGTGCTGCGCAAGACCGGCTTCGGCGACAACTCCGCGTCGAGCTTCCACCTGCGCCGCACCAACGTCGTCGAATACGAGATGCCGCACGTGGCCGGCTTCCGGGGCGCGATCCAGTACTCCACCAACGAGACGGATACCTCGGGCAACAACTCGCGCCACCCGCACGTGTGGTCGGGCGCGGTGGAGTGGGCGGGCGGCCCGATCCGCGTGGCGCTCGCGCACGAGGAGCACTGGGACCTCTTCGGCGGCTCGCGCAACGTGCCCTCGTCGATGTCGAACTTCAACGACACGAACGTGCGCTCGAAGGACAAGGCGACCCAGGGCGCGATCATCTGGAAGATCAACAAGCAGCACCAGATCGAGGCGGACTACATCCGCAAGGACTACGACGAGAACGCCACGATCGCGGGGCGCTTCAAGCATTACCGCAACAACGCCTACGAGGTGATGTGGGACGCGCGTTGGTCGCCCGCATGGCGCACGGCGCTCGAGTACATCCACGCCGACAAGGGCACCTGCGAGCGCGTGGCCGCGGCCTGCAGCACCGATGGCCTCGAGGGCTCGCAGCTCCAGGCGGGCTTCGCGTACTACTTCTCGCGCCAGACGTACCTCTTCGCGATGTACGCGCTGCTGAAGAACGGCTTCTCCGCGCAATACAACAACCAGGACCTGCAGGCGCCCGAGATCGGCGAGGACATCAAGACCTGGGCGGTGGGCCTGAGCCACTCGTTCTAGAGGAAGCGCGCGGGACCGCGGTTCCGCGTAGAGGAAATTCCCCTTCGGCGGGCGCCTCGGCGCCCGTTTTTTATACCCGCGATTTATAATAGAACGGCATTCGACATGGCAGAACACTCCCCCCGACGCCGCGCATTCGCGCTGGGCCTCCTGGCCGCAGCGGCGAGCCCCGTGGTGGCGCGCGCCCAGAAGGCCGCGACCGCTTCGCAGTGGCGCGACCTGTACCTGTACCGGGGCGCGGACCGCGACGCGAAGCTCATGGCCGAGGCGAAGAAGCAGGGGCGGGTCAGCATGTACACGTCGCTCAACCTCAAGGACTCGGTGCCGATCACCGAGGCCTTCGAGAAGAAGACCGGCATCAAGGTCGAGATCTGGCGAGCCTCGAGCGAGAAGGTGCTGCAGCGGGCGGTGACGGAAGCACGCGCCGGGCGCTATACCTGCGACGTCATCGAGACCAACGGTCCCGAGATGGAGGGCTGCTACCGCGAGAAGCTGCTGGACGAGTTCTGGAGCCCGTACTTCAAGGACCTGCCGCCCGCCGCGTTCCCGAAGCACCGGCACTACGTCGCCGACCGCTTCAACATGTTCACCATCGCGTACAACACCAACCTCGTGAAGCCGGACGAGGTGCCGAAGTCGTACCAGGATCTGCTCGACCCGCGCTGGGCCGGGCGCATCGCGCTCGAGGGCGGCGACGTCGACTGGTTCGCGGCGATGGTGAAGCACATGGGCGAGGAGCAGGGCCTCGCGTTCTTCCGCAAGCTCGCCGCGAACCGCCCGCAGATCCGCACCGGCCACACGCTCATGGGCGAGCTGATCGGCGCGGGCGAGATCCCGCTCGCCGCGGCGATCTACAACCACAACGTCGAGCGCCTGAAGGACAAGGGCGCGCCGGTCGAGTGGAAGGCGCTCGATCCCACGTTCGCCCGCCCCAACGCGATCGGCGTGGCGCGCCACGCGCAGCGTCCCCACGCGGCGCTCGTGTTCGCCGACTTCATGCTGTCGCCCGAAGGGCAGCAGCTCATCAAGAAGCGTCACCGCGTGCCGTCCAGCCGCGCGGTGAAGACGCCGCTCAACGACTTCCCATACGAGATGATCGACCCGGTGATCGTCCTCGACGAAGAAGCGAAGTGGGAGAAGGTCTGGACCGACCTGTTCCTCAACGGACAGAAGCCCAAGAAGGATACGGACTGATGAATCGACGCAACTCCCTCAAGCTGCTCGCAGCCGTCGCCGCATGCACGGGCGCGATGGCCCTCCCGGCGGCCGCGCAGGACATGGCCCAGCTCGCCGCGTACAAGGGCGCGGACCGCGAGCAGAAGCTCCTCGAGGGCGCGAAGAAGGAAGGCGCGCTCACCATCTACACGTCGGCGCAGTCGAACGACATCGGCGCGCTGGTCGAGCCGTTCGAGAAGAAGTACGGCATCAAGGTGACGGTCTGGCGCTCGTCGAGCGAGAACGTGCTGCAGCGCGTCGTGACCGAGGCGCGCGCCCGCCGCTACACCGTGGACGTGGTCGAGACCAACGGTCCCGAGCTCGAGGCGATCGCGCGCGAGAAGCTCTTCCAGCCCGTGGCGTCGCCGTACCTCGCGGACATCATGCCGGAGGCGAAGCGGACCCACGGCGGCTGGGTCGGCACGCGGCTCAACGTGTTCGTGCAGGCCTACAACACGGGCGCCGTGAAGAAGGCGGACCTGCCGAAGAAGTGGGAAGACCTCACGGATCCCAAGTGGAAGGGCAAGCTCGGCATCGAGCAGTCGGACTCCGACTGGCTGCAGGGCGAGGTGGCCGTGATGGGCGAGCAGAAGGCGGTCGCGGTCTTCAAGGACATCGTCGCGAAGAACGGCATCTCCGTGCGCAAGGGCCACACGCTGCTCACGAACCTGGTGCAGTCCGGCGAGATCCCGCTCGCGCTCACGGTCTACAACTACAAGGCCGAGCAGCTGAAGAAGAAGGGCGCCCCGATCGACTGGTTCTCGATCGGCCCGGCGATCGCGCGCCCGAACGGCGTGGGAGCCGCGGCGCACGCGCCGCACCCGTACGCCGCCATCCTCTGGTACGACTTCGAGATCAGCCCCGAAGGCCAGAAGCTGCTCGAGAAGCGCGACTTCGTGCCGACCAATACGAAGGTGGACAGCCCGCTTGCCAAGATCCCGATGAAGTTCGTCGACGCCGCCGAGACGCTCGACAAGGGCACGAAGTACGAGAAGCTGTACGACGACATCTTCGTCAAGGCCGCACACTAGGAGAAGCGAGTTGGGCAAGGAATCGCACTACAGCAGCAAGAAGGACCGCGTCTTCGTCCGCGGCATCGAGGGCCAGTACAGCCTGAAGGACGAGCTGAAGCGCCTGCGCGACATGCCGCGGGTGATCCGCGGCAAGGACCTCCTCTTCAACGACGGTCCCCAGTCCTTCAGCAAGCACTTCATCGAGCCCGTGGACGGGTACACGCAGACGCTGCACGTCCACCTCGAGGAATACGGCCCCGGCGGGCGCACGCAGAAGCACGGGCACGTGAACGAGGCGGCCTTCTACATCCTCGACGGCAAGGGCTACGAGGTGCACGACGGCATCCGCTACGACTGGAGCGCGGGCGACGTCGCCATCGTGCACATGAACTGCGTGCACCAGCACTTCAACGCGGACCCGGTGAAGCCGGCGCGCGCGCTGGTGCTGAAGCCCAAGCCCATGGTCATCTTCATGAACCTGCTCTTCCAGAAGTCGGTCATCCCGCGCCCCACGGAGCCGACGCCCGAGGGGCGCGACTTCGTCCCGCGCCACTTCGAGGAAAACTACAACCACGACTGACCGCGGCACGGACCGCCCACGACCCGGAGGAGGTGGCATGAAGGCGCTTCTCGCATCGACCGGCGCCGTGCTCGCGCTCAGCGCGGCCGCGGCTTTCGCGCAGGCTCCGCAGAACCTCTATGCCTACGAGGGCGCGGACCGCATGGACAGGATCCTCGCCGCGGCGAAGAAGGAAGGCGAGCTCACGCTGTACACGACGATTGCCGAGCGCGACCTCAAGACGATCGTCGATCCCTTCGAGAAGAAGTACGGCATCAAGGTCACGATCTGGCGCGCGGGCACCGACAAGGTCCTGCAGCGCACGATCCAGGAGCAGCGCGCGCAGCGCTACACGCTGGATGCCGTGCACTTCGGAGCGCCGGAGATGGAAGCCCTCGCGCGCGAGAAGGTGCTGGCGCCGGTCTCCTCGCCCGTCTTCAAGGACCTGCGCGCCGGATCGGTCCCCGCGCATCGCAAGTGGGCCTCGACCATCCTCTCCGTGTGGGTGCAGCCGTACAACACCAACGAGGTGAAGAAGGCCGACCTGCCGAAGACCTACCAGGACCTGCTCGATCCGAAGTGGAAGGGCAAGCTGGGCATCGAGGCCAAGGACGACGACTGGTTCGCGACCGTCGTGCAGGAGCTGGGCGGCGAGCAGAAGGGCCTCGCGTTCTTCAGGGAGCTCGTGGCGAAGAACGGCATCACGCCGGTGAAGGGCCACACGCTGCTCGACGAGAAGGTGGTCTCGGGCGAGATCCCCATGGCGCTCACGGTCTACAACTACATGCCGGAGCAGGCGAAGCGCAAGGGCGCGCCGATCGACTGGACGGTGATCGAGCCGGCCGTCGCGCGCGCCAACGCGATCGGCGTTTGCGTGCATGCGCCCCATCCCAACGCGGCGCTGCTCTTCTACGAGTACCTGCTGGGCCCCGATGGCCAGAAGGCGATGGCGAGCATCGACTACGTGCCCACGAACACGAAGGTCGATTCGCCCTTGAAGGGCGTGAAGATCGTGCAGACCGATCCCGTGCGCTCGATCGACGAGGAGCAGAAGTGGAGCAAGCTCTTCGACGACGTGGTTATCAAGAAGGCGCGGGCCCGGTAAAATCGCGTTTCACCCGTACGCGAAAGCCCCGATGAGCGCCAGCGTCCTGCCCGCCCGCGAAGAAGCCGTCCCGGCACCGAAGAGGTCGTTGCGCGAGCTGTGGCTCATCATGGCCGGGCACGGGCTCACGCACTGGTATCCGTCGACCTTCTACCTGCTGCTTCCGATCATCGGCAAGGAGCTGGGCTTGAGCTACAGCCAGATCGGGCTGGTCATGACGTGCCAGTACGTGGCGGGCGCGGTGGCCAACATCCCGGGGGGCGTGCTCGTGGACACGGTCGGGCGCAAGGGCCTGCTCATGGCGCTCTCGCTCTTCTGGGTGGGCTTCCCGTACCTGCTGATGGGCTTCAGCCACGGCTACCTCATGCTGCTGGGCTGCGTCGCCCTCGTGGGCTTCGGCAACAGCCTCTGGCATCCCACGGCGATTCCCACGCTCGCGCGCCGCTATCCCGAACGCAAGGGCTTCGCGCTCTCGCTGCACGGCATGGGCGGCAACGCGGGCGACGCCATCGCGCCGCTCGTCGTCGGCACGCTGCTGGGCTTCCTCACCTGGCGCCAGGTCGTGGTCGTCAACGTGATCCCCGGCCTCGTCATGTCGCTCATGATCCTCGCCTTCCTCGGCACGCTGCGCCTGGGGCCCAAGAGCGGGAAGAAGGCGGGCGCGGCCGAAGAGCACAAGGGCCAGTCGCTCGGCGACTACTTCCGCGGCGTGCCCGCGCTCTTCCGCAACCGCTCGCTCATCCTGCTCAGCACGAGCTCGGCCTTCCGCTCGATGACGCAGAACGCGCTGCTCACGTTCCTGCCGGTCTACCTCGCCTACGAGATGCATTTCTCGCCGAAGTGGGTCGGCGCCGGGATGTTCGTGCTGCAGGCCGCGGGCTTCCTCGCCTCGCCCGTGGCCGGGCACCTCTCGGATCGCATGGGCCGGCGCAGCGTGATGATGACGAGCATGCTCATGAGCGCCGTCGTGCTGGTCTTCATGGTGTTCGCGGGCAAGTCCTACGCCTTCATCGTCTTCATCGCGATCCTCGGTTTCTTCCTCTACGCGATCCGGCCCGTGATGCAGGCATGGCTGCTGGAGACGACGCCGAAGAACATGGGCGGCACCAGCATCGGCGTGCTCTTCGGCGCGCAATCGCTGGGCGCGTCGGTGGCCCCGCTCATCGGCGGCATCATCGCCGACCGCTTCGGGCTCATCGCGACGTTCTGGTTCCTCGCCTTCACCATCGTGGCGGCGAACATGTTCATCTTCGCGATGCCGCAGGGGACCGATCCCGATTCACGCAGGGGTCGGATCCCCAATTCACGCGGGAAAGGCTGACCGCCAGCTCCGATGGCTCACGAAATTGGGGTCTGACCCCCGCCGTTCGGTTCGTCGGTGGCTCAAGTCCACCTCGAACCGGACGTTCATCGTCTGGCCGGTGGCGCTCTTCGCGATCGAGGCGGCGATCCAGCGTGGTGCGCCGGTCATCCACGCATGGGCGCTGCCGCTCCTCGCCTGGGGCTACCTGCAGTACCGGTGGGTGGGCACGTATCGCACGCTTCACGGCGGCGGCGGGCCGGGCCTGTCCGTGCCGCCGGAGCGCATCGTGCAGGATGGGCCGTACCGCTTCGTGCGCAATCCCATGTACCTGGGCCACATGATCTTCCTCGCGGGCCTGGCGCTCCTCCTCGGCTCATGGATCGCCGTGGCGGTGCTCGCGTTCCACGTCGTGTGGTTCGATGGCCGCGCGCGCGCGGACGAGGCGCACCTCGAGTCGCTCTTCGGCGATCCGTACCGCGCGTACCGGAAGCGCGTGAAGCGGTGGATCCCCGGCGTCTATTGAGCGCTCAGCGCAGCCAGCCTGTCGCCGCCACCAGCATCACGAGGATCTGGAGAGCCACGATGGTGGCGAGGATTCGGTCGCCCGCGCGCACGAGCGGAAGGAACACGCGCAGGTAGCACGCGATCGTGACGCTCGAGAGGATCGCGACGCCGAGCATGTTGAGCACGTCGCCTTGCCCGAGGCGCTCGATCCAGGCCCAGCCGCTCGGAGCCCCGGTGCGCTCGAGGTACTGGCCGACGGGCAATCCCCACACCCCCGGAAGCTGCGCGGGCGCCACGTGCGACGGCAGCACCCCCAGGATATAGAGCGCGAAGCTCGCGACGAGGGCCACCAGGCCGATGCGCACGCCCGCTTGCATCCAGCGCGCATAGGTCTCGCGCCAGTCGACGGGCTTCGTTTCGTTCGTGCCGTTCATGACGAAAGTCCTTGCAGGAGAGCGCGCGCGCCCGCGAGCACCAGCACGCCGACCACGAGCCAGCGCGCCGTGACGGGGGTGAGGATGCGCAGCACGTGCACGCCGAGGCGCGCGCCGGCGATGACGCCGAGGATGGCGGGCACCTGGATCATCGGCAGCAGCGCGCCCTGGTTGAGGTAGACCCACGCCGCCGACGTGTTGATCACCGAGATCGAGAGCCCGCTCGTGCCGAGGGCGAGCTTGAGCGGCACGCCCATGAGGACGTTCAACGCGGGCACGTTGGCCCATCCCGCGCCGAGCCCGAACATGCCGCCGATGAAGCCGATCACGGTGAAGGTGAGGATGCCCGAGAGGACGTGGCGCGCATGCCACTCGACCTCGCGCCCGGTCTTGGGATCGCGGAAGAGGCCGTGCATGCCGAGCGCGTCGGCCCAGGGATCGCGCGGCTGCGCCCCCGTGCTTTCGCGCTCCTTCGCGCGCCACATGATCGCCGCGATGATGAGCACGATGATGCCGAGCGAGGTCTGCAGGACCTTGGTCGGCAGCAGCAGCCCCATGTGCGCGCCGACCATCGCCGCCACGCTTCCGGCGAGCGAAAGCGGGATCACCATGCGCATCTCGCCCAGTCCGCCCCGGATGATGCGCGGGCTCGCGGAGAGCGCCCCGCAGAGCGCGAGCATGAGGCCCGCGCCGCGCACGAAGTCGAGGTGGAAGGGAAAGAGCGAGCCCACGATGGGCACGAAGAGCACGCCGCCGCCGATGCCCGCCGCGACAGCGATGATGCCGATGAGGAACGAGACCCCGAAGAGGAGCACCGGCCACGCCCACCACGGCAGCGACGAGGCGGTTGCGGGCGCGGCCCATGCGAGCGCGGGGACCAGGGCGAAGGCGGCGACGGCCGCCGCGGCGAGGGCGCGGCGCCTCATGGGCGTGCCGCCAGGAAGCGGCCGACCGCCGCGTCGAACGCCGCCGGCGCCTCGATTGCGGCGAGGTGCGCCGCGCCGGGAATGACCTCGAGGCGCGCGCCCGGGATGCCGCGCGCGATCGCTTCCGACATCGCGGGCGGCGTTCCTGCGTCGAGCTCGCCGGCGATGACCAAAGTGGGTGCCTTGATGCGTCCGAGGTCCTTCGCGTAGTCGAGCTCGGCGATCGCGTCGCAGCATCCGAGGTACCCGTCGCGCGGCGTCCTCACGAAATGGTCCATGACCACCTTCACGACGTCGGGGTGCGCGGCGCGGAATGCGTCGGAGAAGTAGCGCGCGGCGACCATGTCGCGGATCGCTTCGAGCCCGCCGCGCTCGACCGCCTGGATGCGAGCCTGCCAGTTGGCCGGCCCCTCGGGCCCGTAGGAGCTCGTGCTGCACGCGATCACGAGGCGGTCCACCTTTGCGGGATGGCGCAGCGCCAGCGCCTGCCCGACCATGCCGCCCATCGAGAGGCCCACGTAATCGGCGCGCCCGATGCCCAAGCGATCGAGGAGGGCGGCGACATCGTCGGCCAGGTCCTCGAGCGAATAGGGCCGCGGGGGCACCGGGCTCGCGCCGTGTCCGCGCGCATCGACCGCGATCACGCGATGCGAGGGCGCCAGCGCGCGGGCGAGCGAGTCCCACATGCGATGGTCGCAACCGATCGCGTGCACGAGCACGACGGGCTGGCCGCTGCCGGTCTCCCGATATGACAGGGGAATCGCGCTCATCGCGCCTGCGCTCCCATGCCGAGCTCGTCGAGGATCACCTTCGCTTCCTTGAACGCGTGGTTGGCGGCCGGCACGCCGCAGTAGATCGCGGACTGCAGCAGCACTTCCTTCACGTCGTCGGGCTTGAGATCCCCCGACTGCAGCGCCGCGCGCACGTGCAGCTGGAACTCCTCCCAGTGCCCGAGTGCCACCATCTGCGCGATCACGATCATGCGGCGCACGGGATGGGCGATCGCGGGCCGGTTCCAGATCTCGTTCCACGCGTAGCGCGTGATGAGCTCCTGGAATTCCTCGTTGAAGGGCGTCCTGCCCGCGTTGGCGCGGTTGACCCAGGCCTCCCCCAGCACCTTGCGGCGCGTGGCCATGCCCTTGTCGTAATCGTCGCGGCTCATCCATCGGCTCCTTGTCGTTCTTGTCAGGCCAGATACGGTGCCAGGGCCTCCAGCAGCTCGCTCGTGGCGCAATCGCACGCGCCCGCATCGAGGCCCTTCTCGCCGTAGCGCTCGACATTGTCGCGCATCCGGCCCGCGTTCACGACGAGCGATTGCGCAATGGTGTCGAGGAAGTCGAGGGCGGTGCCGAGCGTGCCGGCGAGGCGCGGCACGAGCGAGAGCTCCGCCTGCCAGCCGCCGAGCGCGCGCTCGTGCTCGGCGACGCCGCTCGCGTGGATCGCCGCGAGCAGGCCTGGGGCCTCGAGGGCGGCGGCGAGACCGTGCGCGCACGCCACGGGATTGCGCTTGTGCGGCATCGCGCTGGACGCGCCCACGCCCTCGCGCGGGGGCGCCTCGAGCATCTCGCCCACCTCGGGTTGCGCGCAGAGTGCCACGTCGCGCGCGATCTTGCCCGCGGTCAGCACGACCTGCGCGATGCGATCGAGGAGGTCGATCCAGGCGTTGCGATGGGATTGCCACGACACCACGGGTGCCAGCCCCAGCTCGAGCGCCATGCGGTGGCGCACGGCCGGGCCCTTGGCGCCATACGCTTCCATCGCGCCCACCGGGCCGCCCAATTGCAGCGCGAGGCCGTTCTCCGCCGCGTCCGCGAGGCGCTCGCGATCGTGCGCGAGCGCATGGGCCCAGCGCGCGATCTTGAGCCCGGCCGTGATGGGGATCGCGGGCTGCATGAGCGTGCGGCCGAGCATGGGTGTCGCGCGATGCTCCTCGGCGCGGGCTGCCAGCGCGCGGATCGCGCCCTCGAGCGAGCGATCCGCTTCCTCGAGGCAGCGCGCGAGGCAGAGGGCCATCGCCGTGTCGAGCACGTCCTGGCTCGTCGCGCCGAAGTGCACGTGCTTCGCGGCGGCGGCGTCGACCCGGGCCACCTCGGCCTTGAGCATCTTCACCAGCGGCACCGCGAGCGTGGCCGAGAGCTTGCCCTCGCGGACCAGCTCCTCCTCGTCGATGCGCGCGCCACGGCACGCGACCGCGATGACCTGCGCGGCCTCGAGCGGGATGAGATCCTCGGCGCCCTGGGCGCGCGCGAGCGCGGCCTCGAACTGCAGCATCGCGCGGATGAAGGCCGGACCCTCGAACGCAGCGGCGAACGAGGGCCGCTCGAGCGTGCGCCCGGGAAGGCTGCCGCTCACGTCAAGCGGCGAAGAAGACGGTCTCGCCCTCGCCCTGCAAGCGCACGTCCCAGCGATACTCGCCGGCGGCCGCCTTGCGCGCGATGAGCGTCGCGAGTCGCGGCGAGGCGGCGAGCGGCGCCATGGCGGACTCCGTCCGGACGCGCGCCTCGTCCGCGAAGTACACGCGCGTGTGCACGTGTTTCAGGAGCCCGCGCGCGAGGATCGTGACGTCGAGGAAGGGAGCGGTTCCCGCGGGCATCGCGGTCTCGATGCGAAAGAGGCCGCTCGCGTCGGCGCTCACGCGCCCGAAGCCGTGCGGCTTGCCGTCGCGCGACGGCGTTGCGTTGCGATCGGGCGCCTGCCACGTCTCGACGAGCGCGTCGGGCACGGGCTGGCCGGCGCCGTCGAGGACATGGCCCTCGAGGACGATGCGCTCGCCGCTGCAGCCGGTGACGCGCCCGCCGTCCTTCCACGGCAGCGCGATGGCGAAGTAGGGGCCGACGGTCTGCGAGGGGCTGCGTTGCGGCATCTCAGATCCCCAGGGGCGTCGACTTCGCGCCCGCCAGGACGATGTCGAACTGGTAGCCCAGGGCGTAGTTCTCGACGCCGGCGTCGAGGTCGAGGCGGCAGAGGAGCCGCTCGCGCGCACCCGCGGGGATGCTCTGGTAGATCGGGTCGAGGGCGAGCAAGGGATCGCCGGGAAAATACATCTGCGTCACGAGCCGCTGCACGGGCGCGTTGCCGAGCAGCGAGAAGTGGATGTGCTGGGGGCGCCACGCGTTCGCGTGGTTGGGCCAAGGATACGAGCCCGGCTTGATGGTCATGAAGCGATACCGTCCCTCGTCGTCGGTCATGGTGCGGCCGAGCCCGTGGAAATTGGGATCGAGCGGCGCGTCGTGCTGGTCGCCCACGTGGTGGTAGCGCCCGGACGCGTTCGCCTGCCAGATCTCGACCAGCGAGCGGCGGACCGGGCGGCCCGATTCGTCGATCAGCCGGCCCGTGAGGATCATGCGCTCGCCCAGCGGCGCGCCCGCCTTGCCGTGCACGGTGAGGTCATTGTCGCCTTCCTTCACGAACGCGGTGCCGACGGTCGCGAAGGGGACGTCGAGCGCGCCCGCGGGAAGCTGCACCAAGGGCTGCTTCGGCGCGCGCAGCGTCGTGCTGCGGTAGCCGGGATACAGGTACGGCGGATCGGTCGCGTCGGGACGCGTCATGTCGTTCATGGTCTCTCCCTGCCTAGCTGCCCAGCGCCGCGAGCATCGCGGCGACGTAGCTCTCGTCGCTCGCGATCACGAGCATGTGGACGCTCGATCGCAACGTCTTGAGTTGTGCGTCGTCGGGTCCGAGCTGCGCCTGAGGCACGACGTAGATCGCGGTGACCTGCACGTTGCGGTCGCGCGCGATGCGGCTCACGACGGGGACCAGGCCCACGTCGTCGCCCTGGCACGCGACCACGAAGATCATGTCCGCGCCCTGCAGCGCGCGGTGCAGGTCGTCGCCATTGGACTTGATGCTCGCGAGCGCGTGCTCGGGGAGCGGCTTGGGGCTGTCGAACACCTGCACGTGGAGCGCGCCCATCGCGTCGGGCGGCAAGGCTCGCGCGACCGCGCCGCCGCCTTCTCCGAGGCCGATCAGGGTGATCGAGCGCGGCTTGCTGTTGGGCGCCTGGATGCGGCCGGGCAGGCCGAAGGCCGTCCTCTTCTGGTCGATCGCGGTCATGCGGCTTTCCGCCCCGGCTTGCCGCGCGCGGCGAGCCGTTCTTCCAGCTTCGGGTACACGCGGCGCGCGTTGCCCTCGAAGATCTTGTAGCGCGCGGCGTCGTCGAGCGGGAGCTGGTCGATGTAGCGCTTGGTGTCGTCGTAGTGGTGGCCGGTGCGCGGATCGATCCCCTTCACCGCGCCGAGAAGCTCCGAGGCGAAGAGGATGTTGTCCACGGGGATCACCTTCGCCAGCAGCTCCATGCCCGGCAGGTGATAGACGCACGTGTCGAAGTAGACGTTGGTGAGCAGGTATTCCTCGAGCAGCGGCTTCTTCATGTCCTGCGCGATGCCGCGATAGCGCCCCCAGTGGAACGGTACCGCCCCGCCGCCATGGGGGATCACGAACTTGAGCTCAGGGAAGTCCTTGAAGAGGTTGCCTTGCAGCAACTGCATGAACGCCGTGGTGTCGCCGTTGATGTAGTGCGCGCCGGTGAAGTGCACGGCCGGGTTGCACGAGCCCGTCACGTGGATCATCGCGGGCATGCGGTATTCCACGAGCTTCTCGTAGACCGGATACCAGTAGCGGTCCGTGAGCGGCGGCGATTTCCAGTAGCCGCCGGAGGGATCGGGATTGAGGTTCACGCCGAGGAAGCCCAGCTCGTGCAGGCGCCGCAATTCCGGCAGCACGCCCTCGATCGGCGCGCCGGGAAACTGCGGCAGCTGCCCCACGGGCGCGAAGTTGTCGGGCAGCAGGGTGCAGACGCGATGGATGAGGTCGTTGCTCATGCGCGACCACACCTGGTTCACGGCCTCGTTGCCGACGTGGTGCCCCATGCCCGAGGCGCGCGGCGAGAAGATCGTGAGGTCGCTGCCCCGCGCCTTCTGGTAGTCGAGCTGCGGCTGCACGCTCTTCACCAGCTGCTCGTCGCTGATGCCGAGGTCGGTGGTGGTGGGCTTGCGGCCGGGATCGGCGAGCGCTGCGAGCTGCTTGTCGCGGAACTGGTGCAGCGCCGCGGGTTCGGTCGTGTAGTGGCCGTGGATGTCGATGATCATGCGGGGATGGCGTCGAGGAATTGCAGGACGCGTGCGGTGGAATTGTCCTCGTTCTGCGCGCCGGGGGCGAGGTCCCAGTATTCGGATTTCGGCAGGCACTCCTCGAGGTAGCGTGCGGCCGAGGTCGCGTGCGACTCGTCCCGTCCCGGCACGATGAGCGCGGGAATGTCGAGGCGCATGAGGTCCTCGGGCTCGGCCCCGGGCGCGGTGTCGCGATCGAGCAGCGTGCGCGCCATGGCGGCCACCACGAGCTTGTAGCGCTCGGCGTCCTGCCGCGCGAACTCGGCGGCGAACCCGCCATCGCGCTTGATGACCGACGCCCACGGGCCGCCGCGCGGGTCGGCGCCGAAGCTCTTGCCTTCCTTCGCGACGAGGTCGACCACGGCCTGCAGTCCGTTCTGCTGCACGAAGCCGAGGTGCTCGGCGAAACGGGCGTGCCCCTTGATGCGATATTTCGCGCCGCCGACAGGCCACCACAGCACCATGCCGGCGACGCGCTCGGGATGCGCGGCGGCGAAGGCCACGACGGGGGAGACGCCCATGCAGCCGCCCATCAAATGCGCGCGCGCGATCTCCAGGTGGTCGAGGAGGGCGCGGCCCTGGTTCACGTAATCCCGCCACGTCACGCGCTCGACCCGTCCGCCGGATTGCCCGCACTCGCGCCGGTCGAACACGATGCAGCGATGCTTTTTCGCGAGCCACTCGAGCGGCTTCACGCGCGCGTAGACGCCGAGGCTCGACCATTTCTCGATCGTGGCGTCGAAGCCGCCGGGCGCGTACATGAGCAGCGGCGCTCCCGTGCCGATGACCTCGTAGCGCGTGGGGATCCCGTCGACGACGGCGGTGGCCATCAGGTCTTCACCTTCACCGGGATGCCGCCCTTGATCTGGCGCGCCGAGCGCACGTCGTGCGCGAGCGCGGTGAGCGCATCGAGCGTCACCTGCGCCACGTTCGCGTAGGTGTCGGGCTTGCCGTCGATGGCGCTCGCCGCATAGCCGATCGCGGCGTGGGCCATGCGCATGCGCCCGTCGAGCCAGGGCCCGCCGCCGAGACCGCCGAGCACCGGGATCGACACGGCCTCGGTCACACGCGCACCGGCCACGGGGCCCGAGCTGGTGAAATCGATCATGGCGGCGCCGAGCGACTCGAGCGCCCGCGCTTCTTCCACGAGGCGCGGTACCATCGCGTCGGGCACCTGGATGGCGCCCCCCAGCATCTTCGCGTGCTCGATGCCGTACTGCGCCGCATTGCCCTGCGTGATGCCCATCTGCGCGAATACCGGGATGCCCGCCTGCACGATCGCCCGCGTGGCTTCGGGAAAGTCGGCCGCGCCGTCCAGCTTCACCATGTCGGCGCCGCCTTCCTGCATCGCGCGGCGCGCGGCGGCGAGGGCGGCCTGCGGGCCTTGCGGCAGCACGTTCACCGGCAGGTCGCAGCTCACGAGGGCCCGCGCCACGCCGCGGCGCACGGCCTTGCAGACGAGGATCATCTCGTCGAGCGTCATGTCTTCGGGATCCGAGCGGCCCCAGAGGTTCATGCCGACGGAATCGCCGACCGAGACCAGGTCCACGCCCGCGCGCTCGGCGATCTTCGCGATCTGGAAGTCCCACGCGACGACCCCCACGATTTTCCGTCCCGCGCGCTTCATCTGCTGGAGCTGCGGGACGGTGACCCTTTCGACTACTCCCATGCCCTGTTGTCCACCGTGTTTTCGTAAGTCGCGCCCGGCACGGTCATGTTCCACCCGACCGTCCAGTTGTACGTATCGTCCCAGCGCTCGCGCGTGTAAGGCTGCGGCGGCGCGTTCAGCAGGCGCCACGTCTGGAACTCGGCTTCCTTGAGCAGGCCGCCGGTTTCCGCGACGAGGTATTTCACGTAGGGCTGCGCGTTCCTCGCGAGCACCTCGCACGCGCGCGCCTGCGCGCGGAACATGCGCTTCAACGTATCCGCGTCGACGTCGTCGCTCGCGGCTTCCGCGCGCGTCGAATGCGATTCCACGAGGATGCGCAGGCCGAGCTTCTGCGCGTAGCTGATCCACGGCTCCATCAAGCTGATCGCCTGCACCTTGCCCTCGCGCAGGGCCTCGATGCGCTTCGGCATGGAGCCCGCGGTCGTGGTCTTCACGTGCTCCTTGGGCAGGAAGCCTTCCATGATCTTGAGGGTGGTGAAGTGCGAGCCGTTGTTCGGCGTGACCGCGATGGGCACGTTCTTGAGCATCTCGGGCTCGTAGTACTTCGAGTCGGGCCGCACCACGATGGCGAAGGACGACATCGCCGCGCCCAGCGCCACGATCTTGCGCGGCCGCAGGCTCTCGGAGTTGGCTTCGACCGCGCGTTTCATGATGCCCCACTCGCACATGCGGTACTGGTCGATCCCGCCGTCGTTGTAAGCGGAGTCGAGCGGGCGGTCGAAGATGGAATCGAACTTCACGAAGTGCTTGGTCGTCACCTGCGCCATGCCGGGAGTCGTCACGAAGTCGATGTCGAGCCCTTCATCGCGGAAGAAACCCTCGTCCCTTGCCACCAGCACCGGCAAGTCGTGCACCGCGTTCATGATCGCGACCTGCGTCTTCTTCACGGCCTTCGGGCCGCCTACGCGTTCCTGCACTTCCATGGCTTCCTCCTGTGAGTTGAAACCGGGGACGCACCCCGATTGCAACAGGCGATATTCCTCACCTGCTTCCATAAAGTTACGCCATTGGCAGTATCACTTGTTGCAATCGGGGTGCGTCCCCGGTTTCAACCCGTGAGCCCGATCGTCTCGCGCGCGAAGAGAGCGTCCGTCATGACCGGTTTCCTGAGGATGCCCTGCTCGAGCGCCGACGCGATGAGGTTGTCCAGCACCGCGCGGTTGGGCTCGATGCCGTAGGGCAGGGGATCCTTGCCCGTGATCTCCATCACGCGCTGGTAGAGCTCGTCGTTGGGAGCCATCTTCTCGATCCTGCCCGAGCGCAGCTTGTCCACGTAGAGGCGCTTCGATTCGGAGAAGGCCTCGAACACG